>OBUV01000005.1_pt1 | contig 349295 bp, 302 predicted proteins | sample 1475971 | NCBI WGS metagenome assembly OBUV01 (sample SAMEA2579962, study PRJEB22360) | human gut metagenome | biome: human gut; feature: human-associated habitat; material: faeces | place: Denmark | collected 2008/2010
TTATCGGAGTTACGCAAATGCGCATGAATGTTTTCGAAATGGAAGGGTTTCTTCGCGGGAAATGTGTACCGCGAGATCTGAAAGTGAACGAAACAAATGCTGAGTACCTGGTACGTAAATTCGATGCGCTTGAAGCTAAATGTGCGGCACTGGAAAACAAAATAATACCAGTGTCAGCTGAACTACCACCAGCAAATGAAAGTGTTCTGTTATTTGATGCTAACGGAGAAGGCTGGCTGATTGGCTGGCGTTCTCTCTGGTACACCTGGGGACAAAAAGAAACCGGAGAATGGCAGTGGACATTTCAGGTCGGGGACCTTGAAAACGTCAATATCACTCACTGGGCAGTAATGCCAAAAGCACCGGAGGCTGGAGCATAATGACCACATTTACCGATAAAGAACTGATTAAAGAAATCAAAGAGCGTATCAGCAGCCTGGAGGTTCGAGACGATATTGAGCGCCGTGCTTATGAAATTGCTCTGGCATCGCTGGAAGAGGAGCCGGTGGCATGGCTACATTCAGACAATGGCTTAGGTATTCCAGCAATAACCAGGAGTAAAAACATTGCTGACAGTTGGTTATCAAAGGGCTGGTATGTTCAGCCGCTATATATAGCCAAGCCAGTGCCGGTGGTGCCAGATGCTCGTCCGTCTTTAAATAATGGCATAGTCGGTTTTGATGAAGGCTGGAACGCCTGCCGCGCCACCATGCTTCACGGTGTCAAACCTGTAAGCCAGACTTACAAGTTGAACAAGCTGTCTGGCAACTCTCCGGTAACTCCGGATGGTTGGATAAGCTGTAGTGAGCGAATGCCGAACGATAAACAATATGTTTGGTGTTGGGGTAAGTCTTACGACTGGACTGAGTGCGATACCTTCGAAGGGTATTACGATTGTTCGAGAAACAAATGGTGGGCAGTTACTGACAATGGGGAAGAACCGGCATCGAAAGTAACCCACTGGATGCCGCTACCGGAGCCGCCGCAGGAGGTGAAGTAATGAACAACTTAATGACAACAAAACAAGTTGCCGAATTCTGTGGCGTTTCAGTATCGACTGTTCTTCGCTGGAACAGTGTAAACAGGAGAACGGGCCAGAAATACAGGCCTGACTTTCCAGATCCTGATATTAAATCATGCCCAAATAAATGGGCATCACACAAGATTTACAGGTTTGCAGGGGTTATTGAGTAATGTGTATTAGCTCTGACGTGAACTGACATATCTATGGAACAGAGCTAAACCTAATCCAACTGTCCGATCTACGCCATAAGAAAACATTGCTCTCTTCAGGCTATTCCAATCAATGGGTAAAGGCCAAAATTGCTACAATATGGGCCATCACTAAGAGTGCCAAACTACAGGAAAAACTTCTCTTCTGCTGATGGCTGTTTTGAACTGAATAAAAATACGTAATCCAATACAAATTGACTGATGATATCTGCCAACTGCTGAGCAAAGGGCAGACGTAATGGGGAATATAGACCTTATATGAAAGTTAGAGTATCTTTAGGGTTAGTAACCCCTTAAGCATTCAGAAGGGACATGCGTGTAAAAGAGAGGTGATGCATGTCGATTGAAGATGAGCCATTTATCGGGCTGCAATGCTGGACATAATACCTGGCATTGACAAACTCATTCTCTGTATCCTGAACAGCCATCTTATTGTTTTCTAACATGATGTCACATAGAATGAAGAATCAACTAAACTGAACATTGAGGAGAGCAAGTAATATTTTATTCTATATAAAAGAAATAAAACGCAAATCGATAGAGCAATCAATATTAAAGTCTGGATTTAGCCAGATTTCTTATATGAGGTTATAATGAGCAAATATTTGATCAAGCTAGTTTTAACAGCAATGATATTAATAGCTGTCTTTGTTGGTATATATCTTGCCTACGGAATCGATAATGAAACATTCAAATATCTGATAACATGTCTAATGACAGCTATTCCCGTAATCTTTTTAAGTGTGTTTATTAAGCAGTTAACCAATGCGATGACATCATTAGCAAAGTCTCTTATGGGAATTGCTCCTAACTCTGTTTCTAAAATACTAGAGGCTGCTATTTTTATTTTAGAAAACAACGAAAAAGTCGTCGAAAAGTTAATTATCAGGCGCGCAATAAAAATTGTGGTTATGCAGAAACATACTGCAAAAAAAAATAAACATAAAATAAATAAAAGAAAAGAGGCTATAGAAACTGTAACAGAATTATTTTTGGCCAAATCTAAAATTGAAAACTTACGAGCAAAGTTTATTGCTGTAATAGGGATTATAGTGTTAACAATCGCAAGTCTGCTTTATAGTCAGTCATTATTAGCTTGCATAATTCCTATCACATTCTTTATTATTCTTGAAGTGAAAATAAGAGTATTGGAATTTAGAGTAACTAATGGCTTTTTCGGAAATAATAGACTAGAGGCTTTACAACTTCTGCAGTTCATTACTGACAAGAAAAATAAAGACGACTTTGATAATAAAAATGGAAAAAGAAAAATCTTTATTGACCTATTAGAAGTAGAAAACAGTCAAGTGTTTAACTCGGAGAATGGAGTCCTACAATGAATAGCGATATCGCTTCAAGATGGATTGATGCTGGATGTAGAACCTTAACTTTTTATTACCCAATCAGAAGCGCTGTTGGTTATGTTATTGCCGCATTCCTATGGTTTTTAACCGACGCATATCCAGGCATAATTACATTTCTTGCTATGGAGCCTAATTCTTCTGCGAGAACATCTGTATCTATTTTTGGCTTCATACTGTGCCAGATTAGAACCATATTTGATGCAACAACAGGAAAGGGGATAAACGAAGAATTACAAAGGGTTGTTAATCTTATTGACAAATCCAACTTATCAGATGTTCAAAAGCGCCTCAAATACATAGAATTGATTGATACTGAGATAGGCAAACTTAGCAAATCGACAAGTAGCTCGAAAGGTGAAGATAAAAACCCACAAACTGAAGAATGAAATAAAGGAGCCGTAAGGCTCCTTATTATCTATACCTCATGATGTAATCTATGAAACATAAAGTCTGCTCCTTGCTCAAAGTGGGCAGTTAGCCGAGCCAGATCTGGCACAAGCAACAATCGACGCCACTCTATCCCACCATGCCTGGTAGGCTTTACGCTGTTCTTCTAGATAATCGCTCTTGTCATAAACTTGCCATACACCTGGCAGTTTATGACCGAGCATTATTTCAGCAATATGAGGCGCAGTAAGATCAGAAAAGTTTGTTCGTGCTGTTCGTCTCAAATCATGAAGAGACCAATGAGGAAATTGATACCCCAAACGCCGCCATGCGTACTGCATTAAATTGTAAGGCAGCGACTGCAATGATGTCCGACCAACTGGTTCCCTGCTTCCTTCCTTAGTAAAAAGCATATCGGAACCGTTGTTCATAGAGATAACGTATTTTATAAGCTCTTCAACCGGTTCAATAATGGGCCGCTTTAGCGGTTCGCCTGTTATATCCCCTGTCTTATGTCGTTCTGGTGGTACAGTCCATATCTTATTAATGAAATCAAAATCGTCCACCTTGGCAGTAATTAGCTCTGAACTACGGCAACCAAAATGAAGCAATAGTTTAATGAAGGCCCGGTATTTAGGAACCATTCGAGAACCATCGATCGCAGCATAAAGGATTTTAATTTCATCATGTGTCAGAAACCGTTTCTTCTGACCTTTACGGATATCCATATCTTTACCCGTGATATCCGACAGCGGGCGAGTTTCAATGAGCTTTCTCTTATACGCCCAGACATGGGCCTGCTTTGCGTTAATTAGCAATCGGTCTGCTATTGCTGGAGTCTTAGTGCTAAGAGGCTCCAGGACTTCTAACCAATCATGCAATGTAGCTGCATCGTGAGGGATATTCCCGATTTTAGAGAACAGGTGCAGCTCGAACGAGCGGAGTATCTGTTCAGAACCTTTTTTATTTTTTACACAATATGCTTCATACCAGGCACGGATCACAGACTCTACCGTCATGGCTTCAGTAGCTTTTCGTTTTTCAGCCTGCTTGACCAATCGTGGATTACGGTTTGACTCGAGTTCACCACGGAGACGGATAACTTCTTCTCTGGCCTCTTTTAATCCAGTTGCCGGGTAAGTTCCGATATCAAGACGCTCACCTTTCCCTGCCCATTGATAACGATATTGGAACACTACGCGACCTTTCGGTGATACTCTGACAGACAGACCATCACGATCGGATTTAACCAAAACCTTATCACGTTCCTTTCCAACGACTGAACGCAACCACGCATCAGACAGCGCCATTACTCACCTTGTACAAATCGCAAAACACCTCTGCTGCTTTGTACATTATGTACAAGCATATGTACAGATTTTTGATGAAAGCAACCTGATCGATTTAAAGTTACATGAAAGAATTTTCAATTAAAGAAGTCACATAACCAAATGTATTTAAATGAGTTATATAGCTCGACCTCAATTAACTGAAAGGATTTTGAAAGAGTGAAAGAGCTTTAATTTGGACTTAATTATTGGGGTGAGAAATAATGGCAAAAGTGCGGCGCTTCGCCACCTCTTGCAAATAAGGAGACAACGTCATAATTCTTTCTTCTTGAGTAAGCGGCATCGCGCCGCGCTTGTTGAAAACGAAAAATTGCGGCTATTTTACCCATCAACGGGGGGGAGGCAATCAGTGTTTACACAGGAGTTGCTCCAGTTCATGCAACGATGAAACGGTCCAGGTGGGTGCGATACCTTCTGGTTGCTCACGGTTGTGCGCATTCAGCCAGCAGGTCGCAAGCCCGGCATTGATACCACCGAGAATATCGGACTCAGCAGTATCACCGACCATCAGCACTCGTGAACGGTCAGGATTGCCCGCCTGTTCCAGGGCATAATCGAAAATTTTCTTATTCGGCTTGGCGACACCAACTTCTTCGGAAATCACTAGCAAATCGAAATAATCACGCAGGCCCGTGCGTTCCAGACGCACCTGCTGCAAGGCGCTAAAGCCGTTGGTGATGATACCGATTTTGGCGTTGCCGCGAATGGCGTTAAGCAGGGAAACCGCGCCCGGCAGCGGCGTGCAGATTTCCGCCATCGCATTTATAAAGGCCTCGTTGAGTTTACCTGGCTCGACGTTCAGTCGTTCGGCCCAGCTTTCAAAACGCCCGTGCTGAAGCTGTAATGAAGTGATCGCGCCGTTTTGATAATCCACCCACAGTGGCTTGTTAACGGCCTGATAGTCCTGAAAATCTTCAGCGGTAAAGGTGACGCTGTAGTCAAGAAACATCCGCTGCAGGCCGGTGAACGAGTCAAAAGTAAACAGCGTTTCATCGGCATCAAAGAAAATCCAGTCCCACTTCATTATTCCACCTTGTCTTACATACTGATTGGCAACGCCATGATGATGGCGTCTTCGCGACCGTCCGTGGTGGGGTAGTAATTGCGGCGAATCGTCGCCTCGTTAAAACCTAAACTTTCATACAGGGCAATGGCGGCAGCGTTTGAGGCGCGGACCTCCAGCCATAGCGTTGCCACGCCGCGTTTTTCCAGTTCGTCGATCAGATGCTCCAGTAGCGCCCTTCCCAATCCCTGACGCTGATAGTCGGGATCGACAGCAATATTGAACAATGTAGCTTCATCCAGCACCACTTGCGTAATCGCAAACGCCGCCATTTTGCCGTTTTGCGTTAACTGAAAGTTGAGATAGCGTTCGCCCTGGTTGCTGGCAAAGGTTTTTTCGCTCCACGGAAAGGCGTGGGCGCGTTGTTCAATGTTAAAAGCCGCTGGTAAATCAGTCGTTTCGAGGGAAGAAATCGTGTTCATATGTGCAAATTTGTTGCCATAACGCGGCGCGTGCCGTTGGGTTTGCCCGTAATTCAGTGAGCGTCGGGGATGCTATCTGGGCACCTTCCAGTGACAGCGGTTCATCAGTGCCCAGCCGCCAACTGTTGCAGCGACTACCTTGCGGTAGCATCGCGATCCTTTCGGGCGTCAATTGCAGTACCTGCTCGGGGCTAACGGTTAATGCGCGCAAAACGTCACTCACCAGCGGATCGGTCAGGGCGGGAATATCGTTTGCCACCATCACCAGACGAACGTGTGCCGGGATCGCAATGGCTACCTCTCCCTGCAACGCGCCAGGGCGACGCAGCGACCACTGGGTAATGCCCAGTTGCTGTAACTGCCAGTCTCGTCGGGATGTCATAGCGAATCGCTCCTGTTGTCAGGGGCGCAAATATAGCAAATTCGTCGATACCGCGCCAACATATGGCTATAATCGCCGCCAGTATCAATTGAGGAGCATTCCATGTCTGCATTTACCCCGGCAAGTGAAGTCTTGCTGCGCCACAGTGATGATTTCGAACAAAGCCGTATTCTGTTTGCCGGTGACTTACAGGATGACCTGCCCGCGCGTTTAGATACCGCGGCCAGTCGTGCTCATACCCAGCAATTCCACCATTGGCAGGTGTTAAGTCGCCAGATGGGTGATAACGCCCGTTTTAGCCTGATCGCTACGGCGGACGACGTCGCAGATTGCGATACGCTGATCTACTACTGGCCGAAGAACAAACCAGAAGCGCAATTCCAACTGATGAACCTACTGTCACTGCTGCCGGTAGGGACAGATATTTTCGTCGTGGGCGAAAACCGCAGCGGTGTGCGCAGCGCCGAGCAGATGTTGGCGGACTACGCACCACTGAATAAGGTAGACAGCGCCCGCCGCTGCGGCCTCTATTTTGGTCGTCTGGAAAAGCAGCCGGAGTTTGATGCTGATAAATTCTGGGGCGAATACAACGTTGATGGCCTGACGGTCAAAACGTTGCCGGGCGTGTTTAGTCGTGACGGCCTGGATGTCGGTAGCCAGTTGCTGCTTTCGACATTTACTCCGCACACGAAAGGCAAAGTGCTGGATGTCGGCTGCGGTGCAGGCGTGCTTTCGGTTGCTTTTGCGCACCATTCACCGAAAATTCGCCTCACCTTGTGCGATGTCTCCGCACCGGCAGTAGAAGCCAGTCGCGCGACACTTTCCGCTAACGGTGTTGAAGGTGAAGTCTTTGCCAGCAACGTCTTTTCCGAGGTGAAAGGTCGTTTTGACATGATTATCTCCAACCCACCGTTCCACGATGGAATGCAAACCAGCCTTGATGCTGCGCAAACGTTGATTCGCGGCGCGGTACGTCATCTTAATAGCGGCGGCGAGTTGCGGATTGTAGCGAATGCGTTCCTGCCTTATCCGGATCTGCTGGATGAAACATTTGGCTTCCATGAAGTCATCGCACAAACCGGGCGTTTCAAGGTGTATCGCGCCATTATGACCCGCCAGGCGAAGAAAGGTTAAGTCTCTGGCACCTGTCGCCGCATGCCGTGTCGGATGCGGCGTAAACGCCTTATCCAACCAACAAAACCTGTACGTTAGCCCTCCGTAGGCCAGATAAGACGCGTCAGCGTCGCATCTGGCATATACAGCCACAAGCCATGTCGGATGCGACGTGAACGCCTGATCTGACCGACAAACGAATTATCCACAATCCACTGATGGCCATTTTTCCAGCAATCACACATCAGGCGACAATTAACTATTGACGAAAAACTGAAAACCACTAGAATGCGCCTCCGTGGTAGCAATTCTTTTTTAAGAATTGATGGTATGCGAAGGTGGCGGAATTGGTAGACGCGCTAGCTTCAGGTGTTAGTGTCCTTACGGACGTGGGGGTTCAAGTCCCCCCCCTCGCACCAACGAGGCGATATCAAAAAAGTAAGATGACTGTGCGAAGGTGGCGGAATTGGTAGACGCGCTAGCTTCAGGTGTTAGTGTCCTTACGGACGTGGGGGTTCAAGTCCCCCCCCTCGCACCAACGAGGCGATATCAAAAAAGTAAGATGACTGTGCGAAGGTGGCGGAATTGGTAGACGCGCTAGCTTCAGGTGTTAGTGTCCTTACGGACGTGGGGGTTCAAGTCCCCCCCCTCGCACCAATTATCTTTACTTCCTTTCTTGTTTCTTCCCTGTTTTATCATCCTTGATCCCAGCTCGTTATCATCAGTATGACGCTCGCAATTAGCGCCAGGCACGATGGCAACAAAACATAATGCCGTAACTGTTTGTGATACAGCATCAGCGGTGTCACCAATAATCCCATCAGCATGACAATCCGCCACAGTTCCGGCGATAAATCCACATACGTCAGTCCTGCAATCAGCAATCCCGGCAGCAACACTCCCCAACCACTGCCCAGTGTACGTTGCAACATGGTTTCATCTCTTTTATTGATAATGATAAGCAATATCACATGATAATTTTTATCGTTTGCAAGCTAGCAAAATCCCTTGCTATCGTTTAAACCTATCGCTAGGATTAGCAATCATTATCATTTAGATTACTATCACGATTATGGCCTATCGTTCCGCACCGCTTCTTGAAGATGTTATCTGGCGAACGCATCTCCAGCCGCAAGATCCAACACTTGCGGAAACAGTACGTGCGACGATCGCAGAACATCGTGAACATTTGCTGGAGTTTATCCGTCTGGATGAACCCGCCCCACTTAGCGCCCTGACGCTGGCGCAATGGTCTTCTCCAACGGCCCTGCGTTCCCTTTTGGCTGTTTATTCCGATCATATCTACCGCAATCAACCATTGATGCTCCGCGAGAATAAGCCGCTGATCTCACTGTGGGCGCAATGGTATATCGGTCTGATGATGCCGCCATTAATGCTGGCGCTGTTAACACAGGAAAAAGCGTTAGATCTTTCCCCGGAACATTTTCACGTTGAGTTTCACGAAACCGGGCGTGCCGCCTGTTTCTGGATCGACGTGTGTGAGGACAAGAACGCTCCGCATTTGCCACAGCAGCGAATGGAAAAGTTAATCAGTCAGGCGATCGCCCCGGTTGTGCAGGCATTAGAAGCCACCGGCGAAATCAATGGCAAACTTATCTGGAGTAATACCGGCTATCTGATCAACTGGTATTTGACTGAGATGAAGCAGTTACTTGGTGATGCGACAGTTGAATCACTTCGCCATGCTCTCTTTTTTGAGAAAACACTCTCCACGGGTGAAGATAATCCTCTTTGGCGTACGGTGGTGCTGCGCGACGGCCTGTTGGTGCGCCGTACCTGCTGCCAACGTTATCGCTTGCCGGATGTACAGCAATGCGGCGACTGTACGCTGAAATGAAAAACTCTGCCGGGGTGATAACCCGGCATTAGCGTATTAAAAGGAATGCAACACATTGCTTGTTTCTGAAACCCGCATACATAACAGAATGTCTGCAGCCTCCAACAACCCAGCATCGGAACTGACGCCCAGTTTCGACATCACATTAAATTTATGCGCGCGGATCGTTTTAATATTTCGTTTAAGCTGCTCGGCAATTTGTGTCATTGAGTAGCCACGCGACATAAAACGCAATATTTCTCTCTCCGTTGGGCTTAGCGTCCGGCTTTGATTAATGTACCACTGATTGTTCAGGCGATCGGTAGCCTGACGCACGCCATTTAATGACAGAAACAGCTCCTGATAAAAAATGTCCAGCGTCGATGCTTTACTTAATACACCGTCCAACGGTGATGGCGATAATGATCCGATTAATCGTGCTTCAATATCATCATCCGCAATAACTAAACGCCGGGTACGCGGAAATTTAATAGCCAGCTCAGTCAAATAAGATAATCCCTCTCTGCGCTCACTTCTCATGGCAGAAAAAGAAAAAATAACCGCCGCAAATGAGACCCGCGACATCGCATCCTGAAACGCCTCCTGGCTTCTATAGATATGGAGTGTATAAGGGTTACCCGCAAACTTTCTGAATAAGCTTTCAATACCGATACTACTCATGACGCACTTCTCTATGAGTGCGACATTTCTCTTCTTAATTCGGCTGTGTTCCATTCTGCGGCATCTCCATAAACCGAAGGCAAGTTAAGTTCTCTTGCCCCCTGCGCGCTATTTATCCATGCATACATCTCAGCGTTGCTGTGAATTGCCAGCCGACGCATCGCACTGTTTTTTTGTGCGCTGATGGTTTTATTGCTTTTCTTAAGCAATGAAGCTATCTGGTTGATGCCCCATCCTTTGCCTAACAACCGCAGTACCTTGCGCTCTGAAAGTGTCAGAATGACGGTGCGATAGCTAAAATCCTGAGTTTCAGTCATTGCCGGGGAGGTCAGCATGGCGCTGATACGCTCTGCATGCGCATTACCGGAACGAACCGTCTTAACCAGATTCTCAATGGGTTCGATATCGGACAGTAACGTCGCTGCCGGGCACATAAGCAGTTCTACCGCCTGAGAGTACCAGGCACGCGAAACCATGAAAACCCAATGAATTTCCCTGTATTGTGAGATCAATGAATAATAATGTTCACAAACGGAATGTGGATTGTCATTTTCGCCGGTTAAATCGGCAATGACTAATCCGGAGCGACGTAATTGTAATAAGGTAAGATCCTCCGCGGAGGCTCTGGATATTATTTCATATTCAGGGAAGTGAGTCCTCATGACCTCTTTTAACCCTGCTTGCATAACCGGTATTTTACTGATAACAATTCCATTTTTGCAGCATCCTGGCAACATATTTCCTCCACATCCACTGTCTAAAAATCATGATGGTTTATTCAGGATATTCATTCCTTAAATGCTTCCAGCAAATTAATAGATTAAGCGAATAAATTATCCTTAGCATTCACTTTCATATCAGCATACTCCTGCTGCACAATAACTCCACGGCATGTGTCAGAAGGTTAGCATCAAATGATAACCTGGTGAAATAGCCTGGAGACATTTAGAATAACTAAATTAACTTGTTAGAAATACTTAATGGAAACCCTGGAATTCCATTAGTTTAAGATATAATTAAAACACCGCCTTCCCATCGAACAAAAAACATCTCGTCAGCATTTATACAAAAAAAATCAGTAAAATCTGATGATTTTATCTGTTTAAAATTCAAAAGCACGAACGGCCATCCATTACTCTAATCCGTAAGAGACAAATTATAAATTCATTATAATTATAATATTCATATGATAATTTTTTTGCAGCGATAAAAAATTCGCTTTTCGCCACTGAACTTCACCCGCCAACCAGGACTAATCAGCGCAATTTTGATCTTAACCTACCCCAAAACAACCGCTCTTCATGATACAAATGGGGTCTCATTATTTGAACAATACGCAGCACGTCTATGACAAAGGACGAGTTATGCAGACTGAGCAACAGCGGGCCGTAACACGGCTTTGTATCCAGTGTGGATTATTTCTTTTGCAACATGGAGCGGAAAGCGCGTTAGTTGATGAGCTTTCCTCGCGACTGGGTCGGGCATTGGGAATGGACTGCGTCGAAAGTTCTATCTCTTCGAACGCCATTGTGCTTACTACCATTAAAGATGGGCAATGCCTGACATCTACGCGCAAAAATCACGATCGCGGCATTAATATGCATGTAGTGACGGAAGTTCAGCATATTGTGATTCTGGCGGAGCATCACCTGCTGGATTACAAAGGCGTGGAGAAACGTTTTAGCCAGATTCAACCCTTACGTTACCCGAGATGGCTGGTCGCCTTGATGGTTGGTCTGTCATGCGCCTGTTTCTGTAAGCTCAATAAAGGTGGCTGGGATGGTGCCGTCATCACCTTCTTTGCCAGCACGGTCGCAATGTATATCCGTCAGCTACTGGCGCAACGTCATCTCCACCCTCAGATAAACTTTTGCATCACCGCATTTGCCGCCACCACGATTTCTGGTTTGCTTTTACAACTCCCTGCCTTCAGCAATACGCCAACAATCGCGATGGCTGCCAGCGTTCTGCTGCTGGTGCCGGGCTTTCCGTTGATTAATGCCGTCGCTGATATGTTTAAAGGGCACATCAATACCGGGCTGGCACGCTGGGCGATTGCCAGCCTATTGACGTTGGCTACCTGCGTTGGCGTGGTGATGGCACTCACGATTTGGGGACTACGCGGATGGGTGTGATCGAATTTCTCTTAGCACTAGTGCAGGATATGATCCTCGCGGCAATTCCTGCAGTCGGCTTTGCGATGGTATTCAATGTGCCGGTTCGGGCGTTACGCTGGTGTGCACTGCTTGGCGCGATTGGTCATGGCTCTCGAATGATCTTAATGAATACCGGGCTGAATATTGAATGGTCAACCTTTATGGCATCCATGCTGGTCGGCACCATTGGTATTCAATGGTCACGCTGGTATCTGGCGCATCCGAAAGTCTTTACCGTGGCAGCCGTTATCCCTATGTTTCCCGGTATCTCTGCTTATACAGCAATGATTTCAGCCGTAAAAATCAGCCAGTTAGGTTACAGCGAGCCGTTGATGATTACCCTGTTAACCAACTTTCTTACGGCATCATCAATTGTTGGCGCGTTATCCATCGGCCTTTCCATTCCTGGATTATGGTTGTACCGCAAGCGCCCTCGCGTATAAAATTGCCTCGCTTAAAGCACACGGATGAGAGACAGCCTCCTTTCATCCGTGTGTTACTATAAAAGTAATCTCCCTTCTCGTTCATCGTTCCATATTGAGAAACAGTATGTCTTCCAGAGTTTTGACCCCGGACGTCGTTGGTATTGACGCCCTGGTACACGATCACCAGACCGTTCTGGCAAAAGCTGAAGGCGGTATGGTTGCCGTATTTGCTAACAACGCTCCGGCGTTTTATGCCGTCACGCCCTCACGTCTTGCTGAACTGCTGGCGCTGGAAGAAAAGCTGACACGTCCAGGAAGCGATGTCGCTCTGGACGATCAACTCTATCAGGAACCGCAAACTCCCCCCGTTGCCGTACCGATGGGAAAATTCGCCATGTACCCGGACTGGCGGCCAGATGCTGATTTTACTCGCCTGGCTGCATTATGGGGCGTGGCGCTAAGAGAACCCGCCACCGCCGAAGAACTGGCCTCATTCATTGCCTACTGGCAGGCGGAAGGCAAAGTCTTTCATCATGTGCAATGGCAACAAAAACTGGCGCGCAGTCTGCAAATTGGTCGTGCCAGCAATGGCGGACTGCCGAAACGAGATGTGAACACAGTCAGCGAACCTGACAGCCAAATTCCACCGGGATTCAGAGGGTAACGATGAAAAACGTTGGCGACCTGATGCAACGTCTGCAAAAAATGATGCCTGCCCATATCAAACCCGCCTTCAAAACGGGTGAAGAGCTTCTGGCGTGGCAGAAAGAACAAGGAGCGCTCCGCGCCGCCGCTCTGGAGCGCGAGAACCGGGCAATGAAAATGCAGCGCACCTTTAACCGCTCCGGCATTCGTCCGCTGCATCAGAACTGCTCCTTTGAGAACTATCGTGTTGAATGCGAAGGGCAGATGAATGCGTTGAGCAAAGCGCGCCAGTATGTCGACGAGTTCGACGGCAACATCGCCAGCTTTATCTTTTCTGGCAAGCCTGGAACCGGTAAAAACCACCTGGCGGCAGCGATCTGCAACGAACTACTGCTACGCGGCAAATCGGTATTGATTATTACTGTTGCCGATATTATGTCAGCGATGAAAGATACTTTCAGAAATAGCGGCACCAGCGAAGAGCAACTGCTCAACGATCTGAGCAACGTTGATCTGCTGGTGATCGACGAGATCGGTGTACAGACCGAATCGAAATACGAAAAAGTGATCATCAACCAGATCGTCGATCGTCGTTCTTCTTCCAAACGCCCGACCGGGATGCTGACCAACAGCAATATGGAGGAGATGACGAAATTGCTGGGCGAACGCGTTATGGATCGTATGCGCCTGGGCAACAGCCTGTGGGTGATCTTCAACTGGGACAGTTATCGTAGTCGGGTAACGGGTAAAGAGTATTAATCCCCATTTCCGGCGTTATACTGCGACAAAATTCCATTATGAGTAATGATGATGAAAACTGTTAAACACCTTCTGTGCTGTGCAATTGTCACCACCGCATTCATTTCCGCCGGGACACATGCCGCTTCCTGGAAAGATGCGCTTTCCAGCGCCGCCAGCGAGTTAAGCAACCAGAGCAGCACCACACAGGAAGGTGGTTGGTCGCTCTCTTCATTAACGAGTCTGCTTAGCAGCGGCAACCAGGCGTTAAGCGCAGACAATATGAACAATGCCGCAGGTATTCTGCAATATTGCGCGAAACAAAAGCTGGCTTCAGTGACCGACGCGGAAAACATCAAAAATCAGGTACTGGAGAAGCTGGGCCTGAACAGCGAAGAACAGAAAGAAGACACCAACTATCTGGATGGCATTCAGGGTTTGCTGAAAACCAAAGATGGTCAGCAGCTTAATCTGGATAACATCGGCACCACTCCGCTGGCGGAGAAAGTGAAAACCAAAGCCTGCGATCTGGTATTAAAGCAAGGCCTGAACTTTATCTCCTGATCTGTTCTGTATAATGCCGCGTTTTAACTGTTAATCGGCTGGCGCGGCTCTCCCCTTCTCTTTTTCCCGCTTCTCACGCTTTCATCCCCCGCTATGCGGGACGCGACCTTGAATAAAAAAGCCTGTTTATAAACTAATTCCTAACAACATCGCATTTTTTTGACACTAGAATTGCAGCAATATGGCAGCGCCATTACATTGTGTTTCTCAAAAAATCTTAAACATCGGCTACACGGCCTGGTTTAGTGAGGATCGCCCGTTGTCAGAACTACTCTCTTTCGCCCTGTTTCTCGCCTCTGTGCTGATCTACGCATGGAAAGCGGGACGTAATACCTGGTGGTTTGCAGCCACGTTAACGGTGCTGGGGCTATTTGTCGTTTTAAATATTACCCTGTTTGCCAGCGACTATTTTACTGGCGATGGTATTAACGACGCGGTGCTCTATACCTTAACCAACAGCCTGACCGGTGCAGGCGTCAGCAAATATATCCTGCCAGGCATCGGCATTGTGCTGGCACTGACGGCGGTGTTCGGCGCGCTGGGATGGATCCTTCGCCGCCGCCGACATCATCCTCACCATTTTGGCTACAGCCTTTTGGCACTCTTGCTGGCGCTGGGTTCAGTGGATGCCAGCCCGGCATTTCGTCAGATAACGGAACTGGTGAAATCCCAATCTCGCGACGGCGATCCGGACTTTGCGGCTTATTATAAAGAGCCGTCAAAAACCATCCCCTCCCCCAAACTCAACCTGGTTTATATCTACGGAGAAAGTCTCGAACGAACTTATTTTGACAACGACGCTTTCCCGGATCTCACGCCAGAACTGGGGGCGCTAAAAAATGAAGGGCTGGATTTCAGCCATACGCAGCAACTGCCGGGAACCGATTACACAATTGCTGGCATGGTAGCCTCCCAGTGTGGCATTCCGCTGTTTGCCCCGTTTGAAGGCAACGCCTCTGCATCCGTTTCCAGCTTCTTCCCACAGAACATCTGTCTGGGCGATATCCTGAAAAATTCCGGTTATCAGAACTATTTCGTGCAGGGAGCCAACCTGCGTTTTGCGGGTAAAGATGTGTTCCTGAAATCACACGGCTTCGACCATTTGTACGGTTCGGAAGAACTGAAAAGCGTGGTGGCAGACCCGCATTATCGCAACGACTGGGGATTCTACGACGATACGGTGCTGGACGAAGCATGGAAAAAATTTGAAGAACTGTCTCGCTCCGGCCAACGGTTTTCGCTGTTTACTCTGACGGTCGATACCCATCACCCGGATGGTTTTATCTCACGTACCTGTAACCGCAAAAAATATGATTTTGACGGAAAACCGAACCAGTCATTCAGCGCGGTAAGTTGCAGCCAGGAGAACATCGCGGCGTTTATCAACAAAATCAAAGCCTCTCCGTGGTTTAAAGATACCGTCATAGTGGTCTCTTCCGACCATCTGGCGATGAACAACACCGCGTGGAAATACCTGAACAAACAGGATCGCAACAACCTGTTTTTTGTCATCCGTGGCGACAAACCGCAGCAAGAGACGCTGGCAGTGAAGCGTAACACGATGGATAACGGCGCTACCGTGCTGGATATTCTCGGAGGCGATAACTTCCTCGGTCTCGGACGCAGCAGCCTGTCTGGTCAGTCAATATCAGAAGTGTTCCTCAACATTAAAGAGAAAGTGCTGGCGTGGAAGCCGGATATCATCCGCTTGTGGAAATTCCCTACCGAGATGAAAACGTTCACCATTGATCAGAACAAAAACATGATCGCATTCTCAGGAAGCCACTTCCGCCTGCCACTGCTGTTACGCGTGTCAGATAAACGCGTGGAGCCTCTGCCAGAAAGTGAATACTCCGCACCTCTGCGTTTCCAGTTAGCTGATTTCGCCCCACGAGACAATTTCGTCTGGGTTGACCGCTGTTACAAGATGGCGCAACTGTGGGCACCGGAACTGGCGCTCTCCACCGACTGGTGCGTCTCACAAGGTCAACTTGGCGGACAACAAATTGTGCAGCATGTTGATAAGCCTGAATGGAAAGGCAAAACAGCGTTTAAAGACACGGTCATCGACATGAAACGCTACAAAGAGAATATTGATACGCTGAAAATTGTCGATAACGATATTCGCTACAAAGCAGACAGTTTCATCTTTAACGTCGCTGGTGCGCCGGAAGAGGTGAAACAGTTCAGTGGAATTTCCCGCCCGGAATCCTGGGGACGCTGGTCAAACGCGCAGTTAGGCGATGAAGTGAAAATCGAGTACAAACATCCGCTGCCGAAGAAATTTGACCTGGTGATCACCGCCAAAGCCTATGGTAATAACGCCGGCCGCCCCATTCCGGTACGCGTAGGCAATGAAGAACAAACCATCGTGCTGGGTAATGAAGTGACCACCAATACGCTGCATTTCGATAACCCAACCGATGCCGATACGCTGGTGATTGTTCCACCGGAACCTGTCGCAACCAACGAAGGGAACATTCTCGGCCACTCGCCGCGTAAGCTCGGCATTGGTATGGTGGAAATCAAAGTGGTTGAGCGTGAAGGGTAATAATATTGCCTGGTTGTAGTTCGGATAAGACGCGCAAGCGTCGCATCAGGCATCGGCACACAACTGCCGGATGCGCCGTTAACGCCTTATCCGTCCTGCGGTATAATATTGAAACGTAAAAAAACAGCGCCCAACACGTCCCCGAGCGCTGCATGGCAACTTTACCAATATCCGATTATCAGAAAGTAATAACGCCCTTAATCAACTCAGGGTTGTTAATCACATCGCGCTCATAGATTTCCGCCAGCGTGGCGAACGGATAGCGATGGGTTAACATCATGTCAGCCGTGATTTTCCCTTCCGCCATCAATCTCCCGACTTTCGCGAAATCTTCCGGCGTGGCGTTGCGGCTACCCATCATTGTGGTTTCTTTTTTATGGAACTCCGGGTCAGAGAATTGCAACTCGCCTTTAAACAGGCCGACAAATACCACCGTGCCGCCGTGGCGAATCAGATTAACTGTGTTATTCATCGCATGTTGATTACCCGTCGCGTCGATCACTTTCTGCGCCAAAGAACCACCAAATTGCGCCCGCAACTGGTCATCAAAATCCTCTGCTGAAGGATCCAGCACCGGCAGTTCCAGACGCGTTGCTACATGCTCACGGCGAGTCGGACTGGTATCTGCCACTACCACCTGTGCACCATCAGCTTTAGCGATTGCCGCCGCGCCCAGACCGATTGGCCCCGCACCGACCACCAGCACCTGCTCGCCGGGCGCAACTGCCGCACGACGTACCGCATGAGCGCTAATGGCGAAAGGTTCAATCAACGCAGCCGCCTGCGGGTCAATGCCGTCTGCGGGTAGCAAATTAGCCGCAGGCACTGCCAGATACTCACTAAAACCACCATCCTGATGCACACCAATGACTGAAATTCTTTCACAGCAGTTGGTGCGACCACTTTTACACGCAGGACACTGCTGACAAGAGATATACGGAATTACTGCAACTTGCTGCCCAATATTAAAATTGTGAATATTTTTCCCTGCATCAATAATCTCCCCACATATTTCATGACCTAAAACACGTGGGTAGCTAAAAAATGGCTGATTACCCGCCCAGGCATGAATATCTGTACCACAAATTCCGACAGCTTTAATTTTAATTAATGCTTCATCGTCGCCTGCCACCGGCCTTTCCCGGATTTTCCAGACTAAACTCTTTATTTTCTGACAAATTAAGACTTTCATTGTAGACATGATTCACTGCTCCTTTTATTTTATTACTCCCAGATATCGTCGAATTTATAAGAGCGACTGAATTTGCCCATGAAATATGCGGATGATCACGCATAAAAATGTTTTAAATCGGTTTTTAATACCGTACTGGAGGGAACAATGAGTCGTTCACAGAATTTACGTCATAACGTCATAAACCAGGTGATTGAAGATATGGCGCGGGGAAATATTCCATCCCCACTCCCTTCACAAAGTGGACTGGCAGAAATGTATAACATTAGCCGCACCACGGTACGCCACATACTCCAGCATTTAAGCGCATGCGGCGTGCTCACCCAGGTGGGAAAGGATTATGTTGTCGCCCGCAAACCCGAACAGAACGATGGTTTCGATTGCATCACAGTCTCGCTGACAGAGCAAAACTACATTTTCGAGCAGGCATTTTTCACCATGATTAACCAGCGTCAGCTACGCGCCGGAGAGAGTTTTTCCGAGCTGCAACTGGCGCGGACGGCAGGCGTCAGCCCGGTCGTGGTTCGAGAATACCTTTTAAAATTTGGCCGCTATGGTCTGATTCAGAGCGAAAAACGCGGGCAGTGGAGCATGAAGCAGTTCGATCAGTCTTATGCCGAACAACTGTTTGAACTGCGGGAGATGCTGGAAACACACGCGTTACAGCACTTTCTGAATTTGCCAGATGATGATTCACGCTGGCTACAGGCAAAAACACTGCTCGAACGCCACCGGACACTGCGTGACAGCATTGGCAGTAATTTTCGTATGTTTTCGCAGTTAGACCGCGATTTTCATGCCATGCTGCTATCTGCTGCTGACAACATCTTTTTTAATCAAACACTTGAAATTATATCGGTGATTTTTCACTGTCATTATCAGTGGGATGAAAGCGATCTGAAACAACGTAATATTATTGCCATTGATGAGCATATGACGATTCTTAGCGCGCTAATTTGCCGCAGTGATTTAGATGCCGTACTCGCGCTGCGTAATCATCTCGATACCGCCAGGCAATCGATGATTCGCTCAGTCAAACAGCATCATCGTTAAATTAAGTACAGATTAAAAACTACTATTCCGAGTTTATATCACGGCATAAAAATCAAGCCAATAATAAACGATGCTGAGTTAACAACACTCAGCCATCATTTATTGATTAAACAACAATAAAATTATTGGCTGTCCATAATTAATGCTTCCAGTACATCTAATTCACTGACAATTTTAGCCAGTGTTTCATCACACACTTCTTGCCTTGCTCGCATTTGATAAATAGCTGCACGTTTGGCATTCAGCGCCGCCAGATTAAATGTTCTTTCCAGTTTTGTCCGTTGCATATGCAACGAATTATCGTTTGCCGACATATCATCATCATTACGCCGCATATAATCGATAATTCTGGCCCCGGTTTCCATAATTAATTCATTATCGAGGTTTTCCGTGCTGGCACCAAGCAAACGTTGCTGAGTTTTTTGCACGCTCAGGATAGCCATTTTAGACATAAACAAATCGGCGGCGATCTCTTCTTTCTGCCGGTTATCGCTAAACAGGCTAACATTTTTCCCCAATAACAGCGGCAGAATGATAATGCCGCACAGCAACGAAAAGAGGATCACCCCGGTAGCGAGAAACACCAGCAAATAGCGCCCAGGGAACGGTTCACCATCGGGCAGTAATAACGGTATAGAAAGCACCCCCGCAAGAGTTATAGCCCCACGAACGCCAGCAAAAGTCGCTAACAACAAGTGGCGTGTTTTGTATCCGGCAAACAGCATTGGATGATTACTTTTCCGCCTGCGGCTGTACAGACGCATCAACCATAGCCAACCAAAGCGCATAACCATCAATGCAAGGTAGATCCACACAATATCCAGCACCAGCGACCAGGTTTGCACTAAGGGATCGTGTTGTGCGCGGGTCAGTGATTCCGAAATGATGGCCGGAAGCTGCAAGCCCAGAATCAAAAATACCATGCCGTTGAAGACATATTCCAGCATTGACCAGGAGCTTTTCGCCTTAATTCTCAGTCGTATAGGCGCATGATGCACGACGCCAATACGGCTGGTCGTTAGCCCTGCGGCAACAGCGGCGAGGATGCCGGATAAACCAAAATGCTCCGCCACCAGATAAACAATAAACGGCAGCAGCAACATCAACACGATCTGGATTGAAGGCTCATCGTGAGCGTAACGGCTGATCAACAACAGTCCTTTACCATATAACCAGGTAACGGCGATCCCAACGGCAATACCGCCCACTGCCACGACAAAAAAGGCGATAGTCGCACCATACACGCTAAATTCCATCGTCCCCATAGTCACTGCGACAGCAAACTTCAACGCCACCAAACCGGAGGCATCATTCATTAATGCTTCGCCTTCAAGCACTTCCTGAATGCTTTTGTTGATTCGTCCTTTACCGACGATCCCCAACAATGCGACAGCATCCGTTGGCGACAACACCGCAGCCAATGCAAACGCCGCAATAAGCGGAACATTCGGTAACAGTAAATGAATAACGTAGCCGACGGCAAAAATAGTGATTAAGACCAGGATCAGCGCCAGACCTACGATTTCCCGACTGTGTTTGATCAACTCTTTAGGTTGTATTTTTGAACTTTCAGCAAACAACAACGGTGGAATAAACAATAACAGGAAAAGTTCAGGATTAAATTCCACATGTAAACCAAAAATGGGCTGAGCCAGTAATGCACCGGCAGCAATCTGGATTAAAGGAAGTGGAATCTGGATGGGAGACAGACGTGTCAGCACACTGGTTAATGAAACAACCAGAGTAAGAATTAAAATCGTTAAAAGTATTTCCATATAATTACTCCGCATCCTCATGCATAAATAATGGATATAACTAACCTAACTTCATAAGAATAACATCCAATCTATTACTTACAATTAATCGTTAATCGCAACATTTACTCACGAGAGTATATTAAGAAATGCAACTTATTATTTTTCTTTTGTTTATTCATAGTGTGAATGGTTATGATCTACCCTCCTCATGCATACGCAACAGAAAAACTTTTTTACTCAAACATTTCAACCAGATATGAATAACCTCTCATTTTTAATACCCGGCGATAACATAACTGACAAAAATGAATCAATTCAGCATTTAACAAATTTAAAGGATATCGCTATACACCGTCAACCGAAAATTTATTCTGTTTATATTATCAATTTAAATAATTATCAGTAGATTATAAAATAAAAACAATCACTCCTTATGTGAAATAGCCTGTCGCCGCCTTATAAAATCGCAACAAATACGCTAACTACACGCATACTAAAAAAATGCTTATCTATCTGAAAACAGACCATTACTCATCAGACATTGCATAACTTAAGGATATACAATAAAAATCATATTAAAAACCGATTAAAAGCAGCAAAGTCATACCAGGAGCACGAATTCACGAAACATTTGCAGCAGTCAGTCTATTCGCTGATTATTTTCGCACAGACGACAACTTTTTCATGATGTTTCTCTCCAGATAGTAATGTTGGAGTTATTTATTCTATAACATGGAGTACGTGGAAGATGAGTAAAATAATAGCAATGCTAATTACTGTCAGCACCCTTTTTCTGCCGACAATAATTCAGGCAAAACCGATTTCGATAAAAGTTGCCTATGAAAATAACCCCGGCGAACCACTGGATGTTGTCATGCGCCACTGGGCGGATCTGTTGAATAAAAAAAGTGGTGGTGAAATAACACTGGCGCTTTACCCCAGTTCCCAATTGGGATCAAAACAGGATGTGACTGAACAAGCCATGATGGGGATGAATGTTATTACCCTGAGTGATGTCGCATTCCTCGCTGATTATGAACCAGATTTGGGCATTCTGTTTGGCCCCTATTTAACCGACGATCCGCAAAAACTGTTCAAAATATATGAAAGTGACTGGTTCAAGCAGAAAAATGAAAGCCTGAAGAAAAAAGGTATTCATGTGGTTATGAATAATTATCTTTATGGCACCCGGCAGATCATTTCTAAAAAACCTATCCGCACAGTTGAAGACCTCGCGGGATTAAAAATCCGTGTGCCTAATAATGTCATGCAGATAAAAGCTATTCAGGCGATGGGAGCAACCCCAACGCCAATGCCATTAGGTGAAGTTTATCCTGCGTTAACCCAGGGCGTTATTGACGGAGTGGAAAACCCGATTTCTGTTCTGCAAGGACAAAAACTCTATGAGCAGGCGAAATACCTGACGATGGTGAATTACCTTACCAACACCTCCGTCTGGATTGGTGGCGAAGCTTTCTTTAGCACCCTCTCCCCGGAACAACTGGAAATGATTCACCAGACTGGTTATGAAGCTGGGCTCTATAGCCAGAAGCTCACTCTTGAGCGCGATGCTGAAATGCTGAAAGCCATGCAAGCTGAAGGTGTAGAGGTTATCTATCCTGATACCGAACCATTCCGTAAGAAAGCCCGCGAAGTTTACTCACAGTTCCCGGAGTGGACACCTGGCCTCTATGAAACCATTCAACAACAACTGAAATAAGTATCGATGCTAATCGTCCTGCTTTTTTCACAAAAGCAGGACAAGCCCTTACAGGAGGTTTCATGCGTTTTTTCGGCAAACTGGCAGAGTTTAGCGCTGCCTTTGCGCTGTTTGTTCTGGTTGTGATGACAATTGGAGCAGTATTTATGCGCTATTTCATCGGCCAACCGATTCAGTGGACAGAAGAGATGTCCGGGATGCTGATGATTTGGGTGGTGATGCTAGGTGGTATCGTGGCAGAGCGCGACCGGGCACATCTGACCATCCCTTTTGTAATGGATATGCTGCCAGCCACCATCAGACGAGTGATTGCTGTTCTGGTCGCCCTTCTCTCCCTCTGCGTATTGCTTTATATGGCCTGGCTGGGCTACCGGCTGGCGGAAATGGCGCAGTTTAAAGTGACACAAATACTGAAAGTTTCCTGGTTCTGGATCGATCTGGCGGTCCCCGTCGGCGCGCTGGCAACTGCTCTCTATACCCTTTACTGGTTAATCACCGATATAAAGCAACCCCATAGCGGAGACGAAAAACAATGAGTTGGTTATTGATTATCCCGCTAATGATCGTCTGTTTATTTCTTAACATTCGGGTCTATCTGGCGATGTTTATTGGCATCATCGCTTACTTTTTATTCTTCTCCAGCGTGCCGATCGAAATTGCCGTCCAGAGGCTAATCGCCCCGACGCAAAGTCCTTCACTACTGGCTATTCCGTTTTTTATTTTGCTGGGTACGCTAATGAGCTACACCGGCATTGCAGAACGCATTTTACAAATTGCCAACGTCCTGGTGGGGAAAATGCGCGGTGGTCTGGGCGTAGCGAATATTCTCGTCAGCACCATGATGGGCGGTGTCAGTGCCTCTAACCTTGCAGATGCAGCAATGTTATCACGCATGATGGTGCCGGAAATGGAACGCAAAGGTTACAACCGTGCCTTTGCCGCCGCCATTACCGCTGGCGGTTCGTTAGTCACGCCAATCATACCGCCGGGAATTGCCCTGATTATTTACGGTCTGGTTGCGGATGTCTCTATCGGCAAAATGTTTATCGCCGGACTGGTGCCTGGTTTGCTGTGTGCGGTCGTGCTGATGTTTACCGTCTACCTCGTCGCCCGCAGAACAAACGCCAAACCCTCGCGTGAAAGCTGGCCAACGGGCAAAGAAGTGGTGTTCTCTCTCGGTCAGGCGTGGCCAGCGCTGTTTCTGATTTTTGCCGTAGTCGGCGGCATTCGGGCGAATATCTTCACCCCGACGGAAGCAGGTGCCGCAGCGGTATTAATCGTTCTGGCGATTGGCTTTTTCATCTACCGTGAAATGAAAGTTTCCCACGTAGTTAAAGCTCTCGGTGAAACCGCACGCGCCACGGCGTCGGTGATGCTGGTGATTATGGCCAGCGCCGCCCTGGGTTGGATTTTCTCAATGGAACATGCTGGCGTCGCGGTGGCGAATTTCGTCACCTCGCTGACTGAAAACAAATATATGTTCCTTTTGATTATCAACGTATTGCTTTTGACGTTGGGGATGTTTCTGGAAGGAAACGCCATTCTGTTGATCCTGGTGCCGCTACTGAAACCGGTGGTCGAACACTTTGGTATCGATCCGGTACATTTCGGTATCATCATGATCTTCAACCTGTCGATTGGCGCGTTCACGCCGCCGGTGGGCACCGTGATGCTGCTGGTGTGTAATATCACGCAAGTTTCTGTAGGTAATTTCTTTAAGCAATCTCTGCCACTGCTGGTAGCCCTGCTGCTGATGCTGTTGCTGGTCACATATATCCCGGCAATTTCGCTGTTCCTGGTATAACGATAAAAACGCCGGATGAAGCACTCATCCGGCGTCATTGTGTTAAAACGTCTCCCAGTTATCCCCGCTATCGGCAACGGCAATTTTGCGCGGCGCAACCGGTGCCACACTGTTTACTGCCAACGCTTCGCGCTGACGTTGTTGCTCTTGCTGAATACGAAATACAGCCACAGCTTCAGTCAGGCGGCTGGCCTGCTCTTCCAGCGCGGCGGCAGCGGCGGCAGACTCTTCCACCAGCGCAGCGTTCTGTTGCGTTACCCGATCCATCTCGACAACCGCTAAACCAACCTGATCGATACCACGACTCTGCTCATCAGAAGCAGAGGCAATTTCACCCATAATATCGGTCACGCGGGTCACGGCGCTGACAATCTCCGCCATCGTTTCCCCGGCACTTTCGACCAGCGTAGAGCCAACATCCACTTTGCCAACCGAGTCTTCAATCAGAGTCTTAATTTCACGCGCCGCCTGAGCGCTACGCTGAGCCAGATTACGCACTTCTCCCGCAACTACCGCAAAACCGCGACCTTGTTCACCCGCGCGTGCCGCTTCGACCGCCGCATTCAAGGCCAGAATATTAGTCTGGAAAGCAATGCCGTCGATAACACTGATAATGTCGGCAATTTTCTGCGAACTGGTAGAAATATCACGCATGGTCTGTACCACGCTATCCACCACATTTCCGCCGCGTTGTGCTGTTTCAGAAGCACTTAATGCCAGATGGCTGGCCTGCCGCGCGTTCTCGGCATTTTGTTTCACTGTCGCGGTCAGTTGCTCCATGCTGGCTGCCGTCTCTTCCAGCGAAGCTGCCTGTTGCTCGGTGCGCGAAGAGAGGTCATTGTTGCCGGTGGCGATTTCGCTGGCCCCGCTATAGATGGCATTCGCGCCGTTACGCACATCGCCTACGGTACGTACCAGCTCACTTTGCATATGACGCAAACTCTCTGCCAGTTGACCCACTTCATTGGAACCGTCCACCTCAATCGATTTCACCAGATCACCGCCAGCAATATGGCGAATGCTGTCGATCAGGCGATTCATCGGTGCCACCAGCGACGTTTTAATACCAAACCAGACGGCGAAAATCACCGCCAGTACGACGATCAGCACGCACGCCAGCACCCACATTGCCTGGTTATAGGAAGCATTATTATCGGTGACGGCGATGTCATAGAGACGATCATTTTGCTGCATATACGCCATATACTGCTTTTCGAACCCGTCCTGATATCCCTGGGTAGGTTGGTCAAAAAACGCATTGATTTTGCCCGCACTTAACAACTGGATCAGCTCCGCCAGTGCATTGTGATAGATATCGTAATTGCGTTTGATCTCAGTAGCAGCCGCTGTGCTCTGACGCGAGTTACGCGGTAGTGCTTCGTAATCTGCCCAGTTTTTTCCGCTTGTTTCAGTGAAAGAGTGGCACTCTGCATCAGCTCGGCAACAGTTGAACCACTGCCAATATTGTTCTGATCCATCATGTAGCGGATACCCGCGCGGTTGAGGGTGTTACGCGTCTGCAACAACTCAACCCAACTGCTATTCAGCGTAGATTGCTGCTGGCGAATGGTTTGTAAAACGGAGAAGTATTCTTTGTCCTTCTTTAAGGTATTAAAGAACAGACCGCCTGATGTTAGTTGTAAAAGGCCGAAAATGGCCAAAACCAGTAGTACACTGGTCACGATCCTGATACGTTTTAGCATGGTTTCTCTTTTCCTGTTGACCGATAGCAGGATTTTCGGCCTGGAATGAGAAAACTTTATAGGTAGCGGCTTTAAACTGGCTAAATTCACCTCACTTTTTTTATTTTTGTTCAAAAATACAATAGCCACGCATTGGTACATTTTCTTATTTTTTTCACACTAATTGTATCTATTTTGAACATGAGAATATTTGCCAATAGTTTAATATTATTGGCCAAAACAATATTACCGGTTGGGAAGTGTGGTTTTATATTGTTATTTAATATATATAGAATAAATATAATTTTTATATGAGTAACACAACCGGGAAATAAAACTCGCTCTGGGTGTGATCATCATCACATAAATAACCTTCGTAAACCTCGCCCAATACCGCTCAACTGCAAAACTGACCGCTTACATCCCTAATATAACCGCTCAGTTATTTACCTTACTTTACGCGCGCGTAACTCTGGCAACATCACTGCAGGATAGCGGTCAATTTACCTCCTCAAACGCAACGCAAACCTAGAACGGCTTCGGCCAACTATTAATCAATACATGCCAGGTTTTACTATGGATACTAAAAAGATATTCAAGCACATACCCTGGGTGATTCTCGGAATCATCGGTGCATTCTGCCTCGCGGTAGTTGCATTACGTCGGGGGGAGCACGTCAGTGCCCTGTGGATCGTGGTCGCCTCTGTGTCGGTGTATCTGGTGGCGTATCGCTACTACAGTCTGTACATCGCCCAGAAGGTGATGAAACTCGACCCCACGCGCGCGACGCCTGCGGTTATTAACAACGACGGTCTGAACTATGTTCCGACCAACCGTTACGTGTTGTTTGGTCACCACTTCGCCGCTATCGCCGGTGCTGGTCCGCTGGTGGGGCCGGTTCTCGCCGCGCAAATGGGCTACCTGCCGGGCACGCTGTGGCTGCTGGCAGGCGTGGTGCTGGCCGGTGCGGTTCAGGACTTTATGGTGCTGTTTATCTCTTCTCGCCGTAACGGCGCATCTCTCGGTGAGATGATCAAAGAAGAGATGGGGCCAGTACCTGGGACTATCGCGCTGTTTGGCTGTTTCTTAATCATGATCATCATCCTGGCGGTACTGGCGCTGATCGTGGTTAAAGCCCTGGCCGAAAGTCCGTGGGGTGTCTTCACCGTTTGCTCAACCGTACCGATTGCGCTGTTTATGGGTATCTACATGCGCTTTATTCGTCCGGGGCGTGTAGGTGAAGTCTCTGTCATTGGTATTGTGCTGCTGGTTGCCTCTATCTACTTCGGCGGCGTGATTGCTCACGACCCTTACTGGGGTCCGGCACTGACCTTTAAAGACACCACCATTACCTTCGCGCTGATTGGCTATGCGTTTGTTTCCGCGCTGCTGCCGGTGTGGTTGATCCTCGCACCGCGCGACTATCTGGCAACCTTCCTGAAAATCGGCGTTATCGTCGGCCTGGCGCTGGGTATCGTGGTGCTGAACCCGGAACTGAAAATGCCTGCGATGACTCAGTACATTGATGGTACTGGCCCGCTGTGGAAAGGCGCTCTGTTCCCGTTCCTGTTCATCACCATCGCCTGTGGTGCGGTATCTGGCTTCCACGCGCTGATCTCTTCCGGTACGACGCCGAAACTGCTGGCTAACGAAACCGACGCGCGTTTCATTGGCTACGGCGCAATGCTGATGGAGTCCTTCGTGGCGATTATGGCGCTGGTTGCTGCGTCCATCATCGAACCGGGTCTTTACTTCGCGATGAACACCCCGCCAGCGGGTCTCGGCATCACCATGCCTAACCTGCATGAAATGGGTGGCGAGAACGCGCCTGTCATCATGGCACAACTGAAAGATGTTACCGCACACGCGGCGGCAACTGTCAGTTCCTGGGGCTTCGTGATTTCGCCGGAGCAGATCCTGCAAACTGCGAAAGACATTGGTGAACCCTCTGTCCTGAACCGTGCGGGTGGCGCGCCGACGCTGGCGGTAGGTATCGCTCACGTGTTCCACAAAGTGCTGCCGATGGCTGACATGGGCTTCTGGTATCACTTCGGTATTCTGTTCGAAGCACTGTTCATCCTGACCGCGCTGGATGCCGGTACGCGTTCTGGCCGCTTTATGCTGCAAGACCTGCTGGGCAACTTCATCCCGTTCCTGAAAAAAACCGACTCTCTGGTTGCCGGTATCATCGGTACTGCGGGCTGTGTGGGTCTGTGGGGCTACCTGCTGTATCAGGGTGTGGTCGATCCGCTGGGCGGCGTTAAGAGCCTGTGGCCGCTGTTCGGTATCTCTAACCAGATGCTGGCAGCCGTGGCGCTGGTACTGAGCACTGTGGTGCTGATTAAGATGAAGCGCACTAAATACATCTGGGTTACCGTTATCCCGGCAGTATGGCTGCTTATCTGCACTACCTGGGCGCTGGGTCTGAAGCTGTTCAGCAACAACCCGCAGATGGAAGGCTTCTTCTACATGGCAAGCCAGTACAAAGAGAAGATTGCTAACGGTACTGACCTGACGGCACAGCAGATTGCCAACATGAACCACATCGTTGTGAACAACTACACCAACGCAGGCCTGAGTATTCTGTTCCTGATTGTGGTGTACAGCATCATCTTCTACGGTTTCAAAACCTGGCTGAAGGTGCGTAACAGTGACAAACGTACTGACAAAGAAACGCCGTACGTTCCAATCCCGGAAGGCGGCGTGAAGATCTCTTCGCATCACTAACCGGTTGCCGGATGCGCTGCGCGTATCCGGCCTACAAAGTGTCTATCGTAGGCCGGATAAGGCGTTTTACGCCGCATCCGGCAAATCCCCGGCCTGGCTCTTCCGGGCTTTACGCATATCTGGAAGGCAAAATGTTTGGTAACTTAGGACAGGCAAAAAAATATCTCGGCCAGGCGGCGAAGATGTTGATTGGCATTCCAGACTACGACAACTACGTCGAGCATATGAAGACCAACCATCCCGACAAGCCGTACATGAGCTATGAAGAATTCTTCCGCGAACGCCAGAACGCGCGCTACGGCGGCGATGGTAAAGGCGGTATGCGCTGTTGTTAATGGAGAGAGCATGAACCCGATTGCAGTCACCCTACTCACCGGTTTTTTAGGCGCGGGCAAAACCACCCTGCTACGCCATATTCTTAACGAACAGCACGGCTATAAGATTGCCGTAATTGAAAACGAATTTGGCGAAGTCTCCGTCGATGATCAACTGATTGGCGACCGCGCCACGCAGATCAAAACGCTGACCAACGGCTGCATCTGCTGTTCCCGCTCCAACGAACTGGAAGATGCGCTGCTCGACCTACTGGATAATCTCGACAAGGGCAATATTCAGTTCGACCGTCTGGTGATTGAATGCACCGGCATGGCCGATCCCGGCCCGATTATTCAGACCTTTTTCTCCCATGAGATTTTATGCCAGCGTTACCTGCTGGACGGCGTGATTGCGCTGGTAGATGCGGTACATGCCGATGAGCAGATGAACCAGTTCACTATCGCCCAGTCACAGGTTGGCTACGCCGACCGTATTCTGCTGACCAAAACCGACGTCGCTGGCGAAGCAGAAAAACTGCGTGAACGCCTGGCGCGCATCAACGCCCGTGCACCGGTCTACACCGTCACTCACGGCGACATCGACCTGGGTCTGCTGTTCAACACCAACGGTTTTATGCTGGAAGAGAACGTTGTCAGCACCAAACCGCGTTTTCACTTTATCGCGGATAAACAAAACGATATTTCGTCGATTGTGGTGGAACTGGATTACCCGGTAGATATCAGCGAAGTTTCCCGGGTGATGGAAAACCTGCTGCTGGAGTCGGCGGATAAACTGCTGCGTTACAAAGGGATGCTGTGGATTGACGGCGAACCTAACCGCCTGCTGTTCCAGGGCGTCCAGCGCCTCTACAGCGCCGACTGGGACCGCCCGTGGGGCGATGAAAAACCGCATAGCACGATGGTGTTTATTGGGATCCAGTTGCCGGAGGAAGAGATAAGGGCAGCGTTTGCGGGGTTGAGGAAGTAAGTTGGGATGATGGCCGCCACTTGGCGGCCTGAATTATTTTTTGTTCTGATCGCGCAGCATCGCTTCACGTAAAATTGCATTCAGGCGGGTTTGATAGCCTTTACCTGGCCGCTTCAGCCATTCCATCACATCAGCATCAATACGCACCGAAGCCTGGGTTTTCAATGGCCGATAAAACTTACCCCGTTCGGCGTTTGACCATTGCTCATCGCTGGAAGGAGGGATATCACTGTAATCAATATCCTCGTCGGATTTATTCGCCAGAGCCTTCAGTTCGGCCTCATGCTGCACATCGAGTGTAGAGGGTGTCCCTCGTTTATGTTTAACCATGCTCATAGCGACTCCTCTCTTTACGATCTGCTTTTCGTGCACTAATGATTCGAATAATTTCATTTCCGCTTTCGAAACGGATGATATGCGCAACCAGAATAACTACGATGCCGTGTACCAGGCCGATAGTCTGCCAGCGATACTCACCGTTTCCTACGCGATCTTGCTGTGACAAATGTTGTGGATCATCAAACACTAACACCGCATCTTCAAAGCGGATGCCATGTTTCACCCGATTACTTTTGGCCTTGTTTGCATCCCATTCAAACTCCATTGGCATAATTGCCATCCCTAATTGTATATACAAAAATGTATCTACAATTATTCTGTAATTATAGCGTTGATGTTGGAAATAGCATCACGTTTTGGATAATCAACCATGAAATTGACAATGTGTGAGTTGGACTTGATTCATCCAATAGAATTTCTCGCCTGACGTGGCACACTAAGCACCTCGCTGTCGTTAAGGGATTACCGTGAAAAACTACAAAGTTATTACTCCGCTTTTTCCTACCTATGCGCAAGTTAAGGCTATGATGAAAGCCGTATCAGGCTATTCTCTGAAAGCGGTGCGCAATATGATTACCGCCATTCACGAGCAAACCGGTACGCCGCAAAAACCCGTTGACTGGTCAGAACCCGACCTGTGGATCAGCGAACGCTTAACGGGTGAAGATGCCGACATCGCCCGTCGTATTTGGGATACTGATAATCATATTCTGAACCCGCGCCACAGCTACGGCTGCTACTTATTCCTCAACTATCCTCAGTTTGAGCTGATGGAAAGCACGCCAGATGATACCTGGCAGCCCACCTCGCGCGGGGAAAAATTCCTGCAAGATGACGAAAAAACGCTGCGTTCACTGGACGATCAGGAAGGCATTCTGCAACTGCTTGAGCTGCTGGCTGGCCGCGAAATGTCGCGCCGCGCCGATTTATTGCCGGAATGGCAGGCCTTTTTGCATCAGCATTCGAAATTCGCTTCCGCCAGTTCGGTAAAAAGCACGCTCTACTCCCGTCTCTATAACCTTATCGACCGTGACATGGTTAACCGTGAAGGCATGAGCTATCGCATTACCGACACCGGGCGCGCCTGGCTTGGAAAAGCGTTACCGGCACGAAAAAGTGATCCCCGTAAAGAGCTACTGGAAGCAGTGAAACGCTACAACGAGCAGCAAAAAGAGCTGCTGCGCGAACAAATCAGCACGATGAACCCGTACAAGTTTGAGCAACTGGTCGGTCAATTACTGGAAGCAATGGGTTACGAGCAGGTCGAAGTGACCAAAGCCTCAGGCGATAAAGGTGTGGACGTGATTGGTCAGGTGCAGGTCGGCATCACCACCATTACCGAAGTGGTGCAGGTCAAAAGAATGCAGAACACTATCACTCGCCCGTATATCGACCAGTTGCGCGGGGCGTTGCCTTACCACAAAGCCATTCGCGGTACGCTCATCACCACCGGGAAATTTGCGGCAAAATGTGCAGAAGCAGCACTCTTTCCGGGTGCCGCGCCCATTACGCTTATCGACGGCGATCGCTTACTGGAACTGTTAATCGAAAATAACGTCGGCATTCGCCGCAGCAATGCAGTGGAATTGCTGGATGTAGATTTGCAGTTGTTTGATGAGCTGGAGATGGATTAAAGGGCGAAATCTGCCGCCTCTACCATTACAATAGCGACCCAATTTATCTGAACAGAGTTCATCATGGCCAAAGCACCAACTAAAAAAGCCAAAGCAAAAAAAGGCTTTGAAGAAACATTATGGGATACCGCAAACCAGCTTCGCGGTAGCGTTGAGTCCTCCGAATACAAGCACGTGGTGTTAAGCCTCGTGTTCCTGAAATTCATCAGCGATAAGTTTGAAGCACGCCGCAAAAAAATGATTGCCGATGGGCAAGCAGACTTCCTTGAGATGGAAGTGTTCTACCAGCAGGACAACATTTTCTACCTGCCGGAAGAGGCGCGATGGTCGTTTATCAAACAAAATGCCAAACAGGACGATATTGCGGTTCGTATTGATACCGCCCTCTCGACCATTGAGAAACGTAACCCAACCCTGAAAGGCGCGCTGCCAGACAACTACTTCAGCCGTCAGAATCTGGAAACCAAAAAGCTGGCGTCACTGATTGATACCATCGACAACATCGAAACGCTGGCACACGAAACTGACGTTGAAACGTTATCGAAAGAAGACCTGGTCGGACGCGTTTACGAATACTTTCTCGGTAAGTTTGCCGCAACCGAAGGCAAAGGCGGTGGTGAGTTCTACACGCCCAAATGTGTGGTTACGCTGTTAACTGAAATGCTCGAACCCTTCCAGGGCAAAATTTATGACCCGTGCTGCGGCTCGGCGGGGATGTTCGTGCAGTCGGTGAAATTTGTCGAGAGCCACCAGGGTAAAAGCCGTGATATCGCGCTGTATGGTCAGGAACTGACAGCCACGACGTATAAACTGGCAAAAATGAACCTCGCTATTCGTGGTCTTTCAGCAAACCTTGGCGAACGCCCGGCAAACACTTTCTTTAACGACCAGCACCCGGATCTGAAAGCCGACTACATTCTGGCGAACCCGCCGTTCAACCTGAAAGACTGGCGTAATGAAGCCGAATTAACCGAAGATCCACGTTTTGCCGGTTATCGTATGCCGCCAACCGGTAACGCCAACTACGGCTGGATTTTGCATATGCTCTCCAAGCTGTCGGCTAACGGTACAGCAGGTTTTGTGCTGGCAAACGGTTCGATGAGTTCTAACACCAGCGGTGAAGGCGAGATCCGTGCACAGATGATCGAAAATGATCTGATCGACTGCATGATCGCTCTGCCAGGTCAGTTGTTTTACACCACGCAGATCCCGGTGTGTTTATGGTTTATGACCAAATCGAAGGCTGCCGATCCGGCCAAAGGTTATCGTGATCGTCAGGGCGAGACGCTGTTTATTGATGCGCGTAACCTCGGCACTATGATTAGCCGCACAACTAAAGAGTTAACGACGGAAGATATTGCCACCATCGCCGATACCTACCATGCCTGGCGCAGTACGCCGGAAGAACTGGCTGCACGGATTGCGCGTGGTGACAGCAAGCTGGAAAAATATGAAGACCAGGCAGGCTTCTGCAAAGTTGCGACCCTGCAAGACATTAAAGATAACGACTACGTTCTGACACCGGGCCGCTATGTGGGTGCAGCCGAGCAGGAAGAAGACGGCGTAGCATTCGAGACAAAAATGCGGGAGTTGTCGAAGACGTTGTTTGAGCAGATGAAGCAGGCGGAAGAACTGGATCGTGTGATTCGCCAGAATTTGGAGGCGCTGGGTTATGGGGAGTAATGAATGGGTATCAATTACACTTGGCGAACTAGTTGACACTTATGGAGGATCTGTCCAAACAGGCCCTTTTGGTAGCCAATTACACGCGGCTGACTATGTTAGTGTAGGCATACCTTCAGTCATGCCTAAAAATATTAGAATTGAAGAAATTGATATTACCGATATTGCCAGAATTAGTACAACTGACGCCGAGCGCTTAAAGAAATATCGACTGGTAGAAGGTGATATTATTTATAGCCGACGTGGAGATGTCGAAAAGTGTGCACTGGTAACAAAAAACGAGGCAGGCTGGATGTGTGGTACTGGCTGTCTAAGAATCAGAATACAAAAAAATAGCGCCATCACACCTGAGTTTTTACATGCCTGTTTATCTACACCGGTTACCCGAGAATGGATATCCCGTCATGCGATTGGAGCTACAATGCCCAATCTTAACACATCTATACTAAGAGAGATTCCTCTTATTATTCCTCCTTCTGAGCCAATGAATTTTATTGGGAAACGATGGATGGATTTAAATAAAAAATTATTATTAAATAGAAAAATCAACCAAACCCTGGAACAAATGTCCCAAACCTTGTTCAAATCCTGGTTTGTGGATTTTGATCCGGTGATTGATAACGCTCTGGATGCGGGAAACCCAATTCCGGAAGCCCTGCAATCTCGCGCCGAATTGCGTCAAAAAGTACGTAATAGTGCAGATTTTAAACCGCTTCCAGCGGAAATCCGCTCGCTTTTCCCAAGTGAATTTGAAGAAACAGAGTTGGGTTGGGTGCCAAAGGGTTGGGAAAGTGAAACTTTCGATTCATTCTGCGACTTAATTCAGAGTGGGGGAACGCCTTCAAGAAAGGAAACTTCATTCTGGGATGGCGGTACAATAAAATGGCTTTCATCTGGCGAAGTGAAAGGAAAAATAGTCTTAGATACAAAAGAAAAAATCACAGATATTGGATTACTAAATAGCTCAGCTAAATTATGGGAAAAATATACAACCGTTGTTGCAATGTACGGTGCGACTGCAGGTGAAGTGTGTATTATTGGTGATAATATGACGGCCAATCAAGCATGTTGTGGAGTGTATTCAAAGAAATTCCCATTTTTTGTCTATAATTTTATCTGCAATAAAGCAAATGAATTAGCATCAAAAGCTACAGGTTCAGCGCAACAGAACCTCAATAAATCAATTATATCCACAACAAAATTTATATGCCCCTCAAATGATATAATTACTATATTTGAAGATAATGTAACCCCATTATTTATGAAATGGTTTTCTAATTCGTCTGAAAATAATACCCTAACAATACTCCGCGACACCCTGCTCCCGAAACTTATCTCCGGCGAGCTATCCATGGAAGATCTTCCGGATCTCACCACCGATACAGAAGCCGCATAACGCATTTTGCCCCTGTAAAATCAGGGGCTTTCTGGTAAGGTTTTCTACTGATACAGGAATGCTTACCAGAAATTAGCCAGGGTTGGAGCGCGATATGAGTCTCTCTTTCAGTGAAGCAAAATTAGAACAAGCGATCATTGAACTGTTACAGGATCAGGGATATCAACACCTGATCGGCGATAATGTCCCACGTTCGAGTCTCGATCAGGTCATTATCGAAGACGATCTCCGTCATTATTTAGCGGCACGCTACCAGCCTGATGGCATTACTGAAGAAGAGATTCAGCGACTGATCAAACAGTTCACCACGCTTCCTGCTTCCGATCTTTATGAAAGCAACAAAACATTTTGTCGCTGGCTGGCAAATGGTTTTCTGTTCAAACGCGACGATCGGCAACAAAAAGATCTCTATATTGAATTGCTCGACACCCGGCATCTACCTGCCGCACTGCGCCAGATATTTGACGCCGAAGATGTCCCGTTGCAACAGGCAGCGGAACTCCCGCCTTCCTATCTTAATCCGCCACTTAACCGGATTAAGATTGTTAACCAGCTTAAAATCTCCGGTAAAGATAATCAGACTCGTATTCCTGACGGCATTCTCTATATCAACGGTCTGCCACTGGTCGTCTTTGAATTTAAAAGTGCGGTGCGCGAGCAGGATGCCAGTATTGGCGATGCCTGGAAGCAGCTCTGTAAACGCTATCGCCGGGATATTCCGCAACTGTTTATCTACAACGCGCTCTGCATTATTAGCGATGGCGTAAATAACCGGATGGGCAACCTGTTTGCGCCCTATGAATACTTTTACTCATGGCGCAAAGTCACCGGTAATGAAAACCGTGAACAGGACGGAATTCCGTCATTGCACTCAATGATTCAGGGGCTGTTTCACCCGGTACGTCTGTTGGATGTGATTAAAAACTTTATCTGCTTCCCGGATAAAGCCAAGCATGAAGTTAAAATTTGCTGCCGTTATCCGCAGTACTATGCCGCCCGCAAACTCTATTACAGCATCAAGCAAGCGCGTAAACCTTTCGGTAACGGTAAAGGCGGCACCTACTTTGGTGCAACGGGCTGTGGCAAAAGTTACACCATGCAATTTTTAACGCGTCTTTTGATGAAGAGCGTGGAGTTTGCCAGCCCGACCATTGTTTTGATCACCGACCGCACCGATCTGGACGATCAGCTTTCTGCGCAAATGTGCAACGCCAAAAATTACATTGGCGACGACACTATCGTTCCCGTTACCAGCCGTGAAGATCTGCGTAATCAACTGGCGGGACGCAATAGTGGCGGTGTATTCCTGACAACGATCCATAAATTCACCGAAGACACCGAACTCCTTTCTGAACGCAGCAATATCATTTGCATCTCGGACGAAGCACATCGTAGCCAGGTTAACCTCGACCAGAAAGTCATCGTCGATAAAGAAAGCGGAAAAGTGCGCAAAACTTATGGCTTTGCGAAATATCTGCACGATTCACTGCCAAACGCCACCTATGTTGGCTTTACCGGCACACCGATTGACGCGACGCTCGATGTCTTCGGTGAGGTGATCGACAGTTACACCATGACCGAATCCGTTCAGGATGAAATCACTGTGCGCATCGTATACGAAGGCCGTGCGGCTAAAGTGATCCTGGACTCCAGCAAACTGGAAGAAGTCGAAAAGTATTACGAAGAGTGCGCAAACGCAGGCACCAATGAGTGGCAAATCGACGAAAGCAAAAAAGCCACCGCAACCATGAATGCGGTTCTGGGTGATGAAGATCGGTTAAAAGCCCTCGCGGAAGATTTTGCTAAACATTATGAAAAACGCGTAGCCGAAGGTTCCACCGTAAAAGGCAAAGCCATGTTTGTTTGTGCCAGCCGTGAAATTGCCTGGGATTTCTACCGCCAGCTTAAAGCTATTCGCCCCGCCTGGTTTGAGGTGAAGCAAGCACCCGATGGCGTCGTCCTGACGAAACAGGAGCAGAAAGAGTTACCGCCTTCTGAAATGGTGAAGATGGTCATGACGCGCGGTAAAGATGACGACGAGGCGCTTTATGATTTACTGGGCACAAAAGAATATCGTAAAGAGCTGGATAAGCAGTTCAAAAACGCTAAATCGAATTTCAAAATTGCCATTGTCGTTGATATGTGGCTGACCGGTTTCGACGTTCCGGAACTGGACACCATCTATATTGATAAGCCCTTACAAAAACATAATCTTATCCAGACCATTTCTCGCGTTAACCGTAAACTGGAAGGCAAAAGTAAAGGGTTAGTGGTGGACTACATCGGAATTAAGAGTCAGATGAACCAGGCACTGGCAATGTATTCCCGCATTGATGCCACCAACTTTGAAGATATTCAGCAATCGGTTATAGAAGTTAAAAACCATCTCGATTTGTTGGGGCAAGTCTTTTACGAATTTGACAGCCGGGATTATTTTAGTGGTGAACCACAAGCGCAATTATCCTGCCTCAACCGCGCAGCGGAATTTGTTCTGCGCACCCAGAAAGTTGAACGTCGTTTTATGGGACTGGTTAAACGCATGAAAGCCGCCTACGACGTCTGCTGTGGCAGCGAAGCACTATCACAGACAGAACGTGACTATATTCACTATTATCTTGCTGTTCGTTCAATTGTTTTCAAGCTGACGAAAGGTGACGCACCGGATGTCACCCAGATGAATGCACGCGTTCGTGAAATGATTGCAGAAGCGTTAAAAGCTGATGGCGTAGAAGAAATTTATTTTCTTGGCGACAAAAAAGCGGAATCTATCGATATTTTTGACGAAGATTATCTGGCACGAATTAACAAGATCAAACTTCCGGCAACGAAGATCCAGTTATTGCAAAAATTACTGGAGAAAGCGATCAGCGACTTCAAAAAAGTGAACCAGTTGCAAGGGATTAACTTCACCCGCCGCTTCCAGGCGATTATAGATCGTTATAATGAGCGACGAGAAGATGATGTACTCAACGGTGAAGAATTTGATACATTCAGCCAGGAAATGACCGATATTATCTATGATATTAAAACCGAAATGGGCACCTGGGCCGATTTAGGTATTGATATTGAAGAAAAAGCTTTTTACGACATTCTTGCTCATATGCGCGATAAATATCAGTTCACCTATGACGATGAAAAAATGCTGTCACTGGCAAAAGAGATGAAAAGCGTTGTTGACAACACATCGAAATATCCTGACTGGAGTAAACGCGATGATATTAAAGCGAAACTGAAAGTTGAACTTATTCTGCTTCTACACAAGCATAAGTTCCCGCCAGTAGCGAATGATGATGTTTATATGGGTGTACTGGCACAGGCAGAGAACTTTAAAGAACATCATATGAGTGCTTTAAATTAATTATGAAGGCCGGATACACTTTGTTATCCGGCCATTGTGAATTAACGTTAGATTGAGCAAGGGCTGTATCGTCACGGGGAGAAATTACCGTCGGTGCGCAGCTTAAGTCAGGAGCACGGCGTCAGCATCAGTACCGTGCAGCAGGCGTATCAGACGCTAGAGACGATGAAGCTCATCACTCCGCAGCCACGTTCGGGCTATTTTGTTGCGCAACATAAAACCCAGCCACCAGCAGCTTTAATGTACCGTCCACGCAAATGGCGGCAGCAACGTTTGTGCTGGAAGGTCACTATCATCGCCATATCCGGCGGATGCGGCAAAACTATCAGCGCAATATGGCGCTTTATACCTGCTGGATACGGGAATATTTTCCCTGCGAAATCTGTATTACACGCCCGAAAGGCGGATTTTTACTGTGGATAGAACTGCCTGAACAGGTCGATATGGTCTGCGTCGCGCGGCAACTGTGCCGCATGAAAATCCAGGTAGCGGCAGGCTCGATTTTCTCAGTTTCCGGCAAATACCGTAATTGTCTGCGCATCAACTGCGCTTTACCGCTCAGCGAAACTTATCGCGAAGCGCTGAAGCACATTGGCGAGGCCGTGTATCGGGCAATGGAATAAATACGAAATAGTAGCGAAGCGCTGGAATTTCCTCTCACGAATAGCGTGTAACTCGTTTTATCTCTGCCGGGTCATCGCCACGTTCCAGCCTGATTTAGGCAAAGTGCACTTTGTTCATGCCGGATGCGGCGTGAACGCCTTATTCAGCCTACAAATATCGTAAATTCAATAGATTGCAGATAAAATGTAGGTCTGATAAGCGTAGCGCATCAGGCAGTTTTTCGTATGCCATCAGTCTCTGATTAGTACTCGATCCATGGATCGCGCTTGCTTTCAGGCAAGGGCTGCTCTAATGCCTGCATTTGATCTGCCGAAAGTCCGGTGATTTTTTGTATCCATTCAGGATCTGCCCCATTCTGCAATAACAATCGGAGGAGGCGCTGTTCCCCTTCTTCTTTCCCTTTCTCCCTCCCCAACAGCCATCCATCATGATGAATTCGCTCTGCAATCGTCATTATTCGCTCCCTTTGTTGTGGCATTCGACGGGTAAGTTCGCTGATAAACTTCTTAAAACGCGCTTCATCACCAGTCAGTAAAATGTAATTTAACAGCGCAGTTATCTGGCTGTCATTAGCACACTCTGTAACCAGTAATACTACCAGTTGATCGATAAGCCCCATCAGATCGCGCTGGCGAATATGCTTTTGGATCAACTCCAACAGGGCGACTCTGCGATGCTGCACAATCTCGTCGTCCGGCACCACGGTGACATCCACCAGCGGGAACGCGGCGGTATAAAGTTTCCGTGCGGTAGCCGGGTCGGCAAATTCATCCAGCCAGCACAAAGACCAGGGATAAGGACTACGGCTACCGTGATAAAACAGCATAGGGATGACCAGCGCGTTTATCATGCTCTATATGGCGCTGCATTACCGCCATGGAATATCGCATCAGACGAAAGGCCATATGAATATCCTCGCGGCTCTGATGTTCAATCACCACATAGATATAGCCATCACCTTCGCGGGTCTTTACCGACCACAGAATATCGGAGTGTAGCGCCCGCAATTTTTCATCGACAAAGCGGGCTGATTCCTGTTTTAAGGTGTCGAGATCGCACAGTTCACGTAAATCTTTGGGTAAGTGGATCTCCATAAAATCCCGCGCGGTGTCAGGGTGGGAGAGAAAGGATTTAAATAATGCGTCATGCGGCGTGCTGGTCGTGAAGTTTGTCATGGCGAGCCATCACCTATAAAAGAGATGGCCTGACTTTAGCGATTAATAAACCGACTCTCACCCGGTAATTTCCCATTCCCCGAGGCGCTTTCCAGGCTATTTTGGTTCTCCTGCAAGCGATACATTTTTCTGGAAGGCATCTCGATTTTTGCGTGAATCTACCGCCAGGTTCTATCCTTACGATATGAATAAAATCATTGAACTCCGACGCGCCAAAATGCTGGCGCTCTCTTTGCTGCTCGTCGCCGCTGCGACCTTTGTTGTTACGCTTTTTCTACCCGCCAATTTTTGGGTGAGTGGTGTTAAGGCTATCGCAGAGGCGGCAATGGTCGGCGCGCTGGCAGACTGGTTTGCGGTGGTGGCGTTGTTTCGCCGCGTGCCGATTCCGATTATTTCTCGCCATACGGCGATTATTCCGCGAAATAAAGACCGGATTGGCGAAAACCTCGGCCAGTTCGTGCAGGAAAAATTTCTTGATACCCAATCGCTGGTCGCGCTGATTCGTCGTCATGAACCGGCATTATTGATTGGCAACTGGTTTAGCCAGCCGGAAAACGCCCGCCGTGTCGGTCAGCATCTGTTGCAGATCATGAGTGGTTTTCTCGAACTGACCGATGATGCACGTATTCAGCGTCTGCTTAAGCGCGCGGTGCATCGGGCGATTGATAAAGTGGATCTTTCCGGCACCAGTGCATTGATGCTGGAGAGTATGACCAAAAACGATCGTCATCAGGTGCTGCTCGATACGCTGATCGCACAGTTGATTGCCCTGCTCCAGCGTGATAAATCGCGCAAGTTTATCGCCCAGCAGATTGTCCGCTGGCTGGAGAGTGAACACCCGCTAAAAGCCAAAATTTTGCCTACCGAATGGCTGGGTGAACATAGCGCAGAGTTGGTTTCTGACGCCGTGAATTCTTTGCTTGATGATATCAGCCGCGATCGCGCTCATCAGATCCGCCATGCGTTTGATCGCGCCACCTTTGCGTTGATCGATAAGCTAAAAAACGATCCCGAAATGGCGGCGCGCGCCGACAATATCAAAGCGTATCTGAAAGAAGATGAAGCCTTTAACCGCTATCTCAGTGAATTGTGGGGGGATTTACGGCAGTGGCTGAAAGCGGATATCAACAGCGAAGACTCTCGCGTGAAGGAGCGTATCGCGCGGGCAGGTCAGTGGTTTGGGGAGACGTTAATTGCCGATGACGCCTTGCGGGCGTCGTTAAATGGTCATCTCGAACAGGCCGCGCACCGCGTCGCGCCTGAGTTTTCGGCATTCCTGACGCGACACATTACTGACACGGTAAAAAGCTGGGACGCGCGCGATATGTCACGGCAAATCGAGTTAAACATCGGCAAAGATCTCCAGTTTATCCGCGTTAACGGCACGCTGGTTGGGGGGTGTATCGGGTTGATACTGTATCTTTTATCGCAAATCCCGACCTTGTTATCCATCGGCAATTTTTAGAGATCAATGAAAATACGCTAAGAGGCTAACCGCGAGAGAGATCAAATAAACCACACTAAAAACATGGTAATAATGTGGCCTCTTTTCATCATCTCCCGTGTTACGGGGAAGGAAAATCATGTCACTTGTCACCGATCTACCCGCCATTTTCGATCAGTTCTCCGAAGCTCGCCAAAAAGGCTTTCTCACCGTCATGGATCTCAAAGAGCGCGGCATTCCGCTAGTTGGCACCTACTGCACGTTTATGCCGCAGGAGATCCCAATGGCCGCCGGGGCGGTTGTTGTCTCGCTCTGTTCCACCTCTGATGAAACCATTGAAGAAGCGGAGAAAGATCTGCCGCGCAACCTCTGTCCGCTGATTAAAAGTAGCTACGGCTTCGGCAAAACTGATAAATGCCCTTACTTTTACTTTTCTGATCTGGTGGTTGGTGAAACTACCTGCGACGGCAAAAAGAAAATGTACGAGTACATGGCGGAGTTTAAACCCGTGCATGTGATGCAACTGCCGAACAGTGTGCAGGACGAGGCTTCGCGCGCGTTGTGGAAAGCTGAAATGCTGCGCTTGCAAAAGGTAGTGGAAGAACGTTTCGGACAAGAGATCACAGAAGACGCGTTGCGCGATGCCATTACACTGAAAAATCGCGAACGCCGTGCACTGGCGAACTTCTATCATCTGGGGCAGTTAAATCCCCCGGCGCTTAGCGGCAGCGACATTCTGAAAGTCGTTTACGGCGCAACCTTCCGTTTCGATAAAGACGCATTGATCAATGAACTGGATACAATGACCGCCCGCGTTCGTCAGCAATGGGAAGAAGGTCAGCGGCTGGAACCGCGTCCACGCATTTTAATTACCGGCTGCCCAATTGGCGGCGCAGCAGAGAAAGTGGTGCGCGCGATTGAAGAGAACGGCGGCTGGGTGGTCGGTTATGAAAACTGCACGGGGGCAAAAGCGACTGAGCAATGTGTGGCGGAAACGGGCGATGTCTATGATGCGCTGGCCGACAAGTATCTGGCGATTGGCTGCTCCTGTGTTTCTCCGAATGATCAACGTCTGAAAATGCTCAGCCAGATGGTGGAGGAGTATCAGGTCGATGGCGTGGTAGACGTGATTTTGCAGGCGTGCCATACCTACGCGGTGGAATCGTTGGCGATTAAACGTCACGTGCGCCAGCAGCACAACATTCCTTATATCGCCATTGAAACGGACTACTCCACTTCGGATATCGGGCAGCTCAGTACCCGCGTCGCGGCCTTTATTGAGATGCTGTAAGAGGTGGCTGTGAGGTATTCGATAGGCATTGATTCCGGTTCTACCGCCACCAAAGGGATCTTACTGGCAGACGGCGTGATTATGCGCCGTTTCCTCGTTCCAACGCCATTTCGCCCGGCAATAGCAATTACAGAAGCCTGGGAAACTCTGCGCGAAGGGTTAGAGACAACGCCGTTTCTGACGCTCACCGGTTACGGGCGGCAACTGGTGGATTTTGCCGATAAACAGGTGACGGAAATCTCCTGCCACGGGCTGGGAGCGCGGTTTCTTGCGCCAGCAACGCGCGCGGTGATCGACATCGGCGGCCAGGACAGCAAAGTGATTCAACTTGATGGTGACGGTAATCTGTGTGACTTCCTGATGAATGACAAATGTGCGGCAGGAACCGGACGTTTTCTGGAAGTGATTTCGCGTACGCTGGGCACCAGCATCGAGGAACTCGACTGTATTACCGAAAATGTGCCACCGCACGCCATCAGCAGTATGTGTACGGTGTTTGCCGAATCAGAAGTGATCAGTCTGCGTTCTGCCGGGGTAGCGCCGGAAGCGATTCTCGCCGGAGTGATTAACGCTATGGCGCGCCGCAGCGCCAATTTCATTGCTCGTCTCTCCTGTGAAGCGCCGATTCTGTTTACTGGCGGTGTCAGCCATTGCCAGGTCTTTTCCCGGATGCTGGAAACTCACCTGGGAATGCCAGTACATACCCATCCTGATGCACAATTCGCTGGCGCAATTGGCGCAGCGGTGATTGGTCAGCGGCAGAGAAAACGGGCATGACGGAATTCTTATTTTTATTTCATTCAACGGTCGGCGTCGTGCAAACGCGCAAGGCGTTGCAAGCAGCGGGCATGGCTTTTCGCGTCTCGGATATCCCCCGTGAGTTACGTGGAGGCTGTGGGCTATGCATCTGGTTGAGGTGTCCTGCTGGTGAGGAAACACAATGGGTTATCCCAGGTCAAACAGAGTCAATTTATTATCAGCAGGATGGGAGCTGGCTGTGTATTGCAGATTACGATTCAACTCCGCGTTAAGGATTCATTAAGATCGCTACGTATACTTCTCGATATCTTATTGATTTGCCTTAAAGGGAATGCCATGACAAAAAGTTTTTCGTTACATAAACGCATCACGGGTATTGCTATTCTTTTTGCCATCGTAGTCGTGAGTTTTTTCTTTGTGCAATCTTGCGCCCGTAAAAGCAATCATGCGACATCATTTCAGAATTACCACGCCACCATTGACGGCAAAGAAATTGAAGGTGTAACGAATAATATCTCCTCGCTGACCTGGTCGGCACAGAGCAATACCCTGTTTAGCACTATCAACAAGCCCGCGGCAATTGTTGAAATGACCACCAATGGCGACTTGATCCGCACTATTCCTCTGGATTTTGTGAAAGATCTCGAGACGATCGAATACATTGGCGATAATCAGTTTGTCATTAGCGATGAGCGCGATTATGCCATTTATGTCATTTCTCTTAATGAAAACTCAGAGGTGAAAATCCTCAAAAAAATAAAAATCCCGCTGCAGGAAACGCCGACCAATAGTGGTTTTGAAGGACTGGCTTATTCTCGCCAGGACCACACTTTTTGGTTTTTTAAAGAGAAAAACCCGATTGAGATCTATAAAGTTACCGGACTATTACGTAGTGACGAGTTGCACATTAGCAAGGATAAATCATTACAACGGCAATTTACTTTAGACGACGTGTCTGGCGCGGAATTTAACCCACAAAAAAATACACTTCTGGTGCTGTCTCATGAGTCTCGCGCACTCCAGGAAGTCACCCAAACAGGCGAGGTCATCGGTGAGATGTCGCTTACCAAAGGTAGCCGGGGTTTGTCACATAACATCAAACAGGCCGAAGGGATAGCGATGGACGCCACTGGCAATATCTATATCGTTGGCGAACCCAATCTTTTTTATCGCTTTACCCCTACATCATCACATTAACAGGCTGGCATGTTTTCCTTTTTTGTTATTAACTTGTTAACAACAAAAAAATACAAATAAGGTAAAACATGTCCCCTTCATTGCATCCCGTAGAACGCTTCTCTTTCAGCACCGCGTTTTTCGGGATGCTGGTTCTGACCTTAGGGATGGGGTTAGGCCGCTTTCTGTATACGCCAATGCTACCTGTCATGCTGGCGGAAGGAACGTTTTCATTTAGCGAACTGTCGTGGATTGCCAGCGGCAACTACGCAGGGTATCTGGCAGGCAGCATGCTGTTTTCATTCGGCGCGTTTCATCTGCCGTCGCGTCTGCGCCCGTTTTTATTGGCTTGCGCCCTGGCAACCGGATTATTGATCCTCGCGATGGCATGGTTGCCGACTTTTATTCTGGTGTTGTTGATTCGCTTTCTGGCGGGCGTCGCCAGCGCCGGAATGCTGATATTCGGCTCGACGCTGATTATGCAACATACCCGCCATCCCTTTGTGCTTGCGGCGCTGTTTTCTGGCGTTGGCGTCGGTATCGCGCTGGGCAATGAATATGTGCTGGCGGGACTGCATTTTACCCTCTCCTCGCAAACATTGTGGCAAGGAGCCGGAGCGCTTTCTGCCATTATATTGATTGTTCTGGCACTATTGATCCCGTCGAAAAAACACCTCATCGCGCCTGCGCCGTTGGCAAAAAACGATCAACAGATGATGAGTTGGTGGTTGCTGGCGATTCTGTATGGTCTGGCAGGTTTTGGTTATATCATCGTCGCCACTTATCTGCCGCTGATGGCGAAAGATGCAGGCTCGCCATTGTTAACCGCCCATCTCTGGACGCTGGTTGGCTTGTCGATTGTCCCGGGTTGCTTTAGCTGGCTGTGGGCGGCAAAACGCTGGGGAGCGTTACCTTGCCTGACAGCGAACTTACTGGTGCAGGCGATCTGCGTACTGTTAACCCTCGCCAGCAGCTCGCCTTTATTACTCATCATCAGTAGTGTTGGGTTTGGCGGCACCTTTATGGGTACCACCTCGCTGGTGATGACCATCGCCCGCCAGCTTAGTGTGCCGGGAAACCTCAACCTGTTAGGCTTTGTGACGCTTATTTACGGCATTGGGCAAATTCTTGGCCCGGCGCTGACCAGTTTGCTCGGCAACGGAACATCGGCTCTCGCCAGTGCCACTCTCTGTGGCGCAGCGGCGTTGTTTATTGCGGCGCTGATCTGCACAGTGCAATTGTTTAAGCTGCAAGTGGTGACTTCATAAGGGCTGTTTCCCTTGCCAGTCAAGAAACTCAACCGCAACGGTTGATGTCAGCCAGACCCCGTTTTCCGCTTGCCAGAAAGGTATTCCTCGTTTCGCCATTTCCTGTGCTTTGACGGTTAAGATAACCGGCGCTCCGTGTCTTTCTCCTACTTTGCGAGCTGTCGCTTCATCAGCAGAGAGATGCACATAGTGACGCTCCCCTGCAATTAATCCCTGACTTTTTATCGCCTCAAGGAAACGACTTGCCGTACCGTGGTAGAGAAATTGTGGCGGTGTTTTTTCGGTGAAGGCAATAGCGACCTGCGAAGTCGAATGCCCCTGAACAGCACGAATACACCTACCATCACTGGAATAACTAAAGCGCTTCTTATCACTGGTGGCGACCACGGAATCCAGTAATGCACGCGTTAACCGCTTGCCCGCTTTTTGTGCACAGAGTATGAGCTTATCGATATTCGCCCACCCTTCACGATCCAGCACGATGCCAATCGCCTCTGGTTTATGTCGGAGGACAAAACTTAAAAACTTACTCGTATCCGCCAGATCTTTTTCACTGTACTTTGCCATTTTGCATTCATCCTTGTATTTTCTGCCTTTACTTACTCATCGTTATTGTCACTGTGTTTATGAATTTTCTGCAACTCAATCCTATTTTTCCACTCTGCAAAAAACACGTAGCAACACACGGTCACAAAAACGTTGTGGGAATGCCCGGTGAAGCGGCAACTGTCTTTTAGCCACGTTGATGAGTATGGACGACGCGGTCGGCGTTGCTGCCAGCCAGGCGACCGCGGGCGCATTAACCGATCATGATGTCACCGTTTTACTGCTCGCGATGTATTTAATGGGCAACCCGGTGCAAAATGTCGGTCGCTGCCTGGAGACAGCCGAAGTGAATGCCAAATATTACCCGCATATCATTACGGTCTGCGTGATTAACGCATTGCTGTCGATTTGGGTTATGCAGCTTATTGTTTAACAAGGAGTTACCATGATTGATTATTCCGCAGCCGGTTTTACCCTGTTGCAGGGAGCGCATTTGTATGCGCCGGAGGATCGGGGTATTTGCGATGTGTTAATCGCTAACGGCAAGATTATCGCCGTTGCCAGCAATATCCCTTCTGACATCGTACCGGACTGCACGGTTGTCGATCTCAGCGGGCAGATCCTCTGTCCGGGTTTTATTGATCAACACGTCCATTTGATTGGCGGCGGCGGTGAAGCTGGCCCCACAACACGCACGCCGGAAGTAGCATTAAGCCGCCTGACGGAAGCGGGCGTCACGTCGGTAGTTGGCCTGCTGGGCACTGACTCTATCTCTCGCCATCCGGAATCCCTACTCGCCAAGACCCGAGCACTCAATGAAGAAGGCATCAGCGCCTGGATGCTGACCGGTGCTTATCATGTACCTTCCCGCACCATTACGGGTTCTGTGGAAAAGGATGTGGCGATTATCGATCGCGTGATTGGCGTGAAATGTGCCATCTCTGATCACCGCTCCGCCGCGCCGGATGTTTACCATCTGGCCAATATGGCAGCAGAATCCCGCGTTGGTGGCTTGCTCGGCGGTAAGCCTGGCGTCACCGTGTTCCACATGGGCGACAGCAAAAAGGCGTTACAGCCCATCTATGACCTCCTGGAAAACTGCGATGTGCCAATCAGTAAGTTGCTGCCGACGCATGTTAACCGCAACGTGCCTTTGTTTGAGCAGGCGCTGGAGTTCGCGCGCCAGGGTGGCACCATCGACATTACCAGCAGCATTGACGAACCGGTCGCCCCTGCCGAAGGTATTGCCCGCGCCGTTCAGGCGGGTATTCCGCTAGCACGCGTCACCCTTAGCTCTGACGGCAACGGCAGCCAACCCTTCTTCGACGACGAAGGGAATTTAACCCATATCGGCGTTGCGGGTTTTGAGACGTTGCTGGAAACCGTGCAGGTGCTGGTTAAAGACTACGGTTTCAGTATCAGCGATGCCCTGCGCCCGCTCACCAGTAGCGTAGCCGGTTTCCTTAACCTGACCGGGAAAGGTGAAATCCTGCCAGGTAATGACGCGGATTTGCTGGTATTGACACCGAAGCTGCGCATTGCGCAGGTATACGCTCGCGGCAAACTGATGGTCAAAGACGGCAAGGCGTGTGTGAAAGGAACGTTTGAAACTGCATAAGCGGTTGTCAGCCGCCCGAATAGACGTAGAATGCCCGCACGGGTGGCTGACTGAGTAAAACGCAGGAGATTGTATTTAGCTGACTTTCCCCAACATCGCACTGCACCAACCGCCATGCTGCCAGATCAATTCCAATGTTAGCGGTTCATCGTCGTGGCACAGCATCATCTCCAGACTGATTGCCAGATCGTGGCAATATACTTCTTTCAGACTCACCTGCAATGCTGCAATACGTGGTTCATGAAATAAAAGAGCGGAACGCAACTGGCGGCAATACCAACTCTGGAGACGTTTGTCGCACTTATTATGCCCTTGCCACTCAGGCATGCCAGAAACAAGTAATGTTGGTAGCGGTGAATGAGGAGAATTAAAAAGTTGAAAGAGATCCTGGCATACGGAATCACGCAGCAATGATGTATTGCTTCCTGTTTTTTCAGGTAATACGGTCTGAAGTAATTGGCGCATCATTTTGCGCACTCCTGACGTTTAGCGGCATCGATATCTTGCCCTGACGGCAGGATACCACTGAGTTGATGCTCATTTTCCATAGTCATTCCTTTTTGCTCATTACGTCCGTGACTGATACAGGCCTAATTCTTGCCCGCGAAGTATAAGACCCTGAACAGAAATGAAGATCCACTTACTTTTTATTTAAAAAGATATAATTTGATAAAAATCACTAAATCAGATAGAAACAAATCAATATATTTTGATTATTCCGAATGATTACTCAGATTTAAATAGAGATATAATATTTATAAAAGATATGTAATAAGTAATTATTAAATTACTCATAGTTTATTATTAATAATATATGTTATTACATGGCTACAAGACCCGGTGCAAAGCAGCTCAACTTTGCACCAGAAATAAGGGTTCAGGCGTCAACTTTATCCAATGGCCAGGAGTCAAAGAGATAACCATCAAAATAGATATCATCGACGTTGGAAAATTCCAGCAAACGCTGTTTCACATTTTCCAGATGCTGCCACATTGCCAGCTTCGCCGCACGGGCGTCTTTTTTGATTAACGCCGCGAGGATCTGTTTGTGATCGCCCAGCCACTCTTTGCGGTATAAGCTGTCATCCAGATGGCTGTGCAACTGGATCCACATCGGATTGTTTTCCCGCCACTGCCAGGACTGACGGAACAACTCCACCAGCATACTGTTATGGGTTGCTTCGGCAATGGCGAGGTGAAACTGCATGTCACCGCTTTCGCTGCTGCCCGGCGCACTGGAAGCCAGTTCGCGTTCTTCAAGCTGCAATGCCTGGCGCATTTTCACAATGTCTTCCCGTGTTGCCTGCAAGGCGGCAAACTCGGCTATGTTGCTCTCCAGCAACTGGCGCGCCTGTAACAGCTCAAAAGGACCAGCGTCGTTGCAGGCGTTAACATCTGCGCTGTCCGCACTCTTACTGGTGGAACTGTCAAGAACATAGATACCGGCACCACGGCGTACTTCTACCAGCCCTTTGATCTCCAGCATGATCAATGCTTCACGTACCACAGTACGCGTGACGTCGAGCATTTCTGCGATCTCACGCTCCGGCGGCAGCCGTTCGCCAGGATTGTACGGCGTCTTAATGATCAGATCGCGGATCATTGCCCCGACTTCCTGGTAAGGTCTTTGCGCAGAGGTGGCAGATTTCATGATGTTGTGTCCGTTAGGTGCGGTTAATCAAATTTTTGCCGGATGCGGCGTGAACGCCTTATCCGGCCTACAACGGGCAATTTTACGGCACCCGTTAATCTCAAACTATACCATTTGCACTGGAAGTTGGCACGTACAGGTGGGCAAAAAAACGAAAACTGGTCAACCAAATATAAATTTGATTGACCAGTCAGTCTGTAGGGTAATCAGTCAGTTACAGAGCAGCCACGCACTCACGCGCACCACGTTCGCACAGTTGCTGATATGCAGTCGTCACCGCGCCAACAAAGTCCGCGTTCTGCGGCAGATCATCAGCAAAAATACCGCTCAGACCCAGCAGAGCTTTCACACGTTCCGCCCCCTGATATTGCGCGTTGATCTTCTGGAACTCCGCCAGCATCGGGTCGACCACGTCGATAGCGTTGCCTTGCTCATCAATCCCTTGGGTGTAACGCATCCAGCCCGCGACGCCGAGTGCCAGATGACGCCAGCTACCGCCGTTTTGCAAATGCAAGCGAACCGGGTCCAGCAGACGCTGCGGCAACTTCTGGCTGCCGTCCATCGCAATCTGCCAGGTGCGATGACGCAGAGACGGGTTGCTGAAACGCTCGATCAGCAGCGTCGCATACGCGTTCAGGTCTGTACCTTCCGGCATCGACAGCGTCGGCGCTTGTTCCTGCATCATCAGAGCAAAGGCCGCTTTGCGATAATCCGCGTTGGTCATGGTATCAGCGATGGTTTCATAACCACCGAGGTAACCGAGGTACGCCAGGAAAGAGTGACTGCCGTTAAGCATACGCAGTTTCATCATTTCGAACGGAACAACGTCCGCAACGAACTGTGCGCCGACTTTATCCCAGTCCGGGCGACCATTGACGAAGTTATCTTCAATCACCCACTGACGGAACGGCTCGCAGGCAATGGCACACGGATCGTAAACGCCCAACTGGTCAGCAATTTCCTGCAATGTTTCAGGAGTAGCCGCCGGAACAATGCGGTCAACCATTGTGCACGGGAAAGTCACGTTCTCTTCAATCCATGCCGCCAGTTGCGGATCACGAGCCTGAGCCAGTCCCAGTACTGCGACTTTCGCCACATGACCGTTCTCACGCACGTTGTCGCAAGACATCACCGTAAAAGCTTTCAGCCCTTTTTCACGACGCAGACGCAGGGCTTCTACGATGTAACCAATTGCAGACTTCGGCGCGGTCGGGTTTTCCAGATCGTGCTTAATCAGCGGGTTATTGAGATCCAACTGACCGCTTGCCGCGTCGGCACAGTAGCCTTTTTCCGTGACCGTCAGGGAAACAATTGCCGTCTGCGGACGCGCCATCGCGTTCAGAATGCCTTCGCAACCGTCGATTTCCGGGTGCAGCGCTTCTTTCATCGAACCGATAATTTTCAGCTCGGTGCTTTCTGCGCCTTTTTCCGCCACGGTATACAACAGTTGCTGTTTTTTCAGGTTTTCGATCAGCACGCGGTCGTTACCTGGCATCAGGTTAACTTCGCAGATCCCCCAGTCGCTGTCGGTGCTTTCCAGCAAATGGTGGGTATACAGCGCCTGGTGCGCGCGGTGGAACGCCCCGCAACCGAGATGCACAATGCGTGATTCCAGACGAGAATGATCCCATGACGGGCGGGCAACCGGCAGATTGCTGTCAACAATAGTAGTCATCGTAAACTCCAGAATCCGTCTTCAGAGAGTGACGGCAAGGAAGAAGGAACCGGCACGGCGCGAAGCCATGCCGGTGAGTATTAACGGCTAAAGAAAGCGCGTTGGATCGCCAGTTCGACACCGCGAACTTCGGCCAGGCCTTTCAGACGACCAATAGCGGAGTAACCAGGGTTGGTTTTCTTCTTCAGGTCATCCAGCATCTGGTGACCGTGGTCCGGACGCATCGGGATCAGGTCTTCTTTGCCTTCCGCTTTACGACGGTGCTCTTCTTCAACGATCGCTTTCACCACTTCGTACATATCAACGTCACCGTTCAGGTGCGCCGCTTCGTGGAAGGTTTTCGGGTTTTCTTCACGCATGGTGGAACGCAGATGGGTGAAGTAAATACGTGGACCGAACTGCTTGATCATATCAACCAGATCGTTGTCAGCACGCACGCCGTAAGAACCGGTACACATGGTGAAACCGTTCGCCATGCTGTTTACGGTGTCAACCATCCACTGCATATCTTCAATGGTGGAAACGATGCGCGGCAGGCCGAGGATCGGGCGCGGCGGATCGTCCGGGTGAACAGCCATGCGCACGCCAACTTCTTCCGCAACCGGAATGATCGCCTTCAGGAAGACAGCAAAGTTTTCGCGCAGTTTGGCTTTGTCGATATCTTTGTACAGTTCCAGGTGCTTACGGAACTGATCGAGGGTGTAGCCTTCTTCCGCGCCCGGCAGACCCGCAATGATGTTACGAGTCAGACGCGCTTTGTCTTCATCGCTCATGGTGGCGAAGCGTTCTGCTGCCTGAGCAATTTCTTCTTCGGTGTAATCCGCTTCTGCGCCTGGACGTTTCAGGATGTGCATTTCGAATGCAGCAAATTCGATCTGGTCGAAGCGCAGTGCTTTGGAGCCGTCCGGTAGCACATATTCGAGGTCAGTACGGGTCCAGTCGAGAACCGGCATGAAGTTGTAGCACACGGTGCGAATGCCGCACTGCGCCAGGTTGCGCAGGGTCTGCTGATAGTTAGCAATCCACTGCTCATAGTTGCCAGTGTGAGTTTTGATATCTTCGTGAATTGGCACGCTTTCCACGACAGACCACACCAGGCCCGCGTCTTCAATGATAGCCTTGCGTTTGAGGATTTCTTCAACGGACCATACTTCGCCGTTCGGGATATGGTGCAGCGCGGTAACCACGCCAGTTGCGCCCGCCTGACGGACATCTGCTAAAGAAACCGGATCGTTAGGGCCGTACCAGCGCCAGGTCTGTTCCATGATATTTCCTCTTTCACATAGCGGGTTCCACAGCGAAGAGACGCGGAACCCCGGAGTTGTTTAGGTATCCGGATGAACAACCAGACCGCAGCCGTGGCGTTGCATCGGATGAGATGGCGTATAAGTTCTACCTTTTGGTAAGACATGTCAACCCGAATTCTAAAATTGGTTAACCACATCACAAGAAATCCACTCTCACACAGGTTGATGCAAATTACAGCAAAGGGTATTCAGCGGTTATTGATCGGGGGATGTGATATTCATCGCAACAATGGTTGACCAATTTACATAACATGTCGCCCAAAATAGCAATGGTTCAACCAGGTAAGGTAAAACGTTATGCATGTGCTTAACATTCTTTGGGTGGTATTCGGCATCGGCCTGATGCTGGTACTGAATTTGAAGTTCAAGATCAACTCGATGGTGGCTTTGCTGGTGGCAGCGTTGTCCGTTGGGATGCTGGCGGGTATGGATCTGATGTCGCTGCTGCACACCATGAAAGCGGGCTTTGGCAACACGCTGGGGGAACTGGCGATCATCGTGGTGTTCGGTGCGGTCATCGGTAAGCTGATGGTTGACTCTGGTGCGGCTCACCAGATAGCGCACACGCTGCTGGCGCGTCTCGGCCTGCGCTATGTTCAGATATCGGTGATCATCATCGGCCTGATTTTCGGTCTGGCGATGTTCTATGAAGTGGCCTTTATCATGCTGGCACCGCTGGTGATCGTGATTGCCGCCGAAGCTAAAATTCCCTTCCTGAAACTGGCTATCCCGGCAGTAGCGGCTGCAACCACCGCACATTCACTGTTCCCACCGCAGCCGGGTCCGGTGGCGCTGGTCAATGCTTACGGCGCAGATATGGGGATGGTTTACATCTATGGCGTGCTGGTGACTATTCCCAGCGTTATCTGTGCGGGGCTGATCCTGCCGAAGTTTCTCGGTAATCTTGAGCGCCCAACGCCGTCATTCTTGAAAGCGGATCAACCGGTAGATATGAATAACCTGCCCTCTTTCGGCATTTCCATTCTTGTGCCGTTGATCCCGGCGATCATTATGATCTCCACCACCATCGCTAATATTTGGTTAGTAAAAGACACACCGGCATGGGAAGTGGTTAACTTTATTGGTTCCTCCCCAATTGCGATGTTTATCGCGATGGTGGTTGCGTTCGTACTCTTTGGCACCGCACGCGGCCACGACATGCAGTGGGTGATGAACGCCTTTGAAAGCGCGGTAAAAAGTATTGCGATGGTGATTCTGATCATCGGTGCAGGCGGCGTGCTGAAGCAAACCATTATCGACACAGGAATTGGTGACACCATCGGCATGCTGATGTCGCACGGCAACATTTCTCCATACATCATGGCGTGGCTGATCACCGTGCTGATTCGTCTGGCGACTGGTCAGGGTGTCGTTTCAGCGATGACCGCCGCCGGGATTATCAGTGCCGCAATTCTTGATCCGGCAACCGGTCAATTGGTTGGTGTAAATCCGGCGCTGCTGGTTCTGGCAACTGCCGCGGGTTCCAACACCCTCACCCACATTAACGATGCCTCTTTCTGGCTGTTCAAAGGTTATTTTGATCTGTCAGTAAAAGACACCCTGAAAACCTGGGGTCTGCTGGAGCTGGTCAACTCCGTGGTTGGGCTGATTATTGTGTTGATTATCAGTATGGTGGCGTAAAGGAATATCAGAGCCTGCCATTGGCAGGCTCAGTTCGGATGGTTGGCAACGTGTGCCTTGTTTATGCCAGATGCGGCGCTGGCGCGTCTTATCTGGCCTACAAAAAGCTAACATACAGGTTTTGTAAGCCTGATAGCCATCAGGCAAATATTGCGTACTCGCATTGGCAACCCCTGTGATTTCTTTATTGATAAACAAAAGTCACACCAATAATTGACTGCACATTACCTGCAGTCACCTGCCCTCCAGTACGTGCGTAATTTGCCGTTAACCCAAGACTTACCGCTGAAGTCCCTACTGCCCCTAATGACACAGTGCTATTCGCTGGAATAATCGTACCGTTGCGCGTCAACTGCACGCCGACGCCCTGTGCTGGCGAAAACGACGCCGTGTTGGTGAAAATCGAGTTGTCCGCATCTGCGGTTGTACCTGAAAGGTAATACCCCAGGTTTTGGCTTTTCGCACAATAAACAGTAAGAGGAATCGGCACCGAGCCGGGGTAGTCCGGCAGAGTGACGGTGACATCTCGCGCAGAAACATCACAACCACCGGTAGGCACCACCACATCGTTATTGGCATAAATATTCCAGACAAACTGGAAATCATCGCCGTTATAGTTGTTGGTCTGGCGCAAAATGAGCACGGCTATTAATGAACCAGCCTTAATCGCCACTCCGCCCGCACTGCTGACAGGCGTCAGATAAAGCGCCACTGGCCAGGGCTTATCCGTTCTCGAATTATAAACAACGCGTGGCGTTTCGCTGGTGGTAGGAAAAGGATAGCTACTGCCATTATATTTTACGGTTCCGGAAAAATTAGATAACACGCCGCCATAAGCTGAACCTCGTTGCAGTGTTACATAGTCTGTAATGGTTTCCGGGTAATCGTTATGGCAAAAGATCTGCGTCGAAAGATCCACAACCAGGTTTTGCCCCACATTCACTGCGGGCGCAAGGTTAACATAGACATTGGCGCTGCCGCCGCCAATAGGGATAGCCGTACCATTAGCGGTTTTACAGGCGAATGACCAGGCATTTACCGACCAGCCCATCAGCAGTACAGTAAATAAGGTAATAACGCGTTTCATTACAATCATCTCTTCGGGTTAGCTGTAGGTATAGGTGATGCTAATCACTGCCTGAATGGTTCCCTGGGTGACACCACCATTTACCGTCAATGCTCTGACCTGCAACGGAAAGTGCGCAGATTGAGAGGAATCATCCACCTGAACAGTTTTGGTTGCGCCGGTGTTCAATGTGTTGCCGTTGTCATCCTGTAGCTCTAACTGGATGTTTTGCGCGGTTCCCTGGTTTTTATAATATCCGGTGCTGTCAGCCGCCCCACTGAAACTGGCGGTGACTCTGGACGTTCCCACCGGACAATTCGTCAACTCAAGCGCAACATCATGCCAGGACGATGCCGCTCCGGCAGACATCAGGCTGAAAGAATAAAGATCGCCGAGATCAACCGTGGCATTGGTGGTGGAAACTGTGCACGGTTTGGCGACGACCTTACCATTCACCGTAATGGTGACATCGGCTGCCCGTACCGTCGCGCTTGCGAGCGCCAACATTGCCGCCAATAAATACCCACGTTTGCGCCATTTCATGAGCATCTCCAGTTACTGATATTCAAGAGTGAAGGTTGCCGTGGCATTGATATGCCCCGCAGTGACAGGCACCTGTGTCGCCATTAGCCGGGCGTAAAAATTCAGCGTATTTGGTTTACCCGGCGTTAGGGTCGTCCACGAAATCGCGGACGATGGGGCATTAAGTGGTATCTGATTTTGTTGCTCATTCAGAAGCTGTATTCCCAGTCCCGCAGCCGCTGACACAGTCTTTTCAAGTGCAAGCAGGTTGGAATTATGGCTATCTGCAACACCGGTAAATCCGATCTTTACAGCAGAGACGGCATTACCACAGGGTGACAGCAAAATACGAAAAGGAACGACCGGAGTCGTCGCCCCAATGTTGTTAAATTGCTTCGCCGCATTTTCCAGCAAATCAACGGTAAAATTGGTTGATTCAACTGCCACACTACAGCCGTTATCCCTGACATAGCCGCGGATAGTAATCGTGCTATCCGCAGCCAAAGCGTGACTGACAACCAGCCACAAAAAAGCGCACAGAAGATAAAAAGGTTTGCTTTTCATCACGCCCCCTTAACGACATTCAACTGATAGCTGGGTTAATAACTGCTGCTGACTCTCAGGTGGCAGTTTGTAATCTGCGACACAGTGAGCATTCTCCCCTTCTCCCCATTTCACCTGAACTTTTCCCGCTAAAGGCATCCCGCTGAGGTAAACCTGGCCATTATCCGCAACAATGCCGCTACTCTGGCTACTCTCTGATGTGACCATCGCACCAAACGGCAGCGGCTTATTATTGTGGGTCAGCGTCATGAGTAGTTTTATCCCAACGCGCGCTTTAAACTCTGCTCGCACGATTGCCCCACGGGTGGGAACAACGTTAGCGACCGCGTTATCTAAATCGACGTTATCAGCCAGGGTATTGGTATCCAGTGCCACTCTATTTTCCCGATATTCAGTGGCATAAGGCAGCACGGCATAACCGCGCCAGTCGGTACGAACACCTGTCTGGTTTTCGACTTTTACATCTTTTGCTCCAGGCGCTTTAATCAGCACAACCGTATCGTTTAACGGCTGCCCCAGCGTTACGCCATTGGCATGGGCCAATACCCCACCGCTAACTCCGTAATAGACCTGCTTAATATCATCGCTATGGCTGTAACCTATGTTGGCATTGCCATAACCGCCGCGATAATTCAGCGCTGCGTAGCCTGTACTTCCGCTATTCCCATCGCCACCTCCGGCATATCCGGTTTGTACGCTGTAGCTTAGGTTGTTGTCTTCCAGCAACGTACCGTATACACCGGCCAGGTTGGTCATCCGACCATTGAGATCGTGTGACATGCTGTAGCTGGCACTGGCATGTCGCCACTGAGATTTACTGTCAGAACGCAGCCAGTGGCTGAAAGGAATATTGACGTTAAGAGCCAACATCTGATCTCGTCCTTTTTGCCAGGCGTTTTTCGTCAGGCTATAGCTGAGCGTCCAGTTGATATCCTCGAATGCGGTATTTAATCCGGCCTGGAATTGCTCATCGACATTACTCGTTCCCCAATAAGTCTGATGGCTACCACTCAAATAAAGTGTTGATGTGCGCCCAACTTGCTGAGTGACAGTAAGTTGTAATTTTCCGCGTTTGTTATAAGCGAGGTTGTAATAGTCGGTGAATTTCGGCTTAACCTGAATAACACCATCCTGCGTTTCAATGTTGTAGCCATTCATTCGGCGGTATGTTGTATCAGCGAAATTGAAATATCCGCTGGTCGAATAGCGGTAACCCACTAACTGAATATTCGTGCCTGACTCATTGAGCGATTTGTTATAAAGAAAACGCACTGATTGTCCGTCATGCTGACTTTCATCGGGAAGTGTGGCATTAGCCTGCGTCATATCCACGGACAGAGCCCCCAATGTCCCCATGTTTTTCCCGACACCGAAATTAAAAGCACGATAACGATCCGCCAGTTGAGTACCGCCGTATATTGTCCAGCCAGCCGGGAGGCCGTGGAGTAACGTACTCTGGAAAAAGCGGGGGTTTTCCTGTTGCGCATTACCACTGCGGTACTCTCCAGCCGTAATGGAATAACGTGTATGTCCCTCACGCTGCAGGAGCGGTACTGACGAATAGGGTACGGTAAAGATCTGTGTGCTGCCGTCGGCCTCTTTAATCGTTACCTGCAAGTCACCACTATTACCTGCGGCATAGAGATCATTAATAGTAAAAGGCCCCGGTGGCACCGTACTATTATAAATGTCATACCCGTTCTGTTTAATAGATACTTGTGCAGTACCACGTGCAATACCGTGGATCACCGGGGCAAATCCTCTCTGGCTATCGGGTAACATATTGTCATCTGAGGCCAACTGTGCGCCGCGAAAGTTAATACCATCGAAAATATCGCCCTGGGTATAACCATCGCCCAACGTCAGGCGAGAACGTAACGGAATTATGTCTCGCTCAAGCCAGGTATTGATATGTTGCCATTTATTTTTGCTACCTGATGAACTGCCGCTACTGTTATAACTCCAGGTAGTATTGTCGCGTAAACGCCACGCACCAATATTTAACCCACTCTGCAGGTTTAAATATGCATAATGGCTGTTACCCCCAATCCGATTCTGCACACTATTTCCACTGAAGTTATAATTGAGTAATCCGGCATTAATACCTGAATCCCACAACTCTGGTGGAATATAGCCACGCGCACGCTGATTCATAAATGCCTGCGGGATCGTGAGGTTAAGCCGCTGCAGGCCAACATCTAAATGCGCAGTGGCTTCATTGATCATCGAAGTTAATGGTACGCAGGCATCAGCCGCCAGCAGATTCATACCGGAAACAGAGGCCGTATTCAGCCCCATGCTGGCGAGTTGTGCGCGTGTCAGACAAGGGACAATCCCTTGTTCACTCTCCCCCGTATTAAACGTGACATCTCGTGTCGCCATATAACCATTATTCATATAGATATCGACACGATACGTTCCCGGCGGTAATTCTTGTCCATTTTCAAAACTCGATAAATCGGCAACAGCCTGAGGATCATCCGCTAAAAAGCGCGGGTTAAAATAGAGTTCGGCAGATGAAAAAGGTGCCTGTGCAGCAAATGCACAGGCAACAGAGAGCCGGATAAAAAAACCAGCCAGACAAGGCTTACGATTATGCAAGCATTGCGTGTTTCGCTGGTAAAATCTTAAATTCAGATATGACATTATTCCTCCGGTTTAAAATCACCCGGCAGTCAATTCTTTTTATTCAGGCGAAAAATTCCCCCTGCGTTATTCCATTACGCCCTTCATTTTTGGGGTAAGTGCACCATAATCATTTATTGTTCGATAAGTTATGCTGCTTCCGGCATCAGAAGGCAATTTAACCGTGCTTTCGCCCATTGGAGGCACCAATGCATTATCAAGAATCCGAGTTCCGGCATTAAGCTCTGTTACCGTCAGGTAATAGGGTGTCGGGTTAATCAGCGTCAGAGAATTTGTGCCGCGACGGAATCTTAATTTTTCTGCGGCCTGATCGGGTGGCAACGCTAATTTAGCCGGGCGGTAATAGAGTTTAATGCGGCTGATTATCGCGAGCTGTAACGTATTCTCGTTCAATTTTGATTTATCCATTGACGGAATCGCTTTTACATTCATCCAGAACAAACTTTCCCGATCCTGCGGCAATTGATTATTTGTGGCATCAAGAATACGCAGAGTATTCTCTTTTTTTCCCTTCATCGCAAACAGAGGTGGCGTCACGATAAAACGACCATCCTTTACACCATCAGCATTTTCTACCCATGATTGAATTAAATAAGTGCTATTTTCATCATTATTTGTCACGGCAAGTTGAACTTGTTTCTGCCCTGCCGGATAAATTACGCGAGTCGCACCTAATGCCACTCCCGCTTCAGCGCGTCCGGCAAGCATCATTGCAACGATCATCAGGATACCTGCCAGTAAGCAGAATGTTATTTCCTGCGATTTTCTTACATTGACGTTTTTATTACTCACTGTCCTGTTCCTGTTATCACAATATCTGCTGAACAATTACTGATAGGTTAAGGAGAACCAGGCCTGAGCATTAGCCATGCCGCCAGTAACCCAACGCCCTGTTGCGCGATATTTAGCAATGAAATGTAGCGAAGTCGCGCCTGAGTAAAGCCGTTTCCAGTGTATTGGTGGACGATTAATCGGTACGAGGTTTCCCTCGTCATCAAACAAGGCAATACCAACATTGGTTGCAATTCCCGGCCCCTCACCCACAGAAAGCACATCCGGATTTTTGCCATCAGCGACACCGTGAAACGCCACGCCCACACGTTCACTCACCACCGTGCTACATTCCCGTAAATGAATAACAAACGGCACCGGGGCGCTATCTTCCCCTACCGCATGAAACCGGTTACTACTGATTTGCCCCATATTGACCGTCATTTGTTTGTCACCTGCTTCAATCCGGCAAGCTTCCGCAATAATGACGCCCTGAAATTGCATATTTCCACCGGGCAACGTGGTGTTCCATTTATTTCCGGCCAGTGCAAACATCGGCAGTAACGACGCTACTAGAAATAATTTCGTCCTTTTCATCGTTATTTTTATCGCGCAGGGGGCGGGCATCCTTGCCCATAATTATTTCCCTAAAACCTGAGTGGATTATTGATACTGAACCTTGAAGGTTGCATCCGCATTAGCAGCACCCGGGGTTGCGACACCCGTTGCATAATAACGCGCCTGGAACGGAATGGTGTTGGTGCCATTATTCAGAGTCGTTTGCTCACTAAATGTCGCACCGTCCAGCGTCAGCGCATTGCCTGTTCTGTCAAGGATCTGCACACCAACGTTTGTTGCGCTACCTGCAGCAGAACTCTGCAGAGCCAGTACTGTAGGATTGTTGCTGTTAATCGCTGTGCCCAAGAAGGCAACAGCGGCTGTGCTTGCAACAGAAGTATCGCAATCATTCAGTTGAATGTTAAAACCGACAGCAGAGCTGGTTGCTCCAGCCTGCTTCAGAGTAGCAGTACGAACCTGGCCCAACTGAACGGTTTGATCAACAGAACCAGCATCAACCGCACAAGCAGCATTAACGATTTCCCCTTTAAAGTGAACGGTCCCACCATTTACCGTCGTGGGAGTAGTATCGGCCAAAGCCGCTGTAGAACTGAGGGACAGCGCCGACAGAACAACAATTGCCAGAGTTTTAATTTTCATACTGCTTTCCTTTTTAAATCTACGTATAAATCGACATGGGCAGTCGTTCTGTACACTTTGTTCAGATAGATAGTTTGACTGCCAACACTGCACAGTTTCCCCCCAAAAAATGAAACATTTGGGGCCATTTTGACTCATAGAGGAAAGCATCGCTCGCTTACTTATTTAGTTTATTCGTTGGATTAATGAACTTTATTTAATTGATTTTATAGATTTTTATGCTATCTAAGGTGGTTTTTGAAGAGAAGAATGAGGAAGTTGCTTCGAGAGTCAGAAACGCTATCTTTACGTAACGCGGAGGCAATGTGAAATTAATTTACAAGAGAAATAATTTACATATCAAATGGTTAGCTGGTTTTCGTCGATCTTTTATATTTTTATGCTTGAGAAAAAACACAAAACTTTTTTATGATATGGACAGTTTGGCCCCAATTGTCTTGTATTAATCTAATTTTTTATTTTTTTATCAATAGGTTACATTAAGCCTCTTCTCTTTTTAAATTTTCATTTATTAGATTATTTCTTTCCCATAATCCGGCAAAACGTGCGGCATTACTGGCGGTATAACGCACAGTATGGCGAATATTTCGATGCCCCAGATAATCCTGAATTAAACGAGTATCTGCACCGCGCTCGGCCAGTTCATAACCGCAAGCATGTCTTAACATATGAGGGTGAGTCTGCGTCACGGTTCCAGCTTCAACACCCGCATCACGAATGATGCGATAGGCCTGCTGGCGAGAAAGTCGGCTTCCACGACGAGAAATAAATATGGCATCGGTCTGGTCAGCACCTTTCCAGTTAGAACGTTCAAGGGTCCAGCGTTCTACAGCCTCACGCTCGTCGAAACGTAGTGGATGGACAGTAGAAAATCCGTTCTTCAGCCGACGAATATTTATCCGGCCTTCATTGAGATCAAGATCCTGATAATGAAGATCAAGTAGCTCACTAATACGCATCCCGTGCCGATATGCCAACAGAATAAGACAATAATCTCTGGCTCCCGTTGCCCCATAGCAAACCGCTTGCATCATTGCCTGAACTTCTTTACCGGTAAGATAGCGACGTTTACTCACAATAGTAGTACTCCTGAACTGGGTTATATTTGAATGAATACCTATAGGAAAACCTCAATCGGTTAAAATTAGCCCAATAGATAAAAAGATAATCACACACGACATTGAGCGATTATCAGACGTTCACATTAAATATCATACAAAAATAAAATATCACTGATGTGACAAAATCTATTTTCATTGATTTAATTCAATATAACAATAGAGTAAACAGAATTAACTTCCAGTTGCTTAAAAAATAAAGAAAAAAAACACAATGAGGTAAGAACTTAGGTGATGTGTAAATTTATGAATGATTTTGTTTATTTTAAAAAAATAAAACCATTGTGGTTTGTATGGCTGTGGTTAAACCAATGTTTATTCTGATAATTAATGATTATACTTACAATAACATCAATTAATAAATGGTTAATTATTATTGATACATCGTAAGAATAATGTAGTTTTTAACACCATCCATGGTATCTCATCCGTTTTTATAAAACAGCATGGCGTTGCCGACCTCTGGGGCTATCCCAGATACCGTAAAAACGCCCTGCATTACTGGCGGTATACCAGACAGTATGACGAATATTACGATGGCCAAGATAATCCTGGATAAGCCGTGTATCTACTCCCATATTCGCCAAAGCAAAACCACATGAATGACGTAACATGTGAGGATGAATCTCTAGTGATAATCCAGCATTATCACCTGAAGTAGAGATGATTTGATAAAACTGTTGACGAGAAAGAGGATTCCCCTTGCGTGACAAAAACACCCACTCGCTCTCAGCATGTGGATAAGAAGTACGCATACTCAACCAGTTTTTTAAAGCCTGAACTTCTTTGTTTAAGAGCGGGTGTGTCGTTGAAAAGCCTTTTTTTAATCGATGGATATATATACACTTTGCCTTAAGATCAATATCTGAAATTCTCAATCGACAAATTTCACTCGCCCGGAAGCCATGAATAAAACAAAGTAAAGTCAGACAATAATTACGTGCAGCATGAGGCCCGGTATTTGCTGCTTTAAGGAGTAACTCGATTTCACTGTGGGTCAGGAAGTTCCTTTTTTTGTTATCAGCCTTATTCTTCATCGTTTTCCCTTATAATTGCAGACACGCACTAGCTGTACTGGGTTATTATCAGCCCAACATTTAGCCCTGATTATGTTTATAAAAGCGAACGTTTGTGTAATGACTAACGCAAGTGGATCAGCTCTTTTGAATGAACTAAAATGGAGTGGCGATAGTTACTTATAATAACTTTGCCATACAAACGCTATATGCTCTTGTATGCTATGTTCATTAATATATTTATCAGCGTAAGACGAAATCCAATAATAAACCTCATGATCAATATAACTATTCTTATCTATATATCATGTGATATCTTCTGTAACAAGCAAATCATCATAAAAATTTAATATTGCTTCTGTCAGCCATCTCACACATAACATTATTAGTCAACTCTGTTTTTCCGCATAATTGCTATTTCATAGAAACCGGTAATTTTCAGGTGGCTATTATCATGCTAATGCTTAGTTTCCTAGCCATTATTATCCTTTGGTTCGTAAACTCATGCTGTGAGGTTGTTACATCCCTTTTTCATACTGTGTATTTCCCGGAGATATGAGGAAAGCCAGGACACGCTTTTTCCATCTGCATTCGTTGCTAAAGATAGCTTTGGTCACTACGACTTAAACCTTCCTGACTCACAGCTATTCGCCGGGTGATACGGCAACAAACGGATTGAAGCATCATCCTGAAAATACCGATGCGTGCTGAACATCAACAAGCCTGCCCGGAACAACTCCGGGAGTTCCCAGCTACGTGCCACAAAGCAGGAAACATATTTCATGATGAGAATTATGCCCAGTCTGATGGCGGATAGACACTTATCTTTACCATGCCCGCTGAGTTATCTTGCAAATCGCCTCCTGTTTGAACTAAAAATAAATAACATATAAAACAAATAATTAAAGAAAAACCTTTGGTTTATGAAGAGCTCCGCAAGTGGTCATCTGGCTTCACATAGCATCTTCTTCTTAGAAAAATATCGACATATTTTGTGACACGAATTACAAATCTGGTTTTGTTGTATGGATTGTGTGATTTTTGATCTGGTATAACAGGTATAAAGGTTCCCCAAGACAGTAAATGAAGCTGGGCATCTCGCAATCTATGACAAACATCACTTCAGTTCTTTCTCATCGGGTGATGAAAACGCACTTCAGTCTGAAAGGAGTATGAAAATGAGATCAACAAACAATCTATTTTATGACTCTGGGTAAAATGGATTGAGTAAGTGATATAGCTTACGAACATTCAAATCAATTAAACATCAGAAGAGATTTTATACTCAGGTATTTAATCTGGTCCTCTGTATATTTAAATAATGTGGAAAGTGAATTTTCACAGGAGACCTTATACAAAAAATATAAAATACAGCTATCCGCTGCCAAAGACACTATAAGCCTGGCAAAAAATATTACACGACATAAATGCTAATTGTTTATGCGGGCTTTGTATTACTTTCTGTATCCTACAAATGAGTGAAATTTATGAAAAAGGCTAAAATACTTTCTGGCGTATTATTACTCTGCTTTTCGTCGCCATTAATTTCTCAGGCTGCAACACTGGACGTCCGTGGTGGATATCGTAGTGGGAGCCATGCTTATGAAACTCGACTCAAAGTCAGTGAGGGATGGCAAAATGGATGGTGGGCAAGTCTTGAAAGTAATACCTGGAACACTATTCATGATAATAAAAAAGAAAATGCCGCACTCAATGATGTTCAGGTCGAAGTTAATTACGCAATAAAACTTGATGATCAATGGACTGTGCGCCCGGGAATGTTAACCCATTTTAGCAGCAACGGTACACGCTACGGACCTTACGTAAAACTGTCCTGGGATGCGACAAAAGATCTCAATTTTGGCATTCGCTATCGTTACGACTGGAAAGCCTACCGACAGCAAGACTTATCCGGCGATATGTCTCGTGATAACGTTCATCGTTGGGATGGATATGTCACTTACCATATTAATAGTGATTTCACCTTCGCCTGGCAAACAACGCTATACAGCAAACAAAACGATTATCGCTATGCAAACCATAAGAAATGGGCGACGGAAAATGCATTTGTTCTACAATACCATATGACGCCAGATATTACGCCATACATAGAATATGACTACCTTGACCGTCAGGGTGTTTACAACGGTAGAGATAATTTATCTGAAAACAGTTATCGCATTGGTGTGTCATTTAAACTGTAGTAGACAGGAGACAGTCACAATGAATAAAAAAATAATGGCACTTGCTATCATAATGGCTTCATTTGCCGCAAACGCGTCTGTATTACCAGAAACCCCTGTGCCTTTTAAAAGCGGTACTGGAGTGATTGATAACAACACTGTCTACATTGGTTTAGGTAGCGCAGGAGCAGCATGGTACAAGCTGGATACGCAAGCCAAAGATAAGAAATGGATAGCCCTGGCGGAATTCCCGGCTGGCCCGAGAGATCAAGCAACCTCTGCATTTATTGATGGTAATTTGTATGTATTTGGCGGTGTTGGTAAAAACAGAGATGGGTTAACTCAGGTATTCAACGACGTACACAAATATAATCCCGAAACCAATACCTGGGTTAAATTGATGTCACACGCACCGATGGGCATGGCGGGTCATGTGACTTTTGTACACAACGGCAAGGCTTATGTTACTGGCGGTGTTAACCAGAATATCTTCAATGGCTATTTTGAAGATCTCAATGAGGCTGGAAAAGATTCAAAGACTATAGATAAAATCAACGCCAACTATTTTGACAAAAAAGCAGAAGATTATTTCTTCAATAAGTTTCTGTTGTCTTTTGATCCCTCTACACAGCAATGGAGTTATGCTGGTGAATCTCCCTGGTACGGTACGGCTGGAGCGGCGGTAGCAAATAAAGGTGATAAAACCTGGCTTATTAATGGCGAGGCAAAACCAGGATTGCGAACTGATGCTGTATTTGAGCTTGATTTCACCAGCAATAACATAAAATGGAATAAACTTTCTCCCGTCTCCTCACCGGATGGCGTAGCTGGCGGTTTTGCTGGTATTAGCAATGACTCTCTTATATTTGCCGGAGGAGCCGGATTTAAAGGTTCACGGGAAAATTACCAGAACGGTAAGAACTATGCGCATGAAGGCCTGAAAAAATCGTATAGCGCTGATATTCATCTTTGGCATAACGGGAAATGGGAGAAATCTGGCGAACTGTCGCAAGGTCGGGCCTACGGAGTATCATTACCCTGGAATAATAGCTTATTGATTATTGGCGGTGAAACTACGGGCGGCAAAGCTGTGGCGGATTCAGTGTTACTCTCTGTGAAAGATAATAAAGTGACTGTGCAAAACTAACTTTTCAGGGCTCCAGTAAAGGAGCCCTGATATCAATTCATCATTTTAATTACGCGACATTTATATGAACGCAATAATATCGCCCGATTATTACTATGTTCTTACCGTTGCCGGTCAGTCTAATGCTATGGCGTATGGCGAAGGACTCCCGTTACCAGACAGTGAAGATGCGCCTCATCCCAGAATAAAACAACTGGCGAGATTCACTCAGACGCATCCCGGTGGCCCGTTATGTCAATTTAATGACATTATTCCACTGACTCACTGCCCACACGATGTCCAGGATATGCAGGGTTATCACCATCCTCTGGCAACGAATCATCAAACACAGTACGGCACCGTTGGCCAGGCACTACATATTGCGCGGAAATTACTGCCCTTCATTCCTGATAATGCAGGCGTTCTTATCGTTCCCTGTTGCCGTGGTGGATCGGCTTTTACCACGGGCAGCGAAGGGACATATTCAGAACAGCACGGAGCCAGCCATGATTCATGTCGTTGGGGAGCGGATACTCCGCTGTATCAGGATTTAGTCAACAGAACACGAACGGCACTGTCAAAGAATCCGCAGAATAAATTCCTCGGCGTATGCTGGATGCAGGGCGAATTTGACTTAATGACCAGTGACTACGCGTTACATCCTCAATACTTTAATCATATGGTTGAAGCCTTTCGTGAGGATTTGAAACAGTATCGTTCTCAGCTTAATAATATTGCTGCCGCTCCGTGGTTTTGCGGCGATACCACCTGGTACTGGAAAGAAAATTACCCTCATTCGTATGAAACGATTTATGGCAATTATAAAAATAATGCCTTAGCCAATATTATTTTCGTCGGCTTCCAGCAACAAGGTGAAAGAGGGCTGACGAACGAGCCAGATGAAGATCCGGACGATTTTATCACGGGATATTACGGTTCAGCGTACCGAACACCAGAAAACTGGACGACGGTGCTACGCAGCAGTCATTTCAGCTCAGCAGCCCGTCGGGGGATTATTTCTGACAAATTTGTTGAAGCTATTTTACGGTATTGGTGCGATATGTGGCTTTAATATGCGCCACGATGACACCACCGTCGCGCAGGAAGCGGCGCATATAAAATGGAAACAGCACGGCGGCCCTTGTGAAATCCCCAATGGTCTGGCGCTTTGCGCAATTCACCATAAAGCCTTTGATAAAGGATCGATTGGCCTGGATGAAAATATGCGGGTACTGGTCTCGGATGCGGTAAACGGCGGAGGGATCGTTGAGAAACTATTCTGGGATTTTGACGGGAAAACTATTGCGTTGCCGCAGGTGCGTAAAAATTACCCTTTTGAGGGGTTTGTGGAGTGGCATCGGAAAGAGGTTTTTAGGGGGTGAGGTTTGCTGTAAATAGACCCGTTTTAGTTCCATGCATTTTTTGAGCTCCCGGCACTGCTAAATCCGCGCTGGGGCAAGTTGGGTTTAGGTTGCGCCAGAAGATGGCAACTCATCATGGTATGCAGTTCGTTCCATGGCTGAGAGTCACACTGGAGCAAGAGTTTGTACATAACAATCCGGCCAAAGTTAATGATGATAATTTCAATAACGATATTGCCGGAACAAGAGGAAGTTGCCAGGCTGGCATCAGCGCGGCTACCACGCCGCACACACATATTTACGCCAGCATAAATTATGAGAAAGGTGATGGGGTGGAATCGCCGTGGACTGGAAACATTGGCTTTAATTATAGTTTCTAATATGGCATTTCATGTTTATATCAATTCCTATATATCCATTGCTTTTACAATCAAATGAGAACACCATTCATTATCTTAACAATAGAGATGAAGTCAGGAGACAGCCATGTCATTGCTAGAGTCATTTGGGAAAGTATTAATTATATTGCTTGAAGCATTTTTAGGGAAACGCAAAGGTCAGGAGGAAGCACATATTAATTTTTTAAATGAATATACGAAAGAAAACTGCAACCATCGCTTGGTAGAATATTGGTTTTGTCAGCTCACAGGATGGCGTTACGCAAAGTACCAGGATATTGTTTTTATAATGATCTCATCCGACCCATCAAAAATATTGTATATGGCTAAAGGCATTAATTACATTGCCCGTACAGTGGAATTTATTGATAGTGGAGAATGTAAACTATCCGATAGACATAAAGAAACGAAAAAGAATACATTCCTCTTTTTGTTCATATCATTCATGATCATTTTCTTCATATTAATTGCCTGGATGGTATCCTCTGTAATATCTCTGATAACACATCATCATGATGTCATATTAATGGCTATAAATATTTCATCGATAATAGCTGGTGCGATTTTTATCATGTGCTTTGCATTCTTCATTCATGCAATAACAATGGAGTTTTTTGCCTTTGAAAAGGCAGAGCATTTTGTAAAATCTTACAATGCAGAAAGAGCATCATCAGGTCGTTAATGTTTGCCTCTATATTAATGCTACTGCTATCGCCACCTATTAATATCTGCCAATCAATAGGCAAAAAGGTGATACCAGTGGCATCAAAATTTCAGCCAAACAATCTTTGTAAGACGAAGATCTCTGATTTAACACTGCACTGATTTTGGGCCAGGGTCAATTTGGCCGGGATCTCAAAAAATGCATGGAACTAAAACGGGTCTATTTACAACCGGACTGTCAGCGGCAACACTCCCGCACATGGATTATGAGGTGGCAGACACACCGGCACAGCGCAAGGTGTGGCAGGACAAAATAGACCAGCAGGCAGCAGAGCTTAAGGCCAGAGGACTGCTGTCATGATGCGCTGCCATTTCTGTCGTCATTCTGCGCATACCCGCACCGGCAAGCACAGCACCGGCTGTTGTCCGAAAAGTTAAAGGCTGTTACAGCTCACCATTCAACCATTAATCAGGAGACGGGGTGTGACTACAATGTCATTACAGCAGGCTTTTGAGGTCTGCCAGAATAATAAAGCGGCATAGCTTCAGCGCAAAAATGAACTAGCGGCAGCCGAACAGGAATATCTGCGGCTTCTGTCCGGGGAAGGCAGGAATGTCAACCGGCTGGACGAATTACGCAATATTATCGAAGTCAGAAAATGGCTGGTGAATCAGGCCGCCGGTCGTTATATTCGTTCGCATGAAGCCGTTCAGCACATCAGCATCTGCGACCGGCTGAATGATTTTATGCAGCAGCACGGCACAGCACTGGCGGCCGCACTGGCACCGGAGCTGATGGGCTACAGTGAGCTGACGGCCGTTGCCCGAAACTGAGCCATACAGCGTGCCACAGATGCCCTGCGTGAAGCCCTCCTGTCCTGGCTTGCGAAGGGTGAAAAAATTAATTATTCCGCACAGGATAGCGACATTTTAACGGCTATCGGATTCAGGCCTGACGAGGCTTCGGTGGATGACAGCCGTGAAAAATTCACTCCTGCGCAGAACATAATTTTTTCCCGTAAAAGTGCAGAACTGGCATCACGTCAGTCTGTGTAAAATTCCCCGAAAATCCGCCTGTTTTTACTGAAAAAAGCCATGCATCGATAAGGTGCATGGCTTTGCATGCGTTTTCCCGCCTCATTTCCTGCAGATCACGCCGCACCCGGCGCGGCCTGAGCGTGTCAGTGCAACTGCATTAAAACCGCTCCGCAAAGCGGGCGGGCGAGGCGGGGAAAGCACTGCGCGCTGCAAATTAATACTAGCTTATTAAGCATCCGCTTCAAATCCTCCAAGATCGATTTGCTCTTCGATTTCAGGAGTCCAAAGTAATTCTTCTGGCGTAGCGTTTGACCAAAGCAATTTACCATTCTCGATAACATACTTAACCGGTATTTTAGGATTGTTTATGTCTTTACCATCTCTTTCATGCCATTGTCTCTCCCATTTATCATAGAAGACTTCCAAATCACCGGGCATGAGTAAATAAACTGAACGGATAGTGATATTACTATAAATTGCGAACACCCATGGAACCTGCCTATATTTCGCAATTATTGTTGGATTCATATGATGGTGAGTTGAAAAACTTTTAGTTAACTCAACATTAACTGATTTTAATTCAAACTCAGTACCAGTGACATCTACTGCATCATTACCTTCTCGCCCAGGAAGAACTTTAAGACTGAGAAGTAAAAGAACTTGCAGGAGTTTCCCTCCGTTATCTTGGAATATATCATTGATTCCGTGCTTATTAGCTAACCGTTGATATTCTTCAACCTGAGGCCAAAGCGCAATTAAATTTGACCAATCTTGATGCAACTCAAATTTCATACCTGATTATTCTCCAACAGGGAACTGGGAGAGACGCCAAGGGCTGAAGCAATTCGGTCGATATTATCAATGGAAATATTTCTTTCACATCGCTCTACTGATCCGATGTAAGTTCTATGCAAGCCTGCTAAGTCAGCCAAGGCTTCTTGAGACAACCCTTGTCTCTCCCTTAACTTTCTGATGTTATGGGCAAAAATCACTCTTGCTCTTGAGGGGTTTATCTTTCGTTCCATTCGCGAGACAATGCAGCCTTGATGACAATAGATCTACAGACTATGAGTAGCAGTTATGACATTTGACAATAAAAAACCTGCGTACAAAACAGATTTGGGTGCAATGTACATTGCTGACTCGCTTGAAATGCTTAAATCGATGCCAGACAACAGCTTAAATTTAGTGATGACAAGCCCACCTTTCGCATTACAGCGTAAGAAAGAATATGGTAATCACGATCAAGAACAGTACATCGATTGGTTTTTAAAATTCGGCGAGCTGATTTTTAAAAAGCTAAAAGATGATGGTAGCTTTGTCGTCGATTTTGGTGGTGCTTACATGAAAGGAGTGCCTGTTAGAAGTGTCTACAACTTCCGGGTTTTGATCAGGATGATTGATGAGGTTGGGTTCCATCTGGCTGAGGACTTCTATTGGTTTAACCCTTCAAAACTACCAAGTCCTATTGAGTGGGTTAACAAAAGAAAGCTGCGTGTTAAAGATTCTGTTAACACAATTTGGTGGTTTAGCAAAACCGAATGGCCAAAGTCAGATATAACTAAAGTTCTTGTTCCCTATAGTGATAGGATGAAAAAACTTATTGAAGACCCTAATAAATATTATTCCCCCAAAATGCGTCCATCAGGGCATGATATAAGCAGCAGCTTTGGCAAAGATAATGGCGGTGCTATACCTCCAAATTTATTGCAAATTCCCAACTCCGAATCTAACGGTGGATATTTATCGAGTTGTAAAAAAATTGGCGTTAAGGGGCATCCAGCACGATTCCCATCTAAATTGCCGGAGTTTTTCATTACAATGTTAACAGAGCCGGGTGATCTTGTTGTAGATATTTTTGGCGGTTCAAATACAACTGGAAGTGTTGCTGAACGATTAAAACGCAAATGGCTTTCATTTGAAATATTACCTGAATATGTAGCCGCATCTGTATTTAGATTTACAGATAAAAATACAAGTCAAGATATACTTCAAGAGATGTATGACACTATATTAAATGGAAATACTCTCGATTTATGCGCCAAAGAGAAATAAGGTCAAATCGTAGTTAGCTAATTCGTAAAGAAAGCCAGTCATAGAGTCAGATTGGCTTTCTATCAGCATAAATAATTAAGCATGAAGTTTTGCGTAGTCAAATGGACTAATAGGTTTAATCTTGTTTGCATCAAGATAATCAGCCCACCATTGAACCATTAATCGCCTTTCATCCAAATGTTCAGGGGTATGAATATAAGCTGCCCTAACACTATTACGCTCAGAATGACTCAACTGACGTTCTATCGCGTCATCACTCCATAGCCCCGACTCCCCCAACGCACCACGTGCCATATTCCTAAAACCATGACCACAGACTTCCGTTTTTGTGTTATATCCCATCGCACGCAATGCATTGTTTACCGTATTTTCACTCATAACCTTAGCTGCGTCATGATCTCCCGGGAAAAGAAGCTCTTTATCACCACTAATCTGCTCAAGCTGTACTAACAACATCATCGCCTGCTGGCTAAGTGGAACTATATGCTCCTCTTTCATTTTCATGCCGCGATACGAGTAACGCACACCTTTAATTTCTTCACGTTTTGCCGGAATACGCCAAATAGCGTTATCAAAATCAAATTCTTTCCAACGAGCAAAACGCAATTCGCTTGAACGAACAAAAGTTAGTAAAGAAAGCTCAACCGCAATTTTCGTCATCATACGACCACGATATGCAGCAAGACGCGCCAAGAACTCAGGGAAACGATGTGAGGGTAGCGCCGGATAGTGCCGCATTTTAGATGTCGATAACGCTCCAGCCATATCACTTGCAGGATTCGAGTCTATATAATCGTTCTGTACGGCATAGCGCATAATAGTAGTGACACGTTGCTGAAGACGCTGCGCTACATCATGCTTACCACTGGCATCAACTTTTTTATCGGAGCTAGAAGATGACTAGTTTTAAGCTGTCGGATATCAGACGAGCCAATATAAGGGAAGATATAAAGCTCTAGATAGCGAAGAACGCGCCCCCGATGATCCTCGCTCCAACGTTTGTTGCTGGCATGCCATTCACGGGTAATAGTTTCAAAATTATAAGTACCAGCATTCTCTGCTTGGGCCTCTTTTCGTACTGCTTTTGGATCTATGCCGTGTGCCAGCAACTTTTTCGCTTCATCCCTTCTCGTTCTAGCTTCAGCAAGCGTCACGGTCGGCCAAACACCAAAAGCAAGACGATCCTCTTTTTTGTCGGAGGGGCGTCTGTATTTCATACGCCAATATTTAGAGCCTTTGATAGAAACCTCAAGATACAAACCGCCACCATCAGCCATTTTGTAGGTTTTGTCTTTTAGCTTTGCGGTCTCGACTTGTCTGGCGTTGAGCTTCATTTTGGGGGCACATTTCTAATCGAAGTTAAGATGCCCCCAATGATATCCGGATTTCAACGGACAACCTCGGAAGAGGTAGGACGTAAAAATCGCTGCAAGCATTGATTTTAAAGGGATATTTGGACTTTCTCGGATGGTCTTGGAAGTACTAATGGTGCGAAGGCCGGACTCAAATTACGATATAACATACTGAAATATAATAATTTTAAATTAAAAGGAAAGTAATATGCCCCCTTTTGTGCCCCCAACGATTTTTTTGAGCATATAAAACCTAGCTAATTGATATTGCTAACAAATTAAAGATTAACTCCCTATTCGGTTAGGATCCGAAATCCGGATCCTAACCGGAACTTAATCCCCACAAAAAAGTTTTTTTGCATTTAACTGTTCATACTGTTCACCTTGGTTATTTCTCATTTTATATCATGCAGTTAAGTGATGATGAGTTGGTGAAGGGTGAACAGTCGACTCTTCACCTTTGTTCGTTTTACTCATTCTGGGGGGGCCCCGTCAGGCGATACACGGGGGGATAAAAAGTTTTTTCCGGTTTTACTGTTCACACTGTTCACCTCTGGTTTTTTATCAATAATTTCATGGTGATACAGGGTGAACATACGGTGAAGGGTGAACAGTGGAGTGTTCACCCTGTGGCAATGTCCAGTAAGAAAATGACCGGCTATTGCCGGTCTTAGGTTGGTTATGCCTCTGCGGGGTCGTCGCACTTCGGCAGCCAGTCGCCGTAGCTTTCCTCTTTCAGCGACAGGTTAGTCTGTATCCCCTGCTTTGTGTGCCGCTTCTCATAATTCAGGCCGTACTCTTTCAGCATCATGGGCAGCCCCAGCCCGAACATTTTCAGGCTGAGTACGTTCCTGTACCCGTTAGCCTCCATATAGGCCAGATACGCGTGATAGAGATATTTACGGTAATTACGCGGGATGATGCTGGCATTCCCCATAAACATCCCGTTGGTCTGCGGGAGCATTTCCAGATAGCCGCAAAAATCAAACGTCGGGTCAGCATCGCGCTTGATGCTGAGCGCCTCGTCGGAGTTCTGCTGCGACTGGAGCAGTGCGCGCGCTGCCATCGGGTCGCTGAATTTCTGCATAAGCTGGCGCACAATCACGGCCAGCTCACGCGCAATTTTATCCCTGAGCTGCGGGTCGCGTTCCTCCGGCGCAATCTGCTCCGGGAAGTGGATAATCACCCGGCGGCGCGACACACCGCCGCTGCGGTCGGTGAAGCGCATGGGGTTATTGTTCACGGCCAGAATCACCGCCGGAATATGTGTTGAGTATGGGTTCTGGTATTTCGGGTCAACTGAGACCGCATCGCCGCCGGTGATGGCCTTAAGTCCTGCGCCGTCACCGCTCCATTTTTCCTGGTCTGGCAGACGGATTAGCGAGAAGCCAATCAGGGAGGCACGCTTGCGCGGGTCTTCCAGTGTGTCGATATCGGCCGACGTGGCGTTATCTTCCCCGGCGAGCAGGGTCGCGATTTCGGCCAGAATACTTTTGCCGCTCCCGCCGGGGCCGGTGACTTCGAGAAAGAGCTGCCAGTCGTAGCGGTTCGCCAGTACCATAAACAGCGCGGCCAGAATCACGTCGCGTTTTTGTGGATTTTTGCCGGCCGCACGGTCGAGCCAGCGCCAGAAGTTCGGCGAGTGAGTCTCCAGCGTTTCCCCGTCCACCGGTGGGGTGAAATCCACGTCGCACAGCGTGCGCAGCCAGTGTGATTTACTGTGCGGGCTGAACAGGCCGCTCTGGGTATCGAGTACCCCGTTGCGAAAGCCAATCAGACGACGCGCCGGTGTATCCTGCTGCGGAATAATCAGTTTCAGGGTCTCCACCACCGAGGCAATTTTCCCCGATGAGAACGGGGCGCGCAGACGCTGGAATAAGTCAGCCACATTCCGTGAAAAAGTGGCGGCAGGGATATTTTTCCAGATGCCGTTTTCATAGCGGGACAGGAGCTGGCCGTTTGCATCCACCGCCAGCGCTTCGCCGTAATGCTCATGCACCCGCAAGGCCTTGTCGCTGGCGCTCATGGCGGTAAATTCCGCCTCGCTCATGGTATCAAACGGGCTTTGCGCCGGTGGCCGGATAGCGTCATAAATGGCTTTGCGTGTCGCATCCTCACCATTCTGCATAAACGCATCATTCCAGTCACCGAACACCGGCGGCAGGGCGACAATGCCCTCACAGGCTTCTGCGGCCGCGGCGGCTTTACTCTGGCCGTCGCCGTTAAGGTCACGGTCGGCGGCGAGCACAATCTGACAGGCCGGGTGTTTTTGTCGGGCAAGGCTCGCCAGAGAAAGGAGGTTCACGGAGGACAGCGCCACCATGACGGTTTCGCCGGTCAGGTGATGCACGGTGAGCGCGGTCGCATAACCCTCCGCTATCCACAGGCGCTTTCCCGCCTGTTTTTTCCCTTCGATGATGTGGCACGCTCCTTTTACCGCCCCGCCTTTCAGGGTGCGTTTGAGACCGTCAGAATTAATAAGCTGAACGTTAACCAGCGCCCCGGCATCGTCATACAGTGGGACAACCATATCACCGGCGCGGAACGTCACACCGCCGGTTTTGTGTGTGGCCGTCAGCATGACACACTCATGACCGGGGAATCCCTTGCGGGTGAGGTAGGCATTGCCGCTGGCCGGTCGGGTTTTCTCCATGAGCCTGACGGCCAGCGCGGCCGCCGCCTGGCGGTCAACCTCCGTTTCTGCTTCTGCGGCCGCAATCACTTCCGGGGCAACCGGCGGCAGGTTGCCGGTCACGGCGTTCACCTTTTGAGCTGCCTCTGACGGATTTACACCGAACACCTTTTCAACCAGCTTAAGCCCGTCACCTGCGCCACACTGATTGCAAAACCACGTCCCGCGCCCTTCTTTATCATCAAAGCGGAAACGGTCAGAGCCGCCACACACCGGGCAGGACTGATGGCGGTTTTTAATCACCTTCACACCCAGCGCAGGGAGAATGTGCGGCCAGTGGCCGCAGGCCTGTTTTACCGTTTCTGTTACGTTCATTTTCATGGTTGTTTTCTCCCTCAGTGCAGTACCGGCGCGGTGATATGACGGGCGCAAAGCTCATCCATCACGGCCAGCCCGAGAAAGGACAGCGACGGCGCGGCTTTGAGTGGTCCGGCTTCCATTAAATCCTCCAGTAGTGCACAGGCAATCTGGCGGCCTTTTTCCTCGCCGTGCTGGCGCAGGTAGAAGCCCTCCAGTTCGGCGGCAATAGTGCTTTCCAGCGCGTCGAGGGTGAGGTGTGGATGGCGGTGCTGACGTTCGCACAGGGTCAGCCATGCACAGGCCACGGCGCGACGATACAGCGCGGCGCGTAATACGGGCGGTAATGGCTTTTTCATACGTTACCCTCCCCGGTCAGCCAGTGCTGATTGCAGCGTTCTACCACGCCGTCGAGCTGGGCAGTCATGAGATAAATCACGGAGGTGAGCTGTAACTGCTGCGCCGGGTCACGCCTAACGGTCGCGCAGTCCTGCACCTGCATCAGGTCGCCGACGAGCTGGCCGACATTGCGCATATGCTCCAGACATTCGAGGTCACGGGCGGTAATGGTGGTGTGTCTCATGCGCACACCTCCGCAACCGGCAGACGGCCAGCGAACGAGAGAAAGTAATCGCGAACGAGAGAAAGGCGAGCGGCGTGCTCATCACCGGCAACGGTGCGAAGCATACAGATACGGGGTTTACGGTCTGCGCGACGAACGGCGGCAAACACAAAGACAAACTGCGGGTGTGACGGGGTGAGGGTCGTAGCCATAGCGGCAATCTCCAATAAGTAGCGGTTATCGCCACCACAAGAGCTGCAAATCTCATGGGTGGTAGCCCGGACAGGGTTTGCAGTACCGGCCTTATTGGAAACCGGCCAGCCCGAAGGCTGCCCCGCCCGGACCACCATTATCTGACAGGAGCCACGGTGTAAGCACCACAGCCCGAAAAATAGGTGTGTCTGAGCAACGACATAAAAAAACACGCTCGGCGCGTGTTGTGTCGCCAATAAGTTACACGGGCTGCAAATCCCGGCTGCCGATTTTGCGACAGCGGGAAAACTATACCTGGAAACGGCGAAAAGAAGCAAGCCAGAAAAAGGGGCTGTTTGCTGAACGGTCATCATCACGCGTCATAGCCCTGGTTACGTTCGGCAATGCGATCCGCCATCCATGCAGTGATTTCAGACTGCGCCCACGCCACATTTTTTCCGCCGAGGGAGATTTGTTTCGGGAAGGCTTCCCGGCTGATAAGGTCGTAAATGGTCGAACGGGACAGGCCGCACAGATGCATCACTTCGGGCAGACGGATAAAGCGCTCGTGAACGGTATCAGAAACCGGCATCAGCGGCGCGGCAGGGGCAGAAGACGGGGAAGAAAAAGCGGTGTGCATCGGGCTACCTCATAAAGTCCATACAGTGCCGGTCGTGTCCGTCCGGCTTCGGGTAACTCCTTATTATGTCTATATTTTTCCTCAGGTCATGTGAGATTTTCGGGGAAACAAACATTGACTTTTCCCTATGGCAAACAAAGGCAAACGCTGGCAAACATATGCAAATCACTGCATTACAATGCAGCAATTTCTATTTCTTTTAGTTATATATTTTTTATTTTTAATCGAAATAAAATCTAGATGCTATAGCCAGGGCAAAACAGGAGGGTGAACAGTGGTGAACAGTCGGTGAACAGTCAGACCCTCAACTGTTCACCATTTAACTTACTGTATTACTTATCTTTTTATTTAAGGTGAACAGTGGTGAATAGTTATAAGTAAAAAAACAAACGGTGAGTTAGATTTTCCTGCGACCTTTCTCTGGCCAGCCTGATTTTAAGGTCTGTTTGTGCCAGCACTCTGACAACGGTAATGAATCGTGTTGTTGTGCAGGAGGCGTCAGAATCATTTCAGGTTGAACACACGGAGAGCCTGAACATGAAACCCGAACTCATTATCAAAGCCATGCAGACCGTTATCAGTAAACAGGATGAAGGCGCGGAACAACGCATTGCCGGTGCGCTGGCCGCACTTAACGAAGCAAAAGACGCATACATGGCCAGCATGGAAAAACTCAGCGACATTGAGGCTTCCATTCAGCGTTGTGAGCAGGAACGACAGACTGCCCTCAGTGAAAGCGCACAGGCCGAACAGGACTGGCGCAGCCGCTTTCGAACCCTGCGTGGCAACCTCACTCCTGAACTGAAAGCTGAACACAGTAAGCGTATCGCCAGCCGCGAACTGGCTGATGAGTTCACCGGTCTGATTACCGAGCTCGAGAAAGACAAAAGCCTCGCCATGCTTGGCGCATGCTCCTCCGGTACGGCTTATATCCGCGCCCATGAAAAAGCATTCACCACTTACGCCAACAGCGAGTGGAAGAAGGCGCAGGCCGGAATCAGCCCCGCACTGTTACGTGCCTTCCTGTTGCGTATACGGTCGCTGGAAATGAGTGGGGAAACCTCGCCGCGCGCGACCGTGAATCGCGAGCTGGGTGATGCACTTAATATGCAGTCAGCCCTGTATCATTTTAATATTACACAGGAGCCGGTTCTGTCCGTAACGGGCATGAATCGTCCGGTAATTACCGGGGTTGATATGGAACTGTTCAAAAGCCCCGCCAAACGGATGAAGCTTGCCGCTGAACTGGCAGCCAAAAACCCTGAACAGGCGGAGGGCTGAATTATGTTTCACTGCCCGTTCTGCAAAAAGACCTCGCATGTCCGAACCAGCCGGTATCTGTCGGAAAACGTCAAACAGCGTTATCACCAGTGTACCAATATCGAATGCTCGGCCACTTTCCGCACCATCGAGTCTGTTGACGGTGTGATACGTGCCGCACCGGAGAAAACCGACCCCGCCCCGGTGACGCCAGCGCCGCCGCGTAAAGTACAGGGCTGCTACAGCTCGCCGTTCCGGCATTAATCAGGAGAGAGACACGTGACCACTGTGACATTGCAGCAGGCCTTTGAGGCCTGTCAGACGAACAAAAACACCTGGCTGAAACGTAAAGCCGAACTGGCCGACCTTGAACTTGAATACCGTGAACAGCTCCTTGCCGGTGACGAACAAATCCCGCGCAAAATGCAGGATTTGCGCGACAATATCGACGTGAAAAAATGGGAGATTAATCAGACTGCCGGTCGCTATATCCGCTCACATGAGGAGGTGCAGCACATCAGCATTCGCAACCGGCTCAATGACTTTATGCAGCAGCACGGCGCGGAGCTGGCCGCCACGCTGGCACCTGAGCTGATGGGATATCACGAACAGCTTCCCGCAGTAAAACAGAGCGCCATGCAGCACTCGGTTGATTATCTGCGTGAAGCCCTGTCGGTGTGGCTGGCCGCCGGTGAAAAAATTAATTATTCCGTGCAGGACAGCGATATTTTAACGGCCATCGGATTCAGGCCTGATGCGGCTTCGCGGGATGATAGTCGCGAAAAATTCACCCCGGCACAGAACCTGATTTACACCCGCCGACGTGCAGAACTGGCCACACGGTAGCACGCGAAAAAATCCCCGAAAATTCCGCTATTTTTCCTGAAAAAAGCCATGCATCCATAAGGTGCATGGTTTTGCATGCAAATCCCCGTATTTTTTATCCCACGCAACACCAGTGCCGGTGCGGCCTGAGGCCGTTCATGCACCTGCATTAAAAGCGACCTCTTAAGCGGGCAGGCGTGGCGGGGAGAGCATTGCGCGCTAAGCCGTGAGGATAATTATTATCCTACTCATGACCTGTCTAATCGGAAAGAAGTGAAAATATTCATGTAACCCCTGAATATTTAACGTTAAACCGATCAAATTCTAGGGCGAAAATATTGCCTGAGCTAAGTCAATGGGAGTATGCTTAATTTTTGATCATGGTGCATATCCAAAGATAAGAAGCTAAGGAAAGAGCATGAATGTAGGGCATCTCAATTTTTTCAAGGTTAATAAGTGCGGTTTATACAAGGTAAATGATGACAATACCTATGGTTTAGAACTAAGCGAAACATTTGACCTCATACAGGATTGGGTAGGAACTAAACCTCTTGCACTCACCATACCATGGGACCCAAAAGAAAAACCCAATAGATCAAAGTGTTATTGTAAAGACATCTACAAAGATGAAAATACTGGTGATTTTTTAATCATGTTATGGAAATCTGATACTGATAGTACTGGTTCTTTATTAGGAGCGAGTGAAGACGGTGAAATCGGAAGTTCATCAGTGGTTAAATATACTAATAGCTACAGAGGGAAAAAAGTCATCTGGGGTCGCCCATGCTTTTATTGGGTTATACCTGAACTTGAAACTATAGTTTCTATTAAATTCGATCATTCTGTTTGTGACTCTGAACTATTTCAAGATTATGTACACTCATCTATTACTAATAGAGTTAAACATAGCAAAAGAGTTAAAAATAAAACCGAGAAAGGTTATATAAGATTATCTAATACTGATGACGAAGATTTATATAAATACATGTACAGATTTGATATGAAGCTCCGAAGCTTAGAAACCACTCATGCTGAGTTAGGTAAATTGATATCAAAAATAACACATATTGTTCGCAGAGAAACCATTATTATAAATCCAAATGACGCACGAGCTGATTGGTTAAAGACTTTTAGCACTCTCGTTCCATTTGTGTCCGGAAAGAAAAACACCAGAACAAGACAGATTGAAATAAAAGCAGAAGCGAAGCCATCCTTGAAAGAAGTTCAAGAAATAATTGAAAAACATTCTGCTGAGGATAGAGAAAAACGTCTTTGGGATAATGTGGGATTTGCGACGGACAAGGGCATAACATGGGTGGATAAATATAGAATGCGTGATATTCTCAATGTCCCTTCCGAAGACTATTCGACATATACCGCTGCATATATCTACGAACACATATCACACAAAAGAAAAGAATTCATTTCCCCTATATTAAAAGAGCTAAAAGCATTAAAATCTCAATCAAGAATAAAGAAAGCATCTGGAGAGGATTGAATGTTAAAAGCTATAGTAGGCCTCGTCAAATACACATGGATATACATAGCAATATTCATTATATCGCTATTGGTCATTTTACCATCCGATATTTACTATGTGTATAACGATTTTGCTAACTATTGCACTCTTCTCGTATCAGTTTCTGGAATGGTTTTTACTATTATGGGGATTTGGTTAGCGTTTCTTTATCCAAATGCTTTGCAGCGTATTGTTAACCCCAAAACTATAGAAACTGTTGATTTCACCGAACAACTGGAAGATACAAAAAGGTTAGAAGCAATAGTTGGAAGTGTTCTAAAATCATCTTTCGTTATGATTACTTTACTTGTTGTATATTTAGTTAAACTAGTATTTTTCAAGAGTCATCTTTATTTAGAGAGTCAAGAAGTAATAAAAGACATATCTTTAGCATTAATTATTGCCATTTCATACATGCAGATTGAGGCAGTGATTAGTGTAATACTAGCTAATGTTATGTTTATCAATGATTTACATAATAAGCGAGAGCAAAGAGACATCGACGATCAAGTATGAGGAAAAAATGAAAAAAAACATACGAGTTATACCTAAAAACATTCATAACAAGTTAAAAAGGCTTGGCAATGCAGTTGTTGCTGGCACTTCCATCGCATTTACAGAAGACCAATTAAAAAATGGTATACTAGAGCACCTTGGAATATACTTTGATAATGGTGTTAATGCTTATGAGACGTCGGTTATACCCGATCCATTGCAAGGCAAATATTCATTCAAAAATGTTTTCGGTGAAGAAATCGTAAGAAAAGACCTTCCAAAAGAAACTCATTACACTGAAATTGAGTCACCTAACTGGGGTGATAGTTCTAACGGTACGCATACTGTTAGATTACCTCACGAGAAATACCCCAGAGATATTATCCCACCAAGACTCATAGCAATTGAAATTAATCACAAACAGTCTTCGGACAGTCATTTCATATTTAATTTCAGAGTAACTAGAATTTTAGAAAAAAAATCAACCAAGTTTCATGATGAATTATTATTCGACTTAAATCTTCTTCAAGAAAATATTGGGAAGTGTGGGATTGAGAATGCTGATAAACCTATATCGACTTATGCTGACACACTCATAGTATCATGGGACATATTTCCACCAGGTAGTAAAGAGGAAGTTTTAGCAAGAATCTTTAGAGGGAAAAATATCACTACAGATAAGAAAAGTGTTGCTGAAAACAGATATGACTTCTTTATGAGCCTTGATCCTAAAAAAATTGTCACAGGTAATAGTACGTTCAGTAATTATATTGGAGCTATGCTAGAGGACGACCTGGTTGTTTTTGAAAATATAGAATATGGTAATGCAATATATATCCTCTATGATAACTGGGATGAAATCAGCAAGCTATCTCGAATCGATTTGTTATCAGGAAGAGCAGGCAATAATTTCGATAGAATAATTCATAGTGGTAATTGGAAAGACGAGGTGCGAAAAAAAGTTACTAATGGAAGATTATGATTAAAGTGTTTAACACAAAATAAACGCCTATTTAAATTATAGGCGTTTATTTTGCTATTGTTTTTTGTTTATTTTAGCAAAATCATAAGGTGTAACTGTTTTGCTTTCATTTGCTTTGAGGTAATCAGCCCACCATTGCACCATCAAGCGACGCTCATCCAAATGCTCAGAGGTATGAATATACGCAGCACGTACATTATTTCTTTCCGAATGGCTCAACTGCCGTTCAATCGCGTCATCACTCCATAATCCTGACTCACCCATAGCACCACGTGCCATCGTTCTGAATCCATGCCCGCAAACTTCAGTTTTCGTGTCATAGCCCATCGCACGCAGGGCGCTATTTACCGTGTTTTCACTCATAACCTTAGTTGCGTCATGATCCCCAGGAAACAGCAGCTCTTTATCACCACTAATTTGCTTGAGCTGCTCTAATAAAACCATCGCCTGCCGACTGAGAGGAACGATATGCTCCTCTTTCATCTTCATGCCACGGTATGAGTAACGCACGCCTTTAATTTCTTCTCGCTTTGCCGGTATGCGCCAAAGAGATTTATCGAAGTCGAATTCATCCCAACGCGCGAAACGTAACTCACTGGAACGCACAAAAGTTAGTAAGGAAAGCTCGACAGCGATCCGTGTCATTACACGGCCACGATAAGCAGCAAGCCGAGCAAGAAACTCAGGGAACCGGCTTGAGGGTAAAGCGGGGTAATGTCGCGCTTTGGTTGTCGATAGCGCACCGGCCATATCACTGGCTGGATTTGATTCGATGTAATCGTTCTGTACGGCATAACGCATGATCGCCGTGACGCGCTGTTGCAAGCGCTGAGCGACGTCATGCTTTCCACTGGCATCAACTTTTTTAATCGGGGCTAACAGGTGGCTGGTTTTGAGCTGGCGAATGTCGGACGAACCGATATGAGGAAAAATATAAAGCTCAAGATATCGAAGAACGCGCGATCGATGGTCTTCACTCCATCGCTTGTTACAGGCATGCCATTCACGAGCAATGTTTTCGAAAGTATATGCCCCTGAATTCTCGGCTTGAGCTTCTTTCTGTTCGGCTTTTGGGTCAATGCCCTGCACTAACAGCTTTTTAGCTTCATCGCGCTTTGCTCTTGCCTGAGCAAGAGTCACTGTAGGCCAAACACCAAAAGCAAGGCGATCCTCTTTTTTGTCTGAGGGGCGTCTGTATTTCATGCGCCAGTATTTAGAACCCTTGGCCGACACTTCAAGATACAACCCCCCGCCATCGGCCATTTTGTAGGTTTTGTCTTTCGGCTTTGCGGTCTCGACCTGTCTGGCGTTGAGCTTCATTTGGGGGCACATTTCTAATCGAAGTTAAGATGCCCCCAATTATGCCCCCAATGACATCCGGATTTCAACGGACTACCTCGGACAACTCGGGATAGAAAAATCTCTGCAAGCGTTGATTCTAAAGGGTTTGGTGGACTTACTCGGATGATCTTGGAAGTACTAATGGTGCCGAAGGCCGGACTCGAACCGGCACGTATTTCTACGGTTGATTTTGAATCAACTGCGTCTACCGATTTCGCCACTTCGGCACTGAAGAGGTATGCGGAAAACGTTGTGGATTATACCTGTCACGCGCCACCATGCAAGCGTCAGCTTGCACCCACTTTGCTAAGTGATGAAAATTTCAGCACCATTCTCAGTAATGTGTAACCTTTGTCACACTCCAGGCCTCCCGCCCGACCATACTCTACACTTCCTGGGCAATACCAGAGAAGGGCAAAAGCATGTCGATGATAAAAAGCTATGCTGCAAAAGAGGCTGGCGGGGAACTGGAGCTCTATGAGTACGATCCCGGTGAACTGAAGCCACAAGACGGCGAAGTACAGGTGGATTACTGCGGGATTTGCCATTCTGGCCTGTCGATGCTCGACAACAAGTGGGGATTCTCACAGTACCCACTGGTTGCCTGTCATGAAGTGATTGGTCGCGTGGTTGCGCTGGGTAGCGCCGCGTAAGATAAAGGTTTGCAAATCAGTCAGCGTGTCGACCTCTGATCGCTCTGCCGGGTCACTTCTACCGGCCTTTAAGATATCTCGCAATCGGCTGAATTTAGTGGTGAAAAGCGCTCAACCGTGTCTATACTCCAGGCAGGGAACTGGAGGAAATCTCATGAGCGAACCGCGTTTAATTGCCCGCACGCCGGACACAGAACTGTTTTTACTACCCGCTATGGCTAACCGTCACGGACTGATTACTGGCGCAACAGGGACAGGTAAAACTGTCACGCTGCAAAAACTGGCGGAATCTCTGTCAGAAATCGGCGTTCCGGTATTTATGGCCGATGTAAAAGGTGATTTGACCGGGGTTGCGGCAGAAGGTACTACCTCGGAAAAACTGCTCGCTCGGTTGAAAAATATCGGCGTCAACGACTGGCAGCCACATGCGAATCCAGTAGTTGTGTGGGATATTTTTGGTGAGAAAGGTCATCCAGTACGGGCAACGGTCTCGGATCTGGGACCGCTGTTGCTTGCACGGCTGTTAAATCTCAACGACGTGCAATCCGGCGTGCTGAATATCATCTTCCGTATTGCCGACGATCAGGGACTATTGTTACTCGACTTTAAAGATCTCCGGGCGATTACCCAATATATCGGTGATAACGCCAAATCATTCCAGAATCAGTACGGTAATATCAGTAGCGCATCGGTTGGCGCCATCCAGCGCGGATTACTGACGCTGGAACAGCAAGGGGCGACGCATTTCTTTGGTGAGCCGATGCTGGATATCAAAGACTGGATGCGTACCGATGCTAACGGTAAAGGTGTTATCAATATTCTTAGCGCCGAAAAGCTCTACCAGATGCCAAAACTGTACGCCGCCAGCCTGCTGTGGATGCTTTCTGAGTTGTATGAGCAACTGCCAGAAGCAGGCGATTTGGATAAACCGAAACTGGTATTTTTCTTCGACGAAGCGCATCTGCTGTTCAACGATGCACCGCAGGTGTTGCTGGATAAGATTGAACAGGTAATAAGACTTATCCGCTCGAAAGGTGTGGGCGTCTGGTTTGTTTCGCAAAACCCGTCTGATATCCCTGACAACGTGCTTGGGCAGTTGGGAAATCGCGTTCAGCACGCTCTGCGCGCCTTCACGCCGAAAGACCAGAAAGCGGTGAAGACGGCGGCGCAAACCATGCGCCCCAATCCGGCATTTGATACGGAAAAGGCGATTCAGGAACTAGGAACCGGCGAAGCGTTGATCTCTTTTCTGGATGCGAAAGGAAGTCCTTCTGTGGTAGAGCGTGCGATGGTGATCGCGCCTTGTTCACGGATGGGGCCGGTAACGAAAGATGAGCGTAACGGCCTGATTAATCACTCTCCGGTGTATGGCAAGTATGAAGATGACGTGGACCGGGAATCCGCCTATGAGATGCTGCAAAAAGGCGTGCAGGCCAGTACCGAACAGCAAAATAACCCTCCTGCCAAAGGGAAAGAGATAAGTGAAGATGACGGTATTCTGGGTGGGTTGAAGGATATTTTGTTTGGCACTACCAGACCGCGCGGCGGGAAGAAAGATGGCGTGGTACAGACTATGGCGAAAAGCGCCGCCCGTCAGGTGACGAACCAGATTATACGCGGGGTGCTGGGGAGTTTGCTGGGGGGAAGAAGAAGGTAAGTCAGGTGCGATTTATCTTCGCCTGATGCGGCGCTGGCGCGTCTTATCAGGCCTACACCACTGCAATATATTGATTTTTCAGGCATGAACGAAACACACTTTGCTGACAATAATAAAGGGAGCTTATGCTCCCTTTATTCGTTCATCAAGTTACGATTTTCTCATTAACAGCCACAGGCTGATTAAGAAGAAGCTGGCGCTTGGCAACAGTGCGCCGATGATCGGCGGGATACCGTAAACCAGCGTCAGTGGGCCGAAGATCTGATCCAGCACGTAGAACACAAAGCCGAAGCTGATACCGGTGACCACCCGTACCCCCATCGGCACGCTGCGCAGTGGACCGAAGATGAACGACAGCGCCATCAACATCATCACCGCGACAGAAAGCGGCTGGAAGATTTTGCTCCACATATTGAGCTGATAACGTCCGGCGTCCTGGCCACTCGACTTCAGATACTTCACGTAGTTGTGTAAACCACTAATGGAGAGAGCATCCGGATCCAGCGCTACAACGCCCAGTTTGTCCGGCGTGAGGTTGGTTTTCCAGGTACCGCTCACAGTCTGCGAACCGGTTATCTGTTTGGGATTGGTCAGGTCAGATTCATCAACCTGCGAGAGACGCCAGACTTTATGTTCCGGGTCAAACTTCGCGGAAGCAGCATAGCGAACGGATTGCAGACGACGATTCTCGTTGAAGGCATAAATACTGATGCCACCTAACTCTTCATCGCCTTTTACTCGTTCAATATAGACAAAGTTGTCGCCATCTTTCGCCCATAAACCTTGCTGGGTAGAGAGCAACGAGCCGCCGTACATCGCCTGCGCACGGTAGTTACGCGCCATCTGTTCGCCCTGCGGCGCGACCCACTCGCCAATCGCCATGGTCAACAAGACCAGTGGAATGGCGGTTTTCATCACTGACAGCGCCACCTGCATACGGGTAAAACCAGAAGCCTGCATCACCACCAGTTCGCTGCGTTGTGCCAGCATCCCCAGTCCGAGCAACGCGCCCAGCAAGGCCGCCATCGGGAAGAAGATTTGCACATCTTTCGGCACGCTCAGCAGGGTATACATCCCCGCGCCTAACGCGTCGTAGCTCCCCTGCCCGGCTTTTTTCAACTGATCGACAAACTTGATAATGCCGGAAAGCGACACCAGCATGAACAGCGTCATCATGATGGTGGTGAAAATAGTTTTACCGATATAGCGGTCAAGTACACCAAAGGGTTGCATTATACCGCTCCTTTACGCGTAAAACTGGCGCGCAGACGGCGGACCGGCACCGTATCCCAAAGGTTGAGAACAATCGCCAAAGCCAGATAAATCAGGTTTACGGTCCACATCCACAGCGTCGGGTCCAACTTACCTTTACCGCCGTTCGATTTCAGCGAGGTCTGGATCAGGAAGAAAAGCAGATACAGCAACATGGCCGGTAGCATCGACAGGACACGCCCCTGACGCGGGTTAACCACGCTCAGAGGCACAACCATGAGCGCCATCATAAACACGGTGAATACCAGAGTGATACGCCAGTTCAGTTCCGCGCGGGCACGATCGGTGTCAGTGTTCCACAATGTGCGCATGTCCATCTGGTCAGTATCGTTCGGGTCCAGCGCTACCGCCTGATGACCGATGATCGCCTGATAATCCTGGAAGTCCGTAATGCGGAAATCACGCAGCAGTGCAGTGCCTTCGAAGCGCGTTCCCTGATTGAGGGTCACGACCTGAGAGCCATCTCGCAACTGAGTTAAATGTCCGGAATCGGCCACCACCACGGAAGGACGCGCATTACCTTTTGGTCGAATTTGCGCGAGGAACACATCTTTGAAATCGCTACCGTCAACACTTTCGATGAACAGCACCGAGCTGCCATTCGTCGCTTGCTGGAACTGACCTTGCGCCAGCGCCGCCATACCGGGGTTAGCTTTCGCTTCCGCTAACACTTCATCCTGATGGCGCGATGACCACGGTCCTGCCCACATAACGTTAACCGCCGCGACAATCGCCGTGAATACCGCGAGAACCATCGCCGCTTTGACCAGAACCGCTTTGCTCAGGCCACAGGCATGCATTACCGTAATTTCACTTTCGGTATACAGTTTACCCAACGTCATCAGCAGCCCGAGGAACAGGCTTAATGGCAGGATAAGCTGCGCCATTTCCGGCACGCCCAACCCAAGAAGGGAGAGCACCAGGTTCGCCGGAATGTCGCCGTCAACCGCCGCGCCGAGGATCCTCACTAACTTTTGACAGAAGAAGATCAAAAGCAAGATGAAGAGTATCGCCAACTGGCTTTTGAGCGTCTCCCGAACCAGATATCTTATGATTATCACTTTAAATACGCCCGTAAAAACTCGTCTTTTGCAGGATTTTAGCTTGTTTCATGGCTTAAACGTCATTTATTCTCTTGAGTCGTCGAAATCGTCGCTAAGATAATTATACTCAACGGATTCGCCCCTCAGATTTTGTTCTGACGTGCCAATGCCGTAATAACGTTAAGATTAACACGAAGTCATCGCAACAGCGGACATGAGTTACGAAAGCTTGCAATTCTATCTGTAGCCACCGCCGTTGTCTTTAAGATTCAGGAGCGTAGTGCATGGAGTTTAGTGTAAAAAGCGGTAGCCCGGAGAAACAGCGGAGTGCCTGCATCGTCGTGGGCGTCTTCGAACCACGTCGCCTTTCTCCGATTGCAGAACAGCTCGATAAGATCAGTGATGGGTACATCAGCGCCCTGCTACGCCGGGGCGAACTGGAAGGAAAACCGGGGCAGACCCTGTTGCTGCACCATGTGCCAAATGTGCTCTCCGAGCGCATCCTCCTTATTGGTTGTGGCAAAGAACGTGAGCTGGATGAGCGCCAGTATAAGCAGGTTATTCAGAAAACCATTAATACACTGAATGATACTGGCTCAATGGAAGCGGTCTGCTTCCTGACTGAACTGCACGTCAAAGGCCGCAATAACTACTGGAAAGTGCGTCAGGCTGTCGAGACGGCAAAAGAGACGCTATACAGTTTTGATCAACTAAAAACGAATAAGACCGAGCCGCGTCGTCCGCTGCGTAAAATGGTGTTCAACGTACCGACTCGCCGTGAACTTACCAGTGGTGAGCGTGCGATCCAGCACGGTCTGGCGATTGCCGCAGGGATCAAAGCGGCGAAAGATCTCGGCAATATGCCGCCAAATATCTGTAACGCCGCCTACCTCGCCTCCCAGGCACGCCAGTTGGCTGACAGCTACAGCAAAAATGTCATCACCCGCGTTATCGGTGAACAGCAGATGAAAGAGCTGGGGATGCACTCCTATCTGGCGGTTGGTCAGGGTTCGCAGAACGAATCGCTGATGTCGGTGATTGAGTACAAAGGCAACGCGTTGGAAGATGCGCGCCCAATCGTGCTGGTCGGTAAAGGCTTAACCTTCGACTCCGGCGGTATCTCGATCAAGCCTTCCGAAGGCATGGATGAGATGAAGTACGATATGTGCGGCGCGGCGGCAGTTTACGGCGTGATGCGTATGGTCGCGGAGCTGCAACTGCCGATTAATGTTATCGGCGTGCTGGCAGGCTGCGAAAACATGCCTGGCGGTCGTGCCTATCGTCCGGGCGATGTGTTAACCACCATGTCCGGTCAAACCGTTGAAGTGCTGAATACCGACGCTGAAGGCCGTCTGGTGCTGTGCGATGTGTTAACTTATGTTGAGCGTTTTGAGCCAGAGGCGGTGATTGACGTGGCGACGTTGACGGGTGCTTGTGTGATCGCGCTGGGCCATCATATCACTGGCCTGATGGCGAACCACAACCCGCTGGCTCATGAGCTGATTGCCGCGTCTGAACAGTCTGGCGACCGCGCATGGCGTTTACCGCTGGGTGACGAGTACCAGGAACAGTTGGAGTCCAATTTTGCCGATATGGCGAACATTGGCGGGCGTCCTGGCGGGGCGATTACCGCAGGCTGTTTCCTGTCGCGCTTTACGCGTAAGTACAACTGGGCACACCTGGATATCGCGGGTACTGCGTGGCGTTCTGGTAAAGCAAAAGGCGCAACCGGCCGTCCGGTGGCGTTGCTGGCACAGTTCCTGTTGAACCGCGCCGGGTTTAACGGCGAAGAGTGATTGCATCAAGAATTATTGTTCTTGCCGGATGCGGCGTGAACGCCTTATCCGACCTACACACAGCACTGAACTCGTAGGCCTGATAAGACGCGACAGCGGCGCATCAGGCAATGTTGTTATTGTCGGATGCGGCGTGAACGCCTTATCCGACCTACACGCAGCACTGAACTCGTAGGCCTGATAAGACGCGACAGCGGCGCATCAGGCAATGTTGTTATTGTCGGATGCGGCGTGAACGCCTTATCCGACCTACACACAGCACCGAACTTGTAGGCCTGATAAGACGCGACAGCGGCGCATCAGGCAATGTTGTTATTGTCGGATGCGGCGTGAACGCCTTATCCGACCTACACACAGCACCGAACTTGTAGGCCTGATAAGACGCGACAGCGGCGCATCAGGCAATGTTGTTATTGTCGGATGCGGCGTGAACGCCTTATCCGACCTACACACAGCACCGAACTTGTAGGCCTGATAAGACGCGACAGCGGCGCATCAGGCAATGCGGTGTATTACCTGATGCATATTTAAATCCACCACAAGAAGCCCCATATATGAAAAACGCAACGTTCTACCTTCTGGACAATGACACCACCGTTGATGGCTTAAGCGCCGTTGAGCAACTGGTGTGTGAAATTGCCGCAGAACGTTGGCGCAGCGGTAAGCGCGTGCTCATCGCCTGTGAAGATGAAAAACAGGCTTACCGGCTGGACGAAGCCCTGTGGGCGCGTCCGGCAGAAAGTTTTGTTCCGCACAATTTAGCGGGAGAAGGACCGCGCGGCGGTGCGCCAGTGGAGATCGCCTGGCCGCAAAAACGTAGCAGCAGCCCGCGCGATATATTGATTAGTCTGCGAACAAGCTTTGCAGATTTTGCCACCGCTTTCACAGAAGTGGTAGACTTCGTCCCTTATGAAGATTCTCTGAAACAACTGGCGCGCGAACGCTATAAAGCCTACCGCGTGGCTGGTTTCAACCTGAATACGGCAACCTGGAAATAATGGAAAAGACATACAACCCACAAGATATCGAACAGCCGCTTTACGAGCACTGGGAAAAGCAGGGCTACTTTAAGCCTAATGGCGATGAAAGCCAGGAAAGTTTCTGCATCATGATCCCGCCGCCGAACGTCACCGGCAGTTTGCATATGGGTCACGCCTTCCAGCAAACCATCATGGATACCATGATCCGCTATCAGCGCATGCAGGGTAAAAATACCCTGTGGCAGGTCGGTACTGACCACGCCGGGATCGCTACCCAGATGGTCGTTGAGCGCAAGATTGCCGCAGAAGAAGGTAAAACCCGTCACGACTATGGCCGCGAAGCCTTCATCGATAAAATCTGGGAATGGAAAGCGGAATCCGGCGGCACCATTACTCGTCAGATGCGTCGTCTCGGCAACTCCGTCGACTGGGAGCGTGAGCGCTTCACTATGGATGAAGGGCTTTCCAATGCGGTGAAAGAAGTTTTCGTTCGTCTGTATAAAGAAGACCTGATTTACCGTGGCAAACGCCTGGTCAACTGGGACCCGAAACTGCGCACCGCTATCTCTGACCTGGAAGTGGAAAACCGCGAATCGAAAGGTTCGATGTGGCACATCCGCTATCCGCTGGCTGACGGCGCGAAAACCGCAGACGGTAAAGATTATCTGGTCGTCGCGACCACCCGCCCGGAAACTCTGCTGGGCGATACCGGCGTCGCTGTTAACCCGGAAGATCCGCGTTACAAAGATCTGATTGGCAAATATGTCATTCTTCCGCTGGTGAACCGTCGTATTCCTATCGTTGGCGACGAACACGCCGACATGGAAAAAGGCACTGGCTGCGTGAAGATCACTCCGGCGCACGACTTTAACGACTATGAAGTAGGTAAACGCCACGCTCTGCCGATGATCAACATCCTGACCTTTGACGGTGATATCCGTGAAAGCGCCCAAGTGTTCGATACCAAAGGTAACGAATCTGACGTTTATTCCAGCGAGATCCCGGCAGAATTCCAGAAACTGGAGCGTTTTGCTGCACGCAAAGCGATCGTTGCTGCCGTTGATGCCCTCGGCCTGCTGGAAGAGATTAAACCGCACGACCTGACTGTTCCTTACGGCGACCGTGGCGGCGTAGTTATCGAACCGATGCTGACCGACCAGTGGTATGTACGTGCCGATGTACTGGCGAAACCGGCAGTTGAAGCGGTTGAGAACGGCGACATTCAGTTCGTACCGAAGCAGTACGAAAACATGTACTTCTCCTGGATGCGTGATATTCAGGACTGGTGTATCTCTCGTCAACTGTGGTGGGGTCACCGCATTCCGGCATGGTACGACGACGCGGGTAACGTTTATGTTGGCCGCAACGAAGATGAAGTGCGCAAGGAAAATAACCTTGCCGCCGACGTCGCTCTGCGTCAGGACGAAGACGTTCTCGATACCTGGTTCTCCTCTGCGCTGTGGACCTTCTCTACTCTTGGCTGGCCGGAAAACACCGACGCCCTGCGTCAGTTCCACCCGACCAGTGTGATGGTATCTGGCTTCGACATCATCTTCTTCTGGATTGCCCGCATGATCATGATGACCATGCATTTCATCAAAGATGAAAATGGCAAGCCGCAGGTGCCGTTCCACACCGTTTACATGACCGGTCTGATTCGTGATGACGAAGGCCAGAAGATGTCCAAATCCAAGGGTAACGTGATTGACCCGCTGGATATGGTCGACGGTATTTCGCTGCCAGAACTGCTGGAAAAACGTACCGGCAATATGATGCAGCCACAACTGGCGGATAAAATCCGTAAGCGCACCGAGAAGCAGTTCCCGAACGGTATTGAGCCGCACGGTACTGACGCCCTGCGCTTCACCCTGGCGGCGCTGGCTTCTACCGGTCGTGACATCAACTGGGATATGAAGCGTCTGGAAGGTTACCGTAACTTCTGTAACAAACTGTGGAACGCCAGCCGCTTTGTGCTGATGAACACTGAAGGTCAGGATTGCGGCTTTAACGGCGGCGAAATGACCCTGTCACTGGCAGACCGCTGGATCCTGGCGGAGTTCAACCAGACCATCAAAGCGTACCGCGAAGCGCTGGATAGCTTCCGCTTCGATATCGCCGCAGGCATTTTGTATGAGTTCACCTGGAACCAGTTCTGCGACTGGTATCTGGAGCTGACCAAGCCGGTAATGAACGGTGGAACTGAAGCCGAACTGCGTGGTACTCGCCATACGCTGGTGACCGTGCTGGAAGGTCTGCTGCGCCTCGCGCATCCGATCATTCCGTTCATCACCGAAACCATCTGGCAGCGTGTGAAAGTACTGTGCGGCATCACTGCCGACACCATCATGCTGCAACCGTTCCCGCAGTACGATGCGTCTCAGGTTGATGAAGCGGCGCTGGCTGACACCGAGTGGCTGAAACAGGCGATCATTGCGGTGCGTAACATCCGCGCGGAAATGAACATCGCACCGGGCAAACCGCTGGAGCTTCTGCTGCGTGGTTGCAGTGCGGATGCAGAGCGTCGCGTAAATGAAAACCGTGGCTTCCTGCAAACACTGGCGCGTCTGGAAAGCATCACTGTGCTGCCTGCCGATGACAAAGGTCCGGTTTCCGTTACTAAGATCGTCGACGGTGCTGAGCTGCTGATCCCGATGGCTGGCCTCATCAATAAAGAAGATGAGCTGGCGCGTCTGGCAAAAGAAGTGGCGAAGATCGAAGGCGAAATCAGCCGCATCGAGAACAAGCTGGCGAACGAAGGCTTTGTATCCCGCGCACCGGAAGCGGTTATCGCGAAAGAGCGTGAGAAGCTGGAAGGTTATGCGGAAGCGAAAGCGAAACTGATTGAACAGCAGGCGGTTATCGCCGCGCTGTAATACCCACCGTGAAAACGAAGGCCGGAGCATGCTCCGGCCTTTTTATTTAGATAAACGGAACATACGGCATAATACCGCGAGATATCCACATTAACGGCCCGCTATCCTGCGGTTTGTCATCATTGGTTAATTCCAGCGAATCAAGGTCACCCTGAACATGGGTATTATTGGCAATCCAGCCAACCATCCACATTTTCAGCCAGGGATAAGCCAGTCCACAGGTGATTGAAGCCCCCATTAATATCGCAAACATGCGCAGAAGCATACCGAAGGTGGTAACAGACGAATGGAAATGAATTGTTCCATTTGCCAGTGTCAGATTATTCAGAAACAGACCGCGTAACGTGGCATAGAGATAACTGGCAAAAACAAGAATCGCCACAAAATACAGGAAATAGGAAGCCATAATCTGCGGGTAATATTGCAATATAAGATCACTACCCGCACCAGCCCGCCCTAACATAGTCATCATCATTAATTGCTGAAATACTGGCGCAATCATAATACCAATGACAATGATGAAAGGAACCATGGTCAATATTGCGAGCATACATCCTTTAATGCATTCTTTTACGTTTACCTTAATAGAGAACTGATGAGTGCCAAAGGTCGCGTTATTACCCAGCAACGGCATCCATTTGCTATAGGTAATACCGTGGACAACACCCAATCCGACGGCTGAAAGTAAACTTAACACCACTAAATTAAAGACTAATCCTCCTATTGATGTCATAACTTGCGCAATAAGGTATAGCGCTAACCAAAAAGCTAACGCCAACAGAACAGGCAGACCTAACATCACCCACCATGCACGGAGCATGGAGCAGTTAAAGCCAAAGCGAATACCATTCAGTGAGGTCATGTTCGCCTGATATTGCAGACTCTTCACTGCCATGCAAGGAATACCGCAGATCAAGAGGGCAAACAGGAAAAAACCAAGCACAAAGTGTTGGCCTGAAAAACAAAAAATACTGAAAAAATAAACGATCATAATAAGTAACATGCTAACAAAAATGGCACCACCTGTTCCCTTATAACTAAATGGTTGCCCCTTGAGTGTCACATGTTGATAAATATAACGACGGCATTTCACTAATGCCCACGGCCCATATATTCCCAGAGTAATAATTGTCAGTAAAAAATTCACAAGACAAATAAGAAAATACTCACCACCCTTGCCTGTAAAAACAAATGCGTGACGAGGATTATCTTTCCCGACGTTTACACCATTCATGAACTATATCCCTAAAATAAATTCCATTCATACAGATAATAAATCCAGTACAATAATACTGGTACGCCTAGAATACGCCTTCTCAAAGAGATATATGCTTAATATTTTCTGATTTATCTTCTTCTTGCACCGCATAAGCGAGGGTGGTATTAAAGTGAGCTATAAATCATACATTTGAAATTGAGCTATGCTATGAATGTTGTCGCTTCTCCCGCGCTCCGTTTGCGCAAACTTACCGCCACCGATAATCCTGCTATTGCCAGTGTCATCCGCCAGGTGTCCGCAGAGTACGGTCTGACCGCTGATAAAGGCTATACCGTTGCCGATCCCAATCTCGACGAGCTGTATCAAATGTACAGTCAGCCTGGCCATGCGTATTGGGTGGTTGAATACCACGGCGAAGTGGTCGGCGGCGGCGGAATTGCGCCATTAACCGGGAGTGAGTCAGACATTTGCGAATTACAAAAAATGTATTTTCTTCCTGCTATTCGCGGCAAAGGGCTGGCAAAAAAACTGGCCTTAATGGCGATGGAGCAGGCGCGAGAAATGGGCTTCAAACGCTGCTATCTGGAAACAACCGCTTTTTTGAAAGAAGCGATTGGTTTGTATGAACATTTAGGTTTTCAACATATCGACTATGCGCTTGGCTGCACGGGCCATGTCGATTGTGAAGTGCGGATGCTGCGCGAACTGTAAAAAAATGCCCGCTAGTGTGTGCTATCGGGCATTTTAATCAATTAATTAATGGCGAACACCGTCATCATCTTCGTCGACAAAATCTTCATCGTCGCCTTCTTCACCGTTAGGATCTTCAAAGTAAGTACCCCAACCGTCGTATTCAACATCGAATTTCTCTGCCAGGTTCATCAATTGCTCAACCTGAGCATCGATCAGATCGGCATTCAACGCGCATTCGCTGATGATGTCACAGCAAATCACGATATCACCCTCTTCAACTTCCAGCTCTTCTGGATCGGTCACTTCATAGCCGAGTTTAAATGCTTCAACCGCCGCTTTTTCCAGGGTTTCCAGATCGTCTGCGGAAAGGTGATGCTCGATGGTGTACAGCGCGTCTGGATCGCTACCATCTTCCAGTAATTCTTCAATAATCAAACGCGTTTCTTCACGCTGTTCTTCCAGTTGTTCCGGGTTTGCCATGGCTTATTCCTCTTAATGTCCTGCCGATACTCTTATTGTCACACACCACTGACATTGCCTCCACCTTTGTGATAAAGATTTATGCCTCAGGCTTGCAAATGAATATTCATACATATAAATTGAATTTTAATTCATTAGGCGTTAGCCACAGGAGGGATCTATGTCCGGGTTTTATCATAAGCATTTCCTGAAATTACTCGATTTCACACCCGCTGAAATCAACAGCCTGCTTCAGTTAGCCGCGAAGCTGAAAGCCGATAAGAAAAACGGTACTGAAGAAGCCAGACTCACGGGTAAAAACATCGCGCTCATCTTCGAAAAAGACTCGACACGTACCCGATGCTCTTTCGAAGTTGCCGCATATGACCAGGGCGCTCGCGTCACTTATCTCGGCCCCAGCGGCAGCCAGATTGGTCATAAAGAGTCGATTAAAGATACTGCCCGCGTGCTTGGACGCATGTATGACGGTATTCAGTATCGCGGCTATGGTCAGGAGATCGTCGAAACGCTGGCAGAATACGCTGGCGTGCCGGTCTGGAACGGGCTGACCAATGAATTCCATCCAACGCAGTTGCTGGCAGATCTGCTGACCATGCAAGAATATTTACCGGGTAAAGCGTTCAATGAAATGACGCTGGTCTACGCCGGAGATGCCCGCAACAACATGGGCAATTCGATGCTGGAAGCTGCTGCGCTGACTGGCCTGGATTTACGCCTGGTGGCACCGCAGGCGTGCTGGCCAGAAGCCTCGCTGGTTGCGGAATGTCGCGCGCTGGCACAACAGAACGGCGGGAATATTACACTGACAGAAGATATCGCGGCAGGCGTTAAAGGCGCAGACTTTATCTATACCGATGTGTGGGTGTCGATGGGGGAAGCGAAAGAGAAATGGGCAGAACGTATTGCACTGCTGCGTGATTATCAGGTAAACAGCAAAATGATGCAGTTGACGGGTAATCCCGAAGTCAAATTCCTGCACTGTCTGCCCGCATTTCATGACGATCAAACCACGCTTGGCAAGAAAATGGCAGAAGAATTTGGCCTGCATGGTGGGATGGAAGTGACGGATGAGGTCTTCGAATCTGCCGCCAGCATTGTTTTTGATCAGGCGGAAAACCGTATGCATACCATCAAAGCAGTGATGGTCGCGACGCTTGCCAAATAACACCAGTACCGGAGGCGGCGTAACGTCGCCACCGGTATAATCCGCTTATACCATCTGCATCTTCACAACCGCTTTGCGAACCCTGGCTGGCTCGCCCACTGCGCACAGTGGCTTGTGCACTTCACCCGGATAGAACACGACAAAGTCCCCTTCATTGAGGATGACGGTCTTCTCTTCAACGCCTTCCGGCAAAAAGGCGATGTCTTTATCTGCTAACCAGTCAGTATCCGGTGTACCCGCAGGTTGCGTGCTAAAGGTCATGCCCTCCTGCCCTTTTAACACAATTTGAATGTCGAGATAGCGAGCATGATACTCTGCGCGACGCGCTTCATACGGCTCGGTCATATCTTCAGAGATAAGATAAAACAGACGGTTGCCTTCGATATCGTGCTTACCCTTTGGCGTTTCTGCCGTAACGTGCGCTTTAATATGCTCAATCGCCTGGCGTAACTCTTCCGGCAACCATTGCTGGAGATTATGAATATTTCCGATGATCATTTCTTTCCTTTCCTCAATTAAAACATTGTTTCATTTCTCTTGTTATACGTAATTCCTTATAGCCATACCAGTATTTTTTGCCGCCTGATTGCGCCAGCGCATATTTTCCTGCCCGTTCCCGCGCCATCCCACCTTATGTTATAAATTCAAATTTAAAGCATATAAATTCACAACAATCGTTTACCTGGGGAATTTTTTGCATTAATCGCTTGATCCCACTTTCTGGCTGAGTATAATGCCGGACAATTTGCCGGGAGGATGTATGGTTCAGTGTGTTCGACATTTTGTCTTACCGCGTCTGAAAAAAGACGCTGGCCTGCCGTTTTTCTTCCCGTTGATCACCTATTCCCAGCCCCTCAATCGAGGGGCTTTTTTTTGCCCAGGCGTCAGGAGATAAAAGATGGCTAATCCGCTATATCAAAAACATATCATTTCCATAAACGACCTTAGTCGCGATGACCTTAATCTGGTGCTGGCGACAGCGGCGAAACTGAAAGCAAACCCGCAACCAGAGTTGTTGAAACATAAAGTGATTGCCAGTTGCTTCTTCGAAGCATCAACCCGCACCCGCCTCTCTTTCGAAACCTCGATGCACCGCCTGGGTGCCAGCGTGGTGGGATTCTCCGACAGCGCCAACACGTCATTGGGTAAAAAAGGGGAAACGCTGGCCGATACCATTTCGGTTATTAGTACCTATGTCGATGCGATTGTGATGCGCCACCCGCAGGAAGGTGCGGCACGCCTGGCCACCGAGTTTTCCGGCAATGTACCGGTACTGAATGCCGGTGATGGTTCCAACCAACATCCGACGCAAACCTTGCTGGATCTGTTCACGATTAAGGAAACTCAGGGGCGTCTGGACAATCTCCACGTCGCAATGGTCGGTGACCTGAAATATGGCCGTACCGTGCACTCTCTGACCCAGGCGCTGGCAAAATTCGACGGCAACCGTTTTTACTTCATCGCCCCGGATGCGTTGGCAATGCCGCAATACATTCTGGATATGCTCGATGAAAAAGGTATCGCCTGGAGTCTGCATAGCGCCATCGAAGAAGTGATGGCGGAAGTGGATATTCTGTATATGACCCGCGTGCAAAAAGAGCGCCTGGATCCGTCTGAATACGCCAACGTGAAAGCGCAGTTTGTCCTGCGCGCCAGCGATCTCCACAACGCCAAAGCCAATATGAAAGTGCTGCATCCGCTGCCGCGCGTTGATGAGATTGCGACAGATGTTGATAAAACGCCGCACGCCTGGTACTTCCAGCAGGCAGGTAACGGAATTTTCGCTCGCCAGGCGTTACTGGCACTGGTTCTGAATCGCGATCTGGTACTGTAAGGGGAAATAGAGATGACACACGATAATAAATTGCAGGTTGAAGCTATTAAACGCGGCACGGTAATTGACCATATCCCCGCCCAGATCGGTTTTAAGCTGTTGAGTCTGTTCAAGCTGACCGAAACGGATCAGCGCATCACCATTGGTCTGAACCTGCCTTCTGGCGAGATGGGGCGCAAGGATCTGATCAAAATCGAAAATACCTTTTTGAGTGAAGATCAGGTAGACCAACTGGCATTGTATGCACCGCAAGCCACGGTAAACCGTATCGACAACTATGAAGTGGTTGGCAAATCGCGCCCCAGCCTGCCGGAGCGCATCGACAATGTGCTGGTCTGCCCGAACAGCAACTGTATCAGCCATGCCGAACCGGTTTCTTCCAGCTTTGCAGTGAGAAAACGCGCCAATGATATCGCGCTCAAATGCAAATACTGCGAAAAAGAGTTTTCCCATAATGTGGTGCTGGCCAATTAATTGCGGTTGGTAATAAAAGTCTGGCTCCCTATAATGAGCCAGACTTTTTACCGCTGTAATAAAGGAGAAATCATGAGCAAAACTATCGCGACGGAAAATGCACCCGCAGCTATCGGTCCGTATGTTCAGGGCGTTGATCTGGGCAGTATGATCATCACCTCCGGTCAGATCCCGGTAAACCCGAAAACGGGCGAAGTTCCGGCAGACGTAGCCGCACAGGCGCGTCAGTCTCTGGATAACGTAAAAGCGATCGTGGAAGCGGCTGGCCTGAAAGTGGGCGATATCGTTAAAACCACCGTTTTTGTAAAAGATCTGAACGACTTCGCAACCGTAAATGCCACTTACGAAGCGTTCTTCACCGAGCACAATGCCACCTTCCCGGCACGTTCTTGCGTTGAAGTTGCCCGTCTGCCGAAAGACGTGAAGATTGAGATCGAAGCGATCGCTGTTCGTCGCTAATCTCTTTCAAAAAGATAATCCAGGTTTCGCGCCTGGATTATCTGATTCAACCACGGAGGGTTGAAGATGGCTAAAGCCCGTTTCACTGATGAACAAATTGCTGAAATTTTACAGCAGTCAAAAAAGGGTGCACCTAATAAGGATTTATGTGAACACTATCAATTTAGTGTTAGTACGTTGCGGCGCTGGCAAGAACAGCACGCAGAAGGCGTAAGAAGTGAATTAAAAAAAATAGAATCCAAAGCGCAAATCGTCTTTCTGCTTTTCTTTGCTGTCTCCATTATACTCACGCTTATATTTGGCAAGCCTACAGGTGGATGGGTAATACCGCCTTTATTACTTTATTGTGTTTATTATATCCGCCTGTATCGCAACATCTCCTCCAGACACATTAAAAAAGAAGACATCTATCTCTCTCGTTCGGTAAATAAAAGCTATAGCGCCCTTTATAATTTGAGCTGGACGTTTATTTGTTTTTTTATTTTTGCAGTAATCTATTTTTTTGTGCAGATTTTTTCGTAGGTGACTGACCTGAAAGAATATTTCAGGTCAGTCTCATCACTGACTTACTGCCAGCCGTAACGACGGCTATAGAACCCTTTCACCAGTTGCGTTAATGTCATATACCCTGCCAGAATCGCAATTAGCCACGGGAAATAGCTTAACGGCAACGCCTGCAGTTGCAGATAACTGGCCAGCGGCGAGAACGGCAATGCGATCCCCACAACCATCACGATCACGGTCATGATCATTAACGGCCACGATGCGCGGCTCTGAATAAACGGAACACGGCGGGTACGGATCATATGTACAATCAGCGTTTGCGACAGTAACCCCACCACAAACCAGCCCGACTGGAACAGCGTTTGCGTTTCCGGCGTGTTGGCATGGAATACCCACCACATCAGGCAAAACGTCAGAATATCGAAGATCGAACTGATCGGTCCGAAGAAGATCATAAAGCGCCCCAGATCCGCCGGATTCCAGCGCTGCGGCTTTTGAATTTGCTCGTCGTCGACGTTATCAAACGGGATCGCCACCTGTGACACATCGTACAGCAGGTTCTGAATAAGCAAGTGTAACGGCAACATCGGCAGGAAAGGCAAGAAAGCACTCGCCACCAGCACGCTGAACACATTACCGAAGTTAGAACTCGCCGTCATTTTGATGTATTTCAGCATGTTGGCGAAAGTGCGACGTCCCTCAATAACCCCCTCTTCCAGCACCATCAGGCTTTTTTCCAGCAGGATGATATCAGCCGCTTCACGAGCAATATCTACCGCGCCGTCCACGGAAATTCCAATATCCGCAGCGCGTAAGGCGGGCGCATCATTTATTCCATCGCCCATAAAGCCAACCACATGCCCTTCACGCCTCAGTAAGGTCACAATGCGTTCTTTATGCATCGGCGTCAGGCGCGCGAACAGCGTGGTACGTTGCGCGAGATTTGCCAATTCGTCATCAGTTAGCGTTTCAATATCACTACCAGTAACCACTTCTCCCGCGTCCAGCCCCACTTCATGGCACACTTTCGCCGCCACTAACTCACTGTCGCCAGTAAGGATCTTCACGGTAATTCCACTGGCTTTTAACGCCCGCAGAGCCGGAGCCGTTGTCTCTTTTGGCGGATCAAGAAAAGCGATATATCCTTCGAGGATCAGATCGGATTCATCAATCCGCTGGTAATCTCCTTCACGCGCTGGCAGGTATTTCGTCGCCACCGCAACCACGCGCAGCCCCTGACGGTTCAGCGTATCAGTAACCCGTTTAATCTTGCGTAACATGGTGTCATCAAGCGGGACAATCTCGCCATTGTGACGCACCTGCGAACACACATTGAGGATCTCCTGCAATGCGCCTTTGCAGACCAGTTGATGGTGTTCGGCATTTTCTGCCACTACTACCGACATCCGGCGGCGCTCGAAATCGAACGGAATTTCATCCACTTTCTGCCAACGACAGGCCAACAGACGGGCAGACTCTTCATCGATGCCTTCCAGCACCGCCGTATCGAGCAGGTTTTTAAGCCCGGTCTGGTAATGGCTGTTCAACCACGCACTATGTAGCACCCGCTCGCTGGTTTTACCGGAGATATCGGTATGATTCTCCAGCACAATTTTATCTTGCGTCAGGGTGCCTGTTTTATCAGTGCACAGAATATCCATAGCGCCAAAGTTCTGAATGGCATCCAGATGTTTGACGATCACTTTCTGTTTCGACAGCTTGACTGCGCCACGTGCCAGCGTCGAAGTGACAATCATCGGCAACATTTCCGGCGTTAAGCCTACCGCAACCGAAAGCGCGAACAGCGCTGCTTCCCACCAGTCACCTTTGGTGTAACCGTTGATGAGCAGCACCACCGGCGTCATCACCAGCATAAAGCGAATCAATAATATGCTGACGCGGCTGATCCCTTGTTGAAAGGCGTTCGGCTCGTTTTCCTGCTCGCTGACACGCCCCGCCAGTTGACCAAACCAGGTATTAGCGCCTGTAGCAATCACCATTGCTTGTGCCGTGCCGCTCACCACGGTGGTGCCCATAAAACACAAAGTGTCGCACTCCAGCGGATTACAGTGCTCTGACTGGCGGGTAGTTGTTGCTTTTTCAACAGGCAGAGACTCACCGGTTAATGACGCCTGAGCGATGAACAGATCGCGCGCCTGCAAAATACGTAAATCGGCCGGGATCATATCCCCCGCCGCCAGTTTAATAATATCGCCAGGCACTAACTGGTCGATTGGGATCTCCAGCCAGCCATTTTCCCCTTTGTCGTTAATTACACGCAGCACCGTCGCGGTATTGCTGACCATCGCTTTCAGGGCATCTGCCGCTTTAGTGGAACGCGCTTCCTGAATAAAGTTCAGCAGCGTGGAAATAGCCACCATTAACGCGATCACACCTGCAGCAAATAAATCCTCCGTGGCATAAGAAATACCGCCGAGAATGGTGAGCAATATATTAAAGGGGTTGCGATAACAGACCCACAAATGTACCCACCACGGAGACGGTTGTTGCGCAGGTAATTTATTTTCACCATGTTGTTCGCGGGCTAATTCCACTTCCGCCTGATTTAACCCTTCCGGATGGGTGTCGAAGGTTTTCCATAATTCCTCTTCTGGCATTACCGCCATTTTCAGGCAATGCGCACTTAAGGAAGGGGGGATCGGAATATTCGCTGTCTGTTGCGCGCCAGGCAAAGGATCGCGATGAACCAGACGAGAAGGTAAATGGCGAATGAGCCGGGTAAAAATTTCTTTAAACATAGGAAGTCCCTCCGCACCCTGTAAGCATGGTGCAGAAAATATCTTCAGGCGTTGCAAAGCCTTACCTGAAGGTAATAAAAATGAGCTGGGACGTTAAAACGTCACGGCTTTACGCATCCGGTAACGCCGTGAAAAGACAGGCTTACCGGAAAAGTTTTAATCTCCGTCGAGGGAGAGGCGTGGGATCAGGTTCCATATAACCTCCGGTAAGTGAAAAATAGCGCCAGGAATCCAATAATATTGGTAGCGTTTATGCCGATATAATACCTGCAGACAACTAAACCAACGATAAACCAGACTTTGCCCATTGCGGTATGCACAGGTAAAGTTAGGCTCAAATAATTAAACCGCAAGTTACGGGGCAACAGGATGCAAAATCGGCTGACCATCAAAGACATCGCGCGCTTAAGCGGCGTGGGGAAATCCACGGTTTCCCGGGTGCTGAATAACGAAAGCGGCGTGAGTCAGCGCACACGTGAGCGCGTGGAAGCAGTGATGAATCAGCATGGATTTTCCCCTTCCCGCTCCGCACGCGCCATGCGTGGGCAAAGCGATAAAGTCGTCGCCATTATCGTTACCCGTCTGGATTCGTTGTCAGAAAATCTCGCCGTTCAGACCATGCTGCCTGCATTCTATGAACAGGGCTACGACCCAATCATGATGGAAAGCCAGTTTTCACCACAATTGGTCGCAGAGCATCTGGGCGTTCTGAAACGTCGTAATATTGACGGCGTGGTGCTGTTTGGTTTTACCGGCATAACGGAAGAGATGTTAGCCCACTGGCAGTCATCACTGGTGCTGATGGCACGTGACGCAAAAGGCTTTGCTTCAGTCTGTTATGACGACGAAGGGGCGATCAAAATCCTGATGCAGCGACTGTATGACCAGGGGCACCGCAATATCAGCTATCTCGGCGTGCCACACAGTGACGTCACTACCGGTAAGCGACGCCATGAGGCCTATCTGGCATTTTGCAAAGCGCATAAACTGCATCCCGTCGCCGCTCTGCCGGGCCTTGCCATGAAGCAAGGCTACGATAACGTGGAAAAAGTGATTACGCCTGAAACCACCGCGTTGCTGTGCGCAACCGACACGCTGGCACTTGGCGCAAGTAAATACCTGCAAGAGAAACGCATTGACACTCTACAGTTGGCGAGTGTTGGTAATACGCCGTTGATGAAGTTCCTCCATCCGGAGATCGTCACCGTTGATCCCGGCTACGCTGAAGCCGGACGCCAGGCGGCCTGCCAGTTGATCGAGCAGGTAACCGGACGCAGCGAACCCCAACAAATCGTCATCCCCGCCACCCTTTCCTGATCGTTGACTGAACGATAATTTGTGATCTTCGCTGCGTTTCGGGAACGTTCCCATTTTTAATATTCTCTTCCCACGATATTCTGCCATCAACCAAATATGTCATCTGCCACGGGGCTTTACGATGAGCAAAGTGAACCAAACGGATATCGACCAGTTGATTGAACTGGTCGGCGGGCGCGACAATATCGCGACGGTGAGCCACTGTATTACACGCCTGCGCTTTGTCCTCAACCAACCGACCAATGCCAGACCGAAAGAAATTGAACAATTACCAATGGTGAAAGGCTGCTTCACCAATGCCGGGCAATTTCAGGTGGTCATTGGCACCAACGTTGGCGATTACTATAAAGCGCTGTTGGCGAGGACTGGTCAGGCGCAGGTCGATAAAGAGCAGGTGAAAAAAGCTGCACGGCAAAATATGAAATGGCATGAACAGTTGATCTCCCATTTCGCAGAGATCTTCTTCCCGTTGCTACCGGCGCTAATTAGTGGTGGTTTGATCCTCGGTTTTCGCAATGTGATTGGCGATCTACCCATGAGCAACGGGCAGACGCTGGCGCAAATGTACCCTTCTCTAAAAACGATCTACGATTTTTTGTGGTTGATCGGTGAAGCGATCTTCTTCTACCTGCCAGTCGGAATCTGCTGGTCAGCGGTGAAAAAGATGGGTGGCACACCGATTCTCGGTATCGTACTTGGCGTGACGCTGGTTTCTCCACAATTGATGAACGCCTATCTGCTCGGGCAGCAGGTGCCAGAAGTATGGGACTTTGGCATGTTCAGCATCGCTAAAGTGGGCTATCAGGCACAGGTGATCCCGGCACTGCTGGCCGGGCTGGCGCTTGGCGTTATTGAAACCCGCCTTAAGCGCATCGTGCCAGATTACCTCTATCTGGTGGTTGTGCCGGTCTGTTCGTTGATCCTCGCGGTGTTCCTTGCCCATGCACTTATTGGTCCCTTTGGCCGCATGATTGGCGATGGCGTTGCCTTTGCGGTACGCCACCTGATGACCGGCAGCTTTGCGCCGATTGGTGCGGCATTGTTTGGCTTCCTGTACGCCCCGTTGGTGATCACCGGCGTACACCAGACCACGCTTGCTATTGATTTGCAGATGATTCAAAGCATGGGTGGCACGCCAGTGTGGCCGCTGATTGCACTGTCGAATATCGCTCAGGGCTCCGCCGTGATAGGTATTATCATTTCCAGCCGCAAGCACAATGAACGCGAGATCTCCGTGCCTGCCGCGATCTCCGCCTGGCTTGGGGTCACAGAGCCGGCAATGTACGGCATCAACCTGAAATATCGCTTCCCGATGCTGTGCGCGATGATTGGTTCTGGTGTGGCGGGATTGTTATGCGGCCTGAACGGCGTCATGGCGAACGGCATCGGTGTTGGCGGTCTGCCGGGCATTCTCTCTATTCAGCCGAGCTACTGGCAGGTGTTTGCGCTGGCAATGGCTATCGCCATCATCATTCCGATTGTACTCACCTCGTTTATCTACCAGCGGAAATATCGCCTGGGTACGCTTGAAATTGTTTAATTTTCTTCGGGGCGCACTTGCGCCCCCTCGCATTTGCAGGAATAACCTAATGACTAATCTTCCCCACTGGTGGCAAAACGGCGTTATCTACCAGATTTATCCAAAGAGTTTTCAGGACACCACCGGCAGCGGCACCGGCGATCTGCGCGGAGTCACCCTGCGCCTCGACTATCTACAAAAACTGGGGGTCGATGCTATCTGGTTGACCCCCTTTTATGTCTCTCCCCAGGTCGATAACGGTTACGACGTGGCGAACTATACGGCGATTGATCCCACGTATGGCACGCTGGATGATTTTGACGAACTGGTGGCGCAGGCGAAATCGCGCGGTATTCGCATTATTCTTGATATGGTGTTTAACCATACTTCTACCCAACACGCCTGGTTTCGCGAGGCGCTGAACAAAGAAAGCCCTTATCGTCAGTTTTATATCTGGCGTGACGGCGAACCAGGAATACCACCAAATAACTGGCGTTCTAAATTCGGCGGCAATGCCTGGCGCTGGCACGCAGAAAGCGAACAGTATTATTTGCATCTGTTTGCACCAGAACAGGCCGATCTCAACTGGGAAAACCCAGCAGTACGCACAGAACTGAAAAAAGTCTGTGAGTTCTGGGCCGATCGCGGGGTAGACGGGCTGCGTCTGGATGTGGTGAATCTGATCTCCAAAGACCCGCGCTTCCCTGACGATCTGGATGGCGACGGGCGTCGCTTCTACACCGACGGGCCACGAGTCCATGAGTTTTTGCACGAGATGAACCGTGATGTCTTTACACCACGCGGGTTGATGACCGTAGGTGAAATGTCCTCCACCAGCCTTGAACATTGCCAGCGATACGCGGCGCTGACAGGCAGTGAATTGTCGATGACCTTTAATTTTCATCACCTGAAGGTCGATTATCCCGGCGGTGAAAAATGGACGCTAGCTAAACCTGACTTTGTAGCGTTAAAAACATTGTTCCGCCACTGGCAACAGGGAATGCATAACGTCGCGTGGAATGCTTTGTTCTGGTGTAACCACGATCAGCCGCGCATTGTTTCTCGCTTTGGCGATGAAGGTGACTACCGAGAGTCTGCGGCAAAAATGCTGGCGATGGTGCTGCATGGTATGCAGGGAACGCCTTATATTTACCAGGGGGAAGAGATTGGCATGACCAATCCGCATTTCACACGCATTACCGATTACCGCGACGTGGAAAGCCTCAACATGTTTGCCGAACTGCGCAACTGCGGGTGTGACGCCGAAGAGTTATTGGCGATCCTCGCCAGCAAGTCCCGCGATAACAGCCGCACGCCAATGCAATGGAACAACGGCGATAACGCCGGGTTTACTACCGCCGAACCGTGGATTGCCGTGTGTGATAACTATCGGGAAATCAACGTGGAAGCCGCGCTGGCCGATGAATCTTCGGTGTTTTACACCTATCAGAAATTAATCGCGCTGCGTAAACAAGAACCCATTCTGACATGGGGCGATTACCAGGATCTGCTGCCAAACAGCCCTGCGTTGTGGTGCTATCGCCGCGAATGGCAGGGGCAAACCTTATTGGTGATTGCCAACCTTAGCCGCGACATACAACCCTGGCAGCCAGGGCAAATCCGCGGCGACTGGCAACTGTTAATGCACAACTATGAAGAAGCCTCCTCTCAACCGGGAGCCATGACATTACGGCCTTTTGAGGCTGCCTGGTGGTTGCAGAGATAATTCTTCTCCTGGCCCCGGTAAAGCGAGCATTTTCGGGGCCTTACATGGCAGCACATTGTTTTTGTTGGTTTTTTAAACAGAAAATTATTAAAAATTTACACATCGCTGTAGCGCCCGTCATCCGTACACTCTGCTTTTTACTTTGAGCTAAATCAAAAAAAGCTCAAACATCCTTAATGCAAAGCACTATATATAGACTTTAAAATGCATCGCAACCCAATATGTTGTATCCGTCGACTATACTTGCATCAAGATACACACCAACTAAGCCGACATAATTGTGGATAAGGCAGATTGGGACTGCTGTAACTCCCCGTAAAAAGAGCCAAATAAACCGGGGCGCACTTCCCAATTTTCTGTGTATAACCTGTTCTTAAAAATATGGAGCGATCATGACACCGCATGTGATGAAACGAGACGGCTGCAAAGTGCCGTTTAAATCAGAGCGCATCAAAGAAGCTATTCTGCGTGCAGCTAAAGCAGCGGAAGTCGATGATGCAGATTATTGTGCCACTGTTGCCGCTGTCGTCAGCGAGCAAATGCAAGGCCGCACCCAGGTCGATATCAACGAAATCCAGACTGCAGTTGAAAACCAGCTCATGTCTGGCCCGTACAAACAACTGGCTCGTGCTTACATCGAGTACCGTCATGATCGCGACATTGAACGTGAAAAACGCGGTCGCCTGAACCAGGAGATCCGTGGCCTGGTCGAGCAGACCAACTCTTCGTTGCTCAATGAAAACGCCAACAAAGACAGCAAGGTGATTCCGACCCAGCGCGACCTGCTGGCCGGGATTGTTGCTAAACACTATGCACGCCAGCATTTGCTGCCGCGTGACGTGGTTCAGGCGCATGAGCGTGGCGATATTCACTACCACGATCTCGATTACTCGCCGTTCTTCCCGATGTTCAACTGCATGTTGATCGACCTGAAAGGTATGTTGACCCAGGGCTTTAAGATGGGGAACGCCGAGATTGAACCGCCGAAGTCGATCTCTACGGCAACCGCAGTAACTGCACAGATTATCGCCCAGGTTGCCAGCCATATTTATGGCGGCACCACCATTAACCGTATCGACGAAGTTCTGGCACCGTTCGTCACTGCCAGCTACAACAAGCACCGTAAAACAGCGGAAGAGTGGAGCATTCCAGACGCTGAAGGCTACGCCAACTCTCGTACCATCAAAGAGTGCTACGACGCGTTCCAGTCGCTGGAATATGAAGTGAATACCCTGCACACAGCCAACGGTCAGACGCCGTTTGTCACCTTTGGCTTTGGTCTGGGTACTAGCTGGGAGTCGCGTCTGATTCAGGAATCTATCCTGCGTAACCGTATCGCGGGCCTCGGTAAAAACCGTAAAACTGCCGTGTTCCCGAAACTGGTGTTTGCGATCCGCGATGGCCTGAACCATAAAAAAGGCGATCCGAACTACGACATCAAACAACTGGCACTGGAGTGTGCAAGCAAGCGCATGTATCCAGACATTCTGAACTACGATCAGGTGGTTAAAGTTACCGGGTCGTTTAAAACGCCAATGGGTTGCCGCAGCTTCCTCGGCGTGTGGGAAAACGAAAACGGCGAGCAGATCCACGATGGACGTAACAACCTCGGCGTAATCAGCCTTAACCTGCCGCGTATTGCGCTGGAAGCAAAAGGTGATGAAGCCACCTTCTGGAAGCTGCTGGATGAACGCCTGGTGCTGGCGCGTAAGGCGCTGATGACCCGTATCGCCCGTCTGGAAGGCGTGAAAGCGCGCGTGGCCCCAATCCTCTATATGGAAGGTGCCTGTGGAGTACGTCTGAATGCTGATGACGACGTTTCTGAAATCTTCAAAAACGGTCGTGCATCGATTTCGCTGGGTTATATCGGGATCCACGAAACGATTAATGCGCTGTTCGGCGGCGAACATGTTTACGACAACGAGCAACTGCGTGCGAAAGGTATTGCCATTGTTGAACGTCTGCGTCAGGCGGTGGATCAGTGGAAAGAAGAAACCGGCTACGGTTTCAGCCTCTACAGTACGCCGAGTGAAAACCTGTGCGATCGCTTCTGTCGTCTTGATACTGCGGAGTTTGGCGTGGTGCCGGGCGTGACCGATAAAGGTTACTACACCAACAGTTTCCACCTCGATGTTGAGAAGAAGGTTAACCCGTACGACAAGATCGACTTTGAAGCGCCTTATCCGCCGCTGGCGAACGGTGGCTTCATTTGCTACGGCGAGTATCCAAATATTCAGCACAACCTGAAGGCGCTGGAAGATGTCTGGGATTACAGCTATCAGCATGTGCCGTATTACGGCACCAACACGCCGATCGATGAATGCTACGAATGTGGCTTTACCGGTGAGTTTGAGTGCACCAGCAAAGGCTTCACCTGCCCGAAATGTGGTAACCATGACGCCTCCCGTGTGTCGGTGACTCGCCGCGTGTGCGGGTATTTAGGCAGTCCTGATGCGCGTCCGTTTAACGCCGGTAAGCAGGAAGAAGTTAAGCGCCGCGTTAAACATTTGGGCAATGGGCAAATCGGTTGATCTTCACTCTGCGGTAAGCAAATGCCGGATGCGACGCGAAAGCGTCTTATCCGGCCTACACGCGGACTGATAAGCCAGGCAAAAATGAATTACCATCAATACTATCCTGTCGACATCGTTAACGGCCCCGGCACTCGCTGCACCCTGTTTGTCTCCGGGTGCGTCCATGAATGTCCTGGCTGCTATAACAAAAGCACCTGGCGGGTAAATTCCGGTCAACCGTTTACCAAAGAAATGGAAGACCAGATCATCAACGATCTGAACGACACCCGCATCAAACGCCAGGGTATTTCCCTCTCCGGCGGCGACCCGCTGCACCCACAAAACGTGCCGGATATTTTAAAACTGGTACAACGCATCCGCGCCGAGTGCCCTGGTAAAGATATCTGGGTATGGACAGGCTATAAACTCGACGAACTCAATGCTGCGCAAATGCAGGTTGTTGACTTGATTAACGTGCTGGTCGACGGCAAATTTGTGCATGATTTAAAAGATCCGTCCCTGATCTGGCGCGGTAGCAGCAACCAGGTGGTGCATCATTTGCGGTAATCACTCATCCAGCCGTTTATCCGCCTCATCATAAACGGCTGAGTTCTCTCTCTTACCAATAGCCATCACCAACACGAGCAACGCTTTATCATTGACCTGATAGACCAGACGATATCCCAGTGTTCGAAGCTTAATTTTGTAGCAGTCCGGCAAATCCCGCAGTTTAGCCGATGGATTGCTCGGCCTTTTCAGCACATTCTCAAGCTTTTTTAAAATTGTTCCCGGACTGCCACGCCCAGCTTTTGCCACTCTTTCAGCGCTCGCGGATCAAAGGCCAGCTCATAGTTCATCCAGTCGGACCTTAATGGCCTCTTGTGGGTTGGCCAGTCGTTCCCTGACAGTGCGTAACAAGGCTTCCTCGCTATCACTGACAGTGAGCGTTTTTACCGGCATTCGCCCATTTTCCGCAACGTACTGAAACAGCAGTCGCACTGCTTCAGTAGGCGTGATATTTAATTTTTCCAGCACCGCATAAGCCTCATTTTTCAGTTTGTCATCCAGGCGGACGTTAAGTGTGGCCATTATGCCTCCGGTAATTACGAAAAGTGTAATGCATTATAGCATTACATATGCATTACATTCATTTATGGAAAACGCCTCGCAAAAATGGGGCTACGCACAAGACAATGGTCGTGTTGAAAGTAAATTCTGCGTGGGATTTATGAAAGGAGAAGAGCGTTGGGCGGTGATGTTTCACCGCCCAATCCAGCATTAACGATACTTCTTGTGATAGGTGTTGCGGGTGGTTTTCAGTTGCTCTGCGGCGGCCTGTGCTTCTTTGACTTTACCTTCGTTCGCCAACTTCAGCGCGTCGTCAATCTGGCCGACCAGAATGTCGAAACCGTGACGGAAATCTTTCATTTCCGGACTGTCTGGCGATTTACCTTCCAGCTTCGGCGGCGTTGCTTTTTGCGCATCCAGCGCCGCGGCGCGCATTTTGGTTAACGCATCTTTGACTTGCGCCGCGTTATCCGCTTTTTCGACCACTTTTAAATTGTCGTTGAGGGTTTCCATATTGCCTTCCAGATCAGCGGCAAACGACGCCGAACTGAATACCAACGAGGAGACTGCAAGAATAGCTAACAGGCTTTTACGCATTGCTCACTTCCTTCCATTTTTCTTATTAAGATTCGGCGCGGCAGGTCGCGCCAGTTTTTTACTGCCCGGCGATTTTCATCTCCGGCAACAGTACAGAACCACACTGTATATTGCTGCGTGTTTCAATATCGTTACCGACGGTGACAATATTGCGCCACATATCTTTTAAATTACCTGCGATGGTGATTTCGCTAACCGGATACTGAATTTCGCCGTTTTCTACCCAGAAACCCGCGGCACCACGGGAATAATCACCGGTAATTGCGCTCACGCCCTGGCCCATCAATTCTGTCACCACCAGCCCGGTGCCCATCTCTTTGAGCATCTGCTCGAAGCTCAGACCTTGCCCGGCAATACGCCAGTTGTGGATACCGCCCGCATGACCGGTACTTTTCAGCCCCAGCTTGCGCGCAGAGTAGGAAGTCAGCAGCCACTGAGTCAGGATGCCATCTTTGATGATATCGCGACGCTCGGTGCGCACACCTTCACTGTCGAATGGCGTGGATGCCAACCCTTTTAGCAGATGCGGGTGTTCTTCAATGGTCAGCCAGTCAGGCAAAATTTGTTTACCGAGCGAGTCGAGCAGAAAAGTCGATTTGCGGTAGACCGCACCACCGGCAATCGCGCCGACCAGATGACCAAACAGCCCCGTGGCAACTTCATTGGCAAAAATTACCGGCGCTTTCATAGTGGAGAGTTTACGCGGTGACAGGCGCGATAAAGTACGGCGGGCGCAGTCTGCCCCGACCCATTCCGGCGTTTGTAGATCGCTCATCGCGCGACCAATGGTGTAGGCATAATCACGCTCCATATCGCCGTTCTCTTCGGCAATCACGCAACTGGAGAGTGAATGGCGCGTTGAACAGTAGCCCTGCAACATGCCGTGGCTGTTACCAAATACTTTTACCCCGTAGTGGCTGTTAAAACTGCCGCCTTCGGTATTGGTGATGCGTTTGTCCGCCTTTAACGCAGCCTGTTCAGCACGGGCCGCCAGTTCAATGGCTTCATCCGGAGAGACTTCCGCAGGGTGGAACAAGTCGAGATCAGGCGCGTCAAAGGCCAGCAACTCTTTATCTGCCACGCCTGCGTAGGGATCTGGCGAGGTATAACGGGCAATATCCAGCGCCGCCTGTACGGTGCGGGCAATGGCCTGCGGGCTTAAATCGGTGGATGATGCACTACCTTTGCGGTTCTGGTGATAAACGGTGATCCCCAGCGCGCCATCGCTATTGAATTCGACATTCTCCACTTCACCATAACGCGTGCTTACGCTAATGCCGGTGGTCTTGCTGACGGCAACTTCTGCACCGTCCGATTTGCCTGAGGCCAACTCCAGCGCAGTCGAAACTGCTTCTTCCAGAATCTTGCGCTGCGCTTCAACTTGAGAGATTACTTTCATTGCAAGTGCCATAATGTAGAGAGTTTCTCTGAAGTCTAACAGAGAACCGTTTTTCAGTGCGCATCTTAACTGGTAACATTAGCCTCTTTTTTTAAGGAGCCTGACATGACTAAGCAGCCCGAAGACTGGCTCGACGACGTTCCCGGTGATGATATCGAAGACGAAGACGATGAAATTATCTGGGTCAGTAAAAGTGAAATTAAACGCGATGCCGAGGAGTTAAAACGCCTGGGTGCGGAAATTGTAGATCTGGGGAAAAACGCGCTGGATAAGATCCCGCTAGATGCGGATCTGCGCGCAGCTATCGAGTTAGCCCAGCGTATTAAGATGGAAGGCCGCCGCCGCCAGTTGCAGCTTATCGGTAAGATGCTGCGTCAGCGCGATGTAGAACCGATCCGTCAGGCGCTGGATAAGCTGAAAAACCGCCACAACCAGCAGGTTGTGCTGTTCCATAAACTGGAAAACCTGCGCGATCGTTTGATCGACCACGGTGATGATGCCATCGCTGAGGTATTGAACTTGTGGCCAGATGCCGATCGTCAGCAATTACGTGCTCTGATCCGCAACGCGAAGAAAGAGAAAGAAGGGAACAAGCCGCCGAAATCCGCACGACAGATTTTCCAGTATCTGCGTGAGTTAGCGGAGAACGAAGGGTAAGTTTTGTTGCTGATGTGAGTATGGTTTGCCGGATGCAGTGCACCGCCAGATCTGTAGGCCTGATAAGACGCGTCAAGCGTCGCATCAGGCGCTATGCTCAAATGCCGGATGCGGCGTGAACGCCCTATCCGGCCTACAAAAGCACGTTGCCCCTGTAGGCCTTATAAGGCGTCTCAGGGTTACTGCGCGGCTTCCGCCTTCTTCGCCAGACCATCCAGCAGTTTCTGATGAATACCACCAAAACCGCCGTTGCTCATCACCAGAATATGGTCGCCAGGCTGGGCGGTTTTCACCACCATATCTGCCAACGCATCGACATCACCACTCCAGTGTGCAGGCTGAATACAGGCTTCCGCCACTTCGGCTACCTGCCACGGAATATGCGCCGGTTGCAACAGGAAGACTTCATCGGCACGACCTAACGACGGTGCTAAATCATCTTTGCAGACGCCCATCTTCATGGTGTTCGAGCGTGGTTCCAGCACGGCAATAATACGCGCCGTACCACCAACTTTACCGCGCAGCGCCGCCAGCGTTGCCAGAATTGCCGTCGGGTGATGGGCAAAATCGTCATATACCGTCACGCCATTTGCTTCACCACGCAGTTCCAGACGACGACGAGCGTTGATAAATGACCCCAGCGCATTAGCAGCATCTGCCGGAGCAACACCAACATGACGGGCCGCAGCAATCGCCATCAGACCGTTGTGCATGTTATGTTCCCCCACCAGCGACCATTTCACTTCACCCACTTTTTCACCATCCAGCAAAACTTCCCATTCGGAAGCGTCGGTGGTCAGCTTTTTCGCCTGCCAGTGTCCCTGCTCGCCCACCAGCTCCTGCTCGCTCCAGCAGCCCATCGCCATGGTCTGTTTCAGGTTGATGTCGTTTTCCGGCCAGATAATACGGCCCTGCCCCGGAACAATACGTACCAGATGGTGGAACTGTTTCTGGATCGCTTTCAGGTCATCGAAAATATCGGCGTGATCAAACTCAAGATTATTGAGGATCAGCGTGCGCGGGCAGTAATGAACAAACTTAGAACGTTTGTCAAAGAAGGCGCAGTCATACTCATCCGCTTCGATAACAAAGAAGTCGCTTTCGCCCAGACGCGCCGAAACCTCAAAGTTTCCAGGTACACCGCCGATCACAAAACCCGGTTTATAGCCGCACTGTTCCAGAATCCAGGTCGCCATTCCCGCGGTAGTAGTTTTGCCGTGTGTACCAGCAACGGCCAGAACCCAGCGGTCACGCAGCACAAAATCGTGCAGCCACTGTGGACCTGACATATACGGAATGTTTTTTTCCAGTACCGCTTCCACACACGGATTTCCACGGGTCATGGCATTGCCAATAATCACCAAATCCGGCTGCGGATCGAGCTGGCTGGCATCGAAACCCTGAATCAGTTCAATGCCTTGCTTCTCAAGTAAGGTGCTCATCGGCGGATACACATTGGCGTCCGAACCCGTTACTTCATGGCCCAACTGGCGCGCCAGAATCGCCAGACCACCCATAAACGTGCCACAAATTCCTAAAATATGAATGCGCATACGTCATTATCCTTTTTTAATCTACCGCTCATTTTACGCATATGTCGGGCAAGTGAGAAACGCATTTCAGGATAATCCGTAATTTGCTGGCGCGATTCACCTGAGCGCAACATTCAGATTATTTGTTAAGATTGTTGCGGTCGCTTTACTCCATAAACATTGCAGGGAAAGTTTTATGAAAACGTTAGGTGAATTTATTGTCGAAAAGCAGCACGAGTTTTCTCATGCTACCGGTGAGCTCACTGCTTTGCTGTCGGCAATAAAACTGGGCGCCAAGATTATCCATAGAGATATCAACAAAGCCGGACTGGTTGATATCCTGGGTGCCAGCGGTGCTGAGAATGTGCAGGGCGAGGTGCAACAAAAACTCGACCTGTTCGCTAATGAAAAACTGAAAGCCGCATTGAAAGCGCGCGATATCGTTGCGGGCATTGCATCTGAAGAAGAGGATGGGATTGTCGTCTTTGATGGGTGTGAACACGCAAAATACGTTGTGCTGATGGACCCCCTGGATGGCTCGTCCAACATCGATGTTAACGTCTCTGTCGGTACTATATTCTCCATCTACCGCCGCGTCACGCCTGTTGGTACGCCGGTAACGGAAGAAGATTTCCTCCAGCCTGGTAATAAACAGGTTGCCGCAGGTTACGTGGTATACGGCTCCTCTACCATGCTGGTTTACACCACTGGCTGCGGCGTCCACGCCTTTACTTATGATCCGTCACTCGGCGTTTTCTGTCTGTGTCAGGAAAAAATGCGTTTCCCGGAGAAAGGCTCAACCTACTCCATCAACGAAGGAAACTACATTAAGTTTCCTAACGGCGTGAAGAAGTACATTAAATTCTGCCAGGAAGAAGATAAGTCCACCAACCGCCCGTACACCTCACGTTATATCGGTTCACTGGTCGCGGATTTCCACCGTAACCTGCTGAAAGGCGGCATTTATCTCTATCCAAGCACCGCAAGTCACCCGGACGGTAAACTGCGTTTGCTGTATGAATGCAACCCAATGGCATTCCTGGCGGAACAAGCTGGCGGTAAAGCGAGCGATGGCAAAGAGCGTATTCTGGATATCATCCCGGAAACCCTGCATCAGCGCCGTTCGTTCTTCGTCGGCAATGACCATATGGTTGAAGATGTCGAACGCTTTATCCGTGAGTTCCCGGACGCGTAATGGTCTAAAAAAGCCGGAGCAGTCCGGCGTTTTTGCGTTTTAATTAACAAAAGTTAATTTGACGCGTTTAGAGACACGGAAATAGGGAACCCAGATAGCCAGATGAATGATATTTTTCAGCACACCCCATGCGTCTGAAAGATCAATTGTGGCATGAAGAAATTGTACTGCTCCCCAGGTATCAGCAACATTCAATGCGAAGAGCGCCAGAAGAAGGGCAATATAGTAGTGAGGAAGTTGGCGTTTCTTATTAAAAAACAAAAAAGTAGTATAACTCACCAACAGAAATATCGTGGCACATCCGACCACTTCCAGATAAAGCAGAGTTCTGAGCGGTTCTTCCTGACTGCCCTGAGCAAGCCCCCATGTTCGTACAAAAGAATAAATGCTCGAAATAATCACCAGCACTAAAGAAATAGCAGGTAAATACAGCCAACCTCCAATCCCCGTAAGCTTTTTATCAGCACAACCTTTACAATAATCGTCAGGTGGTAAAACAGCTACTCCACAACTTTTGCATGTTGTACTTAAATCCTCGCCTTCCTTTGCCCACATAAAAATATCCTTGTATATCAGTAAATTTACTCTTTTATTGTATTTTCCGGACTCACTCTTATTACTGGCGAACTCTGACGGTTCTCCCACAGCACCGTTAACCCACGCTGTAATGCAATGAAAATAAACAGCAAAATGCCGATGGCGATTTTCGTCCACCATGAACTCATCGTGCCGTCAAAGTTTATGTAAGTCTGAATGAGTCCCTGAATCGCTACGCCAAAAAGCGTTCCTAATACTGTCCCAACACCGCCGCTTAAAAGTGTACCGCCAATCACCACGGAGGCGATAGCGTCCAGTTCCACACCTACGCCTGCCAGCGCGTATCCGGCCTGGGTGTAAATAGAGAAGACAATCCCGGCCAGTGTCGCCAGTCCGGTGGAGAGCATATAAATGCGAATAGTGGTGCTGCGAGTAGAAATTCCCATCAGGTTTGCCGAAGTCGCGTTGCCACCAATGGCATATACCTGATTACCAAAACGGGTACGATGTGCGAGGAAAATACCAATAACCACCACCGCAAGCATCAGCAGCCCCATCGCGCTTAAGCGACCACCGCCGGGGATTTTCCACGCCAGGCTTGAGAGCGTTTCATAAATGGGATGGTTAATCGGGATCGACTCTTCCGAAACGAGATAGCTGACGCCGCGCAAAAAGAACATTCCTGCCAGGGTAATGATGAATGCCGGGATCTTCAGCGCGTCGATCAGAAGCCCCATAAATGCGCCGAAGGCACAGCCCATCACCAGTACCAGCGGGAAGGCCAATAGTGGCGAAAAGCCGAAGTCACCAATCACCTTTGCCAGAAACACGCCGGTAAAAGCGATCACCGAACCGACAGAAAGATCGATCCCACCGGAGAGGATCACAAAGGTCATGCCGACAGCGATGATCCCCAGAAAAGCGTTATCAGTCAGGATATTGCAGATCACCCGCGTGGAGGCAAAACCGGGAAACTGCGTCAGACAGTAGAGATAGCCCAACACAAAGACGCCGATGGTGATCATCAGTGGCAAGTTACGTTTTATCACGGCTACGCACTCCTTTAATCAGACTGATAAAGCGTTGCGACTGAACAATCAGCACGCAAAGCACCACCACCGCTTTCACCACCTGATTCATCTCCGGCGGAAAGCCCGAGAGCAAAATCCCGGTATTCATTCCCTGAATAATCAGCGCCCCCACCACCGAGAGCAGCAGGTTAAAGCGCCCGCCCATCAGTGATCCACCGCCGATCACCACCGCAAGAATGGCGTCCAGTTCCAGCCATAATCCAGCATTATTGGCGTCGGCACCGCGAATATCCGCCGCCACAATAATGCCCGCAATCGCCGCACACAGCCCGCTCAACACATAGGTGAGCATGACGATGATCCGCGTGTTCACTCCGGCATTTTTCGCTGCCCGAATGTTGATGCCAACAGCTTCAATAAACATCCCCAGCGCCGTTTTGCGAGCCAGCAACCAAAACAGAAGAAGTGTCAGCACTGCAATAATGACCGGCGTTGGCAGGAACAACAGCGATCCGCTGCCGAACCAGGAGAGATCCGGCGAGTTGAAAGTAACGATCTGTCCGGAGGTGATCAGTTGCGCCACGCCGCGCCCGGCAACCATCAGGATCAGAGTGGCGACAAACGGTTGAATTTTGAGGATCGCCACCAGAATGCCATTCCACAATCCAGCCAGAATGCCGGTGCCTAACGCACTGAGTAGCACAATCGGCACGCTATACCCCGCTACCGTCATCGCGGCCGTTGTGGCTCCGGCAATAGCCATCACCGCGCCTACGGAAAGATCGATGCCGCCAGTGGCGATCACCAGCGTCATGCCGATCGCCAGCAGCGCAACGGGAGCCGCGCGGTTAAGGATATCGATGGGACTCCCGAACAGACGCCCATCCTGAAGCACCACCTGCCAGAAATGCGGGGCGACCAGGCTATCGACCAGCAGCACCAGCAACAGCGCTGCCAGTTGCGGCATTCCCGTCGGCCAGCGAAAACGCCTTTTCGACGACGCGGTGTCAGGGAGAGATTGAGGCATCACACTGTTCTCCTTACGCCGCAATGGCGTTCATGATCGCCGGAACGGAAAGCTCTGCCAGCGGGATCTCTGCCACTTGTTTACGATCACGCATGATGATCACCCGATCGGCATAGCCCACCAGTTCTTCCAGTTCCGAGGAGATCACCAGCAGTGCCAGACCATCGGCGCACAGCGTTTCAATCAGGCGGATGATCTCGGCGTGGGCACCAACGTCAATACCGCGCGTTGGCTCGTCGAGAATTAGAAATTGCGGACGAGTCAGCAGCCAGCGTGAAAGCAACACTTTTTGTTGATTACCGCCAGAGAGGAACTCTATCGGCTGTTCCGTGGAAGGGGTGCGAATACCGAGCTGGCGGATAAATCGTTCTGCTATTTCCTGCTGTTCTTTGCGTGAAATCGGTCGCAGCCAGCCGCGCTGGGCTTGTAAGGCAAGGATGATATTTTCCCGTACCGAAGCGGCAGCAATAATGCCATCGGTTTTCCGGTCTTCCGGACAGAAACCAATACCCAGTACCGATGCATGATGCGGCGATCGCAGGGTTTGCGGTTTACCTTTGATCAACGCTGTGCCGCTGTCGGCGGGTTTGATACCGAAGATCACTTCCGCAGTTTCTGTACGTCCTGATCCCAGCAAACCTGCCAACCCGACGATCTCGCCGGGACGAATTTCCAGATCAAACGGCGCGATCGTCCCTTTCTTGCCGTAATTGTTAAACTCGGCAACAGGTTTGTCGCTCAACAATGTTCGCCCGGCACGCTGTAGCGCATGAGTGTCGAGTTCACGCCCCAGCATCATTTTCACCAGTTCGATCTGCGGAAGCTCGCGGGTTTCCCGACAGCCAACAAAGCTGCCGTTGCGTAAGACGGTGATCCGATCACTGACCTGGTATACCTGATCGAGAAAGTGAGTGACGAAGATCAGGCTGACGCCGCGATCTCGAAGCTGGCGCATCAGGCCAAACAGTAGTTCCACTTCCTGGGTGTCGAGGCTGGCGGTGGGTTCATCAAGGATCAGCACTTTGGCGGAGAGATCGATGGCCCGGCAAATGGCGACGATTTGCTGCATTGCCACCGAAAAACGGTTAAGCGGTTCGCGCACGTCGAGGGAGAAACCGTAGGATGCCATTAACCCGGTTGCGCGCTTTTCCATCTCTTTGCGCCGTAGCAAGCCGAAACGTTTGGGCTCACGGCCGATAAAGAGATTGTCGGCAACCGACATATTGGGTAACAGGTTGACTTCCTGGTAGACGGTGCCGATGCCAAGCTGTTGTGCATGGGCTGTGTTTTTCGGTGAGATGGCCTGGCCTTCCAGCCAGATTGTGCCGCGATCGGCATGGTAAACGCCGGTTAATGCTTTAATCAGCGTCGATTTTCCTGCCCCGTTTTCACCAAGCAGTGCCATAATTTCACCACGACGCAAGCTGAAGTCAACGTTATCTAACGCTTTGACGCCGGGGAAGAATTTGCTTAATCCTTCGGTACGGAGGATTTCCTGGTGTTGGTCGGTAGTCATAGCTCTCCCAGTGTAAAGCGGGCTCCTGGCAGGCCTGATAAGACGCACCAGCGTCGCATCAGGCATCTGCGCACAAATGCCGGATGCGGCGTGAACGCCTTATCCGACCTACCAGTCGGCATCGGTTTGTAGGCCTCAATACCCCATATTTTTCTTCTTCTCTAACTCTTCTTTTGCGGTATCAGGCAGATAAAGGGTGGACTTAGTCAGCGTCAGCTTTTCAGGCATGGTGCCGTCTTTCTTGTATTTCTCCAGCGCGTCGAAAGCTGGGCCTGCCATGTTTGGCGTCAGTTCAACACTGGCATTCGCTTCACCATCAATCATCGCTTTGTAGATATCCGGCACGCCGTCGATAGAGCCTGTCAGAATATCTTTGCCCGGCTTCAGACCCGCTTCTTTAATCGCCTGAATCGCGCCTATTACCATGTCGTCGTTATGGGCGTAAACCATGCAGATATTTTTGCCGTTGTTTTCCGCTTTGATAAAGCTCTCCATAACTTCTTTGCCTTTACTACGGGTGAAATCACCGGATTGCGAGCGGATAATTTTGATATTTGGCGCATTCTTAATAGCTTCGGCAAAACCTTTCTTACGGTCGATGGCAACGCTCGCCCCAACGGTGCCTTGTAACTCAACCACGTTACACGGTTTACCGTTGACCTCTTTCACCAGCCAGTCACCAATCAACTTGCCTTCCAGAATGTTGTCAGCAGTAACGGTCGTCATATAGAGAGATTTGTCTTTCACATCGATGGAACGGTCGAGCAAAAAGACCGGAATTTCGGCATCTTTCGCCTCTTTTAATACTGGTTCCCAGCCCGTCGCCACCACCGGAGCGATAAAGATCGCATCCACACCTTGTGCGACGAAGGAACGTACCGCTTTAATCTGGTTTTCCTGCTTTTGCTGACCATCGGCAATTTTTAGCGTGATACCGCGCTTTTCTGCCTCACTTTTCGCCACGTTGGTTTCTGCGGCACGCCAGCCGGACTCCGATCCGACCTGCGAAAATCCTACGGTTAAGGGAGCGGCCAATGCCATAGACGACATGGCTGCTGAGACCGCAGAGACTACAAGTAAGCGTTTCCACATAGGGTTGTCCTCGTCGGGGTGATTATTATTGTTTAAAAGATGTTCGCGAAAAAACTATAGACAATCGGTCATGTAACAGATTGCGTTACTTCACACTTCAAAAAAGTAAATACATCGTTAATCACAAGTTTGTAATCGCTTTCATCTCGCTATGAAAAATGCGGCTACGGTTATGGATTTTCCTGCTCTGTAAACCGTCTTAAAGCTGGCGAAAAAGGAAAAAGAGGACGAAAACAAGCGAAGACATTCGGCGCGAGTTGGCTATAATACTCGGCACTTGTTTGCCACATATTTTAAAGGAAACAGACATGAGCTTACTCAACGTCCCTGCGGGTAAAGATCTGCCGGAAGACATCTACGTTGTTATTGAGATCCCGGCTAACGCAGATCCGATCAAATACGAAATCGACAAAGAAAGCGGCGCACTGTTCGTTGACCGCTTCATGTCCACCGCAATGTTCTATCCATGCAACTACGGTTACATCAACCACACTCTGTCTCTGGATGGTGATCCGGTTGACGTACTGGTCCCGACTCCGTACCCGCTGCAGCCGGGTTCTGTGATCCGTTGCCGTCCGGTTGGCGTTCTGAAAATGACCGACGAAGCCGGTGAAGATGCAAAACTGATTGCGGTTCCGCACAGCAAGCTGAGCAAAGAATACGATCACATCAAAGACGTTAACGATCTGCCGGAACTGCTGAAAGCGCAGATCGCTCACTTCTTCGAGCACTACAAAGACCTCGAAAAAGGCAAGTGGGTGAAAGTTGAAGGTTGGGAAAACGCTGAAGCCGCTAAAGCTGAAATCGTTGCTTCCTTCGAGCGCGCAAAGAATAAATAATTTCTTGTATACTCTAAATAATTCAAGTTGCAGGAAGGCGACAAGCGAGTGAATTCCCGGGCACCTACATAAGTAAGTGACTGGGGTGAGCGAACGCAGACACAGTACATGCAACTTGCAGCATGACGAGTATATCGTAATAACCCTGAACACCGGGCTTCGGTTAGTAAGGGTTTTTATTTTATATTGACACCTGTTTTGTCTTGCAAAAAACAACCGAACCCGGTGTTGGTAAGGCACAAAGCCCTTCTTATCACATGAATGGTAGACACGTGTTTGGGTAAAACATAGAGGTTCACCTGAAACCGTCATAATTTCATTCAATGCAGATCACGTTTTTTCTCTATACCGATTGAAAGACAACAACATCACTTAGATAATCTGTCGAAATAACCCATTTCTATGATGGCGTGCTACTGCGAAAGCAGGCAAGACCAAAATAGAAATGCTCTCCCGCCAAGGGGAGCATTTCTATTTTGGTCTTTTTTTTTGCCTCAACCCAGGGAACACTATGAACTATAACGAAACAGCAGACAAAATCCTCCACTCGGTGGGTGGTGCGGAGAATATCCGAATGCTCACCCACTGCGCGACCCGCTTGCGCATGGAGTTTAACGATCGCGCAAAGGTTAACGATACGCAGATTGGCGCTATCCCCGGCGTGATAAGCGTGGTGGAGAAAGGCGGTCAGTTCCAGATTGTTATCGGCAATGAGGTGCAGCAGGTTTATCGCCTGCTCAATAAGGCGCTGCCGGAGAAGAAAGGCCCCTCAAGCGGTGGCAAAAACGCTAAACCCACCGGTATCATCGCACGCATTATCAGCGTGATTTCGACCACCTTCACCCCAGTGATCCCGGCCATTACCGGCGCCGGGATGATCAAGGCGCTGCTGGCTATCCTCAAACTAACGGGCGTGATTAGCGAAACCAGTTCAACCTATCAGCTACTCAACATTATTGCCGACGCGGCCTTCTTCTTCCTGCCAGTGCTGCTGGCCTACGGGGCATCGCTGAAATTTGAATGTAACCCGATTCTGGCGATGACCCTCGCGGGCGTACTGCTGCATCCGGGCATCGGCCAGATGCTGGCAGCGGGGAAAGCGGTTGATTTTGTCGGTATCAACGTCCTGCTTTCCGATTACGCCGGGTCAGTGCTGCCAATTATTCTGACGGTCTGGCTGATGTCGTGGGTGGAGCGCTTCGCGGAGAAGGTTTCGCCGTCGATCATTAAGTTCTTTGTTAAGCCGATGCTGATCCTGTTGATCACCGCGCCACTGGCGCTGGTGCTCGTCGGCCCTGCGGGTATTTTGCTTAACGATCTGGTGGCGGCTGGCGCGGGCGCTATTGATCGCCACGCCAGTTGGTTAATTCCGATGCTGATGGGCGCTCTGCAACCCTTCCTGATTATTACCGGCACCGCCTGGGCGATGACGCCAATCGCTACCGGTCAGTTGAGTAAAAACGGTTTTGAGATGATCAACGGGCCGGGAATGCTGGCGTCAAACGTGGCAATGGGCGCGGCGACGCTGTGCGTGGCGCTGAAAACCAAAAATAACAACCTGCGCCAGTTGGCCTCATCATCGGGCTTTACCGCGCTGCTGGGGATCACCGAACCGGCACTGTACGGGGTATTACTCAAGTTCCGCCGGGTACTGATTGCCGCGATGATCGGTGGCGGCTGCGCCGGGATTTATGCTGGTGTGAGCGGTCTGGTGCGCTATGCGTTTGTCTCCCCAGGACTTGCGGCGCTGCCGGCGTTTATCGGTGAAAACCCGATGAATATCGTCCATGCGCTAGTGACCTGTGCGATTTCTATCGTAGTAACCTTTGCCCTGACCTGGTTTATCGCCTTTAAAGATACGCCTGAAGAGCAAGAAGAGGTCAGCGAGGCTCCGCAGCCTGTCGTTAGCCCGAAAATTGAGGGTGAGATTGAAGTACTCAGCCCGCTGCGCGGTCAGGTGATGGCGCTGAACGAAGTGAATGATGATGTCTTTTCCGGTGGCCTGCTGGGAGAAGGCGTGGCGATCCAACCACAGGAAGGGGTTCTGCGTGCGCCGTTTAACGGTACTGTAATGATGTTTCTACCTTCCTGCCACGCCGTTGGTTTACAAAGTGAAAGCGGACTTGAGCTGCTGATCCATATCGGTATCGATACCGTTAATCTTAACGGCCAGCACTTTAGCTCATCGCTGAAAGTAGGCGACAAGGTGGAGGTCGGACAGGAGCTAATCCGCTTTGATATCCCCGCCATCGAACAGGCCGGGTATGACCTGATTACCCCGGTGATTGTGGTCAATGGCGACGAGCAGCACTCCCTGCGCCTTACCACCGCCGCGCAGGTCGATTACGGCGAACAACTGATGGTGCAATCCGCTAAGGAGGTGCAGGTATGATTTATCAAAAGAAAACGCAGTTCCCGGACGGTTTTCTGTGGGGCGCGTCCACTTCGGCCTATCAGGTTGAGGGCGCGTGGAATGAAGACGGTAAAGGACCGTCGGTAGTCGACATGCTCAGCCATCCGCCGGGAACGGCTGACTTCCGCATTGCCAGCGATCACTATCATCGCGTGGAGGAAGACGTAGCGCTGATGGCGCAGATGGGGCTGAAGGCCTACCGCTTTTCGGTGGCCTGGTCGCGGGTGATACCTGACGGTGATGGCCCGGTGAATCCGGACGGGTTAGCCTTTTATCACCGCCTGATCGACGCCCTGACACGCCACGGAATAACCCCCATCGTCACGTTGTATCATTTCGACTTGCCCTGGGCTCTGGAGTTGAAAGGCGGCTGGCTGAACCGCAAAACCGGGGAGGCGTTTGTTCGTTACGCCCGTCTGCTGTTCAGCGAGTTTGCCGATAAAGTCCCGCTATGGCTGACGATTAACGAACAGAACACCATGATCCTGCATCCCGGCGCGATTGGCGTACCCGCCAATCGTGAACTGCCGGATAAGAAGGCGCTGTACCAGCAGAATCATCATATGATGCTGGCTCAGGCGCAGATCTTCGCCCTGTGCCACCGCGAATTCCCCGGGCTGCGCATCGGCCCGGCGATAAACACCACTTCGATGTACGCCGAAAGTTGCAAACCGGAAGACGCTATTGCCGCGCATAACTGGGAAACGCTGCGCTGCTGGAGTTTTTTAGATGTAGCGGTACATGGTCGCTACAACGCCCTGGCGTGGGCGTATTTGCAGGATCGCGGCCTCGCGCCGGAAATGCAGCCAGAAGATGCGCTGATTTTGCAGCAGGGGCGGCCGGATTTTATCGCCATTAACTACTACTCAACCGCGACGATTGCTGCCAGCCGGGGCGATGGTGCCGATGTTGCCCCCCGCGCGGGCGATCAACAAATTATGCTGGGCGAAGAGGGCGTTTATCGGCCAGCGGAAAATCCGTGGGTCGGCAAAACGCCTTACGGCTGGGTCGTTGATCCGGTGGGATTGCGCCTGACGCTGCGTAAAGTGTGCGAGCGCTACGGCCTGCCGATTCTGATCAGCGAAAACGGTATGGGCGCACCGGATAAGCTGGAGCATGATGGGACGGTGAATGACGATTACCGTATCGCTTTCCTTGAGGCGCACATTGAGCAAATGCGTCTGGCAATTGCTGACGGCGTCGAGCTGATGGGCTATTGCCCATGGGCAGCAATTGATGTGGTAAGCACTCACCAGGGATACGCTAAGCGCTACGGTTTTATTTATGTCGATCGCGGCGAGGATGATCTGAAGAGTTTGCAAAGGATCCGCAAACGCAGTTTCTGGTGGTATAAGGATGTCATCGCGCAAAACGGTAACCACAACGAGTCTCAGAGATGATTGTTCAGAAGGTGCTCAATAATAGCCTGGTGCTTTCCCTTGATGACGATAACAGGGAAGTTATCGTCATGGGGAAAGGTATTGGCTTCAACAGCAGACCCGGGGACGAGATCGCCCCGGAGCAGATAGAGAAGCTATTTGTAACCCAGACGCTTGACGAACGCAGCGGCTATCTTGAGGCACTTTCCGCTATACCGGATGAAGTCATCGAAATGGCTGCGATGATTATTTCCCGTGCCAACATGCAGCTTTCGAGCAAAGTTCGTGAGCAGATTTTCTTTACCCTTGCCGATCACCTGGCTTTTGCCATCGAGCGCAGCCGCAAAGGGATCACCATTCAAAACCGCCTACTACCGGAGGTCAGGCGGTTTTATCCACAACAGTTCCACATCGCCAGCGAGGCTGTAACCATTATTCGCCAGCAGTACGGTATTGAACTACCGGAAGAGGAAGCCGGGAATATCGCTTTTCATCTTGTGAATGGTCAGAGCGAAGGCGACGACGTGGCGCAAACCATGCAGTCAGTGAAAATGTTGAAGGATATTTTTAATCTCGTGCAGTACCACTTTAAGCAGGAGATCGACACTGAATCGATTAATTACTCACGTTTTCTTATCCATATGCAGTTTTTCCTTCAGCGTTTACAGGAGGGAGAACTGGATAGCTCGCGGGACAGTTTCCTGCTAGTGCAAGTGATTAAAGAGTATCCAGAAGCCTGGCAGTGTACGCTACTGATCCGCGATTATATCAAGGTTCAACTCGGTATCACCCTCAGAGGTAACGAACTGCTATGGCTCACAGTCCATCTGGTGAGGATAACTGGACTTGATGCATAAACAGGATGCCTCTAATCGTTTAAATTGACGTATAACATTTGCTTTTGAGAACGCATCTTGCCTGTTCAGAGTCGCTTGCTGGAAATAAGCCGCTCCTGCTCATTCTCACCATTTAAATTGCGAGATGTTTTACCCCCGCGCATTAATGAACACCAGCAGCGTTTTTTATGCGTTAACAGATATAGAAAGCGACTCGGAAGGAAAAGAAACAGGCGGGAAAGTTACAAAACAGAATGCGTGTCGTCTCGCAAAAACAACGCCACCCGAAGGTGGCGTGTTTAATTATGGCTTATCCCTGTCTAACCAGTCGCCGCTTGCAATCAGCTTTAATCCATCGACGGGTCGTTGATATACGTACATCCATGCACTCCCGTACGGCGTCTGAATCAACTGGCGCGCGTATTCACCGCCCCTGGTGCGCAAGGCATCAAGTTCGGCCAGCGTGGCGTTGTCAATACGATAAACTTCACCGTGTACCGTTCCGTTCCCCGGAACTGCGCCTGGATAGTGGCCCAGGCTATACAACTGGTAGTTATCGATACTGAAATCGCCCAGCAACTGGGCATTGGTCATCCAGTGGCTGTTGCCTTGTTTGTGGCGTAAACTGCCGTAGACAAATATTCGCATAGCTAAAACTCGAACTGATAGAGCAAATCCAGTGCCTGGTCTACACCAGACACGGCTTCCAGATATAGCTTCGGCATCAGGCGATAACGTAACGTGAGTGTTGCTATAGAGTCAAATATCCCCACGCCGTATTTCACTTGTAGGCCTGGTAATACATAGCCGCTGACCACCACCTGGGAGGAATCGCCTACCCCCTCGGTGTCGAGCGCTAAATTACTTACGCCAAATGTCTCACCGATTTTACCCACAATCTGACCACTTTGTGCAACCCCCAGACCAATCAGCATCGAGGTCATCGCCGCGCTGTCACTCTGATCGCTCTCCAGCCCTTGTCCGCGTAACAAGTAGGACAATGCCGCCTGTTGTGACATCGCCGGGTCAGAGAAGATCTCCGCTTTCGGCTCATCCGCCAGCCCGGTGACACGAACACCGGCGATCACGTCGTCTTCTGTTGCATCCGGGTTACGAATCGCTTCGATATTGAGATACGGTTGATCCGGCGGGCCAGAGAACAGCAGTTCACCTTTACGCACAATCAGATCCTGACCATAGGCATGGAAGCGACCTTCCGGAATGTTGATCTGCCCGTTCAGACCCAGACCTTGTTTGTCCTGTACGACATTGAGATCGCCCGTCAGTCGCGCTTTCAGGCCGAAGGCATCAATGCGCACATTGTTGCCAACGTGAACAATCAGGTTGCTGTTGATCGGAATCGATGCCGTTTTCGCCTCCTCCGGTTGCAGGTTATCGTTGAGCATTACCACATCGCTGGAGACGCCCACCGCACTTTCCGGTAGATCGTGCACCACAATGCGCGCCCACGGTACATCCACGCGGCCATCGAGGGTAAACAGGCTTGGTGTGGCTTCGAATACGACATCTGGCGACACATCCATGCGCACCATCGGCGGTACGGTGATCCGCACCTTACTGCCTTTTGCCGTCACCCGCGCACGCCAGTTTTCAATCTGACTCCAGTCAGCATCACCGTTCAGGTAAATTTCCCCCTGCTGGGTTCGCACAGTGCCCGCCAGCGTCGAGCGCATACCGTTAAAGTTGACCGCAAGCTGGCTCGGCTGCATATCAAACGGCATAAAGTTGCCATCGATATCCACACCAGTGACCTGGAGCTGACCAAACAACTGCGGGCTCTGCACATCACCGCCCAGACGTAAGTTGGCGCTCACCATACCCGCCGCTTTTTCACCACGCGTAAAGATGGGGTTTACCATCGCGAGGTTGAAGTTACGGATATTCACGTTGCCGCCGAGGTTACGCCGCCCTTGTGGATCGGTTACCTGTACCTGACCATCAAACTGACCGTTATTAGTCAGACGGATTGTCCAGCCCAGCTCGGCACGGTTATTACGCAACTCCGCCGTCAGGTTCAGCGTCTGAAACGCTACTGGCAGCGCCGCATCGTTGACGGTTTGCGTCACCTGCACGTTACGCCCGGAAAGAGTAACACTGCCCTGCGGCAGCCCTTCTTTGGTGGTATCCCAGGCGACATCCGCTTTACCTGTAAAGATACCGCTGGCCTGAGTGGTTTCCGGCATAAACGGCTTCAGCATTGCCAGGTCGAAACGGTTGAGATTCACCACCGCACGCCCTTCAGCCCCGGCATCAATGGTTTGCGGCACGCACAGTTCCGCATTCGGGTTAAGCCAGCAGTGTGGCCCGATGCTGATTTTTTGCTCCTGATTGCGGTAGTCCAGTGCGATATCACGCGTCAGCGACCACGGGCCGACCGGCGTCTGGAAGCGCGTATTGCTAAGTGTTCCCTTCCAACGTTCTTCTTTGCGATCAAAACTCCCTGCCAGATTGAGCTGCCCGGAAACCGGCTCGCCCTGAATCCGCAGTTGTAACTCGTGCTGCTTTTCGCTGCCTTTCGCGTTCAGAGTGACGAGGTTGATATTCACATCCGGCTGCGAGATTTGCTCAACGCGCACGTCGAGTTTACCCGCAATCTGATCGGTGGATTTGATATCGCCTTCCACACGAACCTGCGCTACGGAGAGTTCCTGCCAACGCAAACCGCGCGCGGTAATATCTGCCAGTAGTTGTGGCGCTTCCACAGTACCGCGTACTTTCACCAACCCTTTCGCTGTACCGCCCAGTCCTGGTAGCGCATTATCCAGCCCCGGCGCGTTGATGGTGGCATCAAGATTGAGATCTTTTACCCCCAACTCGCCTTTCACTTCGGCACTGTTTGGCCCCAGTTCCAGATGCAGACCTGGGATCGTCCACTGCATATAACTGTTGCCTTTCAGCGTTCCGTCAACGTTCACTTTGTTCTGTTTAACATTGCCGGTCAGCTTCAACTCTGGTACGTCCATCTGCCAGGTGCCGCCGTACAGGCTGCCTCGGGTTTTGATCAAACCATTGAGTTTTGACGGCCACTCCGGGAACTCTTTCGCAGTGTTAATGCCGTTAAGCGTTAACTCACCACGCCAGCTAATCGCCTGCTGCCAGTCGAGTAACGCTTTCAACTCGGTTTTCCCTTCCAGCGCTGCGACGGTAAGTTTGTCGAGATTAACCTGCTGTTTATTGCCCTTTGCATCGAGGGTAATGGTCGCTGGCGGGATCTCATGCCCCTTCACCGCCATGTGCATAGAGAGCGTGTAATCAGTCATTTTTCCGGTGAGTTTCAGTTTCAGATCATCCGCCTGATACTGCTTCTCGCCAGTAAACGGCCAGTAAAGCTGTTTGCTGTTTACTTCCACGTTGAGCGGCAATCCGACTTCTGCCAGCCGCGTCTGGGCGCGCAGATCCATATCCACCGGACCGGAAAGATTAACGCCAATCTCCAGTTGTTCGCGCAGCGCACCACCCACTTTCAGCTTCACTTTTTCGCCTTTTAGTGGCTCCACGTTCAGTGTGCTATTGAGGGTGATATCTACCGGCCAGTTATTGGACAGTTGCGCCGTGCCACTGGCATTAACGCTCCCCTGATTAGAGTCGATATCAAGTGCGTCCAGTTTGGTATTGCCATCGATGCTACTGACTTTCAGCAGCATGGTGTGCACGGTGATGTCCGTGTCGCCCGTCACGCGCAGTTGCTCACCCTTAAACTCTTCAATGTTCAGGTTGAGCGGCAAATGTACGTCGGTCATCTCCGGTAATACCGGGCGAGAAAAGAGGTCTTTCAGCGTTTCGCCCAGCGGTTTTTCATCCGGCTGCGGATTTTCAATCTTCGGTTCGACAACTTCTTCCTGCGCCACTTCTGCCACTTTCGGCAGGGCAATCAACAGCCCTTTCAGCGATGTCGGTTTCAGGGTCAGGGTTTTCTCTTGCCAGTTCAGACCGGAGGTGAAGTCCATCACCGACACCGTAGTGTCATCAATCTTAATGTTGACGTTATCCAGCGCTACCCGCGTCAGGGTGATGGGATATGGCGTAGAGAGATCCAGCGGCCCGCTATCTTCCTCTTCCTCCGCTTGCTCTGAAGGGGGCATTTTTTTACTGTCGATGTTGACCTGAATATCCTTCAGTGCCAAATCGTTAATACAAACACTGCTGTCCCACAGGCACTCCAGCCCGACCGCCAGATGCAGATTGCCCGCTTTTACCGCCACGCCTGGCTGCTCATAACGAACGTCAGACAAGGTAAGGTCGCGCCAGCCACCGGTGACCTTGCCAATATCCAGCCCTGGCACCCAGCGGTCCGCCGCTTTAAATACCAGATGCAGGCCGCTGGTGGTGCCCACCAGAAACGCCACTGATCCCAGCAACAGTAAAATAACGATGACTACGCCGAGGCTGATTTTTTTCCATAAACTCATAATTCTGGCCCCAGACCGATGTAAAACTGTAAACCATGCTCGTCTTTGTCAGCGACCGGAACGGCGAAATCGAGCTTGATCGGCCCGACCGGCGATTCCCAACGCACGCCAACCCCGGTGCCGGTTTTAAAGTCACTGCGGCGAATATCGCTTACCGCTTCGCCGCTGTCGACAAACACCGCGCCCCACCATTTTCCGGTCACGTTGTACTGATACTCCAGCGATCCGGTAATTAGCTTTGATGCCCCTTTCAGGTCACCATTGGCGTATTTCGGAGCGATCGATTTGTATTTATAGCCGCGAATACTGCGGTCGCCCCCGGCGAAGAAACGTAAATCCGGCGGTACTTTGTCGAAGTCACCGGTTTCAATCCAGCCCAGCGTGCCGCGAGTGACAAAGCGATGGCGATCGTAAAGTGTGCGGATCCAGACGTTCTGCGCCTGGAATACGGAGAAATCGACATCCGATCCCCAGGCGGTGTTGGAGTAGTCGATAGAGTAACGCTGCGAGTCGCCCCAGGTCGGCATCAGGCCGCCGCGTGATCGCGTCCGGCTAATCATGACCCCAGGATAAAACAGCATCGTGGTGTTAGTGATTTCACCCTGAGTAAAGTGGTCGAGACTCCAGCGCAGGTTAATGGCACGCTGCCAGCCACTGGAAAGATCCCAGTAACGGGAAGCAACCAGGGTGGTGGAATCGGATTCGGTATCATTCAGATCAGTACGCTTAAAACCACCCTGTACCAGATAGTATTGTTCCAGTGGGTTCTTAAGCAGCGGCATTTTATAACTAAAATCGAGAGTCTGTTCCGGTGCAGAGATACTTGTGCTGGTGGTCAGGCTGTGACCGTAAGAGTTCATCCACGGCTTTCTCCACGAGGCTTTAACTCGTGGGCCAACGTCCGTTGAGTACCCGACCCCGGTTTCAATGGTGTTTTCCGTGCGCGGCGAAACGACGCCAGTCAGTGGCAATACTTTAGTTTCTCGCGCTTTATCAAACTGCGGTGCAACCACCACCGAGTTAAACCAACCAGTAGCGGAGAGACGGCGGTTCAGTTCCGCCAGATCTTTAGATTCGTACTCATCGCCCTCTTTAAACGGCACCAGATTTTGCAGGTACTCATCGCGGATCTGTGAACCTTCGAAGGTCACATGCCCAAAGCGGTAGCGTTCGCCACTGTTGTAATCAATATCCCAGTAGGCTTTATGCAAGCCAAGTGCGATACCCAACTGTGCTTTGGTAAATTCGCTATCGAAATAGCCTTTACGCAACGCGATGCTGGTTAAGGACTTTTTGAAATTTTCGTAGTCGCCCTGATTCAGCACCGTGCCTATAGCCGGGCGGGTATCGAGCAACTTCAAATAGTCTTTATCAGTCCGCGCACCGCCGCGCAAAACCACATCAGTGCCGCCAATCAACACCGGCACGCCGGGCGTGACTTTGGCGATCAACACCTGCCGCCCCTTCTTTGGCGGTGGTCGGAGATCAAATTCAATGGTCGGCTGGTAATAGCCCAGCGCCTTCAGACCTTCGCGGATGGCATCATCAACACGTGCGCGAAAGCGCCGATCTGGCGTAACTTCATCACTTTCAATCGTAGAAAGCTGCGCACGAACGTTCTTTTCTAGCTGCCCCGATAACCCTTCGACCTGTAGACGGACGTTCGCGGCGACGGCAGCTCCGCTAAAGCAGAGTAAGCTTACACAGCATAACTGTCGGATATAGCGCACATTTTCTCCTGAATATCCTTTGTTCCTGCCCCTGGAACTCCGTTAAACGGCTTAACAAAAATCCAGCCATATGGATTTAAAAGCAGACTAAACCCAAAATATTTCTTATGGTTTACTTTATACACATTCACGGGGGTTATTGTGTGCAAATACGTCTCTTGTTACAACCTAATCCCCAAAGGCCGACTTTCGGGAGAGCAACACTATGAGTTTATTTGATAAAAAGCATCTGGTTTCCCCCGCCGATGCCCTTCCTGGACGTAATACCCCGATGCCTGTAGCCACATTGCATGCGGTCAACGGCCACTCAATGACCAATGTGCCTGACGGAATGGAGATCGCCATTTTTGCTATGGGCTGTTTCTGGGGCGTGGAACGCCTTTTCTGGCAACTTCCCGGTGTTTACAGCACTGCCGCAGGCTATACCGGCGGTTACACGCCAAACCCGACCTATCGGGAAGTGTGTTCTGGTGATACCGGCCACGCCGAAGCGGTACGCGTGGTTTACGATCCGTCCGTGATCAGCTACGAACAACTGTTACAGGTATTCTGGGAGAATCACGATCCCGCACAAGGGATGCGTCAGGGCAATGACCACGGCACGCAGTATCGTTCCGCAATTTACCCGCTGACACCAGAACAGGACGCTGCCGCCCGCGCCAGTCTGGAACGTTTTCAGGCCGCAATGCTCACCGTCAGTGACGATCGCCAGATAACCACCGAGATCGCCAACGCTACACCGTTTTATTATGCCGAAGATGACCACCAACAATATCTGCACAAAAACCCATATGGCTATTGTGGAATTGGTGGGATCGGCGTTTGCCTGCCGCCTGAAGCGTAGCAATAAAAGGCTGAACTAAAGCGAAATGAAGCAAAAATTTAACCCTCTGGCGACTTTACAGAACCTTACGCTATACTAGCCACTGAAAATGTCGGTTCACTCTCTTCGAACCGGCTTTCAATGTGTATTTCGCACAAATTAATCAACTTCCCCTTCCGAGGATCTGACCTGAACGGTCGGATAAGATATGTTAAACAGTATTTTAGTCATACTATGCTTGATCGCTGTGAGTGCGTTCTTCTCGATGTCCGAGATCTCGCTTGCCGCCTCACGCAAAATCAAACTTAAACTGCTGGCTGATGAAGGCAATATAAACGCCCAGCGCGTTCTGGATATGCAGGAAAATCCCGGCATGTTCTTTACCGTGGTGCAAATTGGTCTGAACGCGGTGGCGATACTCGGTGGTATCGTCGGTGATGCGGCGTTCTCTCCGGCTTTTAACAGCCTGTTCTCTCGCTATATATCAGCGGAACTCTCTGAGCAACTGAGCTTTATTCTCTCTTTCTCATTAGTGACTGGCATGTTTATTCTGTTTGCGGATTTAACCCCGAAACGCATCGGTATGATTGCGCCAGAAGCTGTGGCTTTGCGTATCATCAACCCGATGCGCTTCTGCCTGTTCGTCTGCACCCCTCTGGTGTGGTTTTTCAACGGCCTGGCAAACATGATCTTCCGTATCTTTAAATTGCCGATGGTACGTAAAGATGACATCACTTCTGATGACATCTACGCGGTGGTGGAAGCCGGTGCACTGGCTGGAGTACTGCGTAAACAGGAACACGAGCTGATCGAAAACGTGTTTGAACTGGAATCCCGTACCGTGCCGTCTTCCATGACGCCGCGTGAAAACGTGATTTGGTTCGATCTCCATGAAGATGAGCAAAGTCTGAAGAATAAAGTGGCGGAGCATCCACACTCAAAATTCCTCGTCTGTAATGAAGATATCGACCACATCATCGGCTATGTGGACTCGAAAGATCTGCTGAACCGCGTGCTGGCCAATCAAAGCCTGGCACTGAATAGCGGCGTGCAGATTCGCAACACGCTGATCGTGCCTGACACTCTGACCCTCTCTGAGGCGCTGGAAAGTTTTAAAGCTGCGGGCGAAGACTTTGCGGTAATCATGAACGAGTACGCCCTGGTGGTGGGGATAATTACCCTCAACGACGTGATGACCACGTTGATGGGCGATCTGGTCGGTCAGGGGCTGGAAGAACAGATTGTCGCGCGTGATGAGAACTCATGGCTAATCGATGGCGGTACGCCGATTGACGACGTGATGCGTGTGCTGGATATTGACGAGTTCCCGCAGTCGGGCAACTACGAAACCATCGGCGGCTTTATGATGTTTATGCTGCGTAAGATCCCGAAACGCACCGATTCAGTGAAACTCTCCGGCTACAAATTTGAAGTGGTGGATATCGATAACTACCGCATCGACCAACTGCTGGTAACGCGGATCGACAGCAAAGCCACCGCCCTTTCACCGAAACAGCCTGACGCTAAAGATAAAAATAAAGAAGAAAGCGTCGCATAACCCCAGAAACATCAACGGCTCCTGAATCAGGAGCCGTCTTATTACTGCATAGCACGCTGGTTAAGCCATCTCTGTTTGCAGACGCATAACCTGACGGTTAACTTCGGACATCACTGACAAATGCAGCTTATCCTTCACTTTTGGGATAAGAATCTTACCCTTATCAAATTCAAAAGCGCCAACGTCCTTGATGTATAACCGTCCACGGAACAGGATTTTCACGTACTTCGCCACCTGCAGTGGGTTGTACCGTTGGAAAATTTTCATTGTTATCTCCTGCTGAGTATTACGCCTTTGTGGTGCCACAATCGGCCCAACTATTATGAGGCGCAAATTTTAATGCCTGATGACTATAGTCTATCGCTGCAATGTTTCCAGTGTGTATAAAGTTTTTTACCTTAACGTTACAGTTATTCAGAATTATCTTTTCGCCTAACCACAATCTTCAGTATAAGCATTCATTTTTCATATGATTTGTGCGCTTGTCCGCAAACTGGCACCACACTTGCGGGAAATTCGATAAATAGCACATATGATTAAAAGTCCGACCCAAGTGGTCGGATCACCTGCATACGATAAGAAGGAAACACTATGACCCTACGCAAGATTCTCGCGCTGACTTGCTTGCTACTGCCGATGATGGCCTCCGCGCATAAATTCGAAACCGGTCAGCGAGTACCACCAATTGGCATTGCCGATCGTGGCGAGTTAGTACTTGATAAAGATCAGTTTAGCTACAATACCTGGAACAGCGCACAGTTAGTGGGGAAAGTGCGGGTACTGCAACATATTGCCGGTCGCACCTCCGCAAAAGAGAAAAATGCGACGCTGATTGAAGCGATTAAATCGGCAAAACTGCCGCATGATCGCTACCAGACGACCACCATTGTGAACACCGACGACGCTATCCCCGGTTCAGGTATGTTTGTACGTAGCAGCCTGGAGAGCAATAAAAAGCTCTATCCGTGGTCACAGTTTATTGTCGACAGCAACGGCATCGCACGCAGCGCCTGGCAGTTGGATGAAGAGAGTTCCGCCATTGCAGTGCTGGATAAAGACGGTCGCGTGCAATGGGCAAAAGATGGAGCGCTCACTCAGGAAGAGGTGCAGCAAGTGATGGACTTGCTGCATAAGTTGCTTAATAAATAGAAACCCGGAACCCTGGATTCAGGAAGGATTCACGCGGAGTGTAATCCAGCGGTTTTCCCTGCCAGTCGTGGACGTGTGCTCCGGCAGCGGCAGCCACAGCATGACCGGCAGCGGTGTCCCAAATATTGGTTGGCCCAAAACGCGGGTAGAGCTGAGCCTGCCCTTCCGCCACCAGGCAAAATTTCAGTGAAGAACCGATGGATGTCGTCTGGTGTTCGCCAAGCTGTTGCAGATACTCTTTCAGCTCCGCATCCGCATGGGAACGGCTAATGACAACCAGAGGCGGGCGAGCGTCGCGTACCTGAATCTGCTTGCGCACGCCGCACTCTTCTTTCCAGGCTTTTCCTTCCTCCGCGCTGTACATTACGTTCATTACCGGCGCATACACCACACCTAATATCGGTTTGCCTTTGTCGATCAGCGCAATGTTAACGGTAAATTCGCCATTTCGTTTAATAAACTCTTTGGTGCCGTCCAGCGGATCCACCAGCCAGTAACGTTGCCAGTGCTGGCGGACTTCCCAACCGGGAGGATCTTCTTCAGAAAGAACGGGGATATCCGGCGTCAGTTTACGTAATCCTTCCATGATTACGGTATGCGCGGCGATATCTGCCGCCGTCACCGGAGAGTCATCTGCTTTGTTGGCGACGTCCATCGGTTTAGTCCCGTCGTAGACCTGCATAATGGCATCGCCCGCAATCCGTGCAAGCTGGCATACTTGATCTAACATTCTCCACCTCGTCTCTGTGAGCGGCGTTAACTTATTGTTTTACTTATACCCCATCGCTATAGAATCCGCCAACTGTGATGGCGTCATCGTTTCCTGATTTATTATTTATGGCATCCTTCACGCTCCGTATGAAAGACGTTTCATCTTCTCGTTCATAAAAGGATGTCCCTTATGATTAAGTTTAGCGCAACGCTCCTGGCCACGCTGATTGCTGCCAGCGTGAATGCGGCAACAGTCGATCTACGCATAATGGAAACCTCTGATTTGCATAGCAACATGATGGATTTCGATTATTACAAAGACACATCCACAGAAAAATTTGGGCTGGTACGCACCGCCAGCCTGATTAATGACGCGCGCAATGAAGTGAAAAATAGCGTGTTGGTCGATAACGGTGACCTGATTCAGGGCAGCCCGCTGGCGGATTACATGTCGGCTAAAGGATTAAAAGCCGGTGATATTCATCCGGTCTATAAGGCGCTGAATACGCTGGATTATACCGTCGGCACACTCGGCAATCATGAATTTAATTACGGTCTGGATTACCTGAAAAATGCGCTGGCGGGGGCGAAATTCCCCTATATAAATGCCAATGTCATTGACGTAAAAACCAACCAGCCGATGTTTACACCGTATTTAATTAAAGACACCGAAGTAGTCGATAAAGACGGGAAAAAGCAAACGCTGAAAATTGGCTATATCGGCGTCGTGCCACCGCAGATTATGGGATGGGATAAAGCCAATTTATCCGGCAAAGTTACCGTTAACGATATTACCGAAACAGTGCGCAAGTACGTGCCGGAAATGCGCGAGAAAGGTGCCGATGTCGTTGTCGTTCTGGCGCATTCTGGTCTGTCTGCCGATCCGTATAAAGTAATGGCGGAAAACTCAGTTTATTATCTCAGTGAAATTCCGGGCGTTGATGCCATTATGTTTGGTCATGCCCATGCCGTCTTCCCGGGCAAAGATTTTGCTGATATCAAAGGCGTAGATATCGCCAAAGGTACGATTAACGGTGTTCCGGCGGTAATGCCAGGCATGTGGGGCGATCATCTCGGCGTGGTCGATCTGCAACTCAATAATGACAGCGGGAAATGGCAGGTGACGCAAGCAAAAGCGGAAGCTCGCCCGATTTACGATGTCGCCAATAAAAAATCACTCGCCGCTGAAGACAGCAAGTTGGTTGCAACGCTGAAAGCCGATCACGATGCCACACGCCAGTTTGTCAGCAAACCTATCGGGAAATCCGCCGACAATATGTATAGCTATCTGGCGCTGGTACAGGACGATCCGACGGTGCAGGTGGTGAACAACGCGCAAAAAGCGTATGTCGAACATTACATTCAGGGCGATCCGGATCTGGCAAAACTGCCGGTGCTCTCTGCTGCTGCGCCGTTTAAAGTTGGCGGTCGCAAGAACGATCCTGCCAGCTATGTAGAAGTGGAAAAAGGCCAACTGACTTTCCGTAATGCCGCCGATCTCTATCTCTATCCCAATACGCTGATTGTGGTAAAAGCCAGCGGCAAGGAAGTTAAAGAGTGGCTGGAGTGCTCCGCCGGGCAGTTTAACCAGATAGATCCCAACAGCACTAAACCGCAGTCATTAATCAACTGGGATGGCTTCCGTACCTATAACTTTGATGTGATTGACGGCGTGAATTATCAGATTGATGTTACCCAGCCAGCCCGCTATGACGGTGAATGTCAGGTGATTAATGCCAATGCGGAAAGGATTAAGAATCTGACCTTTAATGGTAAACCGATTGATCCGGACGCGATGTTCCTGGTTGCTACCAATAATTATCGTGCATACGGTGGCAAATTTGCCGGAACAGGCGACAGCCATATCGCCTTTGCGTCGCCGGATGAGAACCGTTCGGTGCTGGCAGCGTGGATTGCTGAAGAGTCGAAGCGTGCAGGAGAAATTCACCCAGCGGCAGATAATAACTGGCGTTTAGCGCCGATTGCCGGTGATAAAAAACTGGATATTCGTTTTGAAACGTCCCCGTCCGATAAAGCCGCAGACTTTATTAAAGAGAAGGGTCAGTATCCAATGAATAAAGTCGCGACTGATGATATCGGGTTTGCGATTTATCAGGTGGATTTGAGTAAGTAAGACACACCGTTTTCGGTCTACACATCATGCATCGCATCCGGCACTTCCTGGCGGATGCGATGCTGACGCGTCTTATCCGCCCTACAAACCACGAATCGTAGGTCTCCGGCAGTTATGCCGCACGTTCATCCCGCACCGCCAGCACCTCTGGCAAATTCAACTCAATCCAGTCTGCCAGTGCAGCAACCTTTTCACTGACCTGTTCACCCAGCGGTGTGAGGCTATATTCCACATGCGGCGGCACCACCGGATACGCGATACGGTTAACAAATCCATCCTGCTCCAGCGCCTGTAACGACTGCGCGAGCATCTTTTCGCTCACTCCGCCCATTTTACGCCGCAAGTCGCTAAAGCGATGAGTGCCTTCGCGCAGCGCCACCAGAATCAGTACACCCCAACGGCTGGTAACGTGTTTCAACACATCCCGCGACGGACACTGCTCAGCGAAGAGGTTTCCCTCTTTCAGTTGTTGCGACAGGCTTACCCGATTCATTTCATACTTACCTTTTTGTATGTACTTACTAAAAGTTAGTTTAGGTGTTAGCGTATTTAAACACAAGACAAACCAATGGAGATTTCTCATGATCGCAATCACCGGCGCGACCGGCCAGCTTGGTCACAATGTAATTGAATCTTTGCTGCAAACCGTTTCTGCCAGCCAAATAGTGGCTATCGCACGTAATCCGGAAAAAGCGCATGCTTTGAGCGCACAAGGCATTAGCGTGCGTCAGGCTAACTACGGCGATGAAGCTGCACTGACATCTGCGCTACAGGGCGTGGAAAAATTGCTGCTGATCTCTTCCAGCGAAGTGGGACAGCGTGCCTCGCAGCATCGTAATATTATTAATGCAGCAAAGGCGGCTGGCGTGAAATTTATCGCCTACACCAGCCTGTTACATGCGGACACCTCCCCGCTCGGCCTGGCTGCTGAGCATATCGAGACGGAGAAAATGCTGGCTGATTCTGGCATCGCTTATACCCTGCTGCGCAACGGCTGGTACACTGAAAACTACCTCGCCAGCGCCCCGGCAGCACTGGAACACGGCGTATTTATTGGTGCGGCGGGCGATGGCAAAATTGCCTCAGCAACTCGTGCAGATTACGCAGAGGCTGCGGCACGCGTAATTAGCGAAGCAGGTCACGAAGGCAAAGTCTATGAGCTGGCGGGCGACAACGCCTGGACGCTGACACAGTTAGCGGCAGAGCTGACCAAACAGAGCGGCAAACCAGTTATCTACCAGAATATGAGCGAAGCCGATTTCGCCGCAGCGCTGAAAAGCGTTGGTCTTCCTGGCGGACTGGCGGATATGCTGGCTGACTCTGACGTTGGCGCATCAAAAGGTGGTCTGTTTGATGACAGCAAAACACTCAGCACGCTGATTGGCCGCCCGACAACAACATTAGCCGAAAGCGTAAACGCGTTTTTTAATGTTAATAACTAGTTAATTAAAGTGGCATCCTCCCGCATCCTCTCTGATAATGACGGGATGCGGGGAGCAACCATCTCTGTTCCCTGAATATTTCTTCTGACAGACCAATGGATGCCAGTGATGATTAGCGGCGTGCTGTACGCCCTGTTAGCAGGGTTGATGTGGGGGCTTATTTTTGTCGGGCCGTTGATCGTTCCAGAATACCCGGCGATGTTGCAATCAATGGGACGCTATCTGGCATTAGGTTTAATTGCACTGCCCATTGCCTGGCTGGGGCGCGTGCGTCTGCGCCAGTTGACACGTCGCGACTGGCTTACCGCGCTAATGCTCACCATGATGGGCAATCTCATCTATTACTTTTGCCTTGCCAGTGCCATTCAGCGAACCGGCGCGCCTGTTTCCACGATGATTATCGGCACCCTGCCAGTGGTGATCCCGGTCTTTGCCAATTTGCTGTACAGCCAGCGCGACGGCAAACTCGCGTGGGGGAAACTCGCCCCGGCGCTGGTTTGTATTGGTATCGGCCTTGCGTGTGTAAATATTGCTGAGTTAAACCACGGTCTCCCCAATTTTGACTGGGCACGTTATACCTCAGGCGTCATGCTGGCATTAGTCTCCGTGGTTTGCTGGGCGTGGTATGCATTGCGCAACGCCCGCTGGCTGCGGGAAAATCCAGACAAACATCCAATGATGTGGGCGACGGCGCAGGCGCTGGTCACGCTGCCGGTTTCGCTCATCGGTTATGTTGTTGCTTGTTTCTGGCTGAATACGCAAATGCCTGATTTCTCTCTACCTTTTGGCTCCCGTCCACTGGCCTTTATTAGCCTGATGATTGCTATCGCCGTGCTTTGCTCATGGGTCGGCGCACTTTGCTGGAACGTCGCCAGCCAGCGATTACCGACGGTGATCCTCGGGCCGCTGATTGTTTTCGAAACGCTGGCAGGTTTGCTGTACACCTTTTTACTCCGCCAACAAATTCCACCGCTGATGACGCTGAGCGGTATCGCGCTGTTAGTGGCCGGCGTGATCATTGCAGTCAGAGCAAAACCGGAAAAACCCTTAGCTGAACCTGTCTCTGAAAGTTGACACCTTGCCAATCTGTTAAATAATCCTCTGCTACGTAAGGGTTATAGCTTTTAACTTAAAGATGCATTTAAAATACATCTTATCTTATTAAGAATGAGGTATCAGCTATGGCTTATCGCGACCAACCTTTAGGTGAACTGGCGCTCTCTATTCCTCGCGCTTCGGCTCTGTTTCGTCAATATGATATGGATTACTGCTGCGGCGGTAAGCAGACGCTGGCTCGCGCGGCGGCACGTAAAGAACTGGATGTTGACGTCATTGAAGCCGAACTGGCAAAGCTTGCTGAACAACCGATTGAGAAAGACTGGCGTAGCGCGCCGCTGGCAGAAATCATCGACCATATCATCGTGCGCTACCACGATCGTCACCGTGAACAACTGCCAGAGTTGATCCTGCAAGCCACCAAAGTAGAGCGCGTTCACGCCGACAAACCGAGCGTGCCAAAAGGGCTGACAAAATACCTGACTATGCTGCATGAAGAGCTTTCCAGCCACATGATGAAAGAAGAGCAGATCCTCTTCCCGATGATCAAACAAGGCATGGGCAGCCAGGCGATGGGGCCAATCAGCGTAATGGAAAGCGAACACGATGAAGCAGGTGAGCTGTTGGAGGTTATCAAACACATTACCAATAACGTCACACCGCCGCCGGAAGCCTGCACCACCTGGAAAGCGATGTATAACGGTATTAATGAACTGATTGATGATTTAATGGAGCACATCAGTCTGGAAAATAATGTACTGTTCCCACGCGCGCTGGCGGGTGAGTGATTTGTTTGATCAACGATCCTGACATGAGCAGGATCGTTGATTGTTAAGTGATTCAGTCACTCAGTGGAAGCAATTCATTATTGTAACTGGTGTACTTACCTTCAACGGTAAGCAGACTGCCGTTTTTATCAAGATGCGCCGCATTGAGTTGTCGAGTCTCATTACGCCGCTTCGCATCACGAACCAACCCATCTCCTACGTAATAAATATAATGGTCATCATGAGCAAAGGTATCTGATAATTGACCATTGGCGTATTTAAACCACGTCCATTGGCCTTTCAGTTCAAAGAGCTCAACCGTGTCTTCGTTAATAAAATACGTATAGCGGTCATCATGTGCCAAATAATTTAATGTTGTGCCATCGGGGCTTTTATACCACGTCCAATGCCCATTAATATCGAAAATAGTCACATCAGCGCTCGCGATGAAATAAACTTTATTCCCTACAATATTAACGCCTCCCTGTAATTCTTGTTTGGGGTCGGGTAAATGAATAACCGAAAGCGTTTTTTCGACCCCAGAAACATACTTCACCAGATAGAGCGAATCTTTATATTGCGCCACATTCTGCGTCAACGGGCGAAAATATTCCGGATCAACATCAGGAATGGTCGCAACCCGGCAGTCATTAGCGCGCCGGGAAGCATCACGCGTCAACCATGTTACTTTATCTCGCTGTAGATCAAACGTACTCCGGCAATCTTTCCCGAACGAATAACGTTTCTCCCCGTTTTTGTCGCGATAAATCAGTAGTGAACCGGCCATCCAGCGCACAAGATGAAAGGTATCCGGATCGGCATTGATGGCATCTCCATTCACAAAGACCTGCGATTGGGTTCGCCAAATGGTATCCCACGGTCCAGGATTACTTTTGCTTTCACAACTATTAGGTGAATAAAGAATGGGGCGACGTGTCCAGGATTTAACGCCAAGAATAGAATACCCTTGTGCACTGCCTAACCAACGCCCTTGAAAATAAATATTGCGGCGATCTTTGAGCACATCCGCAGAATCACCTGAACGAACGCGACCGCCGACTTGTTGCAGCGAATCCATATCAACCTGCTTTTCGCCGCGGTTATCATCCGTGCGTTCGCCATCAAAATAGAGGCTGTCTTTATCAGCGGCAAAACGTCCCCAGGCACGGAATGTTGCGGCATCGACTTTCGGTGTTCCCGGCGGGTTCTGGACTATTTTCCCTGCCCATAAAATATGACGGCCATCAGTCAACCAGTCGAAACGCCAGCCGCCATTAGTTCTGATATAAGTGCCAGCATCCACTTGTACAAAATCATTATTGATATTATCCGGAGAATCATATTTATCATCAGTGCCGTTGGGTACGCGGCGAAGTTGCTTAAACTTGACCTGCGGTAAATGAATATCCGGGAAATAGAGTCCATAATCGTCACTATCTTCAACGCTATATTTTGTTCCTTGCCCCCACGGCTGGTAGTAAAACGCAGCAGAAGGTACACCGGAGCAGGCTAGTGAGGTGGTTGAAAATAAAGCCAGGGCGAGACAAAGGGGTTTAATTCGCAACATAGCGTCATCCTGAAGCTGTTAGTGTGAAGAGGTTATTTAAATAAGGGTTTTAGTCCGCTCGGAGGTTGCTTCACCGATGACCATCCTCCCACGCCCAGGTTATAACGCAGCCATTCACCTTGCCGGGCACGCTCTTTCACAATTTCAGTCGCTTGTTGAGCGTAAAGCTGCCCGTCTGGAGATATATACGTATTAATTAATCTCCGCCAACCACCTGCTTCAAGTGAGCCGGAGAGTTCCTCCGACTTAAGATTAATCAATTCACCTTCACCCAAGGCGTTGGTTGTTACTTTATAAATTTGGTTCTTATATAAACCGGTGTCCCAAACAAACAGATAAAAATATTCCGGATCAACCCCCACCAGCGTTTCATAAACACAGTCACTGCCCGCTGGAGTGGCTTCATGTTTGAGCCAGGACACATTATTCAGACCACTATTAAATGGCGCACAGCGATACTCAATATCCTCAAGCTCATAGTCATGCTCGCCGCTTTTATCGCGATAAACCAACCGTTCACCAGGCATCCAACGTTTAATCTGAAAAGTTTTGCGATCGGCGGGCAGAAGCTTACCGTTAACAATTACCTGCGAATTTGTCAGCACAACAAATTGTATGGCTGAATCATGCCGCACGATTTGAAATCCATCGGCATGACCCAACCAGCGACCTTTATGCCAAAGACTATTTTTATCACGCAGTAAATTCCAGATGTCCGTCTCTTCCAGCGTTGACATATCCACCTGCTTATCACCGCTATTATCATCGGTACGCTGACCATCAAAATAGATACTGCGTTTATCGGCAGCGAAAGCGCCGAATGCCTGAAAACTGGTGGCATCGACATTAGGTTTACCGGATGGGTTTGTCAGGACTTTGCCTGCCCAAAGGACAGAGCGTCCATCGGTGAGCCAGGTATGCTGACAATCCCCCTCATCATCGCAATCGAACTTATCGGGATTAAAATCGGACAGTAAGCGGGTTTCTTGTTTATTGGCTAAATTGGCAATGCGCCAAAGGTGGGAAAAATTAATATCTGGTAATTCAGAGAGGATCTCATCTTTTTCCCCCTTCTGTTCGGCAATGTAAACCGTACCTTTCTCCTGCTGGCGGTAATAAAAATCTGCGCCCCAGGAAGGTGAAATGGAGAGAGGTAATGCGGCGATTAATAACCAACTGTGCTTAGCCATAGTGAACTCTGCAATAAGTGGCAAAGATTCACGGTAAGCCCGCGCCTGGGCGCTGTCGATGACGGGAAGTATTTTTAGGAATGTATAAAGACAAAAGAGATTGCAGACAAAGTGTGCTTTGTTCATGCCGGATGTGGCGTAAACGCCTTATCCGGCCTACAAAAGCACGCAAATTCAATATATGGCAGAGCTCCCGTAGGCCTGATAAGCGTAGCGCATCAGGCAATTTTGCAGCCTGAAAGGCACCCGCAGGTGCCTTAGCAGCATTACTTCGCTATACGTTTCTTACTAATAAACAACCAGCCCAGCCCTAGTGCGATAAACCACAGCGGAGTAACCAGCAGTGCCTGGCGAGTGTCGTCTTCCAGCGTCAGCAGCACGATAACGAACACAAAGAACGCCATACATACCCAGCACATCAGCTTGCCGAGCGGCATCTTGTAGATCGACTTCTCATGCAGGTGTGGACGCTGTTTGCGATACACCAGGTACGAGCAAAGGATAATAGTCCAGACGAACATAAACAGAATCGCTGAAACCGTGGTGATCATGGTGAACGCGCCAATCACGCTTGGATTCACATACAACATCACCACGCCGCCGAGCAGACAGATACAAGAGAAGGTCAGCCCTTTCGCTGGTACTGCGCGTTTAGAGAGTTTAGCGAACGCTTTCGGCGCGACGCCTTCCTGTGCCAGACCAAACAACATACGGCTGGTAGAGAATACGCCACTGTTAGCAGAAGAAGCCGCAGAGGTCAGCACCACAAAGTTAATCACACTTGCCGCCGCAGGCAGCCCCACCAGCACAAACAGTTCTACAAACGGGCTTTTCTCCGCGACCACTGAACTCCACGGCGTCACGGACATAATCACAATCAGCGCGAAGACGTAGAACATAATGATGCGGATCGGAATGGAGTTAATCGCACGCGGCAGTGATTTCTCTGGATCTTTGGTTTCCGCAGCCGTTGTGCCGACCAGCTCAATCCCCACAAAAGCGAAAACCGCTATCTGGAATCCGGCAAAGAAGCCGCTTAAGCCTTTCGGGAACCAGCCGCCGTCATTCCACAAATGCGCAAACGACGCTTCTACGCCAGTCGGTGACTGGAAGTGCATCATCACCATAATCAGACCGACAACAATCAGCGACACAATAGCGACGATTTTGATCATCGCGAACCAGAACTCCATCTCACCAAACATTTTCACGGTGGCGAGATTAAGAACCAGCAACAGAATGATCACCGACAACGACGCCACCCAGTCGGAAAGTCCTGGAAACCAGAACTGCGCGTAAGCGGTAATCGCCACAACATCCGCCATACCGGTTACCACCCAACAGAACCAATAAGTCCAGCCAGTGAAATAACCCGCCCACGGCCCCAATAAATCGGAAGCGAAGTCACTAAAAGATTTATATTCCAGATTCGAAAGCAGCAACTCCCCCATTGCCCGCATCACGAAAAAGAGCATAAAACCGATGATCATATAAACAAAAATGATCGACGGCCCGGCAAGACTAATTGTTTTACCGGAACCCATAAACAACCCTGTACCTATGGCACCGCCAATGGCAATAAGCTGAATATGCCGGTTTGTGAGATTGCGCCGTAGCGACTGTTCAGCCGGAGCCTGATCATCGGCAACGACTTTTACCTGATCTACCATGTTTTTTCTTCCTGTCTGTGTTGTTCAGGCTCTGCGGCCTTTTGTCAGTCTATGATACGACGAATCGGTATCGGGACTCATCGATATTAGGTAACAATGCGCGGGATGAATACTAAGATTTAGATCTAATGTTAATTTAATGTTTAAAGTGAGTGTCATATCACGGTGATAACGCGAAATAGCTCACAAAAATACACGCTTACGTGGTCTTTGCAACACAAAATAGCGCCGTTTGGCAAACTGAAGGGTTTATTGCTGAATGCCTGCTCCCCTCTGGCTCGAGGGGAACAGAATGCGCTGCTTAGAGGATTTCCAGCAGTTCGACTTCAAACACCAGGGTGCTGAACGGAGGAATAGACGCGCCAGCGCCACGCTCGCCATAAGCCAGTTCCTGCGGGATAGTCAGTTCCCATTTAGAACCTACCGGCATCAGAGTCAGTGCTTCAATCCAGCCGGGGATCACGCCGTTAACCGGGAATTCAGCCGGTTCGCCACGGGCAACGGAGCTGTCAAATACAGTACCGTCGATCAGTTTACCGGTGTAATGAACGCGAACGCGGTCGGTACGTGCCGGAATTGCGCCTTCGCCCTGATTAATCACGCGGAATTGCAGGCCAGATTCGGTGCTGTTCACACCCTCTTTTTTGGCGTTTTCTTCAAGGTATTTCACACCTTCGGCTGCCATCGTCTGGAAACGCTGACGACGAACAGCATCGGCACGTTCGTGGATTTCACGTAGCGCACGGTGCACCACATCAACCGGAACAGCCGGATGTTTGCCTTCCAGCGCATCAGCAATGCCTGCAACCAGTGCTTCTGGCAGTAACCCTTCCAGACCAGATTCACTCAGTTGTTGCCCTACCTGCAAACCAATGCCGTAGCTTGCTTGCGCTTCGATGGTATCAAAAGTTGGGGTGGTCATCGTATTTCCTTTCTTAGGGTAAAAAGTAGCGGGCAGCATATCAGCCACACAACTTTGGGTAAAACTTTGTCGCGGGAATGATGACAAATCACGGGGAAAAAGAAACAATAGCAATATCCCGTATGAATATAATAAAAGCGGGTTTACCACGGACATCATAGCGTTAGCTTATTCATAGGCTATGATTGAGGAACAAGACGCGGAGCAGGAGGAAACCATGCCCGGGCGCTTTGAACTAAAACCAACCCTGGAGAAAGTCTGGCACGCGCCGGACAATTTTCGCTTCATGGACCCGCTGCCGCCGATGCATCGTCGGGGGATCATTATTGCCGCCATTGTATTGGTGGTCGGTTTTCTACTTCCGTCTGATGATACGCCCGACGCGCCGGTGGTGACGCGTGAAGCGCAACTGGATATTCAGTCGCAATCCCAACCGCCGACGGAAGAACAACTGCGGGCGCAATTAGTCACCCCACAAAATGATCCCGATCAGGTGGCACCGGTCGCCCCTGAACCGATACAGGAAAGTCAGCCTGAAGATCAGCCGCAAACCGCACAAACACAACCTTTCCAGCCAGATAGCGGAATTGACAACCAGTGGCGCTCTTACCGTGTCGAACCCGGCAAAACGATGGCGCAACTGTTCCGCGACCACGGTCTACCCGCCACTGATGTCTATGCAATGGCGCAGGTAGAAGGCGTGGGTAAACCGCTGAGTAATTTGCAAAATGGGCAGATAGTGAAAATTCGCCAGAACGCCAGCGGCGTGGTGACGGGCTTAACCATTGATACGGAGAATAATCAACAGGTTCTGTTTACCCGCCAGCCAGATGGCAGTTTTATTCGTGCGCGGTAGATGAAGGTTCAAGCAGAAGCCAGCTAAGGATCGTTTCTTTAATGACCTTACGTCTGGCTTCCAGCGCTTGCGGTGAAACCATGCTGATGTGATAAACCAGGCCAAGCGTATGCTGGTTGATCAAATAATATCCTCCAAGCGCGGCAATATTGATATTCACCTGCAACGGGTCGATATCAGGCTTAAAAATATTGAGTTTCTTCCCTTCAGCCAACAAGGATTCCATTAACTGCAAATGCGCGTGGTTAATTTCCTGAAGACGCTGTGATTTTGCATAATGCACACCTTTGCTCTGGTTTTCACTATGCACAATTTTTAAAAACCAGGGATTAGCAATGTAATAATCCCAGGTAAAATCGATGATTTTTTCAATTGCTTTTTGTGGAGGGAGACCTGAAACATCAAGGGATTTTTCTTTTTGTCGAATATCATTCCAGGTATATTCCAGCACTTCGATAAATAAATTTTCTTTATTACCAAAGTGATGGTAAACCGTCTGTTTACTGCACTCCGCAGCCTTCACGATATTATCGACTCTGGCCCCTTCATAACCATATTCGGCAAATTCATTAACCGCACATAATAATAGTTTTTCCTTCAGGCTTTGTACGTTGCTGGTATCAAGATACATAACGCTTCCCCACGACCTCTTCAGGATTACTATCATAACCTGATTTGATTTCAGCTCCAGAAAAAAGGGCAAAAACTCGTACTTTCATCGAGTTATCAAATGCCCTGTGATCGCTATCGCAGATCAACCAACCAGATGGTTGATCTTTCTTTCCGCACGTCGCAAGCTAATCGTCACTCAAGGAAACAATATTCAAAAGAGGGTTATTGTATGAAGTCCACTCGTCCCGTTGCCGTGATTACCGGAGCCGCACGTGGTATTGGAAAAGGCTGTGCGCTGGAACTTGCTCGTGGCGGTTTTAACCTGCTGATTAACGATCGCCCCGATGCCGACAGCGTAGAAAAATTACATGCCACGCAACAGGAATGTCTGGCAGAAGGCGTGGAAGTGATTTGCTTCCCTGCCGATGTTGGCGATCTCTCCCTGCATGAAGAGATGCTCGACGCGGCGCAAAACCAGTGGGGGCGTCTGGACTGTCTGCTCAACAACGCGGGGATTTCCGTGAAAAAGCGCGGTGACCTTCTCGACCTGGAGCCAGACAGCTTCGACCAAAACATTGCCATTAACACCCGTGCGCCGTTTTTCCTCGCTCAGGCATTCAGTAAACGCTTACTGGCACAACCGAAACCGGAAGCAGAGCTACCGCACCGCTCGATTATTTTTGTCAGTTCAATCAACGCTATCATGCTGGCGATGAATCGCGGCGAATATACCATTGCCAAAACCGCCGTTTCTGCCGCTGCTCGTCTGTTTGCCGCTCGCCTTTGCAATGAACAAATTGGCGTCTATGAAGTGCGCCCCGGCCTAATCAAAACCGATATGACCATTCCGGCAACAGCCTATTACGATGAACTAATTGCCAAAGGTCTGGTGCCGTGGGGACGCTGGGGTTATCCGGCTGATATCGCCTCCACAGTACGGGCAATGGCGGAAGGCAAACTGATTTATACCTGTGGCCAGGCGGTCGCTATCGACGGCGGCTTAAGTATGCCGCGCTTCTGAGGCTGAATCATGAGAGATCTGTTACAACGCCCGGATTTATTCAGCATTAATACCGCGACGCTGGGCTATAAAATGCCGCTACCCGCCATTATTGATGCCTGCGCCGCACGCGGTATCGGCGCGCTCGCCCCCTGGCGCAGAGAGTTGCAGGGCGAAGATCTCCAGCAGATCGCCCGCCAGCTTGCCGCCAGTAACATGAGCGTTTCCGGTTTGTGTCGTAGCACCTATTACACCGCGCCGACGCTGGCGGAGCGCAAACTGGCAGTAGATGATAACCGTCAGGCGCTGGACGATGCCGCTGCGCTGAACGCCGCCTGTTACATGCAGGTGGTTGGCGGGTTACCAACTGGCACAAAAGATCTGTATGAGGCGCGGGAACAGGTGAAACAAGGGATTCGCCAGTTGCTGCCACATTCGAAAGAAGTCGGCGTGCCAATTGCGCTGGAGCCACTGCACCCGATGACTGCCGCCGATCGTTCCTGTTTGTGTACGCTACGCCAGGCACTGGACTGGTGTGATGAACTCGATCCCGATGGTGAGTTTGGTCTCGGCGTGGCGGTGGATGTCTACCACGTCTGGTGGGACCCGGAACTGGCCAGCCAAATCCTGCGTGCCGGAAAACGAATTCTCGCATTTCATGTTTCCGACTGGTTAGTGCCAACCACCGATCTGGTCAATGATCGGGGAATGCCGGGAGATGGCATCATCAATATTCCGTCAATCCGTCGCCTGGTTGAAAACGCCGGATTTAATGGCGCTATAGAGCTGGAAATATTCTCACCGTACTGGTGGCAGCAAGATATAAACAGCACGCTGGATATTAGCGTCGATCGCATCGCGCATTATTGTTAAGGAATGATCATGAATGACCAACCCGTTCTGTTCAGCAGAGCGGCGGCTTCCTGCCGTCTGACGTTGAACCGTGAAGATAAATGTCATGCCATTAATGAAGAGATGATTGAATCTCTCGATCATTATTTAAATGAAATTGAAAACGACACCACATTACGATTAGTCGAATTAACCGCAACCGGCGATAAATTCTTTTGTGCGGGCGGCGATATTAAATCATGGTCGACTTATTCTCCATTAGATATGGGCAGAAAGTGGATTAAACGCGGTAATGATGTTTTTAATCGCCTACGCAATTTACCGCAATTAACGGTTGCGAATCTAAACGGTCACACCATCGGCGGCGGTATTGAACTTGCCTTGTGCTGCGATATTCGTATCGCTCGCCCCAACGCAAAATTCTCTAACCCGGAAGTGATGCTTGGCATGGTGCCTGGCTGGATGGGCATCGAACGTGTGCTTAATCAGGTCGGTCCGGTGGTTGGTCGCCAGATGCTGATGTTGGGTAAACGCCTGACGGCGCAGGAAGCCCTGGCGGCGAATTTGATTGATGAAGTGGTAGAAAAAGAACAGATAGAAAGCTGGATGGCGAATCAGTTAGCGCACCTGGAAAAATGTGGCCCGGTGGCGCTGGCGCATATTAAGCAACTGATTCTGGCGCTGGAAAATAAACATGCCGATTACTCACACCAGTTACTGGCGGGATTAATGTCCGCCACCCACGATTGCCAGCAAGCCACGCGCGCATTTGCCGAAAAAGGCAGCGTCAGCTTCCATAATCAATAAGGAAATTGTATGCGTAAGATAACAACCGCCGGGGCACTGGCGGCGCAAATTCAGGACGGCGCAACCATTGCCATTAGCGGTAACGGCGGCGGCATGGTGGAAGCTGACCATATTCTGGCAGCCATTGAAGCGCGTTTCCTGCAAACCGGACACCCCCGCAACCTGACACTAATCCACTCGCTGGGCATTGGCGATCGCGACAGCAAAGGCACTAACCGCCTCGCTCATGCCGAAATGCTCAAACGCATAATTGCCGGACACTTTACCTGGTCCCCCAAAATGCAGGAGTTGGTAAAAAATAACGCCATCGAAGCGTATTGCTTTCCTGGCGGTGTAATTCAGGCACTGCTGCGGGAGATCGGTGCCGGACGTCCTGGGCTTTTTACCCACGTAGGGCTGGGATCGTTTGTTGATCCACGCAATGGTGGCGGAAAGTCGAACGCTTGCACCACTGACGATCTGGTAGAACTGATTGAAATTGATGGCGAAACCAAACTCCGATATCGCCCTTTCAAAGTGGACTATGCCATTTTGCGCGGCACTTATGCCGATCCGCGTGGCAACGTTAGCCTCGAAGAAGAAGCGATTGATATGGATAGCTATTCGATGGCGCTGGCAGCACACAACAGCGGCGGCAAAGTATTCGTCCAGGTGCGCGATGTGCTGGAAGCTGGCGCCATCGAACCACGCCGGGTCAAGCTGCCGGGGATTCTGGTCGATGGCATCGTTGAGCACCGCGAACAACCGCAAACCTATCTTGGCGGCTACGACCTGACAATTAGCGGTCAGCATCGCCGTCTGAGTTCTACCGGCGCTATTGAACTGGTTAGCCATCCGGTGCGCCGTCTGATTGCCCGTCGGGCGGCACGCGAACTGGTGGCTGGCGCTTCTACCAACTTTGGCTTTGGTATTCCGGGCGGTATTCCTGGGGTTGCACTGCGCGAAGGTGTTCCTTATCAAAGTTTATGGTTGAGTGTCGAGCAAGGCGTGCATAACGGCATGATGCTGGATGACGCGTTTTTCGGCTGCGCCCGTAACGCTGACGCGATTATCCCTTCGCTGGATCAATTCGAGTTCTACAGCGGCGGCGGCATTGATATTACTTTCCTCGGCATGGGCGAGATGGATCAGCACGGTAACGTCAATGTCTCACACCTGAACGGCAATCTGATCGGCCCTGGCGGCTTCCTCGAAATTGCACAAAATGCCCGTAAAGTGGTGTTCTGCGGCACATTCGACGCCAAAGGCAGCAAGATCGACGTGACGCCAGATGGTCTGCATATCACCCAGTCAGGTCAAATACCCAAACTGGTTACTCAGGTGGAAAAAATCACCTTTAGCGCCGCTTACGCACAGCAAAGTGGTCAGGAAGTGCTGTACATCACCGAACGCGCGGTTTTTCAGTTAACGACAGAAGGTGTTGAATTAATTGAGATTGCCCCGGGCGTGGAGATTGACCGCGACATTCTGCCGTTCATGGCCTTCCGTCCGATTATCAGGCAGCCGCGTCTGATGGAAAGTAGCCTGTTTACGCCGATGGAGGACGCATGAGCCAGCCTGATGACGCCATCCTCGAGGCGCTGACGCACGTCACCTTTCCGAAAGGTTTTACGCCAGCAGAACCGCACTCAATTGTCACCGTGGAGGATGTTGATTACCCAACCTGGCAAGTTGATGCACTGGTCGTTGGTAGCGGCGCGGCTGGATTACGTGCAGCGGTTGAGCTGAAACGTCGCCAGCAAAATGTGCTGCTTGCTACCGCCGGGTTATACATGGGAACGTCAGCCTGCTCCGGTTCCGATAAACAGACGCTGTTTACCGCTGCTACTGCGGGCAACGGCGACAACTTCGCAAAACTGGCCGAGGCACTGGCGAGTGGCGGCGCGATGGATCACGACACGGCATATGTCGAAGCGGTCGGTTCCCTACATACCCTTGGTGGGCTGCAATATCTTGGTCTGGAATTGCCGGAAGATCGCTATGGCGCAATTCTCCGTTATCAGACCGACCATGACGAAGCCGGACGCGCGACGTCCTGTGGACCACGCACTTCTCGCCTGATGGTGAAAGTGCTGCTGGAAGAAGTGCAGCGCCTCTCCATTCCACTGCTGACCAGTGCAACGGTGATTAAACTGCTGCATCAACGCGGTGAGAATGGCGAAGATCGCGTGGCGGGGGCTATCCTCGCAACCGGTTCCCGCGCCCATAACCCGTGGGGGCTGGCAATTGTGACTGCGCCCAATGTGGTACTGGCAACGGGCGGACCGGGCGAGCTTTATCGCGACAGTGTTTATCCGCATAAATGCTTTGGCTCGCTGGGGCTGGCGCTGGAAGAAGGTTTGACGCTAACCAATCTGACCGAAAGCCAGTTTGGTATAGGCACGCCGCGCAGCACGTTTCCGTGGAATTTATCCGGCACCTATGTGCAGGTGATCCCGTATATCTATTCTGTGGATACAGAGGGTAACGAGTATAATTTCCTTGCGGATTACTATCGCACTACCCAGGAACTGGCTTCAAATATCTTCCGTAAAGGCTATCAGTGGCCGTTCCACGCCACACGGGTGATGGATTTTGGCTCCAGCCTGCTGGATATGGCGGTGGCAAAAGAGCAGCAATCAGGCCGCCTGGTGTTTATGGATTTCAATCGCAATCCTGAAGCGGTGCCTGGTGATTTGCCATTCTCATTAGCGCGACTGGATGCTGACGTTCACGCGTATCTGGAAAACAACGGCGCGCTGGCACCATCGCCCATCGAACGCCTGCAACGAATGAATCCGCTGTCTATCTCGTTGTACCAGATGCACGGTTACGGGCTCACCACGCAACCACTGCAGTTCGCCATGAATAATCAACACATGAACGGCGGCATTGAGGTGGATATCTGGGGGCAAACCTCTCTCCCCGGCTGTTTTGCCGTGGGAGAAGTGGCCGGAACTCACGGCGTCACTCGCCCCGGCGGCGCAGCGCTGAATGCCGGGCAGGTTTTTGCCGTGCGCCTGGCGCGCTTTATTGGCTGTACGCAAATGCGGTCTGTTGAGGGAGATATCGCGCAACGGGTAGCTTCGCCCCTGACTACCGTAAGAGAGGTCATCACCCAGGCGCTGGCAAACGAAAACGGTATGACGCTGGCAACGGTGAAAGAAAAAATCCAGACGCGAATGTCTGATTACGCTGGATTTATTTGTCATGCCGATAAAGTTCGCCACGCCACCCGCGATGCCCTGCTGTTGAGTGAATTTGCCCAGCAACACGGTTTAACCATCAACCACGCAGGCGAAGTTGCTGAATTATTTATGTGGCGGCATATGGCGCTGACCTCTGCCGCCGTTTTAACGCAACTCACACATTATATTGACGCAGGTGGCGGCAGTCGTGGGGCGCGGATGGTTATTGATCCGCAAGGCGAATGCCTGCCACAAACTCGTCGCGGCGCAAAAGAAGAATGGCGTTTTCGCTCTGAGCAAGCCGACGATAAAAATCACAAATTAACGATTCAATATTCACAAGGTTATTTTATTACCGAAGTTAAGTCTTTACGCAAACAACCGCATATTAACGGTATTTTCTTTGAAAAAAACTGGCCAGATTTTCTGAATGGAGAGATTTACACACAATAATTTTTAATATGTTCTCTGTACCTGATTTTATTACCTATTACACGGAAATACCAACAACCAGGGTTTATTAATATAATTAAAAGGTTTAAACATGAATAAAATAAAGAATTATCGGTGGCATATGATTGCCCTCGTATGTTTTATCACTGTAATCAATTATCTGGACAGAACTGCATTAGGTATTGCGGCTCCAACCATTATGGAGACCACCGGAATAACCAAAGAGCAATATTCATGGATCGTCAGTGCGTTCCAGTTGGCCTATACATTAGGGCAACCGGTGATGGGTTTCTTTATTGATACCGTTGGTCTGAAATTAAGCTTTGCGATTTGCGCCGCAATCTGGGGCCTGGCGACAATGGGTCATGCACTGACCGGAACATGGTCAGGTCTGGCATTTATGCGCGCCCTGATGGGTTTCAGCGAAGCATCGGCAATTCCGGCGGGTGTTAAAACAGCATCAACATGGTTCCCGGCAAAAGAGCGCGGTGTGGCTACGGGGGTTTTCAATATGGGAACTTCACTCGGTGCAATGCTTGCGCCACCGCTGATTGCCTGGTGCATTATGTTTCATAGCTGGCAATTTGCGTTTATTGTCTCGGGTAGCCTTGCTTTGCTCGCGGCTATATTTTGGTTCTTTTGTTATAAAGATCCGAAAGATGCCAAACGCCTTTCTGATGAAGAGCGTCAATATATTGAATCAGGACAAGAGCAGCATCTTAAAACAGGTAAAAAAGAAAAAACGTCAATCAAACATATCCTCAGCCAACGTAATTTCTGGGGTATCGGCATCGCGCGTTTTCTCGCAGACCCGGCATGGGGAACCATTAATTTCTGGGTGCCTATATTCTTCGTTGAAACGCTGCATTTTAGCCTGAAAGAAATTGCCATGTTTGTCTGGCTACCTTTCCTGCTGGGCGACCTCGGCTGTTTAGCCAGCGGTTTTGTGGCGAAGTTCTTCCACGATCGCGGCGTGAGTTTAATTAACTCGCGAAGAATTACCTTCACTATTGCTGCGGTCATTATGATGACAATCGGCCTGGTGAGTATTGTCGAAAATCCCTACATTGCCGTATTGCTGATTAGTATTGGCGCGTTCTCGCATCAATGTCTTTCTACTGTTGCGGCAACACTGGGCGGCGATTTGTTCAAAAAAGATGAAGTTGCCACCGCCGTTGGTATGGCGGGTGCCTGTGCGTGGAGTGGTCAGTTGATTTTCAACCTGTTTATCGGGGCATTCGTTCACATTATCGGCTTCGCGCCGTTCTTTATTGCTCTGGCTTTCTTTGACATCCTGGGGGCAATTGCGCTGTGGGCGCTTATCAAAGTCAAAGATGAAGAACCGCACGTACAATTAGCTACGAGCTAATATTTAAGATGAGTGCGCTGTAATTATGGTTATGGCGCTTCAACAATAAAGCAAAACGCCGGCACATGGCCGGCGTTTTTACGTCTCGTTGAATAACGAATTATTCAGCTACTACGTTTACGATCACTTTCGCGAATACTTCGCTGTGAACCTGGAAGCTTACTTCGTGTTCGCCAGTGGTACGCAGAACGCCGTTCGGCAGACGAACTTCGCTCTTAGCCACTTCAACGCCTGCTGCAGTTACAGCGTCAGCGATGTCGCGAGTACCGATGGAACCGAACAGTTTACCTTCGTCGCCAGCTTTAGACGCGATGGTAACAGTTTCCAGTGCATTGATTTTCTCAGCGCGAGCATTAGCTGCTGCCAGAACTTCAGCCAGTTTAGCTTCCAGTTCAGCGCGACGTGCTTCGAAGAATTCAATGTTTTTCTTGGTAGCTGGAACAGCTTTACCCTGTGGTACCAGGAAGTTACGAGCGTAGCCCGCTTTAACATTTACCTGATCACCCAGGCTACCCAGGTTTGCTACTTTATCAAGCAGAATAACTTGCATTACCTTATCCTCTCAAAGTCGTATTAATGGACCGTGACCGATTACTGATGGCGATCAGTGTACGGCAGCAGGGACAGGTAGCGAGCGCGTTTGATAGCGCGAGCCAGCTGACGCTGGTATTTTGCACGGGTCCCGGTGATACGGCTTGGGACAATCTTACCGCTTTCGGTGATGTAGTTTTTCAGCGTAGCGATATCTTTATAGTCGATCTCTTGAACGCCTTCCGCGGTGAAACGGCAGAACTTGCGACGACGGAAATAACGTGCCATATGGCTAGTCTCCAGAATCTATCAATTCAATCTGCTCGGCATGCAAAACCATTTTGCTCAGACCGTTCTTTGCCTTGTGGCATGAAATGAACCCCTGAACGGTTATGCGACTGCCGACCGTTATACTGTGAGTAATGGCCTGGTTTTCGTGTCCGCTAATAATAACGGGCATTTGGCACCACGCCTGCCGATGAAAACCGGCTTCCTCCTGCACAGAACGATGCTCAAGCACGAACTGGCAGTGAGGAATTCCTGATGGACTGACCTTTCGAAGGGGCATCCTGCACACGGTGCCGGACAACACCAGACGGTTGGTCATCAGAAATTACTCTTCAGAATCCCCAGCTTCAGCATCATCAGCGGTTTCGTTTGCGAAATCATCGCGACGCTCACGGCGCTCGTCTTTCGCTTTAACCATCGGAGATGCTTCGGTAACGGCGTGCTTAGTACGCATTACCATGCTACGGATAACGGCGTCGTTGAAGCGGAAGGTAGTTTCCAGCTCATCGATCACTTCCTGCGGCGCTTCAACGTTCATCAGAACGTAGTGAGCTTTGTGCAGTTTGTTGATCGGGTAAGCCAGCTGACGGCGGCCCCAGTCTTCCAGACGGTGGATCTTGCCTTCTGCACCAGTGATGGCAGCAGTGTAGCGCTCGATCATGCCCGGAACCTGTTCGCTCTGGTCAGGATGGACCATAAAAACGATTTCGTAATGACGCATCGAATTGCTCCTTACGGATTATTCAGCCTCCTGTCTGGGTCAGCCGCAGCCCATGGAGGCAAGGAACGTGTTAAAGGGCGGCTGAAAAATGACGCGTTATAGTACTGGTATACCCCACTAAACTCAAGGCCAGCCGACAAATAATTCTCATCTTTCGCTAAATCGTACTAACCCGCTGATTTGAAGTTCATCACATTCCATTACGGTGTTTTTTTGAACAACTGCATCAGAAATGGTCACCATCAACTTCTTTATCATTGATTAAAATTAAATCAGAAGATCATCACAGAGGAGCGCATACAAAGACAGCCGTCGAGGAGGTATTTATGTTCAGTCGTGTTTTAGCCCTTCTGGCTGTGCTTTTGCTAAGTGCAAATACATGGGCAGCCATTGAAATCAATAACCACCAGGCCAGAAATATGGACGATGTGCAGAGCTTAGGCGTGATTTATATCAATCATAACTTTGCCACTGAAAGTGAAGCACGTCAGGCATTAAACGAAGAAACCGATGCGCAGGGCGCAACGTACTACCACGTGATTCTGATGCGGGAACCGGGGAGTAACGGCAACATGCACGCCAGCGCGGATATTTATCGCTAGCACCAGGTATAACCAACGAAACATTGTCATAGTTTGCATTGCCCCCTTCACCGGGGGCTTTTTTATGAAAAACGGCTGCGGAATCAGACCAGTTATCTCCCGAAGAAGGATATTTCCGCAGCGCGTGTTTTACTTCTGCCCGTAATAAGCGTTGGGACCATGCTTACGCATAAAGTGCTTATTCATCAGATAACTATCGATGGGATTTAGTTGCGGGTTAATGCCGCGCGCAATCCACGCCATTTTCGCCACTTCTTCCATCACCACCGAATTATGCACCGCATCATGAGCGTCTTTACCCCAGGCGAACGGCCCGTGCTGGTAAACCACAATCCCCGGCGTATGCAGCGGCTCGGCATCGCCCAGCGTTTCGATGATCACTTTGCCGGTGTTCAGTTCATACTCGCCCTGCACCTCTTCTTCGCTTAATCCGCGCGTACACGGAATATCGCCAAAGAAATAGTCAGCGTGTGTGGTGCCTAACGCCGGGATCGCCATCCCCGCCTGCGCCCATGCGGTGGCATGGGTTGAGTGGGTATGCACGATTCCACCGAGAGATGGATAACGACGGTAAAGCTCGAGATGCGTTGCAGTGTCTGACGATGGACGATACTGCCCTTCCACCACATTGCCACTCATGTCAACCACCACCATATCGTCCACTTGCATGGTTTCGTAGGCGACGCCGCTGGGCTTAATTACCACCAGCCCGCGTCCGCGATCAATGGCGCTGACGTTGCCCCAGGTAAAGGTCACCAGTCCGTAACGCGGCAGATCCATGTTGGCTTCAAATACCTGTAGTTTCAGCTTTTGCATTATGCGGCCTCCACCATGCCCGCTTTGGCCATGCGCGCTTTCACCCAATCACGCGCTTTCGCCACTTCTGCCGCCGGGTCTTCCGCCGTTTCGCTCCACATCTCAATCAGATAAGGCCCGCAATAACCACTCTGTTTGAGCGTTTCAAAGCAACGTTCGAAGTCCACCACGCCTTCGCCAAACGGCACATTTTTAAAGACGCCCGGTTTGGTGTCTTTCACATGCACCGCGACGATGTGCCCTATTCCAGCCTGTAATTCCATCTGCACGTCGTTATCCCACGCCGACAGGTTGCCGATATCCGGATAGAGCTGGAACCACGGGTTGTTGAGATAGTGTGCATAGCCCAGCGCCTTGCTGATGGAGTTCATCAACGGGTAATCCATGATCTCCATCGCCAGCGTCACCTGCGCACGGCTCGCCATCTCAACACTCTCTTTCAGCCCTTCGCGAAAACGACGACGCGTTTCGTTATTGGCTTCCTGATAGTAGACGTCATAGCCCGCCAGTTGGATCACGCGAATGCCGACATCCTGGGCGAACTGGATAGCTTTACGCATAATCTCCAGCCCCTGCGCCCGCACTGTGTCATCTTCGCTGCCCAGCGGAAAACGACGATGGGCAGAAAGGCACATGGACGGTACGCGCACGCCAGTTTCAACAATCGCATTCACCAGCGTCAGACGTTGTTCGCGGCTCCAGTCAAGGCGAGACAGGCGAGCGTCCGTTTCATCTACTGACATCTCAACAAAATCGAAGCCCAACGTTTTTGCCAGTTGCAGCCGTTCCAGCCAGCACTCCCCGGTGGGGAGTGCTTTTTCATAGATGCCAAGCGGGATTTGTTTGGACAACATATCCGCTCCTTAGCCCCACAGTTGGGCGATGGAACGTTTGAACTGACGCGCAGCTTCAACCGGAGACGCGGCATCACGGATGCTACGACCAGCGATAAAGACATGAATCGGAATACCTTTGAACAGTGGCAAATCTTCCAGCGCCAGGCCACCGGTAATGGTTACTTTGAAGCCCATATCAGAAAGGCGTTTGATCGCGGCGATATCTGATTCGCCCCAGCCTACACCGGCTGCTTGCGCATCACGGCTGCGGTGATACACCACCTGCTGGATGCCCGCTTCACGCCATGCATCCGCCTGTTCCCAGGTCCAGAAACCAGTCAGTTCAATCTGTACGTCGCCGTTAAACTCTTTTGCCACATCCAGCGCGCCTTTGGCGGTGTTGATATCCGCACAGCAAATCACGGTGACCCAGTCAGCGTTGGCTTCAAAGCACATACGAGAAAGGATTTTGCCCGCATCAGCAATTTTGGCGTCTGCCAGCACAATCTTGTGTGGATAGAGTGCTTTCAGATCGCGCACCGCACGCACACCTTCCCCCATACACAGAATGGTGCCCACTTCGATAATATCGACTTCTTCAGCAATCAGACGAGTGGTTTCATAGGCGCTATCCATAGTCTGGTTGTCCAGCGCGACTTGCAACATGGGTAATGACATCTTCAATTCCTTCTTAAGCAGCCGCGTTGGTGCGGTCAATTAAATCCAGTACTTCCTGCTCGGTACGGCAGGCGCGTAAACGGTCGAAATTCTCTTCATCTTCAAACAGGTTGACGATTTGCATGATGCCCACTTCCTGATGAGTATTGGCATCGACTGCCGCCATCGTGATGAGGATATCCACCGGGTCGTTATCTTCGTGGTTGAACTCCAGCGGCTTTTTCAACGTCACCAGCGCAAAACCGGTTTTCTTAACCCCCTCTTCCGGGCGTCCGTGTGGCATTGCCAGGCCTGGCGCGAGCACAAAGTACGGGCCGTGCTGTTCAACCGCATCCAGAATCGCCTGGTAGTAACGCGGCTCAACAACATCCGCCGCCACCAGCAGGTCAACGCCAATTTTTACCGCGTCCTGCCAGGTCTCTGCTTCTACCTGCAAACAGATAGATTTATTTTCTGCCAGCGAATCACGTAATTTCATGGCGCGTCCTTACTTCATGTCCTGCGGGAAATGTTCTTTGATCACTTCCAGCAGTTTCGGGCCAAAGTCTGTGGGTGAGAGCATGTTGCGCACGCCAACCACATATTTGTTGCCGGTAACAGTGATTTCGCCCGCAATATGGGTAGAAGCGATGATGATATCCGCGCCGCTCAACTCGCTTTTGTACTCGCCAACCGCGCAGCTATTTACCGTGTGGTCAATGTTTGATTGGGTTAAAAACTGGTCCACTTTCATTTTCATGATCATGGAACTGCCTTGTCCGTTGCCACACACAGCCAGAATACGTACGGTCATAATCAAAACTCCTTATTAAGCAGACTGTTCTGCCAGTTGTTTTTCTGCATCTTCTTCTGCGCGCAGCGCGCGGCCAGCGAAGTACATATAAGCCAATGCAATAACGATGATGACGGCCATAAAGGCGATACCGATGGAGAAGAAGCCCTGCATCATCGGCGGTGCCAGAATCGACCAGTCCGCCATGCCCATCCAGGCACTCATACCGGTGAGTTTCACCGCCCAGACGCAGCCAAAGATTTCAATCATCCCCATCACCAGACAAATCTTCAGCGCCGCACGCCAGCCGCCGAAGTGGTTCGCGAATACGCCGATGGTGGCGTTGGAGAAAAACATCGGGATAAAACCAGGAATGATCAGAATCGCGGAACCGCAGGCGACCAGAATACCAACCGCTATTAGTTGCCCGATGGTGCCCCACATAAAGCCCCAGACCACGGCATTCGGCGCAAAGCTATAGATAGCCGCACAGTCAATCGCCAGAACCGCACCCGGGATCAGACGCTGGGAGATACCGTTAAATGCTTCAGAGAGTTCCGCGACAAACATGCGCACGCCCTGAGTAATGATGAAGATCGCCACCGCAAAGGAGAAACCGGTTTGCAGGATGTACACCACCCAGTTCACTTTGCCTGCCATCGCCTGCACGGTATCGATACCGAAAGAGAGCAGAATGGCACCAAAGAAGATGGTCATCACAATCGCCGTGGAGACGATGTTGTCGTGGAAAATGTTCAGCCAACCGGGCAATTTGAGGTCTTCAACGCTTTCCTCTTTTTTGCCCAAATACGGCGCGACCTTATAGGCAAGCCAGGAAGCAAACTGCTGTTGGTGACCGATGGAGAAACCGCAGCCGTCCGTCACTTCCTGAGTCGGCTTGTACATCATGTTGGAGGTGATGCCCCAGTAAAGCGAAACCAGAATCGCAGTGCAGATAATGGTAGTCCACATGGAGTAGCCGAAAATAAACAGCGTGACAGCTATCAGACCCGCCTGTTGGAACATGATGTGGCCGGTCAGCATGATGGTGCGAATACCAGTAATGCGACGCAGCAGCACGTAACAGATGTTTAGCGCCAGTGCCAACAACACCGCATAACCCACCCAGCTATAGGCATCGCCCATACGCTCAATAGTTGCCATCATCGATGCGTAGGTATCTGAAATCGCGCCATTAATGCCATAGACTTCCGACATTTTTGCCACCACCGGTTTAAAAGTGCTGGTCAGGATGCCGGACCCTGCTTGCAGCAACATAAAACCGATAATCGTTTTGATGGTGCCTTTGATAATCACGCTGACGCTTTTACGCAGCAGGATGTAGCCCAGGCAGGTCACAATACCCAGCAATAACGGGGCATTGGTCATGACCTGGTTAAAGAACACGGTAAAGATGCTGTAGAGGATCTCCATAACGATCTCCTGAAGAAGAGGTAACCGGGAATTCCGCACACCCGGAATGTTGTGCACTCACTCTAATTTTCAAAAGTAATCACAACAAGATTATTTGTGATTAAATGTGACGCGGCACGCAAATAATTCCACATAGAAAGTATGGTGTTCACAAGACGAAACAATTACTTATTTAAATTCATTTAGTTAATTAAATTACACACTCCTTTAAATCTTTCCATACTCAAAATCATCAACAACGCTTTCGGTGAAAAGTCAAAAAATGGTCATTGCCTTCCTGAAAAAACAGTGTCAGGATTAATCAAAACCAATCACACATTGATTCAAATTGAACTATCATGAAGGTAAATGGCGATGAGTAAAGTGAAAAGTATCACCCGTGAATCCTGGATCCTGAGCACCTTCCCGGAATGGGGTAGCTGGCTGAATGAAGAAATAGAGCAAGAACAGGTCGCACCAGGCACCTTTGCGATGTGGTGGCTCGGCTGCACCGGGATCTGGTTGAAATCGGAAGGCGGCACCAACGTGTGCGTCGATTTCTGGTGCGGTACTGGCAAACAAAGTCACGGTAACCCACTGATGAAACAGGGTCACCAGATGCAGCGCATGGCAGGGGTGAAAAAACTGCAACCGAACCTGCGCACCACACCATTTGTCCTTGATCCGTTTGCCATTCGCCAGATCGACGCTGTGCTGGCGACTCACGATCACAACGATCATATCGACGTGAACGTCGCTGCAGCCGTAATGCAAAACTGCGCCGACGATGTGCCATTTATCGGGCCGAAAACCTGTGTGGATTTATGGATTGGCTGGGGCGTGCCGAAAGAACGCTGCATCGTGGTCAAACCAGGCGATGTGGTAAAAGTGAAAGACATTGAAATTCATGCCCTTGACGCGTTCGACCGTACTGCACTGATTACCCTGCCTGCGGATCAAAAAGCGGCTGGCGTACTGCCGGACGGGATGGATGATCGCGCAGTGAACTATCTGTTCAAAACGCCGGGCGGTTCCCTGTATCACAGCGGCGACTCCCACTACTCCAACTACTATGCAAAACATGGTAATGAGTATCAGATCGATGTGGCGTTAGGATCTTATGGCGAGAACCCGCGCGGTATTACCGACAAAATGACCAGCGCCGATATGTTGCGTATGGGTGAAGCGTTAAATGCAAAAGTGGTGATCCCGTTCCACCACGATATCTGGTCAAACTTCCAGGCCGATCCGCAGGAAATTCGCGTACTGTGGGAGATGAAAAAAGATCGTCTGAAGTATGGTTTTAAGCCGTTTATCTGGCAGGTTGGCGGCAAGTTCACCTGGCCGCTGGATAAAGACAACTTCGAATACCACTATCCGCGTGGTTTTGACGATTGCTTCACCATTGAACCGGATCTGCCGTTCAAATCGTTCCTGTAATCCGTCGCTTTTACCGGATAGCGTGGAGATGTTCCCGCTATCCGGCGTAGTATTTCCTGGCTATTTCAAATATCATCTAAAAAAATCAAATTTTATCGGAATAGCTCATGACTGAAGCACAAAGACATCAAATCCTCCTGGAAATGCTCGCACAATTGGGCTTTGTGACCGTAGAGAAAGTTGTTGAGCGCCTGGGAATTTCGCCTGCTACCGCACGACGGGACATTAATAAACTCGACGAGAGCGGCAAACTGAAAAAAGTGCGCAATGGCGCGGAAGCCATCACCCAACAGCGTCCTCGCTGGACACCAATGAATCTCCACCAGGCACAGAACCACGATGAAAAAGTGCGTATCGCCAAAGCGGCATCGCAACTGGTCAATCCGGGCGAAAGTGTGGTCATCAACTGTGGTTCCACCGCATTCCTGCTCGGAAGGGAAATGTGTGGCAAGCCTGTGCAAATCATCACCAATTATTTACCGCTGGCAAATTACCTGATCGATCAGGAACATGAGAGCGTGATCATCATGGGCGGGCAGTACAATAAAAGCCAGTCCATCACCTTAAGCCCGCAGGGCAGTGAGAACAGCTTGTATGCCGGCCACTGGATGTTTACCAGTGGCAAAGGGCTGACGGCAGAAGGGTTGTATAAAACCGATATGCTAACAGCGATGGCAGAGCAGAAGATGCTGAGCGTGGTGGGGAAACTGGTGGTTCTGGTCGATAGCAGCAAGATTGGTGAGCGCGCGGGTATGCTCTTTAGCCGCGCCGATCAAATCGATATGCTGATCACTGGCAAAAATGCTAACCCGGAAATCCTGCAACAACTGGAAGAGCAAGGGGTCAGCATTCTGCGCGTTTAAAGATGCTGGCGGAAAAATTTCACCGCGGCATCTAACGCTTCTGGCGTAATGCGATGACGCACGCCTGGCTGCCATGAACAGGTTAACTGTTTATCCAGCCCCGCTTCTCTTAGTGCCTGCTGCAAACGTACTGATTCGTCGGCAGGTACGACATCATCATCAAGACCATGCCATAAGAGCAGTGGTCTGTTTCCCAGCTCTTCCCGGTGGTTTGTCGCTTCCCACTCCACCAGCGGAGCGATAATGTTATTAAATTCGCGCTGCTGCGCTGCCGTTTCAGGTATCAGCGGTGGAAACAGTGAACGGGCAAGCGATGTGAAATAGCCCGATCCCATCATGCTGGCGGTACATTTCACCGTGGAGTGGCGAGCGGTAATTCCCAAGGCCGTCATCGCGCCCATCGATGCGCCGCCGACTGCCAGACGGTCATCAAGCAGCCAGTTTTCTTTAACAATAGCCGCACGTAATGGCGTAAATTCTTGCATATTTTGCCGCAATATTTGCCAGAACTGATTTAACCGTCGCGGTGTGTCGCCACTAAAACGGATACCGTGATCGGGTGCGTCTGGCATGATTACCCGCATACCGGCCTGTGCCAGCGCAACGGCAAAATAGCTATACACCAGACTGGATGAAGTAAAACCGTGATAAAAAATCACGCACGGTAACGGAGTTTCTTTTTGCCCAACGGGATAAGCATGTAGAACGGGAATATCTGCCAGTACGAGCGATTCTAATTCAATCATCTATTCCTCCTTTTTGTCTGGTATGACATGAAGAAATCCTTAGCACAAGTTTCCGCTGGCAGTATTAGTTCATAATGTTGAGATATGGGTTACGCTTTCACCACGTTTTCATTCGAAAATCGCGTACCAGGTAACAATTCGGGAACATTCTCCCAAAGTTAAATTAATAAGGCACTACACTATGGTTAGCAGGAAACGTAATAGCGTTGTTTACCGGTTTGCCAGTTTATTATTGGTGTTGATGTTAAGCGCCTGTAGCGCACTGCAAGGTACGCCACAGCCAGCGCCACCAGTAACGGATCATCCGCAGGAAATTCGCCGCGACCAAACCCAAGGGCTACAGCGAATTGGAACGGTAAGCACAATGGTCCGTGGCTCACCGGATGACGCATTAGCAGAAATCAGAGCGAAAGCTGCCGCGGCAAAAGCTGATTATTACGTCGTCGTAATGGTGGATGAAACCATTGTGACAGGACAGTGGTATTCACAAGCCATTTTGTACCGTAAATAAATCAGACAACTTATACAGTAAGCTTTACATTGCTTTGCGTCCCTATGCGTTTACCTGTGCACAATAAATTACCGGCTGGAAGCTCGGGCGTTTATTACCGCGATGGAATGCCCTGCAACATGTGGGGAAACGAAAAATGGAGCTGACGATGAAACAATTACTTGCCTCACCCTCGCTGCAATTAGTTACGTGTCCCGCGAGCGCCACGGCACAGTCTGCAGAATTCGCCAGTGCTGACTGCGTGACGGGCCTGAATGAAATAGGTCAGATCTCAGTTAGCAATATTTCAGGGGATCCGCAGGACGTGGAACGTATCGTGGCGTTAAAGGCCGATGAACAGGGGGCGTCATGGTATCGCATTATTACCATGTACGAGGATCAGCAGCCCGATAACTGGCGTGTACAGGCGATACTGTATGCATGAGTGTTATCAACAGCGAATGAACAACGCCGGATGCGGCGCGAGCGCCCTATCCGGCCTATAAATTCTATATATTTCATTAAGCGTAAACGCTTACAAACACACACCACCAGTCGCCCGCAGTAACAAATCATTCTGGATCTGCCCTGACAACCGCACACCACCGCGCGTATCTAACATCATCTGACACCACGCCTGCGCCATTGGCGGAGAAGCATATTTCAACATTTGCGCGCCACTACCCAGCAAGAATAGCTGATGAGTAATCTCTCGCCCCAGCTCTTCAGACGGTTTGCGCAGTTGCTGCTGTAAACGACGAACCGCGCGATCAAAATAGCGATCCTGTCCTTTCACTTCCATAAACGCTTCCGTCAATAACTCGTATACGCCAGCCTGCTTATTAAGAACGCGCAGCACATCCAGACACATAATATTGCCGGAGCCTTCCCAGATACTGTTCACCGGCATCTCCCGGTACAGCCGCGGCAACTCGCTCTCCTCGCAATAGCCAATACCGCCCAACACCTCCATCGCTTCGGCCACAAATGGGACGCCACTTTTGCAAATCACAAACTTCGCTGCTGGCGTAAATAAACGCGCCCACAGGGCTTCTTTAGCATCGGCACGCCGATCCCACGCCCGTGCCAGACGAAACAACAGCGCCGTTTGCCCTTCAAGCTGAAGCGCCATGCGACTTAAGACATGACGCATAAGGGGCTGTTCGATCAACGGATTGCCAAATACATGTCGTTGATGAGCGTGATAAATCGCCAGCGAAAATGCACGGCGCATCATGGCATGGCTACCCAGGGCGCAATCAAAACGCGTCATCCCGCCCATTTTCAGGATCAGGCGGATGCCTTCTCCCTCCTGGCCTAACAGCCAGCCGATAGCATCCTGAAACTCCACTTCGCAACTGGCATTAGAGCGATTGCCCAGCTTATCTTTCAGGCGTTCCAGGCGAATCGCGTTACGTTGTCCATCAGGCAAAAAACGCGGCACAAAGAAGCAGGACAATCCGCCCGTGGTCTGTGCCAGCACCAAATGCGCGTCGCTTTGCGGCACCGAGAAAAACCATTTATGCCCCACCAGCCGATAAGAACCATCGTCCAGACGCTCTGCCCTGGTAGTATTGCTCATCACATCAGAGCCGCCCTGCTTTTCTGTCATTCCCATGCCAATCAACAGACCGCGTTTTTGCCCGCCTGGCAGCAAATGGGAATCGTAGCGATCGCTCAACAGCGGCGTGGTCCAATCCTTGAATGGTGCAGGTAACATCTGCAATAACAATGGGGTGGCGGCAAAAGTCATGGTTATCGGACATAACGATCCGGCCTCAACCTGTGCGTGCAACATAAAACGCGCCGCGCGCGCCACAAATGCGCCAGAACGAGCATCTTCCTCCCAGGCCAGATTGTGCACCCGATTGGTACATAGTGCCTGCATCAGCAAGTGCCATGCCGGATGAAAACGCACATCGTCCAGACGGCGTCCCTGAGCATCGTAGCGCAACAATTCTGGCGGATTCACATTCGCCAGTCGCCCCAGTTCAAGGGATTCAGCCGTCCCTAACTGCTGACCAATACTGGCGAGAAAATCACTATCCCAGCCCGCACCTTCACGTGTTACCGCTTCGCAAAGCGCGCCATCGGACAGGTATAGATTGCTGTTATTTAAAGGTATCGGTTGATTAAAAACGGTGTGAGTTTGCCAGTGCACTGTGTCTCCCTCCATCAATGGCAGTCACCATTAGTATGGTCACTGCCACGGATTCCTGACAGAAAGAGATTGCTAAAACATTCTTAACCCGCAATGTAATGCGGAACAAAACGCGAAGTATCTTTAGTGATCAGCGTGTTATCTTCGCGAATCCCCATACCGCACGCTTCATCATCGACAATCCAGCTACCAATCAATGTGTAGCTATCGCCAAAGCGCGGCAAAGGCTGAAAAGCCTGGTAGATCATCGGTTCATCGGCGTAATCACCCTCAGCATGGTCAACGACGTTGTTCTGACCGTCAAAAATGGTGACGTTACCGCCTTCCCGTGAGTAGATCGGTTTACGCACGTAGCTTTCGCCCGCAGCAATCTGCGGTTTCTCGCCCTCAAACCAGGATGCCAGAAGATTAGGATGACCAGGGAAAAAGCGCCACAATAGCGGCATTAACCCTTTGTTGCTCAAGATACTTTTCCATAACGGTTCCACCCATTGCTCACGACGCTTGCGCAGCAGCGGGCCGTTATCGTCACGCATCATCCACTCCAGCGGATACAGCTTAAACGCACGCTGGATGACGTTATCATCGAGATCGGTCAGCACACCGCCGACGCCCAGGCCGAGATCTTCAATATAGATAAACCGCGATTCCTGTCCTGCCTGCTGGGCGCAGTCTTGCAAGTACAGCACGGTAGTCCTGTCTTCGTCGGTATCCTGACAGCAACAAAAATAAAACGGTTCACGGCTATAAATCTCGCTAAAGCGCGAAATCAGACGCTCCTGAATGACATTGTACTGATCAGCGTCACGCGGAATAATGCCGCTGCGCCGGGCATCTTCCAGCCACAACCACTGAAAATAAGCCGATTCATACAGCGAGGTCGGCGTATCGGCGTTGTACTCCAGCAACTTCACCGGCGCATTACCACACCAGGCAAAATCCATACGGCCATACAGCGAAGGATCGCGCGCGCGCCAGCTTTCAGCAATTACATCCCAGTACAGCGGGGGGATCGCCAGTTGCGTCAGGATCTCTTCATTTTTAACCGCACGATCCACCACCTCAAGGCACATCTGATGCAGTTCCGCAGTCGGTTTTTCGATCTGCTCTTCAATCTGCCGCAGGGTAAAGCGATAAGCACGACTCTCATCCCAATAGATTTCATTGTCGATGATATGAAAGTCAAATCCGTTATCGGCAGCGATCTGATCCAGATCCCGCCGCACAGGAACGTTGTGTCTCAGCATGATTAGCCTCCCCAATGCCCACGGGCGCTGGAAGAACGACCATAGCCGCCGCGAGAAACGGTTGATGCTTTTCTGGTGGTAAAGCCGCCCGAAGAGTAAGACTCTTTTTTGCCAGAACCGGAGCGCCAGGAGTAATCACCGGAAGTGTTGCGCCAGACGGGGCGCGAAGCATAAGAGGAGCCGCCACTGTTATAAACAAACTGCTCATCGCGATCTTTACGAATAACCCGACTTAATAAAAATCCAGAAATGACCGGGAGCCAACTCTGTTCGACGTTGTCGTAATAGCAATTTTCGTACTTAGACTGACAATTCTGCTGAGTCATATTCTTCGGAACATCGGCATAAAATGCCGCTTTGGCGTTGTTCCAGCCATGAGCACAGATATCTGAATTATTACCGTCATCAATGCAATCCTGCACTGTCGAGTAAAACGTTCCGTCGCCGTCGTTATCGACATCGCCACTATCGCCACAACTTTTCAATACGAAAAAAGCGGCTCCCCCCATTAGCGCCAACGTTAAGTATTTATGTGCGTAGCGATTTCGCTGCGGCGCGAAGGGATTATTCGGTCGATTAATACGGCTGATGGCTCCGTGAGCTGGTTTACTGCTATTTCTTGATTTGCGTTTTCTGGCCATGATCGTCCATTACCATGTCATACAAGCTGCGTTAAAAATACCACCAGCCAGCGCGGCGGTTCCCATAAACATTCCTGCGGCGGTATTGTGATTAATAATTTTGTCGCTTAATGCGGGTATATAAAGTCTGACGCCAGAAAAAACGAGTAATTGAATCACCAGTGCGATCCCACCCCAGGCAAAATAATCAGGAATACTCACCGCATTGATTGCCGCACTGGATAATGGAATAACATAACCCAGCAATGTCCCGCTGAACGCCAGTGACGCCGCGATATTATTGTTTTTGATTAACTGCCATTCATTATGCGGAGTAATTTTGGAATAGATAAACAGAAAGATAATCACCATAGCCACGCCAATAAAAAAATAGGCGCTAAAAGCAAGGAGTGAATCAAGAATATGCATTATAAACTTCCCTGTAATTAACCAATAATATGAAGTGATGTTAGTGGGATATCGACACCCAGCGCACGCGAAAATAACCACTCCGGTTCACCGAGTTCGTTAAAGGATTCCTCACCATTTAACAGCAAATATTCGTAAGTATCTTCGGTCACCTGTCGCTGGTAACCCATCATAAAGTTATGCACTTCCCATTTGGTATGGTTTTGATTTTCTATTTTTTCCAGCATGTAGACCGGCTCAATATTACCTGGTTCTTCGCTATTAAAAAATCGCTGCCAGCGTTTTCCCTGCCAGTTTAAGGTCATCATCCCCATTGCTTTGGCATTAATTGCCTCGCGCCAGTGGCTCTCTTTGCTGATACCGTAACTCTCTTCATAGACAAAGAGCTTGATATCATCAATGTCATCAATGTCTTCGCCGCCAGTGGTATTGATTTGCAGGAATTCATCACCGGAAGTGTAGTAACGGAATATCTGACTACCGCCCCCCAGATCGATGCGACTGGCTGCAGCTACAGTGTATTCTTCCCCCGGTAACGCAATCAGTAATTCATCTTCCAGTAAACGCAACGCTAACGTATCGAGCGTAAAACCATTATGGAGATGCAACCCCAGCGGACCACGAGCGACAGCAGGCTTATCATCATTGCCAAACAGGCGCTGGAAAAAACCAGACATATTTTACCCTTAAAATAGCTGCCAGCCTTTTAGTGAGGCTGGCAAAAAAATTACTCACCCTGTTGGCGTTGCAGCCTTGCCAGCACATCCTGAGCACTGCTTTTGTTAACTCCACCAATCCCCGCTTCCGCCAGTTTTTCGTCGAGATCGCGGCCGTCTGCCACTTTCTCCAGTTGTGCAGCGGCATCCAGCCGTGCCTGACGTTCAGCCTGACGCGCTTGCAGGCGTTTTAAGGATTCAGCCGCTGTAGAGACGCTGGAAGATGCTCCAACGGTAGAGGTCGTTACTGCCTGTTGCGCACGCTGCATGGCTTCAGTGGCCTTAACGACTTCCATCTGTTGCTCAAATTGAGCAATACGCTGTGCCGTTGCCGTTACCGCTTTTTCCACACCATCACGGGAGACTTCAAGATTCGACAACACTTGCTCTTCAGCGGTAATGAGATTCTCAAGGCGCGCGATTTCTTCAGCGACTTCGTTAATCAACGACGGGTTGACGTTCTTACTTAATGCTTCCAGCGCACGGGCTTCCAGAGTGGCTTTACGCTCACGTAAATCTTTCAGTTTATCGTTACTTAATTTCACTCGCGCCAGCAGATCGACGCGTGATTTTCCGGCTTTATCCAGTTCAGCTTTGGCGTCGCGAATATGTTGTTCCAGCATCCGCACACCCTGGTTTTCTTCAATGGATTCTTCCGCCTGTGAAATAAAAGACTTACCTAATGTAAATAAACTTTTTAAAATCCCCATAAATACCTGTCTTCGTGATTAATATGAATATTCTTCAGTAATTTCAGCTAAATCCAATGCATTATCTACCAGCGTGGTTATCTCCAGCAGGAGATCATCAAGGGAAGAGTTAAGCGATAATGCACCAAAAACAATGTAATACTCTTCCTGCTCCACACTGGAGATCCCTACCGATGACAGTGGCATAATCTTCTGATTTCTTAATAAGAAGGTATTAAATTCATCTGGATTACTGATACAACTTACCGGGCAAATAAATGTTTCGATAATCATCTGGCGGGAAGTAAAAAGAATATTGATTTGCAAATCGCCATAATCATTCATTTTAATAATTAATGCGTTTTCATTATTTGTTATATCAATATTTTGTTCAGGTACAGTTTGCAGCGCCGTCGCCAGCGCCAACGGATTCCATGTCATATATTATTCCATAGTGATTAAGTTAAAATATTAATAATATGAATATTTGTAGCACGTAATTATCTTACCAGCTCCAGGTAAAAAAAAACCATCCAAATATGGATGGTTTTTCATAATTCAGAGGAATTAGCTACGCTGGCGTACTGCTTCAAATAAACAAATGCCGGTCGCTACCGAAACGTTCAGGGAAGAAACGCTTCCTGCCATCGGGATGCTGATCAACTCATCGCAATGTTCACGGGTCAGGCGACGCATGCCTTCACCTTCCGCGCCCATCACCAGTGCCAGACGCCCGGTCATTTTGCTCTGATAGAGAGTATGATCCGCTTCACCCGCCGTACCGACGATCCAGATATTCTCTTCCTGCAACATACGCATGGTGCGCGCCAGGTTAGTCACCCGAATCAGAGGAACGCTTTCTGCCGCGCCACAGGCCACTTTTTTCGCCGTTGCATTGAGTTGAGCGGAACGATCTTTCGGTACAATCACCGCATGAACGCCAGCGGCGTCTGCGCTACGCAGGCACGCACCGAGGTTGTGTGGATCGGTAACGCCGTCGAGGATCAGCAGGAACGGTTGTTCGAGCGAAGCGATCAGATCCGGCAGATCGCTTTCCTGATACTGACGTCCAGGCTTCACGCGGGCGATAATGCCCTGATGCACGGCACCGTCGCTTTTCTCGTCGAGATATTGACGATTTGCCAACTGGATAACCACGCCATGAGATTCGAGGGCGTGAATCAGCGGTAACAGACGTTTATCTTCACGGCCTTTTAAAATAAAGACTTCCTGAAAACGTTCAGGGGCGCGCTCCAGCAGGGCCTGCACTGCGTGGATGCCGTAAATCATTTCGCTCATTAATGTACTCGTTGTTAACGTTTTGCCTGATACGCTACGCTTATCAGGCCTACATGATTCTGCAATATATTGAATTTGCGTGATTATGTAGGCCTGATAAGGCGTTCACGCCGCATCCGGCATGAACAAAGCGCACTTTGTCAGCAATCTGACCCTCTTCTTTTTGAAGAGGGTTTTGATCACTCAGCTACTTTTTTCTTCGCTGCACGCTTCGCTTTGGTCGCTGCAGCTATTTTCTGCGTTTTAGCCGATGGCTTTTTCGCTTTTCTCGCGTCTTTTTTCGCCGCTTTCGGCTTCGCTTTTTTCTCACCACGGAAAGCACTGTCTGGCTCAAAGTTTACCTTTTTGCCCACCTGACGACGCTTACCGGCTTTTTTACCTGCATCACCTTTTTTCGCTTTCTCGCGCGCCGTTTTACCGACGTTGCGTGGCGCGCGTTCGCTGGAGATCAGGCTAAAGTCGATCTTGCGCTCGTCCATATTAACCGCTTCGACGCGAACTTCCACGCGGTCGCCCAGGCGATAAGTCTGGCCGCTGGATTCCCCCATCAGACGTTGACCAACCTGATCAAAGCGATAGTAGTCGTTATCCAGCGAAGAAACGTGGACCAGGCCATCAATAAACAGATCATCCAGGCGAACAAAGAAACCGAATCCAGTGACGCTGGAAATTACGCCTTTAAAGACGTTGCCCACCTGGTCGAGCATAAAGTCACACTTCAGCCAGTCTGCCACATCACGCGTTGCTTCATCGGCACGACGTTCCGCCATCGAACAGTGCTGACCCAGTTGCAGCATCTCTTCCATTGAATAATGGTAGCCACCGGTTTCAGTCGTGTTCCCCTGAAGCCCCTGCTCTTTCGCCAACAGATACTTAATGGCACGATGCAGCGTCAGGTCAGGATAACGACGAATCGGTGAGGTAAAGTGGGCATAAGACTGCAATGCCAGACCAAAGTGACCGCGGTTTTCCGGATCGTAAATCGCCTGTTTCATTGAGCGCAGCAGCATGGTTTGTAGCATTTCTGCGTCAGGACGGTCGGCAACCGACTCCAGCAGTTCTGCGTAGTCGCGCGGTTCTGGCTTGTTACCACCCGGCAATTCCAGCCCCAGTTCCGCCAGCACTGAACGGAAAGAGGTAATCGCTTCGGTGCTCGGCTTGTCGTGAATACGGAACAATGCCGGTTCTTTCGCTTTCTCAACGAAACGTGCCGCCGAGATATTCGCCAGAATCATACACTCTTCAATTAATTTGTGCGCGTCGTTACGCTGAGTCTGTTCGATACGTTCAATACGACGTTCAGCGTTGAAAATAAACTTCGCTTCTTCACTCTCAAACGAGATCCCACCGCGCTCTTCGCGGGCTTTATCCAGCACTTTATAGAGGTTATGCAGCTCTTCGAGATGCTTAACCAGCGGCGCGTATTGTTCACGCAGTTCCTGATCGCCCTGCAGAATATGCCAAACTTTGGTGTAAGTCAGACGCGCATGAGAGCTCATCACCGCTTCGTAGAATTTATAGCCGGTCAGGCGACCTTTCGACGAAATGGTCATCTCGCACACCATACACAGGCGGTCTACCTGCGGATTGAGCGAGCACAGGCCGTTAGAGAGTACTTCCGGCAGCATCGGGATAACCTGCGACGGGAAGTAGACCGACGTACCGCGGTTACGTGCTTCTCTGTCCAGCGGTGTTGGTGGACGCACATAGTAACTGACGTCGGCAATTGCGACCCATAAACGCCAGCCACCGCCGCGTTTCTTCTCGCAGTAAACCGCATCGTCAAAGTCACGGGCGTCTTCGCCATCAATGGTGACCAACGGTAAATCACGCAGATCGACACGGCCTGCTTTTGCCTCTTCCGGCACTTCTTCTTTCAGCCCGGCAACCTGTTGCTCAACAGCCTGCGGCCAGATGTACGGAATTTCATGGGTGCGCAGGGCGATATCAACCGCCATGCCGGTGCCCATATTGTCGCCAAGTACTTCGACGATTTTACCCACCGCTTTGGTACGACGTGTCGGGCGTTGAGTCAGTTCGACAACAACGACAAAGCCCATGCGTGCGCCCATGATCTGATCAGGTGGGATTAAGATATCGAAGCTCAAACGGCTGTCGTCAGGAACCACAAAGCCGACGCCCGCTTCGGTAAAGTAACGACCCACAATCTGGCTCGTTTTTGGCACCAGTACGCGGACAATACGCGCTTCACGGCGGCCTTTACGGTCAGCACCAAGCGGTTGCGCCAGAACCTGATCGCCATGAATGCAGGTTTTCATCTGCTCGCTGGAAAGATACAAATCATCTTTACGCCCTTCAACCCGCAGAAAGCCGTAGCCATCACGGTGGCCAATAACAGTACCTTTCACCAGATCGAGACGTTCCGGCAGCGCATAGCACTGACGGCGAGTGAAGACCAGTTGACCGTCGCGCTCCATCGCGCGCAGGCGACGACGCAGGCCTTCAAGCTGCTCTTCGCCTTCAATGTGCAGCTCTACCGCCAGCTCATCACGACTGGCCGGTTTTTCACGTTTGGTTAAATGTTCGAGGATAAATTCCCGACTAGGGATGGGATTCGCGTATTTTTCAGCTTCGCGTTCCTGGAAAGGATCTTGTGACATCTCGGTTCCTCCGTTGTCATCTCTGATGAAGATTTTCGTCACTCCACCAGCAATAATTTATAAAGCGGTTGATTCTCTTCAACCAAATCGGCAAGCGTGTAGTTATCCAGTTCCGTAAGAAAACTTTGCACGGCCTTTGAAAGTGCCTGTTTCAACCGACAGGCAGGTGTGATGTGGCAAAACTCACTGCTGCAATTCACCAACGATAAGGGTTCCAGCTCGCGCACCACATCACCAATACGTATAGCACTCGCCGGTTTACCCAGGCGAATGCCGCCATTTTTTCCACGAACAGCAGTCACGTAGCCGGCACGACTAAGTTGATTGATTATTTTGACCATATGATTACGGGAAACGCCGTAGACGTCAGTCACTTCAGAAATGCTGGTCATCCGCCCTTCTGGCAATGATGCCATGTAGATCAGCGCGCGTAATCCGTAATCAGTGAAACTCGTTAACTGCACATCAACCTCAAAAAAGGGAAAGCGGGAAAAAATACATTTACATTGATGATAACCCAGCCACAAGCTGTGTCGCTAATTTATTTCAGTTTGGGGAAGGAAAAAAGCGAGGATTTAACACTGTGTCGGATAGCGTAATGGCTTACCCGACACAGTAATGTATCACACTGCTAGCCCGGCAGGCAAAAGATCTGCCGGGCGTACCAGAATTACGCGTCGAACGGGTCGCGCAGAATCATGGTTTCAGTACGATCCGGACCAGTAGAGATGATATCGATCGGCACACCGGTCAGCTCTTCAATACGCTTGATGTAGTTCAGCGCTGCCTGCGGCAGACCGCTACGATCTTTCACGCCAAAGGTGGATTCAGACCAACCCGGCATGGTTTCGTAAATCGGCTCAACGCCTTTCCAGTCATCTGCTGCCAGCGGAGTGGTGGTCACTTCGCGACCATCCGGCATACGGTAGGCCACGCAGAGTTTCACCTCTTTCAGGCCGTCCAGAACGTCCAGTTTGGTCAGGCAGAAGCCAGACAGAGAGTTCAACTGTACCGCACGACGAACAGCAACGGTGTCCAACCAGCCGGTACGACGGCGACGACCCGTTGTCGCGCCAAATTCGTTACCCTGCTTGCAGAGGAACTCGCCAGTTTCATCAAACAGCTCGGTCGGGAACGGACCTGCACCTACACGAGTGGAGTAAGCTTTGAGGATACCCAGAACGTAATCAACATAACGCGGGCCCAGGCCGGAACCGGTCGCCACGCCACCTGCAGTGGTGTTGGAAGAAGTTACGTACGGATAAGTACCGTGGTCGATATCCAGCAGCGTACCCTGCGCACCTTCGAACATGACGAAATCGCCACGCTGACGCGCCTGGTCGAGCAGGTCAGAAACGTCAACCACCATAGAAGTCAGGATGTCGGCAACAGCCATCACATCATCCAGAACTTTCTGGTAATCAACCGCTTCAACTTTGTAGTAGTTAACCAACTGGAAGTTGTGATATTCCATCACTTCTTTCAGTTTTTCAGCGAAGGTTTCTTTGTCGAAAAGGTCGCCAACACGCAAACCGCGACGTGCTACTTTATCTTCGTAGGCCGGCCCGATACCACGACCCGTGGTGCCGATCGCTTTCGCACCACGCGCTTTCTCACGTGCGTTATCCAGCGCCACGTGATAATCAAGGATCAGCGGACATGCTTCAGACAACAGCAGACGCTCACGAACGGGGATGCCACGGTCTTCCAGTTCTTTCATCTCTTTCATCAGCGCTGCCGGAGACAGCACAACACCGTTACCGATGATGCTGGTTACATTCTCGCGAAGAATACCTGATGGAATAAGATGGAGAACGGTTTTTTCACCGTTGATTACGAGAGTATGGCCTGCGTTGTGACCGCCCTGGTAGCGTACAACATATTTAGCCCGTTCAGTCAGAAGATCGACGATCTTACCTTTACCTTCGTCACCCCATTGGGTGCCCAGTACGACGACGTTGTTACCCATTTTTCAAAATCACCGTTTGCTTAAAAATGGATTCTACCATCGCTTTTTCAGAGTTACAGCACTTTTTGCATCCAAAAATGACCTTAGTCAGTCTATTTTTTGCTCAGCCAATCGTTTTCCTCAACATGTAGTAGACCACAACGCCCGCAACCACAAGTCCACCGCCAAAACGGCGTAAAATATTATCGGGTAAATTGGTCATCGCGGAGATCATCTTCTTCCACGCCTGTGGGTAAAGCATCGGCCCTAAACCTTCCAGCACCAAAACCAGAGCAAGCGCCAGCCAGATTGTCGAATTCATTCATTGTCCTTATAGAAAAAGAAAACCACCGGCATCCCTGAGGATGCGGTGGCTTTATTTACCTGTACCGCGGTCGTTATCTTAACGCGTCGCGGAGCTCGGCGTCTTCATATAGCGGAAGAAATCGCTGTCCGGGCTCATGACCATCACGTCCTGATTACCGGAGAAGCTATTCTCGTAGGCACGCAGGCTACGGATGAACGCGTAGAAGTCTGGGTCCTTGCTGAATGCATCAGCAAACAGTTTAGCCGCTTCGGCATCGCCTTCACCGCGCATGATACGGCCCTGACGCTCTGCTTCTGCCAGCGTTCTGGTGACTTCATAGTCAGCAGTCGCACGCAGTTTTTCCGCTTCTTCCTGACCTTGCGAACGATGACGACGCGCTACCGCTTCACGCTCGGCGCGCATACGGTTGTAGATCGCTTCAGACACTTCGGTCGGCAGGTTGATCTGCTTAATACGCACATCGACAACTTCAATACCCAGCGCCGCCATACTGTTCGGGTTGATGACCGGAACTTTGCCCTTCGTCTCAGCCGTTACACGTTCAGCGGCTTCTGCGATAGCGTTATCTGCCGCAGGCGTAGACACTTCATCTTCCGTCCCCGCAGAACCAGAGTTCAGCGCGTCACGCACTTCAAGGGTCAGACGACCACGAGAATCAGTGACGATGTCTTTCACATCCAGACGACCAATTTCAGAACGCAGACGGTCAGAGAACTTACGTTTCAGCAGCACTTCTGCTTGCGAAATATCGCCGCCGCCCGTTGCCAGGTAGTAACGGCTGAAATCGCTGATGCGCCATTTGATGTAAGAGTCGACGATCAGGTCTTTCTTCTCTTTGGTCACAAAGCGGTCTGCCTGGTTGTCCATGGTCTGAATACGCGCGTCGAGCATTTTCACCGTTTCAATGAACGGTATCTTGAAATGCAGACCCGGTTCATAAACCAGAGGTTTGTTGTCATCGTCACGCAGTACCTTACCAAAACGCAGCGTAATACCGCGCTCACCTTCTTTGACGACAAAGACAGACATGTAAAGCACTACCAGCACGATGATGATAATCGCGATAACTGACTTACGCATCGTTATTCCCCCTGACGCTGGTAGTCGTTACGCTGCGCGTTGGCGCGGCGTTGGTCCATAATATCGCCCTGACTGGTGGACGACGTGTTGCTTGCTCCACTGGTTGTGGAGGAAGAGGCTGGCGGCAGACGCAGCAAGTTGCTGGCACCGTTGTCGCTCTTCGCCGCAGGCGCGTTGCCGCCTTTCAGCATCTGGTCTAACGGCAGAACCATCAGGTTGCCACCTTTATCGTTAACCAGCACTTTGCGGGTGTTACCCAACACTTTTTCCATCGTCTCGATATACAGACGCTCGCGAGTAATTTCCGGCGCGGCTTTATATTCCGGCAGAAGTTTAGCAAAGCGCGCCACTTCACCCTGGGCTTCCAGGATAGTCTGAGCCTTGTACGCACGCGCCTCTTCGAGGATACGTTGCGCCTGACCGTTCGCACGCGGCTGAACTTCGTTGGTATACGCCTCTGCTTCACGAATGTATTGCTGTTCGTTTTCACGCGCAGCAATCGCATCGTCAAACGCGGCTTTTACTTCTTCCGGCGGACGAGCGGCCTGGAAGTTGACGTCCAGCAGCGTGATACCCATGTCATACGGACGAATCGTCTCTTCCAGTTCGCGCTGGGTATCGCTACGAATCACAGTACGACCTTCCGTCAGAATGCGGTCCATGGTGTATTTACCGATAACTCCACGCAGGGCGCTGTCGGTAGCCTGACGCAGACTGTCATCCGGGCTGGTCACGCTATACAGGTATTTTTCCGGATTGGTTACGCGGTACTGCACGTTCATCTCAACGCGCACCACGTTTTCGTCCGACGTCAGCATCACACCGGAAGCAGCCAGTTCACGCACGGCTTCTACGTTCACCGGTTTGACTTCGTCGATAAACGTCGGTTTCCAGTTCAGACCCGGCTCAACCAGATGGCTGAATTTACCAAAGCGTGTTACCACGCCACGTTCGGCTTCTTTAATGGTGTAGAAACCACTGGCCGCCCAGATAATGACAATCGCTGCCGCTGCGATGGTAACGACACGACCGCCAAGCTGCGGGCGCGGACCTTGCGATGAACTACCACCGCCAGATCCAGTGCCTTTGCCGCCGCCCAGTCCACCGAGCTTTTTGCTCAGTTTGCGGAAGATATCATCTAAATCAGGTGGCCCTTGATCACGACCGCCTTTGTTTCCATTTCCCTCAGAGTTGCCGCCAGGTTTGCTGCTTCCCCACGGGTCGCGGTCTTGTCCGTTATTACCGGGCTGATTCCACGCCATGTTTGTGCTCCATATTTGTTATGCGGTGATCCCTGTTGTCTTTCGACGCCAGAGGATATGACTCCACGCTTCAGACGCTTTGCCGGTTAGATCAGGTAATCGATCAACGCCGGTTCTTGTTTACAGAGGCGACGCCAGTCAATGATCGGCATACGAACTTGCAGACTTACGCTGCCGTCCTCCTCCATCCACTCTTTTTCTATTGCCTGAAGCTGATAAAAACGGCTTCTCAGACGCCCTTCCTGCGGCGGCAAACGCAATGTATGCTGCGCCACCTCACCGGAAAGCCGCTCCGTCAAAGCCTGAAAAAGCTGTGGTATCCCCGCTCCGGTCTGCGCGGAAAGCCAGACACGAATCGGTTTGTTCTCTTCATCTCGATCAATACGCGGTTCGAAATCGTCCAGCATATCGATCTTGTTCATCACCAGCAGGGTTGGGATCTCGTGAGCATCGATCTCTTCAAGAACCGTATTCACCGCTTCGATGTTCTCCTGTACGCGCACATCTGCCGCATCAATGACGTGCAGCAGCAATGTGGCTTGCCGCGTCTCTTGCAACGTGGCTTTAAACGCCGCCACCAGATCGTGCGGCAAGTGGCGAATGAACCCTACGGTATCCGCCAGTACGGTTTCACCGACATCCGCGACGTCAATACGCCGCAACGTAGGGTCGAGGGTGGCAAACAACTGGTCTGCCGCATAAACCCGTGCTTCGGTGATGCGATTGAAAAGGGTAGATTTACCGGCGTTGGTATATCCCACCAGCGAAACTGTAGGAACGTCAGCTTTGATGCGCGATTGCCGCCCCTGCTCACGCTGCTTTTCAACTTTTTCCAGGCGCGACTGTATCTGCACAATGCGATTACGCAACAAACGACGGTCGGTTTCGAGCTGGGTTTCGCCCGGCCCACGCAAACCGATCCCGCCTTTCTGTCTTTCAAGGTGGGTCCAACCACGCACCAGGCGCGTGGCCAGATGGCGCAACTGCGCCAGCTCAACCTGCAACTTACCCTCATGAGTACGTGCACGTTGGGCGAAAATATCTAAAATAAGACCAGTGCGGTCGATAACACGACATTCGCACAAACGCTCCAGGTTACGCTCCTGCGCCGGACTCAGTGCATGGTCAAAAAGAACGACCGAAGCACCCGTCGCTTTTACGGCTTCCGCAATTTCAACGGCTTTACCTTCACCAACAAAATACTTTGGGTGCGGCGCTTTACGGCTACCGGTAATCACCTGCAATGCTTCGACACCGGCGGAAGAGACCAGAGATTCAAACTCCTGGAGGTCTTCCATATCTTTGTCTTGCGTAAAATAGATGTGTACCAGCACCGCCTGCTCACCAGCATCATAACGGTCAAACAAGCGTATAACCCTCTAAATAGATCAGCGGGGAACGCAGGATCGCTGGCTCCCCGTGTAAAAAAACAGCCCAAAACCTTATTCGGTTTCTTCGCTGTCCTGTTGCGCGGAAGTATTCTGCGCGCTGCTACCATGATGGTAGTTACTGCTGGTACTGCCACCGGCGTTGTTACTGTGATGAGAAACCGGGCGAGACGGGACAACAGTAGAAATCGCGTGCTTATAAACCATCTGGCTGACCGTGTTTTTCAACAGGATCACGAACTGATCAAAAGACTCGATTTGTCCTTGCAGCTTAATACCATTCACCAAATAAATAGAAACTGGAACACGTTCCCGACGCAGTGCGTTCAGGAACGGATCTTGTAAAGATTGCCCCTTAGCCATTCTCTCTTTTCCTTATATGCTTATTTGTACTTTGAACCTTTCGATTCTGAAAAAATTGCGCACGATACGTCTCAATTGTACACATTCAGCCTGCGATAGCACCAACAACCTGTAATACTTCGTCACGCGCCTGTTCTGGTTTTTCACTGTCAAGCCAGTGAACCCCTTCCCAACCACGCAGCCAGGTTATTTGCCGCTTCGCCAACTGTCTCGTGGCGCAAACACCTCGATAAACCATTTCATCGTATGAGATTTCGCCTTCAAGGTAAGACCACATCTGGCGATAACCCACGCAACGAATGGAAGGCAAATCCGTATGCAAATCTCCTCGGGCAAAAAGCGCCCGGACTTCTGCTTCAAAACCTGAAGCCAACATCTGATGAAAACGCTGCTCAATTCGTTGATGGAGCAGTTCACGGCTCGCCGGGGCGATGGCGAACTGATGCACCTGATACGGTAGAGCGTCTCCTGACGTTTGCGTCAGTTCCGTTAAAGTTTTACCCGAAATGAAAAAAACTTCCAGTGCCCGGGAAAGCCTTTGTGGATCATTTGGATGAATCCTTGCTGCCGCAACCGGATCGATCTCCTGAAGTTGACGGTGCAATGACTCCCAACCTTGCTCTGCCGCCTGTTGCTCAATTCTGGCCCGTACTTCCGGGTCCGCCGACGGTAGCGGCGACAACCCTTCCAGTAACGCCTTGAAATACAACATCGTACCGCCTACCAACAGCGGGATCCGCCCCGCCGCGGTGATATCGGCCATTTCCGCCAGCGCATCGCGGCGAAAATCAGCAGCCGAATAAGCCTGCGACGGATCGCGAATATCCAGCAATCGGTGCGGCGCGGCGAGTAACTCTTCAGCGTTCGGCTTCGCCGTCCCGATATCCATCCCTTTGTAAATAAGGGCAGAATCAACGCTTATCAACTCTACTGGTAAAATTTTACGCAGCTCAATAGCCAGCGCCGTTTTACCGGAGGCCGTTGGCCCCATCAAAAAAATTGCCTTAGGCAGGCTCGCCTTACTGATATCACTCATCTTTCAGGGCTTTTATCGCCGGATGTAAATCAACAGATTGTAACAGACCACCCGGCGGCGTTTTCACAAGCTGAGGACATAACCGTTCTACGTCCGCCAGTAGGGTAATGGCTTGTGCCATTGACCACTGTGCATGTTCGCTCGTCAGATTTCGTGCAATCCACTGCGCAATATTGCCATGTTCGAATACGGACTGCTTTGCCAGGTAGCCTATCAGTTCAGGAATCAAGATTTGTAAATTTTGTTGGCGTAAGGGTAAAGGCACGGCCCTGATGGTCACATGCTGCGCATCGGACTGATATTCAATGCCTAACTCTGCCAGTGCAGACTGCGCTTTTTCTAATGCCGATTTTTCTTCGCCAGAGACTTTTAGCCGCAACGGAATAAGCAACGGCTGGGCGCAAACTGGCGATTCACCCGGCGTCAGTTGCACCTGACGCAACCAGCGTTCCGCTACCGGCAGGGCTAAAAGTGAAATTTTGCCGTCGCGTTCCAGCAGCGCACAGTCAGAATGGACGATAGTCAGCACCCGACCAAAGCTTTGACCATTCGCTGCCAGCGTAAGTTCCTGCGGTTCTGACGCTTTTGGTTTGTGCATTGGCGCAGGCGTTTGCAAAAGCTGGCGATACACTTCGCCTTGCTGTTTCTGGTAGCCTGGCTGTGCGTTCGGCCACGGAGCGGCCTGGCGGCTGCCTGTTGCTGGAGCAGGAGAGTAGCGCTGGGCTGCTGGCTCACGAACTGCCGGTTCAGCGAAATGATTACGCCCTGCTGCCACGCGGTTTTCTGGTACAGGACGCGGTGCTGGCTGAGCGTTACCCTCCAACGGCAAAGGCGTTTCCAGTTGCTGTTGCAGCACGCTTAACACGCCCTGATAGATAAAATCATGCACCAGGCGCGACTGATGAAAACGCACTTCGTGTTTGGCAGGGTGCACGTTAACATCCACCTGATGCGGGTCGATCTCAAGATACAACACAAACGCCGGTTGTTGGTCGGCCCCCAGTTTATCTTCGCAGGCCTGGCGGATCGCGTGATTGATCAGGCGATCGCGCATCATGCGCCCATTCACGTAGCAATACTGAATTTCTGCCAGCGCGGGCGTGGTATGAGTCGGATCTACGACCCAGCCGTGCAGCGTGAGGTCACCGTGCTGCCATTCAATCGCCAGCGCATGTTCGAGAAAAGCGGTGCCACAAATCGCCCCTAAACGGCGCTCTTTTTGCCCGCCTTCCGGCACCGCGCGGTACTGGCGCATGATTTTGCCGTTATGTGACAGGTTGATGGTCACATCGAAACGCGCCAGTGCAATACGCCGGATAATCTCATCAATATGGTTAAATTCCGTTTTCTCGGTGCGCATGAATTTGCGCCGCGCCGGGGTGTTGTAGAACAGATCCAACACTTCCAGCGTCGTTCCCACCGGATGGGCAGCAGGTTTAACCGTCACATCCATATCACGCCCTTCGGCATAAGCCTGCCAGGCTTCCTGCTGTTCCGCGGTGCGCGAAGTGAGTGTCAGGCGGGAAACCGAACTGATACTCGCCAATGCCTCACCGCGAAAGCCCAGGCTGATAATGGCTTCGAGATCGTCCAGAGAGGCGATTTTACTGGTGGCATGACGCGCCAGCGCCAGCGCCAGTTCATCTTTTTTGATACCGCAGCCGTTATCACGAATGCGGATAAGTTTCGCCCCACCACGTTCGATATCAATATCAATGCGCGTCGCCCCCGCATCGAGGCTGTTTTCCACCAGTTCTTTGACTACCGACGCAGGTCGCTCGACCACCTCACCTGCGGCAATCTGGTTCGCCAGTTGTGGCGGTAAGACCTGAATTGGCATCAATAATCCTTAGTTTGGCAGCGTGCGATCTGACGTCGTGGCAGTACTGGCTGTCTGCGCAGTTGCGCCCTGCGGCGCAGACTGCATCGGATGCGCAAGGAAATAATTGCGCAGGCCGTTGTAAATGGCTTCTGCCAACTGCTGTTGATAATCGTCGCTCGCCAGCAAACGCTCTTCGCTGTTATTGCTGATAAAACCGGTTTCGACCAGTACTGACGGGATATCCGGCGAACGCAGAACGCCAAGGCTGGCGTGTTCTGGTCGACGTTTATGAATTTCGCCAATGCGTTGTAACTGGCTGATCATACTGGTCGCCACATCATACCCTACCCGCTGGGAATGACCGAACTGTAAATCCAGCACAGCCTGGCTTAAGTACGGATCCGACTGGCTGTTTGCCAGCACATCACCAGCACCGCCCAGCAACTCTGACTGTTTCTCGTGCTGTTCCAGCCAGCTTGCCATTTCACTGTTTGCGCGACGGTTCGAGAGCACCCATACAGAAGCGCCGGTGGCACTGCGGTTCGGTGCGGCATCGGCGTGAATCGACACGAGGAAATTGGCGTTTTGCTTACGTGCGACGTCACTACGCCCCATCACCGAAATAAAGTAATCCCCGTCACGGGTTAAAACCCCCTTAAACATCGGATCGGCATTGAGCAAAGTACGCAATTTACGCGCGATGGCGATGGTGACATTTTTCTCCCGCGTACCGCCAGGGCCGATAGCGCCAGGGTCCTGACCGCCGTGCCCGGCATCAATGGCGATGACAATTTTATCGCCAGTGTTAGCCGTCGCGCGCGCTGCCGGACGCGTTACCGTATTGCTGCTGATGACACCTGTTGTACGGTTGCTTTCAGTTTTAAACGGATTGCGCGCAGGTTCACTTACGCGCGGTGCGACAACCGTAGGTGTTTCAACGCGTTTAGCAACCACAGGCGGCGGAGGGGGCGGTGGCGGTGCATCGGCGTTAATCGTAAAGACGACTGTGTAATTGCTACCATTCTGCCGCTTCACCGCTTCGGTTTTACCGTTTTCGGTAAGATCGACCACCAACCGCAGCGTTTGCGCATCTTTTGGCGTGCCAGAGCGAATAGCTTTTACCAAATTATTGCCACTGAACAACAACGGTAGCCCCTGAATTACACCGGTTTGTTTAATATCCAGCGCCACAGTGCGTTTGCTTTGATGGCTAAAGGCATAATCAGGATCGCCAATAAAACTCAACGTTATCCGCGCCTGCTCACTGCCATTAGAAACCTGAATATCAGAGAGCGTAGCGGCACCAGCCTGTGCGCACAACAGCACCAATGCCGCCACCAACCAATTTTTGATGCGATACATCATCCCGCCACCTTTTAAAGGTTAACCGGCTAAACGCGCCAGCAACAATTCACCCGCAGAGGAAACAGCACTCACGCGCGCCTCACGGCCTTGTGCCTGATAATCAATGTGTATTTCGACATCCGGGTCAGGAAGAACACCTGTACCTTGTTGTGGCCATTCCACCAGGCAGATGGCATCGTGGGCAAAATAATCGCGGATCCCCATAAACTCCAGCTCCTCGGGATCGGCAAGGCGGTACAAATCAAAGTGATAAACCATTAATTTGTCGAGCGTATAGGGTTCGACCAGCGTATAGGTGGGGCTTTTGACATTACCCTGATGGCCCAGAGCTTGTAAAAAACCCCGGCTGAAGGTGGTTTTACCTGCCCCTAAATCGCCATACAGATAGATTACGGTAGCGCCATCGCAGGCTTTAGCTACCCGTTCGCCCAGGTCTAATGTTGCCTGCTCGTCAGGGAGCGGAATTACTCGATTCATCATGGTTTTTATCAGTCACTTCCGGGTTAACAATACGCTGTAGCGTGGAAAAGAGATCGGTTGCCAGCATCCCGCGCGTACCAAAACGCGCTGCCAGCACATCGGCCGCCGCACCGTGCGCAACACAACCGGCACAGGCAGCATCATACGGCGCCAGTTTCTGCCCTAACAATGCGCCAATAATACCAGAGAGCACATCGCCCATGCCGCCACTGGCCATACCTGCATTTCCGGCGTCAACAATACCTAACGCATCAGGATGTGCAGCGACCACGGTTCCGGCACCTTTCAGCACCGCTACACCACCATAACGTTGTACCAGACGTTGTGCGTAATGTAAGCGGTCACTTTCAATTTCAGCCACGGAACAGCCCAACAACCGTGCAGCCTCGCCAGGATGCGGCGTGATCACGCGATTGTGACGCTTATCGGGATTGATTGCCAGCAGGTTCAATGCATCAGCATCCCACAACATCGGTTTGCGAAAATTCTCGACTTTTTGTAGGGCTTTTTTCCCCCACTCTTGCTGACCCAGACCAGGGCCAATCACCACCACATCGGCCCATTCCAGGCTATCAGCTAAGGATTCCGCAGTCAGTTCGTATACCATCAATTCCGGGCGCGCGGTCAGCAACGGCGCAATGTTTTCACTGCGCGTCAGCACTCTGACCAAACCAGCGCCAGCACGCAGCGCCGCTTCGCCCGCCATACGGATCGCGCCCGCCGTGCCGTGATCGCCACCGATAATCACCAGTCGCCCGTGATCGCCTTTATGTGATGTCGGGCGACGCGGGTTCAGCCAGTGAGAAAGTTGCGATGCGGAAAAGCGCTGAATTTTCGCCTCCTGAGTTGCCAGCCACCTATCCAGCCCCAGCGAGTCAAAATGCAGATCCCCGGTTACATCCCGCGCTTTCCCGGTTAGCAAGCCTGGTTTCAGGGCAATAAAGGTCACGGTGTGAGAGGCGTTGATCACCGCACCTGGCGTGGCTCCGGTTTGTGCTAACAGGCCGGAAGGAATATCAACTGCCACAATCGGCGCAGGATGAGTATTGGCATGATCGATTAATTTACTGATGGGTTCACGGGGCGCTTGCTGCAATCCGGTGCCGAGCAGCGCATCAACTATCAGATCCACCGACTCAGGCCAGACAATATTCGAAGCATGAATCTCGCCTCCCGCGTTTAACCATGCATCGCGCGCTTGTGCGGCCTCTTCTGGCAACGGTTTGTCGCTCTCCTGGGCCAGCAGCGTGACCTCAATGCCGATGGCTTTTGCCCGCCGCGCGACCACATACCCATCGCCACCGTTATTGCCATGACCGCACAGCACCAGCCAATGACGGGCGTCAGGATAAGCTGTACGACACACCTGAAACGCGGCTTCCCCCGCACGAAGCATCAGTTCATAGAGCGTTAGCCCCAGCGCATCCGCCGCCTCGCGTTCGCCACGGCGGATATCGTCGGCGTGCCAGACGGTGTGTGGTATACTTACGGGGTTTTTCTTCATTGTATGGTCCGTCATGTCAGAGCCCCTCGATCTCAATCAGTTAGCGCAAAAAATTAAACAGTGGGGGCTGGAACTGGGCTTTCAGCAAGTAGGTATTACCGATACCGATCTCAGCGAGTCCGAGCCAAAACTGCAAGCATGGCTGGACAAACAATACCATGGCGAAATGGACTGGATGGCGCGTCACGGTATGCTGCGCGCCCGCCCCCACGAGTTATTGCCCGGTACACTGCGCGTGATCAGCGTGCGGATGAATTATCTTCCTGCCAACGCCGCATTTGCCAGCACGCTGAAAAATCCCAAACTCGGCTATGTTAGCCGTTATGCGCTGGGCCGTGACTATCACAAACTTCTGCGCAACCGACTCAAAAAGCTGGGCGAGATGATTCAGCAACATTGTGTTTCGCTGAATTTTAGACCGTTTGTCGACTCTGCGCCTATTCTTGAGCGTCCGTTAGCTGAAAAAGCAGGTCTTGGCTGGACAGGTAAGCACTCACTTATTCTTAATCGCGAAGCTGGTTCGTTCTTCTTTTTAGGCGAACTGCTGGTTGATATTCCGCTACCTGTGGATCAACCGGTTGAGGAAGGATGTGGTAAATGCGTTGCCTGCATGACGATTTGCCCGACCGGAGCCATCGTGGAACCATATACCGTCGATGCTCGCCGCTGTATCTCTTATCTCACCATTGAACTGGAAGGAGCAATCCCGGAAGAACTACGGCCATTAATGGGAAACCGTATTTACGGTTGCGATGATTGTCAGCTTATCTGCCCGTGGAATCGCTATTCACAACTGACAACTGAAGATGATTTCAGCCCGCGTAAACCGTTACATGCGCCGGAGCTCATTGAGCTTTTTGCCTGGAGCGAAGAGAAGTTTTTAAAAGTCACGGAAGGATCAGCGATTAGGCGGATTGGTCACTTACGCTGGCTGCGAAATATCGCCGTAGCACTAGGAAATGCGCCCTGGGATGAAGCGATTCTGGCGGCACTGAACAGTCGGAAAGGTGAACACCCACTTCTCGATGAACACATAGAGTGGGCGATTGCGCAGCAAATCGAGCGACGAAATGCCTGCGTGGTCGAGGTGCAACTACCGAAAAAACAGCGTCTGGTTCGCGTGATAGAAAAAGGCTTACCACGTGACGCCTGATTCATCCACAGCTTGTGAATAAAATTAAAAACACATTGCAATTCAAGCCAGAAAAAATCGTCAAGTGATCAATACGACAAATCAAAACCTTATTTTTCAACTTAAATATCAACACGTTAAAAAATTACTATTCACCGTGCGAAGTTTTCCTGAAATTAAGATTACAGCCCGACACTGTGGATAACTCTGTTTACAAGAGTTTGTCAGAGATAACAAAAACCAGCAATAACGCATCGCGTCGCTGTGGATATTTTATTGAGAGGAGAATTTGGAGCGGGAAACGAGACTCGAACTCGCGACCCCGACCTTGGCAAGGTCGTGCTCTACCAACTGAGCTATTCCCGCTTGGGTGGTCTGTGCTTTGCAGCACTTTTCAAATTTTGGAGCGGGAAACGAGACTCGAACTCGCGACCCCGACCTTGGCAAGGTCGTGCTCTACCAACTGAGCTATTCCCGCTTAATCTTCGTCTTTCAAATCGCTACTGCCTTGGCTGCCTTCACTCACCTTAATCACTTACTTTTGTAAGCTCCGAAGGATTCGTTCAGTTGCCGCCTTGTCGCAATTCGAAATACTGCGATTGGGTGGTCTGTACCTTTCAGCACTTTTCAAATTTTGGAGCGGGAAACGAGACTCGAACTCGCGACCCCGACCTTGGCAAGGTCGTGCTCTACCAACTGAGCTATTCCCGCGTACTACTTAATTTTTGCTTTCGTAATTTCGCATTTCTGCGTCGTTACGGGAGGCGCATTATACGAGAAATCTTTCCCTCTGCAACCCCCCTAAAAAAAATTTTTTGAGTTTTTATCTCAAGTGCTGAAATTATCGGCAAGACGTTCAATTTAGCGTCAAAATCACGCCGCCGCAAGTGGATTTCGGCGGTTACGTGACCAGGAAAAATTTTACATCTTGATGAAGTGCTCGCGGTAGTAAGCCAGTTCCGCCACCGATTCACGGATATCATCCATCGCCTGATGCGTCCCCTGTTTGGTAAAACCATCAAGAATTTCCGGCTTCCAACGGCGCGCCAGCTCTTTCAGCGTGCTGACATCGAGATAGCGGTAGTGGAAGTACGACTCCAGTTCCGGCATGTATTTGAACAGGAAGCGACGATCCTGACCAATACTGTTACCGCAGATCGGTGATTTTCCTGCTGGCACCCACTGTTTTAAGAACTCGAGCGTCGCCAGTTCCGCTTCCCGATCGCCCATCGTGCTCGCCTTCACACGCTCCACCAGCCCACTGGCGGTATGAGTGCGCACGTTCCAGTCATCCATCAACGCTAACTGTTCATCAGACTGGTGTACTGCAATGGTCGGCCCTTCTGCCAGAATATTCAGGTTGGCATCGGTCACCAGCGTGGCAATCTCAATAATGCGATCGCGCTCGGGATCCAGACCGGTCATCTCAAGATCGATCCAAATCAGGTTGTTTTCATTGGCACTCATGCTATTTTCCACCCATTCACAGTGACTATATTGATTCGCAATTGCGTGTATCATAGATGTTTTGCCCATCAGGGGCGACCAGGAGTCAGTACGATTGAGTAAAAATAAACTCTCCAAAGGCCAGCAGCGCCGTGTGAACGCCAATCACCAGCGTCGTCTTAAAACGTCTAAGGAGAAGCCCGACTACGACGACAATCTGTTTGGCGAGTCTGATGAAGGTATCGTCATCAGCCGTTTTGGCATGCATGCTGATGTGGAATCCGCCGATGGCGAAGTTCACCGCTGCAATATTCGCCGCACCATCCGTTCGCTGGTGACTGGCGATCGCGTTGTCTGGCGTCCGGGCAAACCGGCGGCGGAAGGTATTAATGTCAAAGGGATCGTTGAAGCGGTGCATGAGCGCACCTCGGTGTTGACGCGCCCGGATTTTTACGACGGCGTGAAGCCCATTGCCGCCAACATCGACCAGATCGTCATTGTCTCCGCCATTTTGCCGGAGCTGTCGCTCAATATTATCGACCGTTACCTGGTGGCCTGCGAAACCTTGCAGATTGAGCCGATTATTGTGCTCAACAAGATCGACCTGCTGGACGATGACGGTATGGCATTTGTCAACGAGCAGATGGATATTTACCGCAACATTGGTTATCGCGTATTAATGGTTTCCAGCCATACTCAGGATGGCCTGAAACCGCTGGAAGAGGCGTTGACCGGGCGGATCAGCATCTTTGCCGGGCAGTCTGGCGTCGGTAAATCCAGTCTGCTGAACGCGTTGCTGGGGCTGCAAAAAGAGATCCTGACCAACGATGTTTCGGACAACTCTGGTCTGGGTCAACACACCACCACCGCCGCACGGCTGTATCACTTCCCGCACGGCGGTGATGTGATTGATTCCCCTGGCGTGCGTGAATTTGGTCTCTGGCACCTGGCACCGGAACAAATCACTCAAGGCTTTGTCGAATTTCATGATTACTTAGGCCTGTGTAAGTATCGCGATTGCAAACACGATACCGATCCGGGCTGCGCTATCCGTGAAGCGGTTGAAGATGGGAAAATCGCGGAAACTCGTTTCGAAAACTATCACCGTATTCTGGAAAGCATGGCGCAGGTAAAAACGCGTAAAAACTTTTCTGATACGGATGACTGACAATTAAGCTAACCGTCGTTAGAATCGTCCCCTTTTTTTCAGGATCCGGCATGTACGCCGGATCAGGAACGACAAAACAATGGCCTGGAGGCTACCTTGTTAAATTCATTCAAACTTTCGCTACAGTATATTCTGCCGAAACTATGGCTTACTCGCCTGGCGGGTTGGGGTGCAAGCAAGCGGGCAGGATGGCTGACAAAACTGGTTATCGATCTGTTCGTTAAATACTACAAGGTCGACATGAAAGAGGCGCAGAAACCGGACACCGCCAGCTACCGTACCTTTAACGAATTTTTTGTCCGTCCGCTGCGTGACGATGTACGCCCGATCGATACCGACCCGAATGTTCTGGTCATGCCTGCCGATGGTGTTATCAGCCAGTTAGGTAAAATCGAAGAAGATAAAATCCTGCAAGCCAAAGGCCACAACTACAGTCTTGAAGCCCTGCTGGCGGGTAACTACCTGATGGCGGATCTCTTCCGCAACGGTACGTTTGTGACCACTTACCTCTCCCCGCGTGACTACCACCGCGTACATATGCCGTGCAACGGTATCCTGCGTGAGATGATCTACGTGCCGGGCGATCTCTTCTCGGTGAATCATCTCACAGCCCAGAACGTGCCAAATCTGTTTGCCCGTAACGAACGCGTAATCTGTCTCTTCGATACCGAATTCGGCCCGATGGCACAGATTCTGGTCGGTGCGACAATTGTTGGCAGCATTGAAACTGTCTGGGCAGGCACCATTACGCCACCGCGCGAAGGCATCATCAAACGCTGGACCTGGCCTGCCGGGGAAAACGACGATTCTGTGGCGCTACTGAAAGGCCAGGAAATGGGGCGCTTTAAACTCGGATCTACTGTTATCAACCTGTTTGCGCCGGGTAAAGTGAATCTGGTTGAGCAACTGGCAAGCCTTTCTGTCACTAAGATTGGTCAGCCGCTGGCTGTATCTACCGAAACCTTTGTTACGCCAGAAACTGAACCGGCTCCGCTTCCTGCTGAAGAGATCGAGGCAGAACACGACGCCAGCCCATTGGTTGACGACAAAAAAGACCTGGTCTAATCCATCAAAGGAAACGCTGACGTGCGCCTGATTATCACTTTTCTGATGGCCTGGTGCCTCAGTTGGGGGGCGTACGCCGCGACGGCCCCCGATAGTAAACAAATCACCCAGGAACTGGAGCAGGCAAAAGCGGCGAAACCCGCGCAGCCGGAAGTCGTAGAGGCGCTCCAGTCTGCCTTAAATGCGCTTGAGGAACGTAAAGGTTCCCTTGAGCGCATCAAGCAATATCAAGAAATCATTGATAACTACCCGAAACTCTCCGCTACTCTGCGCGCACAGTTAAACAATATGCGTGATGAGCCGCGCAGCGTGTCGCCGGGGATGTCTACCGACGCGCTGAATCAGGAAATACTCCAGGTCAGCAGTCAGTTGCTGGATAAAAGCCGTCAGGCCCAGCAAGAGCAGGAACGCGCCCGCGAGATTGCGGATTCGCTTAATCAATTACCACAACAGCAAACTGACGCCCGCCGCCAGTTGAATGAAATTGAGCGCCGACTGGGGACACTCACGGGAAATAGTCCGCTTAATCAGGCACAAAATTTCGCGTTGCAGGCCGACTCCGCACGTTTGAAATCATTGGTCGATGAACTCGAGCTGGCGCAACTTTCTGCCAATAACCGTCAGGAACTGGCTCGTCTGCGCTCGGCACTGGCAGAAAAAGAGAGTCAGCAACTGGATGCGTATTTGCAGGCCCTGCGCAACCAGTTGAACAGCCAACGCCAGCTTGAGGCAGAGCGGGCGCTGGAAAGCACTGAATTACTGGCAGAAAGCAGTGCCGATTTGCCGGAAGATATCGTTGCTCAATTCAAAATTAACCGTGAACTATCGGCAGCGTTGAATCAGCAAGCGCAGCGGATGGATCTCGTCGCCTCACAGCAGCGTCAGGCTGCCAGCCAGACGTTGCAAGTCCGGCAGGCGCTGAATACGCTGCGTGAACAGTCGCAATGGCTGGGTTCATCAAACTTGCTCGGTGAAGCACTGCGGGCGCAGGTGGCACGCCTGCCGGAAATGCCGAAACCGCAACAGCTTGATACCGAAATGGCTCAGTTGCGCGTGCAACGGTTGCATTATGAAGATCTCCTCAATAAACAGCCACAACTGCGACAGATCCTTCAGGCCGACGGCCAGCCGCTGACTGCCGAGCAAAACCGGATACTCGAAGCTCAATTGCGTACTCAGCGCGAGTTGCTTAACTCATTACTCCAGGGCGGCGACACGCTACTGCTTGAGCTAACCAAGCTGAAAGTTTCCAACGGGCAACTGGAAGATGCGCTGAAAGAGGTCAACGAAGCGACACACCGCTATCTGTTCTGGACCTCTGATGTGCGCCCGATGACCATCGCCTGGCCGTTGGAAATCGCCCAGGATCTGCGTCGTCTGATCTCGCTGGACACCTTCAGTCAGTTAGGTAAAGCCACCATGATGATGCTGACCAGCAAAGAGACTATTTTACCGCTGTTTGGCGCGTTGATTCTGGTCGGTTGCAGCATTTACTCGCGCCGCTATTTCACCCGTTTTCTTGAACGTTCGGCGGCTAAAGTCGGCAAAGTCACTCAGGATCATTTCTGGCTGACGTTACGGACGCTTTTCTGGTCGATCCTCGTCGCTTCGCCGCTACCAGTGCTGTGGATGACGCTGGGTTACGGCTTGCGCGAGGCGTGGCCTTATCCGCTGGCGGTAGCGATTGGCGATGGTGTAACGGCCACCGTGCCACTGCTGTGGGTGGTGATGATTTGCGCCACCTTTGCTCGCCCGAACGGCTTGTTTATCGCCCATTTCGGCTGGCCGCGCGAACGTGTTTCCCGTGGTATGCGCTACTACCTGATGAGCATTGGGCTTATCGTGCCACTGATTATGGCGCTGATGATGTTTGATAATCTCGACGACCGCGAGTTTTCCGGCTCACTGGGACGTCTTTGCTTTATCCTCATTTGCGGTGCGCTGGCAGTGGTCACGCTCAGCCTGAAAAAAGCCGGGATCCCGCTGTATCTTAACAAAGAAGGCAGTGGTGACAACATTGCCAACCATATGCTGTGGAACATGATGATTGGCGCGCCACTGGTCGCTATTCTCGCCGCAGCCGTGGGTTATCTGGCAACAGCGCAGGCTCTGCTGGCAAGGCTGGAAACATCGGTCGCCATCTGGTTCCTGTTACTGGTGATTTATCACGTTATCCGCCGCTGGATGCTGATCCAACGCCGCAGGTTGGCGTTTGACCGGGCGAAGCATCGCCGTGCTGAAATGCTGGCACAACGCGCGCGTGGCGAAGAAGAAGCGCATCATCACAGTAGCCCGGAAGGGGCGATTGAAGTGGATGAAAGCGAAGTCGATCTCGATGCTATCAGTGCACAATCCTTGCGGCTGGTGCGTTCAATCCTGATGCTGATCGCCCTTCTTTCAGTCATCGTGCTGTGGTCAGAAATTCATTCCGCTTTTGGCTTCCTCGAAAATATTTCGCTGTGGGATGTCACCTCCACAGTGCAGGGCGTGGAAAGTCTGGAACCGATTACTCTCGGTGCAGTGCTGATTGCCATTCTGGTGTTTATCATCACCACGCAACTAGTGCGCAACCTGCCCGCGCTGCTGGAACTGGCGATTTTGCAGCACCTTGATTTAACGCCAGGTACAGGTTACGCCATCACCACCATCACCAAATATCTGCTGATGCTGATTGGCGGGCTGGTTGGCTTCTCGATGATTGGTATTGAGTGGTCGAAATTGCAGTGGCTGGTCGCTGCACTCGGTGTTGGTCTCGGTTTTGGTTTGCAGGAGATTTTCGCCAACTTTATCTCTGGTCTGATTATCCTGTTCGAAAAACCGATTCGCATTGGCGATACGGTGACAATTCGCGATCTTACTGGCAGTGTGACGAAAATTAACACCCGCGCCACCACTATCAGCGACTGGGATCGCAAAGAGATTATTGTGCCGAACAAAGCGTTCATTACTGAGCAGTTTATCAACTGGTCGCTTTCTGACTCGGTCACGCGCGTGGTGTTGACGATTCCGGCTCCTGCCGATGCCAACAGTGAAGAAGTGACGGAAATCTTGCTAACCGCAGCGCGTCGCTGCTCGTTGGTCATCGACAACCCGGCACCGGAAGTCTTCCTGGTCGATCTACAACAGGGGATTCAGATTTTCGAGTTGCGTATTTACGCCGCGGAAATGGGTCACCGTATGCCGCTGCGCCACGAGATCCACCAGTTAATTCTGGCGGGCTTCCACGCCCACGGTATCGATATGCCATTCCCGCCGTTCCAGATGCGTCTGGAAAGTCTTAACGGTAAACAAACGGGCAGAACATTAACGTCTGCGGGTAAAGGGCGTCAGGCAGGAAGCTTGTAACGTGAGAAACTGCCGGAGGCGACTCTGGCAGTTTCAATCACCAACAAAACTGATAGCGCAGGAAAAACTGCCATAGCCAGTAGCCGAAGATCGCCAGTGCGGTGGCGTACATAAACCAGCCGCGTTTTTTTCGCCACTGCGTGAACCAAAGAAAAGGGAAAAACAGCGGCAACGTCATTATCACACCGACATCGCGAGTATCGTCATTTTCCAGATGCTCCAACACATCGCAGATGTTGTTAATCCCACGTCCATCAATCATCCATTCTTTGTCCAGCGTGGACAGTATCAGAATCCAGAGAACAGATACGAAGAACCAAATGCAGCATAAAATAAACTGATGTGCACTCATGACGTTTCAACCGACAGTTTCATTTCGCTAAAACGCATTCTGAACAAATCACCGTATCCGACCAATTCGCCACGAAAAACCAGGAACCTGATAAGGTAAGCGCAATAAATATCCAACAGGTTTCGCCACCGATTCCGGTCTCGATCTTTGAGGGTATTAATGGTATTGCCGACCACCATCGCTATTTTACGGGTGTGGCAGGCATCGAAAAAAGAGAGAATAGTCTGCTCTATTTCCGCTACATCCCCAGCAGAAAATTGCAGTGCTCTGACTTGATCTTCGGTTATCAGCGGGCCCCGACCCGTGCCATCCATGACATCTTCCTTTTCAGACAACTCATCGCCGGGCTGGCGATGAGTTGTTATTGCATACAATCAATCTAAGGTTAACTCAGGCCTATTCGCCATGCGGCCGCAATAGTTCTGGTAAATCGCCATTGCTAACAGCGAGAAGAAGACAGGGCCGCCAATCATCCACAATGTGCTATCCCAGTCTCCGGCTTCGACTACTGGCTGGATGATGGTAAAGACGTTAGCAAACGTCACCACCAATACGACAACCACTGTGGCAATCATTGCTGACATGTGCGTTTTGAAAATAACAAACGGTCTGTCGAGATCCTGACGCGCTTTAAAGAACGGGAATGCCAGGGCAAGGAACAGATACGGAATGGTCATGGAGACATTCGCCATCAGCGTCAGCTTGTTAAAGAACGCCGATGCGGTGCCGCCGCCAAACGAAACCAGCAGGATGAAGACAGTAACCAACCCGCACTGCATCCACATCGCAATAGACGGCATTCCCATCGCGTTCAGACGCGTCATTGGTTCCGGCCACAATGCTTTCGGCGTCCCCTGGATGATTGCTTTCAACGGCGAGTAGCAAAGCGTAAAGAACGCCCCCGTGTAAGCGAGGAACATCGAAAGTCCGGTAATACGCGCAAACCATACCCCCAGCGACAATGATGCTTCGGGCGACAAATGCAGTGCATTACCCAGCGTCATCCCAAGGCTCTTCATCAGTACATAAGTAATATTGCCAAGGTTAACCGAACCATTACTTAATACCTGCTGCCAGTTAGTGCTGACGCCCCATAAGAATATTGCCAGGGAATAACCAATCGAAATAACAATAGCGGCAAAAACAATACCTTTAGCAAAATTCTTTTCAGGATTTTCCGTTTTATCAACCAGACCGCCAACAGCTTCAATTCCACCGTAAGCGAAAATAGCAAATACGACAAAAGATAACATCGCCAGACCGGACTGATATCCCGGATTTGGAGATACCACAAAATTAATATCCTGTGCGAAATGACCACCATTTAATAACAAAATAGCAACGCTCACTAACAGTAATACTAAATTAAGACACATTACTGCTATACCACCTACCGCAGTAATACGGGCTATTTTATTAATCCCTTTTGAGGCGACGACGGTAACCAGAACCATCCATGCGACAGCCAACAGACCAACAACTTGCGTAGGCTCCAGCCCGGCAATACTCCAGTGCTGAGTCATGTCGCTACCATAGAGGAATGTTGAGAACGGCACCCAAACTTTAGCGGAAGTACTCACCATCCAGATGATATAAGAGGAAAACCACATAAAGGTGCCGATGAAAGCAAAACGTGGCCCAACGCTATTATTCATCCAGGAATAGATACCGCCCTCTTCTTTGCGATAGGCCGCCCCCATTTCAGCCATCATTAAGGCGAATGGAATAAAGAATAATAATGCAGAAAATATATAAAATGGAATCGCACTATAACCCATTAAATAATAAGCCGATGGGCTATTCGCAAAACCGAATACTGAAGTAAAGATCATCAATATGAGCCCAATTAGACTCATCTTTTTTATCGTGTGAGGCATGGAATCATCCTTCATTTCAGCGCATATATTAAACGCGCCAATTAACTGCACTACCCACCGATTGGCAGGCAACAATAAAACTAATACAGAATTGATACCTGGATGATAGCAAACATCCAGTCTTAAATTGTGCGCTTTAGCGGGAAAATGAAAACATCTGCTACAGAATGGCGTCAGCTACGCCATTCTGTGTTGCGATTGAGCTAGCTTTTCAGAATTATGCCCGGTCGACACTAAAGGCAATGACTTCCGCCAGTGTCTCAGCGCCCAATGCCAGCATCACCAGGCGGTCAACACCTAACGCCACGCCGGAACAGTCAGGCATACCAACTTCCAGGGCGTCAATCAGGTTCTGGTCGATAGGATGTTGTGGTAAACCACGCGCCGCACGTTTACGGTTATCCTGCTCAAAGCGTTGTTGCTGTTCACGAGCGTCCGTCAATTCATGGAAACCATTCGCCAGCTCAATACCTTTGTAGTAGACCTCGAAGCGTTCCGCGACCCGATGATCTTCCGTACTGATTTGTGCCAGTGATGCCTGGCTGGCCGGGAAATGGTACACAAACGTTGGTTTTTCTTTACCAATGTTCGGTTCCACGCCAAAGGTAAACAGCAGTTGCAGCAACGTGTCGCGGTCTTCTTCGGTGTCTGCAACGTTACTCAAGTCCAGTTTCGCCGCGACTTCTCGCAGTTGCGTTTTGTCAGCAGAAAGCGGGTCTATTTCCAGATAACGCAAGAAAGCTTGTTGATAAGAAAGGCTTTCTGCCGCCGGGCAGTCCAGCACCTGTTGCAAGAGGTCGTCCACCTCATTCATCAACCGATACATATCATAATGCGGTCGATACCACTCCAGCATAGTGAACTCAGGGTTGTGATAACGTCCCATCTCTTCATTACGGAAGCTGCGGCACAACTGGAATACCGGACCACAACCGGCAACCAGCAGGCGTTTCATGTGGTATTCCGGGCTGGTCATTAACCAGAGATTCATCCCCTGCGAGTGCCCGGGGCCTACGAAACGTGTCTCAAACGGGACCAAATGAATATCGGTTACCGTCGCCTGGCTCATACAAGGCGTCTCCACCTCCAGCACTCCACGATCGGCAAAGAAACGACGGATCTCCGCCATAATCGCCGCGCGTTTTAATAAGTTAGGAATGGATGCGCTCGGCTGCCAGGATGCCGTTTCGCTCATAGTAAAATCTCCAGTTTTTGACAAGGGCACGAAGTCTACTCGCAACGCGACGGCGAGACAAATTTTACGCAGAAATCAATCAACGGTGGGCTGTGACTAAAAAAACCGCAATATGATGGTTTAGTAATTAAATTAATCATCTTCAGTGATAATTTAGCCTCCCGGCACGCTAAAAAAATCGATCTCGTCAAATTTCAGACTTATCCATCAGACTATACTGTTGTACCTATAAAGGAGCAGTGGAATAGCGTTCGCAGACCGTAGCTTTCAGACACTTACCCTGAAGTACGGTGCTGCGGGATAAAAACAATCTGGAGGAATGTCGTGCAAACCTTTCAAGCCGATCTTGCCATTGTAGGTGCCGGTGGCGCGGGATTACGTGCTGCAATTGCTGCCGCGCAGGCAAATCCAAATGCAAAAATCGCACTAATCTCAAAAGTATACCCGATGCGCAGCCATACCGTTGCCGCAGAAGGGGGCTCCGCCGCTGTCGCGCAGGATCATGACAGCTTCGAATATCACTTTCACGATACAGTAGCGGGTGGCGACTGGTTGTGTGAGCAGGATGTCGTGGATTATTTCGTCCACCACTGCCCAACTGAAATGACTCAACTGGAACTGTGGGGATGCCCATGGAGCCGTCGCCCGGATGGTAGCGTCAACGTACGTCGCTTCGGCGGTATGAAAATCGAGCGTACCTGGTTCGCCGCCGATAAGACAGGCTTCCATATGCTGCACACGCTGTTCCAGACCTCTCTGCAATTCCCGCAGATCCAGCGTTTTGATGAACACTTCGTGCTGGATATTCTGGTCGATGATGGTCACGTTCGCGGCTTGGTGGCAATGAACATGATGGAAGGTACGCTGGTGCAAATCCGTGCTAATGCGGTGGTTATGGCTACCGGCGGCGCGGGTCGCGTATATCGCTACAACACCAACGGCGGCATTGTTACTGGCGACGGTATGGGCATGGCACTGAGCCACGGCGTTCCGCTGCGTGACATGGAATTCGTTCAATATCACCCGACCGGTCTGCCGGGTTCCGGTATCCTGATGACCGAAGGTTGCCGCGGTGAAGGCGGTATTCTGGTCAACAAAAATGGCTACCGTTATCTGCAAGATTACGGCATGGGCCCGGAAACTCCGCTGGGCGAGCCGAAAAACAAATATATGGAACTGGGTCCGCGCGACAAAGTTTCTCAGGCCTTCTGGCACGAATGGCGTAAAGGCAACACCATCTCCACACCACGCGGCGATGTGGTATACCTCGACCTGCGTCACCTGGGTGAGAAAAAACTGCACGAACGTCTGCCGTTTATCTGCGAACTGGCAAAAGCATACGTTGGCGTCGATCCGGTTAAAGAACCGATTCCGGTACGTCCGACCGCGCACTACACCATGGGCGGTATCGAAACCGATCAGAACTGCGAAACCCGTATTAAGGGTCTGTTCGCCGTCGGTGAATGTTCCTCTGTAGGTCTGCACGGTGCAAACCGTCTGGGATCCAACTCACTGGCAGAACTGGTGGTCTTCGGTCGTCTGGCCGGTGAGCAAGCTATGGAGCGCGCATCTACCGCTGGTAATGGCAACGATGCGGCAATCAATGCACAGGCTACTGCCGTTGAACAGCGTCTGAAAGATCTGGTTAACCAGGACGGCGGCGAAAACTGGGCGAAGATCCGCGACGAAATGGGCATGGCCATGGAAGAAGGCTGCGGTATCTATCGTACGCCGGAACTGATGCAGAAAACCATCGACAAACTGGCGGAGCTGCAAGAACGCTTCAAGCGCGTGCGCATCACCGACACCTCCAGCGTGTTCAACACCGACCTGCTCTACACCATCGAGCTGGGCCACGGTCTGAACGTTGCCGAATGTATGGCGCACTCCGCAATGGCGCGTAAAGAGTCTCGCGGCGCGCACCAGCGTCTGGACGAAGGTTGCACCGAGCGTGACGACGTCAACTTCCTCAAACACACCCTCGCCTTCCGCGATGCTGATGGCACTACTCGCCTGGAGTACAGCGACGTGAAGATTACTACGCTGCCGCCAGCTAAACGCGTTTACGGTGGCGAAGCGGATGCAGCCGATAAGGCGGAAGCAGCCAATAAGAAGGAGAAGGCGAATGGCTGAGATGAAGAACCTGAAAATCGAGGTGGTGCGCTATAACCCGGAAGTCGATACCGCACCGCATAGCGCATTTTATGAAGTGCCTTATGACGCAACCACCTCATTACTGGATGCGCTGGGCTATATCAAAGACAACCTGGCACCGGATCTGAGCTACCGCTGGTCCTGCCGTATGGCGATTTGTGGTTCCTGCGGCATGATGGTCAACAACGTGCCGAAACTGGCATGTAAAACCTTCCTGCGTGACTACACCGACGGTATGAAGGTTGAAGCGCTAGCTAACTTCCCGATCGAACGCGATCTGGTCGTCGATATGACCCACTTCATCGAAAGTCTGGAAGCGATCAAACCATACATCATTGGCAACTCCCGCACCGCGGATCAGGGTACTAACATCCAGACCCCGGCGCAGATGGCGAAGTATCATCAGTTCTCCGGTTGCATCAACTGTGGTCTGTGCTACGCCGCGTGTCCGCAGTTTGGCCTGAACCCAGAGTTCATCGGTCCGGCTGCCATTACGCTGGCGCATCGTTATAACGAAGATAGCCGCGACCACGGTAAGAAGGAGCGTATGGCGCAGTTGAACAGCCAGAACGGCGTATGGAGCTGTACTTTCGTGGGCTACTGCTCCGAAGTCTGCCCGAAACACGTCGATCCGGCTGCGGCCATTCAGCAGGGCAAAGTAGAAAGTTCGAAAGACTTTCTTATCGCGACCCTGAAACCACGCTAAGGAGTGCAACATGACGACTAAACGTAAACCGTATGTACGGCCAATGACGTCCACCTGGTGGAAAAAATTGCCGTTTTATCGCTTTTACATGCTGCGCGAAGGCACGGCGGTTCCGGCTGTGTGGTTCAGCATTGAACTGATTTTCGGGCTGTTTGCCCTGAAAAATGGCCCGGAAGCCTGGGCGGGATTCGTCGACTTTTTACAAAACCCGGTTATCGTGATCATTAACCTGATCACTCTGGCGGCAGCTCTGCTGCACACCAAAACCTGGTTTGAACTGGCACCGAAAGCGGCCAATATCATTGTAAAAGACGAAAAAATGGGACCAGAGCCAATTATCAAAAGTCTCTGGGCGGTAACCGTGGTTGCCACCATCGTAATCCTGTTTGTAGCCCTGTACTGGTAAGGAGCCTGAGATGATTAATCCAAATCCAAAGCGTTCTGACGAACCGGTATTCTGGGGCCTTTTCGGGGCCGGTGGTATGTGGAGCGCAATCATTGCACCGGTAATGATCCTGCTGGTCGGCATTATGCTGCCGCTGGGACTGTTTCCGGGTGATGCTCTGAGCTACGAACGCGTTCTGGCGTTCGCGCAGAGCTTCATTGGTCGCGTATTCCTGTTCCTGATGATCGTTCTGCCGCTGTGGTGTGGTTTACACCGTATGCACCACGCGATGCACGATCTGAAAATCCACGTGCCTGCGGGCAAATGGGTTTTCTACGGTCTGGCTGCTATCCTGACAGTTGTCACGCTGATTGGTGTCGTTACAATCTAACGCATCGCCAATGTAAATCCGGCCCGCCTATGGCGGGGCGCTTTTTGTTGGGAACACACCTTATGCTCAAAATGACGCTCTGCGCCTTACTGATTACCGCCTCTTGCTCCGCACTTGCCGCCCCCCAACAGCTCAACGATATTGTGCATCGCACAATGACTCCGCTTATAGAACAACAAAAAATCCCGGGCATGGCCGTTGCAGTGATTTACCAGGGCAAACCTTATTACTTTACCTGGGGCTATGCGGACGTAGATAAAAAGCAGCCCGTCACGCAGCAAACGTTGTTTGAGTTAGGCTCGGTCAGCAAAACATTTACGGGCGTACTTGGTGGCGACGCTATTGCTCGAGGGGAAATAAATCTAAGCGATCCCGTCACAAAATACTGGCCTGAACTTACCGCTAAACAGTGGAACGGGATCACGCTATTACATCTCGCAACCTACACCGCTGGCGGCCTGCCATTGCAAGTGCCGGATGACGTTAAATCCTCAAGCGACTTGCTGCGCTTCTATCAAAACTGGCAGCCTGACTGGACGCCAGGAACACAACGTCTGTATGCCAACTCCAGTATCGGTTTATTCGGCTCGCTAGCTGTGAAGCCGTCTGGTTTGAGCTTTGAACAGGCAATGGATACCCGTGTCTTCCAGCCACTCAAACTCACCCATACGTGGATTAATGTGCCGCCTGCAGAAGAAAAGAATTACGCCTGGGGATATCGCGAAGGTAAGGCGGTGCATGTTTCGCCAGGGGCGTTAGATGCTGAAGCTTACGGTGTGAAATCGACGATTGAAGACATGGCCCGCTGGCTACAAAGCAATATAGATCCTCGTAATATCAATGACAAAACACTTCAGCAAGGTATCCAACTGGCGCAATCTCGCTACTGGAAAATTGGCGATATGTATCAAGGCCTGGGCTGGGAAATGCTGGACTGGCCGGTAAATCCTGACAGCATCATTAATGGCAGCGACAATAAAATTGCACTGGCAGCACGACCAGTAAAAGCGATTACGCCCCCTGCTCCTGCTGTGCGCGCATCATGGGTACATAAAACAGGGGCGACCGGCGGATTTGGTAGCTATGTCGCATTTATCCCAGAAAAAGAGTTGGGTATTGTGATGCTGGCTAACAAAAACTATCCAAACCCGGTGAGAGTCGCCGCCGCCTGGCAGATCCTCAACGCTTTGCAATAACAACGAAGATGGCCCGAATTTACGGGCCTTTTCTCCGCTTTTCCTTGCTGTCATCTACACTTAGAAAAAAACCAGTAAGGAAACATCTATGCGCCTGCTCCCTCTTGTTGCCGCAGCGACAGCGGCATTTCTTGTCGTTGCCTGTAGTTCACCTACGCCGCCGCGTGGCGTGACCGTAGTGAATAATTTCGACGCTAAGCGCTATCTTGGCACCTGGTATGAGATTGCCCGTTTTGATCACCGCTTTGAACGCGGACTGGAGAAAGTCACCGCGACATATAGCCTGCGGGATGATGGTGGATTGAATGTCATCAACAAAGGCTATAATCCGGACAGGGAGATGTGGCAACAGAACGAAGGGAAAGCGTACTTTACCGGAGATCCGCATCGCGCAGCGCTGAAAGTGTCATTCTTTGGCCCTTTCTATGGCGGCTATAACGTCATTGCGCTCGACCGGGAGTATCGCCACGCGCTGGTTTGCGGCCCGGATCGCGACTACCTGTGGATACTCTCCCGCACGCCAACTATTTCTAGCGAAGTTAAACAGGAGATGCTGGCGGTCGCAACCCGGGAAGGATTTGATGTCAGTAAGTTTATCTGGGTACAGCAACCCGGCAGTTAATGGGTGCTGAGTTTCAGACCAACTATCCCCAGTACGATTAACGCCAGACTCGCCAGGCGCATCGGACTAGCAGACTCACCGAGCAGCACAATACCGGTGATCGCCGCCCCGACCGCGCCAATCCCCGTCCAGACAGCATAAGCTGTACCTACCGGTAGCGATTTCATTGCCCAGGCGAGCAACGCCATACTGACAATCATCGCCGTCACGGTAATTACGCTTGGCGTCAGACGACTAAAACCGTGGGTGTATTTCAGGCCTACCGCCCAGACGACTTCCAGCAAACCAGCAATAAACAGGATAATCCAGGACATATAATACTCCGGAGAAATGGGGCCGTCCCCGGTGAAACGATGCGTTTGCGGGTCGTCCCGCAAAGCTGATAGTGAAAGAAGTATTTTGCCGATTTAAGAGGAAATTTCAACGGTTACAGCAGTGATTACCGCCGGGAAAAACAAACGGCACGACAAACCTGTCGTACCGTTATTGCTTATTGCTGCGCTTTCGTCGCTGCGCCAGAAATCGCGTTACCACCATCAGAGATGTCTTCACCAACGCCACGCGTGGTGTTGCAGGCAGTTAATACTGTTGAAAGCACCAGAACAGAAAAGATCGCTGCAATTGTCTTCTTCACCATAATATCTTCCTTTTAGGTAATGTTATTTGTGTTTGCCTATAGCAAATTAATAATAGACAACATCACCAAAAATGACGGGAATCTGATGATTTTTCGGAAGTGAAGAGGAAATTAGCTGGCAGCGCGGGAAATGGAATTGCCGAGATGTTTGATATCTTCACCGAAACCGCGAGCGGTGTTACAGCCCGTGAGCAGCGTACTGGCAAGCAAAACAAGAAGGATAAGGCGTTTCATCATCTCTGACCTGAAAAGTGATGGTGCAGCCAGCAGGCCGCACCACAACCGTATTACTTCACGCGAGATACGTATTCACCAGAGCGGGTATCCACTTTGATAACTTCGCCAATCTGTACGAACAGCGGAACTTTAACCACAGCGCCAGTGGACAGGGTAGCTGGTTTGCCGCCAGTACCTGCGGTATCACCTTTCAAACCTGGATCGGTATCAACGATTTCCAGTTCAACGAAGTTCGGCGGAGTAACGGAAATCGGCTGGCCGTTCCACAGAGTCACGATGCACTCTGCCTGATCCAGCAGCCATTTCGCGTTGTCGCCAATTGCTTTTGCATCAGCAGACAGTTGTTCGAAGGTTTCGTTGTTCATGAAGTGCCAGAACTCACCATCGTTGTACAGGTAAGTCAGGTTCATATCGACAACATCAGCGCCTTCAGCGGAATCCGTAGATTTAAAGGTTTTTTCTACACGAGTACCGGTCAGCAGACGACGCAGTTTAACGCGAGCAAATGCCTGGCCTTTACCCGGCTTCACAAATTCACTTGCTTCAACCGCGTAAGGTTCGCCGTCCAACATGATTTTAAGACCAGCACGAAAATCGTTGCTATAGTACGTTGCCATAAGGCCCTCTGAAATTTGTTAATTGGTAGCTAAGCCACAAAATGGCGCATATTGTAACCCTAAACACCCCATCCAGAGAAGATTGGTTAGCGCAACTTGCCGATGTTGTGACCGATCCTGATGAACTTCTGCGTCTTTTGAATATAGACGCGGACGAAAAACTGTTGGCCGGACGCAGCGCCAAAAAGCTGTTTGCCCTGCGCGTGCCCCGCTCATTTATCGATCGCATGGAAAAAGGCAATCCTGACGATCCACTTTTGCGTCAGGTACTTACCTCGCAAGATGAGTATATCACTGCACCCGGTTTTTCCACCGACCCGCTGGAAGAACAGCACAGCGTGGTGCCTGGTTTGTTGCATAAATACCACAACCGGGCATTACTGTTGGTGAAAGGTGGCTGTGCGGTAAATTGTCGCTATTGCTTCCGTCGCCACTTCCCGTATGCCGAAAATCAGGGCAACAAGCGTAACTGGCAGACTGCACTTGAGTATGTTGCCGCACATCCAGAACTGGACGAGATCATTTTCTCCGGCGGTGATCCGCTGATGGCGAAAGATCGCGAACTGGACTGGTTGCTCACGCAACTGGAAGCCATCCCGCACATCAAACGTCTGCGTATTCACAGCCGTCTGCCGATTGTGATCCCGGCGCGCATCACTGAGGCGCTGGTTGAACGCTTTGCCCGTTCTACGCTGCAAATCCTGCTGGTGAATCACATCAACCATGCCAATGAAGTGGATGAAACATTCCGTCAGGCGATGGCTAAGTTAAAACGCGTGGGCGTCACCCTGCTTAACCAGAGTGTTCTGTTACGTGGCGTGAACGACAACGCGCAAACGCTGGCAAACCTGAGTAATGCGTTGTTTGACGCGGGCGTGATGCCCTATTACCTGCATGTGCTCGATAAAGTGCAGGGCGCGGCGCATTTCATGGTGAGCGATGATGAAGCACGGCAGATTATGCGTGAGTTGCTGACGCTGGTGTCGGGATATCTGGTGCCAAAACTGGCGCGTGAGATAGGCGGAGAACCCAGCAAAACACCGCTGGATTTGCAGCTACGTCAGCAATAACTGATTCAACAGGGAGGTTGAAGCTGATGATAAATGTGAAATTGCCTGATGTGCTGCGCTTATCAGGCCTACATGATGCATTGCAACTGATTGAATTTTCAATGAACTGTAGGCCTGATAAGGCGTTTACGTCGCATCCGGCAAGAGCAACGAACACGCGTACAGCGACCTGTCATTAAATAGGGAAGTTTAATCTTTTCCGTTGCATAACCATTAATTATTCATATGCTTTGCTATTTTTATTATTTATATAGCTGACATCAATAATTAACCTTTCTTTTCTGTTTATATAGAGCGAGCGCCGCTATTTATGTTATTTTAACAACTATTACTACCAAGCCCATTTATCTGGCTTATAAATTAATATTATTTATTTTATTGAGAAATGGTTAGGGAGAACCTACATGGCCATAAGCATCAAGGGTGTTAACACTGGTGTTATTCGCAAGAGTAATAACTTCATTGCACTGGCACTGAAAATAAAAGAGCCTCGCAATAAAGAATCGTTGTTCTTCATGTCTGTGATGGAACTGCGCGACCTGTTGATAGCGCTGGAAAGCCGTCTGCATCAAAAGCATAAACTGGAGGCTGATCATCGACTTCAGTATGAGCAAGCGCGTGATAAGGCCATGAAAAAGATGGCAGAAAATATTCCTCAAATTCAGATTGAAGAACTTAAAAATGCTGATATTAATCGCCGTGTAAATACACTGGAACTTACCGATAATCAGGGTGAAAATCTCACATTCCTATTAACTCTGCATGACGGCAGCAAATCTGAATTAGTTGTCAATGAACTGCAAATTGAAATGCTGGCGCGAGCAATCATTCACGCAATTAATAATGCGGAAATGCGTGAACTGGCATTACGTATTACATCGCTGTTAGATTTCCTGCCATTATATGACGTCGACTGCCAGGATAATGGTAATCTGGAATATGACACCTATTCACAGCCAGAATGGAAACAAAACTTGTTTAGCCATTATCTGGCGGTGCTTTATCGCTTTAAAGATGAAAGTGGCAAAGAACAATTTAGCGGTGCAGTGGTGAAAACACGTGAAGCGACAGCAGGTAAAGAAGTGGAGGCCATCACCCGCCGGATGCTTGATTTCAGCCCTCGACTGAAAAAGCTCGCTGGAGTGCCGTGTCAGGTCTACGTTCGCGCCGTAGCGGCAAATAACGCCCAACCGCTGACCCAGGATCAATGCTTACGCGTACTGCATCACCTACGCGTTCAGTCCATCAGCAAAGCCGCGCCACAAGCGAAATAATCCCATCTTTGCTAATGCGAGGCTGGAGCCATCCAGCCTGAAATGACTGATAACGTGATCGTTGATCATGCCGGATGCGGCGTAAACGCCTTATCCGGCCTATAAATTCTCAAGCATTCAATCAGTTGCAATGCCTGATGTAGGCCTGATAAGCGAAGCGCATCAGGCAATTATACGTTTGTCACCCAGCCTCGGAATCACATCAGTTCGGGCACTTATAAACCTGGCCGATAATCTGGCTATCAGTCGGAACGAAGCTGGACAACATCCCCTGCGACGGGCTGCTAATACCATAAATCACGTTACCGCCCATTGCGGCAGCCTGATTGCGCAGATCGTTTGCCGCACCACGCATAGAACCGCCTTCTTCGCCGTGTTGTCCGGAAAGCCAGTTACTTTGCTTACCTGTCGCAGTACCAATAAGTTGGCACTCTGCGCCTGGTTGCTCGTCCACAATGCGAACACTCTGACCGGCAGCACTCAATTCGTTACTGGAGCTACAACCCGCCATCAGTAGCGCGGCACCGACAATCCCTGCTAAGTATTTTACGTGCATGTTATTCCCCATAATCAATGAGCTGGACGCCCCTCGCGTCGTCCGTGTTTGAATCTTATACTAGAAAGATGACTAAAAGAAAAACCCCCAGACATTTCTGCCTGAGGGTTTCTTTATTTCTGCGAGGTGCAGGGCAATTACATCATGCCGCCCATGCCACCCATGCCGCCCATACCGCCAGCAGCGCCTAAGTCAGCCGCATCGTTTTTCGGCAGGTCGGTAACCATGCACTCGGTGGTGATCATCAGGCCAGCCACAGAAGCTGCGTACTGCAGAGCAGAACGAGTTACTTTGGTTGGATCCAGGATACCCATGTCGATCATGTTGCCGTATTCTTCGGTTGCAGCGTTGTAGCCGTAGTTGCCGTCGCCAGCTTTAACAGTGTTAGCAACAACTGACGGCTCTTCACCGCAGTTCAGTACGATCTGACGCAGCGGAGCTTCCATTGCACGCAGTGCAACTTTGATACCCACGTTCTGCTCTTCGTTCTGACCACGCAGGTCAGCCAGTTTAGACGCTACGCGGATCAGCGCAACACCACCACCAGCAACCACGCCTTCTTCTACCGCAGCACGGGTCGCGTGCAGGGCGTCTTCAACGCGTGCTTTTTTCTCTTTCATTTCAACTTCGGTAGCAGCACCCACTTTGATAACTGCAACGCCGCCTGCCAGTTTCGCTACGCGCTCCTGCAGTTTTTCACGGTCGTAGTCAGAAGTTGCTTCTTCAATCTGCTGACGGATCTGAGCAACACGGCCCTGGATTGCAGCTTCTTCACCCACGCCATCGATGATGGTGGTGGTGTCTTTGTTGATCACAACACGTTTAGCCTGGCCCAGGTCTTCCAGGGTTGCTTTTTCCAGTTCCATACCAATCTCTTCAGAGATTACAGTACCACCGGTCAGAGTAGCGATATCCTGGAGCATTGCTTTACGACGATCACCGAAGCCCGGTGCTTTAACCGCAGCCACTTTCACGATGCCGCGCATGGTGTTAACAACCAGAGTTGCCAGAGCTTCACCTTCAACATCTTCAGCGATGATCAGCAGCGGTTTGCCTGCTTTTGCAACAGCTTCCAGAACTGGCAGCATTTCGCGGATGTTGGAGATTTTCTTATCAGCCAGCAGGATGAACGGGCTTTCCAGTTCTACTGCGCCAGTTTCCGGCTTGTTGATGAAGTAAGGAGACAGGTAGCCACGGTCGAACTGCATACCTTCAACCACGTCCAGTTCGTCCTGCAGACCAGTACCGTCCTCAACGGTGATAACGCCTTCTTTACCGACTTTGTCCATCGCTTCAGCGATCAGTTTACCTACGGTTTCGTCGGAGTTAGCGGAGATAGTACCAACCTGAGCAATAGCTTTAGAGTCAGAGCACGGTACAGACAGCGCTTTCAGTTCTTCAACTGCAGCGGTAACAGCTTTGTCGATACCACGCTTCAGGTCCATCGGGTTCATGCCCGCAGCAACAGCTTTCAGACCTTCAGTGATGATGGCCTGAGCCAGTACGGTTGCGGTGGTAGTACCGTCGCCTGCAGTGTCATTCGCTTTAGAGGCAACTTCTTTCACCATCTGCGCACCCATATTTTCGAACTTGTCTTCCAGTTCGATTTCACGAGCAACGGAAACACCATCTTTGGTGATGGTCGGTGCACCGAAAGATTTATCCAGAACTACGTTACGGCCTTTCGGACCGAGGGTAACTTTCACTGCATCTGCCAGTACGTTTACGCCGCGCAGCATTTTCACACGAGCGTCGTTACCGAATTTTACGTCTTTAGCTGCCATTATCTTTATTCCTTAAATTCGTATGTTCAGTGTCGTGCGCGGATTACGCTTCAACAATTGCCAGAATGTCGCTTTCGGACATGATCAACACTTCTTCATTGTCGATCTTCTCAGATTTCACACCGTAGCCATCGTTGAAAATAACGATGTCGCCAACTTTCACGTCCAGCGGCTTCACTTCGCCATTTTCAAGGATACGGCCATTGCCTACAGCCAGCACTTCGCCACGGGTAGATTTAGCCGCTGCAGAGCCGGTCAGAACGATGCCGCCAGCAGATTTAGTTTCAACTTCTTTACGCTTGACGATCACGCGATCATGCAATGGACGAATATTCATTGATAACTCTCCTTTGAGAAAGTCCGTATCTGTTATGGGTGACGCCGGACCTTACGTGGTTTCCCGGCTGGTGACCAGAGAAATGGGGATGAGGCCTCTCCCCTTCAAGGGGGAAAATGAAAAAAAATTCTGATCAGCACAAAATCGGGTAAAAATCCTGATTCACCTCACGTTTCATCGCAATTTCGACATCGTCGTCATAAGCGAATCTGATTGTGCTACCATCAAAAACCTGCGCAGTTGCCCAAAATTTGGGCGCAATCGGACATCAACCCATGAGTGGACTCAAACAAGAACTGGGGCTGGCCCAGGGCATCGGCCTGTTATCGACTTCATTGTTAGGCACCGGCGTGTTTGCCGTTCCTGCCTTAGCCGCCCTGGTGGCAGGCAATAATAGCCTGTGGGCCTGGCCTGTTCTGATAATCTTAGTTTTCCCGATTGCGATCGTGTTTGCGATTCTGGGTCGCCACTACCCCAGCGCGGGCGGTGTGGCGCATTTTGTCGGCATGGCGTTCGGTTCGCGGCTTGAGCGAGTCACAGGCTGGTTATTTTTATCAGTTATTCCCGTTGGCTTGCCCGCTGCGCTGCAAATTGCCGCCGGATTCGGCCAGGCGATGTTTGGCTGGCATGGCTGGCAACTGTTGATGGCTGAACTCGGTACGCTGGCGCTGGTGTGGTATATCGGTACTCGCGGTGCCAGTTCCAGTGCGAATCTACAAACGGTTATTGCCGGACTTATCGTCGCGCTGATTGTCGCCGTCTGGTGGGCGGCCGATATTAAACCTGCGAATATCCCCTTCCCTGCGCCAGGTGATATCGAACTTTCCGGGCTATTTGCTGCGTTATCGGTAATGTTCTGGTGCTTTGTCGGTCTGGAGGCGTTTGCTCACCTTGCCTCAGAATTTAAAAATCCGGAGCGTGATTTCCCCCGCGCTCTGATGATTGGTCTGGTGCTGGCAGGTTTAGTCTACTGGGGGTGTACGGTTGTCGTCTTACACTTCGACGCCTACGGTGAAAAAATGGCGGCGGCAGCATCGCTTCCGGAAATTGTGGTGCAACTGTTCGGTGTAGGGGCGCTGTGGATTGCCTGCGTGATTGGCTATCTGGCCTGCTTTGCCAGCCTCAATATTTATATACAGAGTTTCGCCCGCCTGGTCTGGTCGCAGGCGCAAGATAAACCCAACCACTACCTGGCGCGCCTCTCTTCTCGCCATATCCCGAACAATGCTCTCAATGCAGTGCTCGGCTGTTGCGTGGTGAGCACGTTGGTGATTCACACTTTAGAGATCAATCTGGACGCACTCATCATTTATGCCAACGGCATCTTTATTATGATCTATCTGCTGTGCATGCTGGCTGGCTGTAAATTATTAAAGGGACGTTATCGGCTACTGGCGGTGATTGGCGGACTGCTATGCATCCTGTTGCTGGCGATGGTCGGCTGGAAAAGCGTGTATGCATTGATCATGCTGGCGGGGCTGTGGTTGTTCCTGCCGAAACGAAAAACGCCGGAAAATGGCATAACCACATAATCCGGCGTTTCACATTAATCCTGACGATCGTCTTTATGATCAAGGCGATCGCGGTTGTCATCCTTACGCTGATACTCACCATCAAAAGTATTGCCGCCACCGGCTCCGGCACTAAATCCACCGCCCGGCATACGGGAAAAACGCAAATGCGGCATCAACTTCACGGTCAGATGTTTCTGCACTGGTGGCAATAAAAGAAGAAGACCGAGGAAATCGGTGAAAAAGCCCGGTAATAAAAGCAGCAAACCGGCAATGATCAACGAAACACTTTTAATCATTTCCGCCGCCGGATTTTCTCCCGCCGCCATTTTTTGTTGCATCAGCACAAAATTCTTAAATCCCTGGTTACGTACCAGCGACATACCAATAACTGACGTGAATATAACCAACACAAGAGTGAGTAATACCCCCAATACGTGGGCAACCTGAATAAAGATTGAAATCTCAATATAGACATAAAGGAAAATGGCAATAAAAGGTAACCAGCGCAAAGGTTTCTCCTGTAATAGCAACCGGTTAAATCCGGCCGCCTGAATGGGTTGCGAATCGCGTTCAGCTTATATTGTGGTCATTAGCAAAATTTCAAGACGTTTGCGCAACTATTTTTGGTAGTAATCCCAAAGCGGTGATCTATTTCACAAATTAATAATTAAGGGGTAAAAACCGACACTTAAAGTGATCCAGATTACGGTAGAAATCCTCAAGCAACATATGATCCCGAGTATTCGACTGATGCAGGGGATAATCGTCGGTCGAAAAACATTCGAAACCACATATATTCTGTGTGTTTAAAGCAAATCATTGGCAGCTTGAAAAAGAAGGTTCACATGTCAAACAACATTCGTATCGAAGAAGATCTGTTGGGTACCAGGGAAGTTCCAGCTGATGCCTACTATGGTGTTCACACTCTGAGAGCGATTGAAAACTTCTATATCAGCAACAACAAAATCAGCGATATTCCTGAATTTGTTCGCGGTATGGTAATGGTTAAAAAAGCCGCAGCTATGGCAAACAAAGAGCTGCAAACCATTCCTAAAAGTGTAGCGAATGCAATCATTGCTGCATGTGATGAAGTCCTGAATAACGGAAAATGCATGGATCAGTTCCCGGTAGACGTCTACCAGGGCGGCGCAGGTACTTCCGTAAACATGAACACCAACGAAGTGCTGGCCAATATCGGTCTGGAACTGATGGGACACCAGAAAGGTGAATATCAGTACCTGAATCCGAACGACCATGTTAACAAATGTCAGTCCACCAACGACGCCTACCCGACCGGTTTCCGCATCGCAGTTTACTCTTCCCTGATTAAACTGGTAGATGCTATTAACCAACTGCGCGAAGGTTTTGAGCGTAAAGCTGTCGAATTCCAGGACATCCTGAAAATGGGTCGCACCCAACTGCAGGACGCAGTACCAATGACCCTTGGTCAGGAATTCCGCGCTTTCAGCATCCTGCTGAAAGAGGAAGTGAAAAACATCCAACGTACCTCTGAACTGCTGCTGGAAGTTAACCTTGGCGCAACTGCCATCGGTACTGGCCTGAACACGCCGAAAGAGTACTCTCCGCTGGCAGTGAAAAAACTGGCTGAAGTCACTGGCTTCCCATGCGTTCCGGCTGAAGACCTCATCGAAGCGACCTCTGACTGCGGCGCTTACGTTATGGTTCACGGCGCGCTGAAACGCCTGGCTGTGAAGATGTCCAAAATCTGTAACGACCTGCGCTTGCTCTCTTCTGGCCCACGTGCCGGCCTGAATGAGATCAACCTGCCGGAACTGCAGGCAGGCTCTTCTATCATGCCAGCAAAAGTAAACCCGGTAGTTCCGGAAGTAGTTAACCAGGTATGCTTCAAAGTCATCGGTAACGACACCACTGTTACCATGGCAGCAGAAGCAGGTCAGCTTCAGTTGAACGTTATGGAGCCGGTCATTGGCCAGGCGATGTTTGAATCCGTTCACATTCTGACCAATGCTTGCTACAACCTGCTGGAAAAATGCATTAACGGCATCACTGCTAACAAAGAAGTGTGTGAAGGTTACGTTTACAACTCTATCGGTATCGTCACTTACCTGAACCCGTTCATCGGTCACCACAACGGTGACATCGTGGGTAAAATCTGTGCCGAAACAGGTAAGAGCGTGCGCGAAGTCGTTCTGGAGCGCGGTCTGTTGACTGAAGCGGAACTAGACGATATTTTCTCCGTACAGAACCTGATGCATCCGGCTTACAAAGCAAAACGCTATACTGATGAAAGCGAACAGTAATCGTACAGGGTAGTACAAATAAAAGAGGCACGTCAGATGGCGTGCCTTTTTTCTTGTGAGCAGTAACTTAAAAACAACAACCTGATATCAACTTGTTAAAAAACAAGGAAGGCTAATATGCTAGTTGTAGAACTCATCATCGTTTTGCTGGCGATCTTTTTGGGCGCCAGATTAGGGGGAATTGGTATTGGTTTTGCAGGTGGATTGGGGGTGCTGGTTCTTGCCGCTATCGGCGTCAAGCCTGGTAACATTCCGTTCGATGTAATTTCCATTATCATGGCGGTTATCGCTGCTATTTCTGCCATGCAGGTTGCTGGCGGTCTGGACTATCTGGTTCACCAGACAGAAAAGCTGCTGCGCCGTAACCCGAAATACATCACGATCCTCGCACCGATCGTAACCTATTTCCTGACCATCTTTGCGGGCACTGGCAACATCTCTCTGGCAACGCTGCCAGTTATCGCTGAAGTAGCGAAGGAACAAGGCGTTAAACCTTGCCGTCCACTGTCTACTGCGGTAGTTTCCGCGCAGATTGCGATCACCGCATCGCCAATCTCTGCGGCAGTGGTTTACATGTCTTCCGTAATGGAAGGTCATGGCATCAGCTACCTCCATTTGCTCTCCGTGGTCATCCCGTCCACCTTGCTGGCGGTTCTGGTGATGTCCTTCCTGGTCACCATGCTGTTCAACTCCAGGCTGTCTGACGATCCGATTTATCGCAAGCGTCTGGAAGAAGGTTTAGTTGAACTGCGCGGTGAGAAGCAGATTGAAATCAAACAAGGCGCGAAAGCGTCCGTCTGGCTGTTCCTGCTGGGCGTCGTCGGCGTGGTTATCTATGCGATCATCAACAGCCCGAGCATGGGTCTGGTTGAGAAACCGCTGATGAACACCACTAACGCCATCCTGATTATCATGCTGAGTGTTGCAACCCTGACCACTATTCTTTGCAAAGTGGATACCGACAACATCCTCAACTCCAGCACCTTCAAAGCAGGTATGAGCGCCTGTATTTGTATCCTGGGTGTTGCATGGCTGGGCGATACTTTCGTTTCCAACAACATCGACTGGATCAAAGATACCGCTGGTGAAGTGATTCAGGGTCATCCGTGGCTGCTGGCTGTCATCTTCTTCTTTGCTTCTGCTCTGCTGTACTCTCAGGCTGCAACCGCAAAAGCACTGATGCCGATGGCTCTGGCGCTGAACGTTTCTCCGCTGACCGCTGTTGCTTCTTTCGCAGCCGTGTCTGGCCTGTTCATTCTGCCGACCTACCCGACGCTGGTTGCTGCGGTACAGATGGATGACACGGGTACAACTCGTATCGGTAAATTCGTCTTCAACCATCCGTTCTTCATCCCGGGTACTCTGGGTGTTGCCCTGGCCGTTTGCTTCGGCTTCCTGCTGGGCAGTGTGATGCTGTAATGACAAATCGCGGGGCGTTCACGCCCCGCTTTCTTTCCCACCGACTAACATCCTTCCCTCGTCCGTTGTATAGTGACCTCTCTCTTGCGGTTCCATCTGTTCTAGCGAGGTGTTTATGCTTGATGAAAAAAGTTCGAATACCGCGTCTGTCGTGGTGCTGTGTACCGCGCCGGATGAAGCGACAGCCCAGGATCTGGCTGCCAAAGCGCTGGCAGAAAAACTGGCGGCCTGCGCAACCCTGATCCCCGGTGCAACCTCTCTCTATTACTGGGAGGGTAAGCTGGAACAGGAATATGAAGTACAGATGATCTTAAAAACCGATAAAGCTCACCAGCAGGCACTGCTGGAATGCCTGAAGGCTCATCATCCTTATCAAACACCTGAACTTCTGGTTTTACCTGTTACACATGGAGACACAGATTACCTCTCATGGCTCAACGCATCTTTACGCTGATCCTGCTATTTTGCAGCACTTCCGTTTTTGCCGGATTATTCGACGCGCCTGGACGTTCCCAATTCGTCCCCGCGGATCAAGCCTTTGCTTTTGATTTTCAGCAAAACCAGCATGACCTTAATCTGAGCTGGCAGATCAAAGACGGTTATTACCTCTACCGTAAACAGATCCGTATTACGCCTGAACAGGCGAAGATTGCCGACGTGCAACTGCCGTCAGGTGTCTGGCATGAAGATGAGTTTTACGGCAAAAGCGAGATTTACCGTGGGCGGCTGACGCTTCCCGTTACCATCAATCAGGCGGGTGCTGGTGCGACGTTGACGATTACTTACCAGGGATGCGCCGACGCCGGTTTCTGTTATCCGCCAGAAACTAAAATAGTGCCGTTAAGCGAAGTGCTCACCAACAACGCGGCGCCACAACCTGCGCCAGTTCCGCAGCAAGAGCAACCCGCCGCGCAACTGCCCTTTTCTGCACTCTGGGCGCTGTTGATCGGTATCGGCATCGCCTTCACACCATGCGTGCTGCCGATGTACCCGCTGATTTCCGGCATCGTACTGGGCGGTAAACAGCGGCTATCCACCGCCAGAGCATTGCTGCTGACCTTTATTTATGTTCAGGGGATGGCGCTGACTTACACGGCACTGGGTCTGGTGGTTGCCGCCGCGGGATTACAGTTCCAGGCGGCGCTACAGCATCCTTACGTGCTTATCGGCCTCGCGATCGTCTTTACCTTGCTGGCGATGTCGATGTTTGGCTTGTTTACCCTGCAACTTCCCTCTTCCCTACAAACACGCCTCACGCTGATGAGTAATCGCCAGCAAGGCGGCTCGCCTGGCGGTGTGTTTGTTATGGGCGCAATTGCCGGATTGATCTGTTCACCATGCACTACCGCGCCACTTAGCGCGATTCTGCTGTATATCGCCCAAAGCGGGAACATGTGGCTGGGCGGCGGTACACTTTATCTCTATGCGCTGGGCATGGGACTACCGCTGATACTCATTACTGTCTTCGGCAACCGTCTGCTGCCGAAAAGCGGTCCGTGGATGGAACAGGTCAAAACCGCGTTTGGTTTTGTAATCCTGGCGCTGCCGGTCTTCCTGCTGGAGCGGGTGATTGGCGATGCCTGGGGATTACGCTTGTGGTCGGCGCTTGGCGTCGCGTTCTTTGGCTGGGCGTTTGTCACCAGCTTACAAGCCAAACGCGGCTGGATGCGCATGGTACAAATTATCCTGCTGGCAGCCGCGCTGGTAAGCGTGCGCCCACTCCAGGATTGGGCGTTTGGCGCGACGAGCACGGCACAATCTCAGACCCATCTCAACTTTAAAAAAATCAAAACAGTAGATGAGTTAAATCAGGCGCTCGTTGCAGCCAAAGGCAAACCGGTAATGCTAGATCTCTATGCCGACTGGTGCGTCGCCTGTAAAGAGTTCGAAAAAAACACCTTCAGTGACCCGCAGGTGCAAAAAGCGTTAGCAGACACGGTATTACTTCAGGCCAACGTCACTGCCAACGACGCACAAGATGTGGCGCTGTTAAAACATCTAAATGTCCTTGGCCTACCGACGATTCTGTTTTTTGACGGACAAGGTCAGGAGCATCCACAAGCACGAGTCACGGGCTTTATGGATGCAGAAACCTTCAGCGCACATTTGCGCGATCGCCAACCGTGAACGACACTTCAGTGGGAAAGACGGAGGAAAATAGCGTGCAACGTGAAGATGTACTGGGAGAAGCCCTGAAATTATTAGAGTTACAAGGGATTGCTAACACTACGCTGGAGATGGTTGCTGAACGAGTGGATTATCCGTTGGAAGCGCTCCAGCGTTTCTGGCCAGACAAAGAGGCCATCCTCTACGATGCGCTGCGCTATCTTAGCCAACAGATAGATGTCTGGCGTCGTCAACTGATGCTGGATGAAACGCAATCTGCTGAACAAAAGCTGCTGGCGCGTTATCAGGCATTATCAGAATGCGTTAAAAACAACCGCTATCCGGGCTGTCTGTTTATCGCTGCCTGCACGTTTTATCCCGATCCCGACCACCCTATCCATCAACTGGCCGATCAGCAAAAAAGCGCGGCGTATGATTTCACCCACGAACTGTTAACCACCCTGGAAGTTGACGACCCGGCAATGGTGGCAAAGCAGATGGAACTGGTGCTGGAAGGGTGTTTAAGTCGCATGCTGGTGAATCGCAGCCAGGCGGATGTCGACACCGCACACCGACTGGCGGAAGATATCCTGCGCTTCGCCCGCTGCCGTCAGGGCGGGGCACTGACCTGACAGAAATACAGAAAACAAGCGATTTGCCGCAAACTTAAGCAATTGAATCGTTTTTACTGAAATTAGGTTGACGAGATGTGCAGATTACGGTTTAATGCGCCCCGTTGCCCGGATAGCTCAGTCGGTAGAGCAGGGGATTGAAAATCCCCGTGTCCTTGGTTCGATTCCGAGTCCGGGCACCAAATTCATATAAACGGACCTCCACGGAGGTCCGTTTTTCGTTTCAGGACGCCACAATTTAAGCGTTCTGCCTCCAAATCAATTCTGCCGAACTCAACCCGATTCTCCCCCACATCACCAGCATTTTGCGGGTATATCCCGGTTCGAGAAAATTTGTCCCTAAGCTATAGCACTGACTGACGCGAAATGTCGCGCGGCCCCGTAATGCTGTTGAACGTCAAATGACGTCATCAGGAGCGTAATGCATCCATAAACAGAACGCCGACTGATGAGATTCTGAATGCGAACAAAGAAAAATGTATCAGTCCGTTTGCTCATGCAAAGACTAACAATCCATTAAAATAGTAAGCGCTTCGGGCCATTTTCCGGGAATTATTTTCTGAACATTTTTCTTTGGCAAAGATGATGAATTTTGATGGTAAGGCAAATTACTTCTGGTTCTCATTAAAGTTCTTTCGTAAGGCTATGTAATCAAGAAGTTTATGGCTGGTAAGAATAACGTATTATATTCACCAATAATATGTAAAGACATTCATCAATAGATGGTAAAAATAGGTTATGGCAATTATCATTGGGCCAGTCCCTTTTCGAGTGAGTTTCTATTATGCAACAACCTGTAGTTCGCGTTGGCGAATGGCTTGTTACTCCGTCCATAAACCAAATAAGTCGCAACGGGCGTCAACTAACCCTGGAGCCACGATTAATCGATCTTCTGGTTTTCTTTGCTCAACATAGTGGTGAAGTACTTAGTAGAGATGAACTTATCGATAATGTGTGGAAGAGGAGTATCGTCACCAATCACGTTGTAACGCAGAGTATCTCAGAACTGCGTAAGTCATTAAAAGATAATGATGAAGATAGTCCTGTCTATATCGCTACTGTACCGAAGCGCGGTTATAAATTAATGGTTCCGGTTATATGGTGCAGCGAAGAGGAAGGGGAGGAAATGATGTTATCTTCGTCTCCTCCTATACCAGAGGCGGCTCCTGACACAGATCCCCCCATCCACAGTCCAGATATCCAATACCCCCCAAAGCCACCTGAACATCCCCCAGTTAGATGCAAACGATTAACTGCCTTTTGGGTATGGTTTTTTTTCCTGTTGTCGTTAGGTATCTGTGTCGTACTCGTGGCATTCTCCAGCCTTGAAACGCGTCTTCCTTTGAGTAAATCGCGTATTTTGCTCAATCCACGCGATATTGACATTAATATGGTGAATAACAGTTGTAACAATTGGACTTCTCCGTATCAGCGCTCTTACGCGATAGGTGTGGGCGATTTGGTGGCTACGTCACTTAATACCTTCTCCACCTTTATGGTGCATGACAAAATTAACTACAACATTGATGAACCGAGCAGCTCTGGTAAAACGTTATCTATTGCATTTGTTAATCAACGCCAATACCGCGCTCAGCAGTGCTTTATGTCGGTGAAATTGGTAGACAATGCAGATGGTTCAACCATGCTGGATAAACGTTATGTCATCACTAACGGTAACCAGTTGGCAATTCAAAATGATTTACTTGAGAGTTTATCAAAGGCATTGAATCAACCGTGGCCACAACGAATGCAGGAGATGTTCCAACAAATATTGCCTCATCGAGGTGCTTTATTAACTAATTTTTATCAAGCGCATGATTATTTAATGCATGGTGATGAAAAATCATTGAACCGTGCCAGTGAATTATTAGGTGAGATTATTGAATCATCTCCTGAATTTATCTATGCGAGAGCAGAAAAAGCATTAGTTGATATAGTACGTCATTCTCAGCACCCTTTAGATGAAAAACAATTAGCAGCACTGAATACAGAAATTGATAACATTGCTACAATGCCGGGCATGAATAATCTAGCCATTTTCTATCAAATAAAAGCTGTCAGAGCCCTGGAAAATGGAAAAATAGAGGAGTCGTATCAGGCGATAAATACTGGAATTGATCTTGAAATGTCCTGGCTAAACTATGTGTTGCTTGGCAAAGTTTACGAAATGAAGGGGATGAACCGTGAAGCTGCTGATGCATATCTCACAGCCTTTAATTTACGTCCTGGTACAAACACCCTTTACTGGATTGAAAATGGTATATTCCAGACTTCTGTTCCTTATGTTGTTCCTTATCTCGACAAATTTCTCGCTTCAGAATAAGTGACTCCCGCGTTGATTCATGCACGGGAATACTGGATGTTGAATTTTTGTGTGTTTTTATTGGTGTAACATGTTGCGGCATTTTATTTGTCGCATAATTTTTATTACATAATTTTAACCACAAACATGCACATAACCCATTGTAAACATTAAATGTTTATCTTTTCATGATATCAACTTGCGATTCTTATCTGTTAATGGAGAGCTCAAATTCTCACTTACATAAACTTTTGTATTATTTCACCTAATCTTTAGGATTAATCTTTTTTTTTGAGTAATCTTGTCGCCAGTTTGGTCTGGTCAGTAAATAGTTACGCATCATGACCCGGACTCCAAATTCAAAAATGAAATTAGGAGAAGAGCATGAGTTCTGCCAAGAAGATCGGGCTATTTGCCTGTACCGGTGTTGTTGCCGGTAATATGATGGGGAGCGGTATTGCATTATTACCTGCGAACCTTGCAAGTATCGGTGGTATTGCTATCTGGGGTTGGATTATCTCTATTATTGGTGCAATGTCGTTGGCTTATGTATATGCCCGACTGGCAACAAAAAACCCGCAACAAGGTGGCCCAATTGCTTATGCCGGAGAGATTTCTCCTGCATTTGGTTTTCAGACAGGTGTTCTTTATTACCATGCTAACTGGATTGGTAACCTGGCGATTGGTATTACCGCTGTATCTTATCTTTCCACCTTCTTCCCGGTATTAAATGATCCTGTCCCGGCGGGTATCGCCTGTATTGCTATCGTCTGGATATTTACCTTTGTAAATATGCTCGGCGGTACTTGGGTAAGCCGTTTAACCACTATTGGTCTGGTGCTGGTTCTTATTCCTGTAGTTATGACTGCTATTGTTGGCTGGCATTGGTTTGATGCTGCAACTTATGCAGCTAACTGGAACACTGCTAATACCACTGATGGCCATGCGATCATTAAAAGTATTCTGCTCTGCCTGTGGGCCTTTGTGGGTGTGGAATCCGCAGCGGTAAGTACGGGTATGGTTAAAAACCCGAAACGTACCGTTCCACTGGCAACCATGCTGGGTACTGGTTTAGCAGGTATTGTTTATATTGCTGCAACTCAAGTGCTTTCCGGTATGTATCCGTCTTCTGTAATGGCAGCTTCCGGTGCTCCGTTTGCAATCAGTGCTTCTACTATCCTGGGTAACTGGGCTGCGCCGCTGGTTTCTGCATTCACCGCCTTTGCATGCCTGACGTCTCTGGGTTCCTGGATGATGCTGGTAGGCCAGGCAGGTGTGCGTGCCGCTAACGACGGTAACTTCCCGAAAGTTTATGGCGAAGTCGACAGCAACGGTATTCCGAAAAAAGGTCTGCTGCTGGCTGCTGTGAAAATGACTGCCCTGATGATCCTGATCACCCTGATGAACTCTGCCGGTGGTAAAGCATCTGACCTGTTTGGTGAACTGACCGGTATCGCAGTACTGCTGACTATGCTGCCGTACTTCTACTCTTGCGTTGACCTGATTCGTTTTGAAGGCGTTAACATCCGCAACTTTGTCAGCCTGATCTGCTCTGTACTGGGTTGCGTGTTCTGCTTCATCGCTCTGATGGGTGCAAGCTCCTTCGAGCTGGCAGGAACCTTCATCGTCAGTCTGATTATCCTGATGTTCTACGCTCGCAAAATGCACGAGCGCCAGAGCCACTCAATGGATAACCACACAGCATCTAACGCACATTAATTAAAAGTATTTTCCGAGGCTCCTCCTTTCATTTTGTCCCATGTGTTGGGAGGGGCCTTCTTTACCTGGAGATATGACTATGAACGTTATTGCAATATTGAATCACATGGGGGTTTATTTTAAAGAAGAACCCATCCGTGAACTTCATCGCGCGCTTGAACGTCTGAACTTCCAGATTGTTTACCCGAACGACCGTGACGACTTATTAAAATTGATCGAAAACAATGCGCGTCTGTGCGGTGTTATTTTTGACTGGGATAAATATAATCTCGAGCTGTGCGAAGAAATTAGCAAAATGAACGAGAACCTGCCGTTGTACGCGTTCGCTAATACGTATTCCACTCTCGATGTAAGCCTGAACGATCTGCGTTTACAGATTAGCTTCTTTGAATATGCGCTGGGTGCTGCTGATGATATTGCTAACAAGATCAAGCAGACCACTGACGAATATATCAACACTATTCTGCCTCCGCTGACCAAAGCACTGTTTAAATATGTTCGTGAAGGTAAATATACTTTCTGTACTCCTGGTCACATGGGCGGTACTGCATTCCAGAAAAGCCCGGTAGGTAGCCTGTTCTATGATTTCTTTGGTCCGAACACCATGAAATCTGATATTTCCATTTCAGTATCTGAACTGGGTTCTCTGCTGGATCACAGCGGTCCACACAAAGAAGCAGAACAGTATATCGCCCGCGTATTTAACGCAGACCGCAGCTACATGGTGACTAACGGTACTTCCACTGCCAACAAAATTGTCGGTATGTACTCGGCTCCGGCAGGCAGCACCATTCTGATTGACCGTAACTGCCACAAATCGCTGACCCATCTGATGATGATGAGCGATGTTACACCAATCTATTTCCGCCCGACCCGTAACGCTTACGGTATTCTTGGTGGTATCCCACAGAGTGAATTCCAGCACGCTACCATTGCTAAGCGCGTTAAAGAAACACCAAACGCAACCTGGCCGGTACATGCCGTAATTACTAACTCTACCTATGATGGTCTGCTGTACAACACCGACTTCATCAAGAAAACACTGGATGTAAAATCCATCCACTTTGACTCCGCATGGGTGCCTTACACCAACTTCTCTCCAATTTACGAAGGTAAATGTGGTATGAGCGGTGGCCGTGTAGAAGGGAAAGTGATTTATGAAACCCAGTCCACTCACAAACTGCTGGCGGCATTCTCTCAGGCTTCCATGATCCACGTTAAAGGTGATGTAAACGAAGAAACCTTTAACGAAGCCTACATGATGCACACCACCACCTCTCCGCACTACGGTATCGTGGCCTCCACTGAAACCGCTGCGGCGATGATGAAAGGTAATGCCGGTAAGCGTCTGATCAACGGTTCCATTGAACGTGCGATCAAGTTCCGTAAAGAGATCAAACGCCTGAGAACGGAATCTGATGGCTGGTTCTTTGATGTATGGCAGCCGGATCATATCGATACCACTGAATGCTGGCCGCTGCGTTCTGACAGCACCTGGCACGGCTTCAAAAACATCGATAATGAACACATGTATCTTGACCCGATCAAAGTCACCCTGCTGACTCCGGGGATGGAAAAAGACGGCACCATGAGCGAGTTCGGTATTCCGGCCAGCATCGTGGCGAAATACCTCGACGAACATGGCATCGTTGTTGAGAAGACCGGTCCGTATAACCTGCTGTTCCTGTTCAGCATCGGTATCGATAAGACCAAAGCACTGAGCCTGCTGCGTGCTCTGACTGACTTCAAACGTGCGTTCGACCTGAACCTGCGTGTGAAAAACATGCTGCCGTCTCTGTATCGTGAAGATCCTGAATTCTATGAAAACATGCGTATTCAGGAACTGGCGCAGAATATCCACAAACTGATTGTTCACCACAATCTGCCGGATCTGATGTATCGCGCATTTGAAGTTCTGCCGACGATGGTAATGACTCCGTATGCTGCGTTCCAGAAAGAGCTGCACGGTATGACCGAAGAAGTTTACCTCGACGAAATGGTAGGTCGTATTAACGCTAATATGATCCTTCCGTATCCGCCGGGAGTTCCTCTGGTAATGCCGGGTGAAATGATCACCGAAGAAAGCCGTCCGGTTCTGGAGTTCCTGCAGATGCTGTGTGAAATCGGCGCTCACTATCCGGGCTTTGAAACCGACATTCACGGTGCATACCGTCAGGCTGATGGCCGCTATACCGTTAAGGTATTGAAAGAAGAAAACAAAAAATAATTAGCTCGTACAAGGGAAGTGGCTTGCCACTTCCCTTTTTTGCTCATAAGGAGAACACATGAAAACACCCTCACAGCCGCGCGCGATATACTATATCGTGGCGATCCAGATCTGGGAGTACTTCAGTTTTTACGGCATGCGTGCCTTACTCATTCTCTATCTCACCCATCAGCTTGGTTTTGATGATAACCATGCCATCAGCCTGTTCAGCGCATATGCATCTCTGGTTTATGTTACCCCTATTCTCGGCGGCTGGCTTGCCGACCGCCTGCTCGGCAACCGCACTGCAGTAATTGCCGGCGCGCTGTTAATGACCCTTGGCCATGTGGTACTGGGCATTGATACAAATTCAACCTTTAGCCTGTATCTGGCGCTGGCAATCATTATTTGTGGTTACGGTTTATTCAAATCAAACATTAGCTGTTTACTTGGCGAGCTCTATGACGCGGACGATCATCGACGTGATGGTGGTTTTTCGCTGCTATATGCCGCGGGCAATATCGGTTCTATCGCCGCCCCCATCGCCTGTGGCCTGGCTGCACAGTGGTATGGTTGGCATGTTGGCTTTGCCCTTGCGGGCGGCGGCATGTTTATCGGTTTGTTGATATTCCTGAGTGGTCATCGTCATTTCCAATCCACGCGAGGTATGGATAAAAAAGCACTCACTCGCGTGAAGTTTGCCTTGCCGGTATGGAGTTGGTTGGTGGTGATGCTCTGTTTAGCCCCGATATTTTTTACCCTATTGCTGGAAAACGACTGGTCCGGATATTTGCTGGCGATCGTTTGCCTTATTGCTGCACAAATCATTGCCCGCATGATGATCAAATTCCCCGAACACCGCCGTGCTCTTTGGCAAATTGTATTGTTGATGTTTGTCGGGACGTTGTTCTGGGTACTGGCACAACAGGGCGGCAGTACCATCAGCTTGTTTATCGATCGCTTTGTGAATCGTCAGGCATTCAATATTGAAGTACCTACTGCGCTATTCCAGTCGGTGAATGCAATTGCGGTGATGCTCGCTGGGGTTGTACTTGCCTGGCTGGCGTCGCCAGAAAGCCGCGGCAACTCAACATTGCGCGTCTGGCTGAAGTTTGCCTTTGGCTTACTGCTGATGGCTTGTGGCTTTATGTTGCTGGCATTTGATGCCCGACATGCAGCGGCTGGCGGTCAAGCGTCAATGGGCGTGATGATATCCGGGTTGGCGCTAATGGGCTTTGCCGAACTCTTTATTGATCCGGTGGCGATTGCGCAAATCACGCGCCTGAAAATGTCTGGCGTATTAACCGGTATTTATATGCTGGCAACAGGCGCGGTCGCCAACTGGCTGGCAGGCGTAGTGGCACAACAGACGACAGAGTCGCAAATTAGCGGTATGGCAATTGCAGCTTACCAGCGATTCTTTTCCCAGATGGGAGAGTGGACGTTGGCTTGTGTCGCGATCATCGTGGTATTGGCCTTTGCTACCCGATTTCTGTTTAGCACGCCGACCAATATGATACAGGAAAGCAACGATTAACTGCCGTGAAAACAATTGGTTATGAAACAATTGACTTTTAGTTAATCACACTAGCAAATCAAGATTAATAAGATATTTAAACTATTTTTATGATTATTTATTAGTGATATCAACTTGAGGTGAGCGTTGGTTTCGATAAGATAAACTGAGTTATTAATAGTCGAGGCAGATAATACAGTGTACCGATCTGTCTCTTTATCTACGCTAAATTGAAAGCTGGATTTAGAGGAACCAAAATGTCTGAACAAGAAACACGGGGAGCCAATGAGGCTATTGATTTTAATGATGAACTGAGAAATCGTCGCGAAAAACTGGCAGCACTGCGTCAGCAAGGTGTGGCGTTTCCCAATGATTTTCGCCGCGACCATACCTCTGACCAGTTGCACGAGGAATTTGATGCGAAGGATAACCAGGAACTGGAATCCTTAAACATTGAAGTCTCGGTTGCTGGCCGAATGATGACCCGTCGCATCATGGGGAAAGCCTCCTTTGTAACGTTGCAGGATGTAGGTGGCCGTATTCAACTGTACGTTGCGCGAGATAGCCTGCCAGAAGGTGTTTATAACGACCAGTTTAAAAAATGGGATTTGGGTGACATTATCGGCGCACGCGGTACGCTGTTTAAGACACAAACTGGCGAGCTTTCCATTCACTGTACTGAGTTACGCCTGCTGACTAAGGCACTGCGTCCCTTGCCAGATAAATTTCATGGCTTACAGGACCAGGAAGTCCGTTATCGTCAACGTTATCTGGACCTGATCGCTAACGATAAATCCCGTCAAACTTTTGTTGTTCGTTCAAAAATTCTGGCCGCTATCCGCCAGTTCATGGTCGCTCGTGGGTTTATGGAAGTAGAAACCCCGATGATGCAGGTAATTCCAGGTGGGGCATCTGCTCGCCCATTTATTACCCATCACAATGCTCTTGATTTGGATATGTACCTGCGTATTGCGCCAGAGTTGTATCTGAAACGCCTGGTTGTAGGTGGTTTTGAACGAGTATTCGAAATCAACCGTAACTTCCGTAATGAAGGTATTTCTGTTCGTCATAATCCTGAGTTCACGATGATGGAGCTCTACATGGCGTATGCGGATTACCACGATTTGATTGAACTGACGGAGTCACTGTTCCGCACCCTGGCACAAGAGGTACTGGGTACAACTAAAGTCACTTATGGTGAGCATGTGTTTGATTTTGGCAAACCGTTTGAAAAACTCACCATGCGCGAAGCAATCAAAAAATATCGTCCAGAAACCGATATGGCAGACCTGGATAATTTTGATGCCGCTAAAGCATTAGCCGAATCTATCGGTATTACGGTAGAGAAAAGCTGGGGGCTGGGACGTATTGTCACCGAAATCTTTGATGAAGTGGCAGAAGCACATCTGATTCAGCCAACCTTTATTACTGAGTATCCGGCGGAAGTGTCGCCGCTGGCGCGCCGTAATGATGTTAACCCGGAAATCACCGACCGTTTTGAATTCTTCATCGGTGGTCGTGAAATCGGTAATGGTTTTAGCGAATTAAACGACGCAGAAGATCAGGCAGAACGTTTCCAGGAGCAGGTTAACGCTAAAGCTGCAGGTGACGACGAAGCCATGTTCTACGATGAAGATTACGTTACTGCGCTGGAATATGGTCTGCCGCCAACCGCTGGTTTAGGTATTGGTATCGACCGAATGATTATGCTGTTTACTAACAGTCATACTATCCGCGACGTTATTCTCTTCCCGGCTATGCGCCCACAGAAATAAGTTTTACTTTAATGAACGAAGCAGCCTGGTGACTGCTTCGTTCGTCGTTCCGCAAGTCCAGCTTTGAGGAGAGACGCTTCGTTTCAAGATAACCAGCGGGTCCACTCAACCACAGCTCCTAAAAGAGAGAAAAAAGTAATGCCACGGGCAGGCTCATTGGCCAGGTTATTCCTACCAGGAATGCACTAAGTAAACGAATATGTGTTTTCTCATGTGAGAGAAACCAGATAATGACAAAGGATATGTTCACACCAATCACATAAAAAATTAATATTTTAGAGAATAGTGTCATTTTGAATATCTTCTTAACCTTTCCATCTATTTGTAAAACTGACGGAAATAGTCATCAACCATCATAATGTTGAGGTCAAAATCAATATCTGGCAAATCTAAGCATTTGATCCTGATTAAATCTTCAATTTCACTTGCGGCTAATGACGTCGTTATTGCGAAAGAATTCTCATTCAATTGTCGTGGTATTCCATATTCATCAGCCACTATAGAGGAGAAGTTCATATCATGCATCAATGATCTTAACCTTAAGAAAACTGAGGAATAAGATGATGGATAATCAAAAGAAACGACATAAGTATTGAACTTTTTTTTACCTTCCATAATAAGACTCCTATCAATATTAAATGCCCTGGGGATGCAAAGTTTATTAACCCCGATTGATGATTCTCATATAGGAGATATTCTTTTTTTTTGCTCACTAAAGGGGATGACTTGGGACAAGAAAACGCTCTCTCTGACCATTCTTTGTGCATCCTCCGACCTTTCAGATACTCCCCCGCATCACATTACGCAGAGCATGAAAAATATCGTTACTCATCAACTGCGAATATCATCATACTCACGCGTTTTATCAAATTCGTGTTTCGCAAATGGGCACAGTGGGATAATTTTTCGTTTTTCCCGGCGCATTTTTTCCACGACTTTCGCAACCAGCTGTTTACCAATCCCTTGCCCTTTCAGGCTTTCATCAACATCGGTATGTTCGATAATCGCTAAATTCTCTCCAGTCGGCACAAAGACAATTTCAGCGATTTGCTTACCCTGTTCGTCATTGATGTAAAATTTATTGTGGCCTTCACGTATTTCCATTTTCCCCTCGCTTATTTATGGCGGTATTTCAGCGCGCCGCTCGGGCACGTACGTTTGAGGATAAATAGCTTGCCGTTGCCACGTAAGCAATTGCCAGAATTTGTAGTGATGCGATGGGCACAACTTTCTAAGGTAGTCAGAGCCATACCTTTACTAGCTGCATTAATCCGGGAGCAACATCACTACAGGCCCCTCTTCAGGGGCCTCTCCTAGTCAGAACATATACCGGAAATTCGCGTTTATTGCGTTATCCACGTTGTATTTACCAAAGGCGGATTTCTCAAACTCCAGACCAAAGCGCATGTTGTCCTTTATCTGTGCGTTCATGCCAACATTGAACAACATCCTGCTGTCCTTCTCCCCTTTAATCCGTTTTTCTCCGGATGCATCACGAAGAACCGTCTCGCCATTATTCAGCAGGTCAAACTGCCAACTGGTTCCGGCACGGGCTGTCACACTCCAGTCCTTACCACTGAATGTTTTGCCCAGTTCAATCCCTGTTCTGCCAATCAACGGGCTGAAATCCTTGTTCTTCATACTCAGGTCCATCTCACCGTCTTTCCAGCGGAATGTTTTTCCGGACACTGCGCCGTAAACCAGTTCGGCCTGAGGCTCAATAAATGTGTCTTCCGTCAGGTGATAACGGTAACCCGTTTCCGCTCCGGCATACCAGGAGTGGGTTCCGTAGTGCTTCGTACCCAGACCGGCAAAGTTGCCTGTGTAGTCATTGTCATGGTGAATATATTTACCAATCAAATCGATATAGGCACCGGAGTTAAACAGTGCTGAAGCATACAGACCTCCCCCCACGGATTTTGTCTTCCCGCTGAACGCATCACTGTCTGCACTGCTGTCGGTATAGGTCATCGTGACACCGGTGAACAGGTCAACACTGTCCAGCGCATGTTTTTTGTCAAAACCGATCTGAACGTGGGTGTAGTTATCACTGTATCCGCCATCGGCTGAACCGGCGCCGTTCATGATACGGGCCCAGGCACCGGCATCACCGTTCGTGTCACGCAGTTCACCCATACGTTTGTTCAGGTTGTTAACTTCCGTCATAAAGTTTTTGTAGCCGGCATTCATGAAACTGTCCGCCTTCGCTGCAGCCGCTTTATCGGCTTCCGTCCTGAAACCATCCAGAATCCACTTCGTACTGCCGCCAGTGGTGTCAACACGCAGCGTCGGCGTCACACGACTGAAGCCTGTCACCCGGGTGCCCGCCTTAAAGATATCCCCTGATGTTCCGGCCGGCGCACTGACCAGCGGGATGTTCAGGGACTGTCCCGGAGACGGGTTCTTCATAAAGCTGACATTCAGGGTGTTGTCTGAACCGCTGGCTTTCTCCGTAATACTGATTTTATCAGCGTCCTTCAGGTCAGTGCGCAGGACAAAATCACTGCCCGTGGCATAAAGTGTCTTAACCGTCAGGGTACGGAAGGCACCGTTTTCTTCAGACTGTACCCGGCTGTTACGGGTCGTCAGACTGTTGATGTCGGAATCTCCGGTCAGCTGCCACAGGCCATTATTCATACTGACGTTCCCCTTACCGCCGGTGATAGCACCGTAGTATGCCGCGTTATATCCGCTGAACAACCCGGCAGCCAGAACAGGGGAGACAGAAGAGGAAACTGAGCCAGGGTTTTCGGAGCCAATACGAATGCTGGATGAACTGGTAGCATGAACATCCCCGGAAACATGGGCCTGCTGGCTGATGTTCAGCGTGGCGTTATCACCGGTTAAATCATAGCCTTCTGTCATGTATGTCAGAACAGGCATCCAGGTATTATCAGCGCCATTCTCCGGCGTGCCGCTCAGGGAAAGCGTACCGTTCTTCCCAATCTGAACCCGGTTGTCACTGTAGAGCCCTTTTTGTGCCGTCAGATGACCGCCGTCACGGACAGAAAGGGGGGAATTCACGAAAACACCACTGTTCTGCAGAAGGGCATCCGGTGAGGTGACGTTTACCTTACTGTCATGGGCTTCAATCCCGCCAGTGAACCGGTTATTGATGTCCAGCGTGGAGCCTTTTTGCAGTGTAATATTGCCCGTATAGCTGCTACTGCCATCATCTGCAGAGCGTCCTTCACGAACGTCCTGGCGGAAGCCAAAACCATTACCGGTGATATTGATGCCATCATACATATCAATGAATACCGGAACGTCGCCCCCCAGTTTCAGCGTTGAATTCGATGCGACAATATCACCCTCAGCAACTGAGTTACGTGCAGTTGTGAATTCTGAGTTTTCCAGATTCAGAGTCTTAAATCGGAAATGCCGGGTTTCCCAGTCAGGTTGATCAAAAGAAGCCACCTGGTTATTTGTTTTATAGGCACTGTTATTTTTCTTATTTGCCTCACTTTCCAGTTTGGCAAAATCAGTAACATAATCTTTGTCACAAAGAACTCCGGGGACATAGCAGTGCCGAGGCCCCTCGCGGAATATTGCATGTGTTGTGGCATGACCCTGTAACCGAAGCTGGGAATTCCGTATGGAGATATCATTGTGCGTATCAATGTTTCCATCAATAATCAGGCTACTGTCAGCACTTTTCTGTGTCCCAGTGTGTTCGATATTCGTATTTCCCGTGATATTGCCGTGATAGACATAACGGGAGGGGTTTTGTATAGAAAGGGTCGCTGTTTTATCAGAAGTATTGGTGATAATGGTACCAACATCAGTTGCCGCAATCTTCTTAAACGACTGGCTAAACCCGTTTAAATCCAGAGTCCCCCCACGACTGGTAAAATAAATACCTCTGTAATCACTATTTTTATCCAGCGCATCGGCCTGCCCCAGTTTAACCGTTCCGCGACCACTGGCAACATAGATAGCATTAAAGGCCTTTGCTGCATTAAGAACAACAGTACCGTCACCCATTTTCAGGTTATTCCCCTGGGCCACATTAACGTTCAGTGTACCGGATCCTGTTTTGTGCAGGTTATCGTTTGCCTCCCCTTTTACCGACCAGTCGACAACCGTATCTTTTTCGATATCAATACCCGCACCTTTATATGTTTTATCTTTCCCGGTAATTGAGTAATGTTGTCCCTCATCAAAAATCAATCCTCCAGATCCTGAATTCAGGTTATCGGTGAGTTCAATGTTCCCGCCACCATGAAATTTCAAATCTTTATTTTTATTATTCTTGGTCAGTTCAATAGCGGTTGTGTTACCGTTAACAGTAATGTTTTTATTATTGATGATCATTTTCTGACCATTGAGGTTCACCTCCTGAGTAAAAGTATTTTTCAAGGTATCGACAGTGTTCTGATCATATCGAGAAAAAAAGGCCCAGGTATCCTTACTGGAGAATGCTTTACCATATGTTGTTCCAAGAATGACCCATTTTTTTCTCTGATTGTCATAAAGATAAAATCCGGAACCGCTGTCTCCTCCTGTCACTTCATTATAAAATCCACCTGTATTATTCGTGGCTAACATATTGTTCCAGTTTAACTGAAACATAGAGGCACTGCGTAATAATGGATTATATGTCTGTCCCACCCCATAAGATGTAACACCGGTTGCTCCGGCTCCAACCCGAAAACCGATGATCTGTTTCTTTCCATTGAAATCAATACCATAACGCTCTAGTGCTTCTGCTGCTGATAAGTTGAAATCAGCATGCTCTGTTGCACCAGCTGTTTCAACAACAAACTTATCCAGACGCTGGACCGCAAAGTCACCTTTGGTCACCCGATCAACATAATGATAGTCTGACTGTCCCCATGTCTGAGTTTTAACGGCATGGTGAATAGTGCCATTATGGCTTGCGGTAACACTGTAGGCATCACCAATAGCAGTTGTTGCACCTTTAGCGGATACTGGAGAAAAATCAGGGATCGTTACTTCAGGAAAACTAAATTCACCACCATTTTTTAATGGCGTTTTTACCCCGTATGCTCCAGGCTGAAATACACCTTTATTCTGTGCCAAATCAAGATAATCACGGATCCAGAAATTTCGGGTATCCATCTGCGCTGCATAGGCATGTTCAGCAGCACCATAAGACAAGGCAGAAACTATAAATGTAGCGAGAAGTTTTCGACCGGTTTTAGAGGATACTCGGGATGCTAATTCTGATACAGCTATAAGCCCTTGAGTAAGGTGACAATACTTAAGTGAATATATTCTGTTCACGGGTAAGACTCCATAATGTTTATAACATAATACAAGCCAATAGAACTATGTCTTTATTAATAAAAAGCTTCCAGTTTCCTTTATTAATTGCAGTTAATAAAATAAAATTGAGCCCGCGCCTGTAAAAAATACATTTACAATACAGATTGTATAGTAGTGTAATAAGCATATTTACATTGCAATACTTAAATTTCATTGCGCTGCCCAAGAGTATTTAGAATATAATAACGACTCCATACCCACATTGCATAATGAAGGATAAAGCTACAAAAATAAAATCATGAAATAAACAAAAGCATATGGCGTTTAAGTGTTTTTGCATTTATTGTTTTTTATTTTATATCATTGTGCGGCGGAATTCTTCATTTATTCCGCGCGTTAACATTATTGTATCGTATTCTTTTATTTTTTTGGAAAACAATAATGCTTTTAACATGTAGATGTTTTTATATTCGAAGATTAATTGAGCACATGGGTAAATAATTCGTTATTATTTGAGTAATTCTCTAAATATGTAGATAATGGCGAGTTAACGTATCACCTGACACACTTCTCTCCGAAATGAAGAAGTATTTGACTCATCAAGCCAATAAATGTGTATAGAATGATTATACGAAATAGTTACAAGTTCACCGATACGGTGCAGGACTCAATGGCGATGTCGGTGGGAGCGTTTGCGTCGGGATATGATGGACGTCCCTTCTTAATGCAGTCAGTGCCATACTTTTACTGACTGCATTAATCCGAGAGTAACATCCCATGAACACGATCAGGATTGTTGGTATCGACATTGCCAGGCCTGTTTTTCAGGCCTACGTCTGGATTAATGATGATTCTGTTGCATAGAATAGAAACAGCTCATGCTTCAAATTGCAGGATATCGTTCAACGATTCGAATCCGGAACACTATTCGCTATGGAGGCATGTTCAACTTCTCGTTCTGGGGAATGAACGTTCAGGACTATGGAATATCTCCTGACTATTCCCTGCTCAACAGCATCATTTTTGGTTAAAAAATAACATTATCCTTAATATATAGAAAAGGAACTCGTCCTGAACGAGTCCTATTAAAAATGCATATCATATTCACCTCACCGGAAAACGATTAAAAATCAGTAAGAACTGCTTCTGCCTATATTATATATGTAATATATATTATGATTTCCTTTTCACTTTCAAGGAAAACTGTTTTGGCGTTATACCAAAATAACTTTTAAAGTTACGGATAAAATATGATGTGCTAACATATCCAACCTCATCAGATATACTATTAATATGTTTTTCAGTCGTCGTTATCAATCTTGCTGCATGTTGCATTCTAATATCCAGAATCAAATTATTAAAATTATTATTTTCTTTTTCAAGTTTTTTCCGAATTGAGACTTCAGACATATGTAAAACATTTGCCAGATCAACTAATCGCCATGATTTTGACAGATCAGATTCTATTATTGACTTTAATTTTTCTGTGAAAGTAGAGTCTGTTGAAACAGATAATGAGCAAACCAAAGATTCAATATCATCAACTTTAGATAACAAATAAGTAATATTATAAATTAGTCTATGATGTGGGACATTCGCCTCTGTTATTATTTTAAATATTTCTGTATCTGTCTTATCCGCCGTGCAATTAAAAATTCTACTTCGCATAGAACCAACTTTATGTGGATTCAGTAACAATGGTTCCATGACTTTGCAGATACAGCTTAATATATTGTTGTCTATGTGGAAAATATCATAAGGCATGCCTTTACCTAACACGTTAAGTGTAACATCAATGACTGTATTTTTCTCAATATAACATATTGATTCAGGAGGAATATTAATAACCACCCCATCTATTGTTTTAACCAGTAATTGGGCATTGCGAAGATAAATAATAGCACAATTGTAGAATCTAATCTTTTTAAGAACCAATGTAGAGTGACAGGATATCTCTCCTCTAACAGCAAGCCTCATATTACTTAAAGCATTTTGACTATTCATACAGTCACCCCCATGCTTTGTAACAATATAGTTTCATGGGATATCCACTCTGTAAACTCGGAAATAACGCAAAGATGAATACTTCCCGGTAAAAAGTTTCGCATCGACATATCAACTAATTTCATAGACTATAAATAGTTAGTCACTATGATGATAAAATTAATTGACTCTGATAATAGTTACGTCATGAAAAAAATGAAAATAAAATCAGTTGATGTTACAGATAACATCTAAAAAGAATTGGAAGCTTCCGTGTCGTTTCAGCACCAAATTTAATTTTTATCATTCTTATTCTATAATAAATCTTACTTACACTTAAACATGTAATCTTTGAAATTTCTTTTATTTTTCTCCGCTTAATGAAATAGAGGTAAAGAATCTCTCGTTCAGTATTATTAAGAGTTCGAAGAATTTGTTCTGGTGGGTGCGTATAATCAATTGATAACCGATTCCCATAGTGGATAGTTATATTATCAGCACATATGCATTTAACAGGTCCCCCTGAAAAAAGAAGACTGTATAAAAAATAATTACTATTATCGCAAATTATATAAACATGATTATATTGCTGAACGGCCTCATATACAGAGGCACGACCACTGAACTCAAAACATTTATACTCTTCATCCTGACTTGAAAAATATAAGAGACCATTCTTTAAATAAAAATCTTTTGTAACCATTATTAGAGCAACGGTCATAGCACATATAAAACATTAGAAACCTGAATTGAATCCAACTATAAGCTAAAGTAAAGAATAAAGCCACTCAAAAAAATAGCAGCATAAGATAAAATTTTACACTCCAGAATATCCAATAGATAAGCATATTTGACTATGCTATAACAATAAATCAATAAGAAAACCTGAACAATATGTTCAGGTTTTCTTTTTTATCTACTCTCCTGCTCAGAATGTATAACGAATATTAGCATTTATTAGCTTATCGATATTGTAAGAACCGAACTCAGAACGCTCCACATTCAGACTTATCCTAGTGTTTTCTTTAATTTTAGTATTTAGCCCGACATTGAATACCACTCTGCTATCTTTACCATTATTAATATATGTATCACCTGCCAGATCCTTGAATGCTGTCACAGTAGGCTTAAATAAATCGTACTGATAATTAACCCCAGTCAATGCTGTCATTTCCCAGTCTTTGCCGCTGAATGTTTTGCCAAATTCAATTCCTGTGCGACCAATCAATGGTTGCATCTGCTTACGTTGCATATAGACCTCACCCCCATTGAATTGCCAGGCAAACTGATTCTCAGATACAGTACCGTAGATCAACTCTGTTTGCGGCTGTATATATGTTTCGTCAGGTAAGGAAAAACGCCAACCGGCCTCAGCGCCCAAATACCAAGAGTGCGAGCCATAATCTTGTTCTGGCATTCCTAACGCACTTGATGAGTAATGATTGTTATGACGCACATATTTCCCGATAGTATCTACATAAAGTCCAGAGTCAAACATAGCTGAAGCGTACACGCCAATACCCGTTGATTTGGTTCTTCCTGACCAACCAGTTCCCCGGTTATTACTGCTTGTAAATGTCGCCGTTACTCCAGTAAATAACTCTCCGCTTTCAATTATATGTTTCCTGTCTGCCCCAATTTGCAAGTGCGTATAACTTCCGGTAAATCCATCAGTAGCTGAGCCCGAACCACTGTTAAGTCTAGCCCATGCCCCAGCTTCACCATGGGTATGACGTAAGTCACCCATACGATCATTCAGATTATTAATTTCTGTAATAAAGTTTTTATAACCGAGATCCATAAAACTCTTGCCTGTCCGCAAAGCGGCTTTATCAGGCTGTATGTAAAAGCCCTCCAGACGCCATTGCTTATTAACGTCGGTTTCCAACACATCAAGTTGCGGTGTGAAACTATGGAACCCTGCATTTATTGAAACAGGGTTAAGTGTAAATATATCGCTTTGTGTATTTTTCGGGGCAGTAACCAATGACACAGGGTAACCGCCCTGTTTTATTGAATTTGTCGTAGGAATAACAACCAGTGTGTTATTCCCCCCTGTCAATGCCTGGTTTACCGTCACCGTATCTGCTGCTTTACCATCGGCATTGATAATGAACGAACTGTTAGTGGCCTCCAGCGTATCTGCCGTCAGCCCCCCCTGCCCGAGACGATTAAAACTCAGTGTTGAACCATTCAAAGTGAGCGACTTAACCACCGACTGCTTGTTTGCCTGCCAGGCAGTGTCCTTCATTGTTACACTTGCCAACGGCGCGTTGATATTTCCATAGTAATTTGTGGATTGGTTAATATCAGTCGTGCCAAAGATAATGCTGGCCGCATCATTGGCATTGATATCTCCAGTGATGATCCCACCCGCGCCAACATTTAAACTCGTGTCTTGCCCGCTAAGCTCCCAGCTTTGGGCGGAATACATCGTTCCAGGCTGGTCTGATAGCAAGGAAAGGATCGCCCCGGCATTACTGCTTACCGTCCCGTCAGAAAGTAATCCGGCTGTAGCGGTCAATTTTGCCCCTTCACCTAATGACAAAGAAGATTGAGTGAAACGACTGAGCTGATTAAGTGTGGTATCTGTAGAGGTTATCGTCGTCGCACTATCTGTACTATCAATACCACCGACAAAATGTTCATTAATAGTTAGTGTCGATCCTTGTTTCAACTGTACATGTCCATTGAAACGACTCTGATCATCTTCTGCGGTTGCCTTTGACTTACCCAATGTTGGTTTGGTTGCCACGCCATTGCCGTCATTGAGATCAATGTAAAGATCCTCACTACCTAATGTCACGGTAGAATGATCTGCATTAATTCTGGTATTAAGGCTGGCGTTTCTCGCAAGGTTAAATTCAGCATTTTGTAAGTTAAGCTCCGCCATACTGAACTGTCGATTTTCCCAATCGTTCTGAGTAAATGACACTGGTTGGGTCAGTACTGAATTGTCACCCAGCGCCTTTAACTTATTTGCTACGTCCTGGCTGCTGACGGCGTGAACAACCGGATGTCCTTGCATAAATAGCCGACCATTTTGCTGGGTTATACTCCCCTGAGTATTCACTCCACCATCAATAGCGAAATCATTCTGTGTTCCTGCTGTAACCTCATTATTGATATTTAGATTACCGGTGAAATGACCGTGCCAGATATTAGCAATCGTGGCTGTTGTATCTGGGCTGTTGAAATCCAGATTAACATTAGCCATGGAGCCACTGTTAGTCAGTATAGCTCCATCATCAGCCCCGTTAATTTTATGAAAAGTCAAACTGTTTCCATTAATGTCGAGCTTGCCGCCATGATAGCCCCATTTGATATTATCCGGATTAATTTGTTTGTCGTCGTTTAGCACCAGAGTAGGACGCCCACTTACAATACTGACAGAACTGAATGCCTGGCTCAGTCCGTTATCATCAGCACGCTGTGCCAATATAACGGTTCCGTCTCCCACACTTAAGCTTCCTGGGTTTACACCGGTACCGTTAATTTTTAACGTACCCGTACCCAGTTTATGCAAACTATCACCTGTAACCCCATTAATCTGCCAGTCGACAAGATGCTCACCATTAACAATAACTCCGCCGCCTTTCCATGTCTGAGTATCAACGGGCTTGACAATATAATCATCATTAAAAGTAAGTGTGCCAGCCCCCTGATTAACGGTATTTTCTAACACTACAGTACCGCCGCCCTGAAAAGTTAGATCTTTACCGCTATTAAGCGAAGCAGGCCATGTTGCGCCCAAATTTCCATGCATTGCCCATAATGAGCTTCCCTGGGTTAACGAACCAAGTCCCGTTTTTTCGTCATATGACCAATGAATATCCCCCTCACCTTGTTTTGTATTTACCGGTGCATCGGCATCTTGTTTCATCGTATTTTTTACGTCACCGGCAGGAATTATTGTGTACCAGTTAGTATTGCCATTGACCCCTGCATATGAATTGAGAACGGCTAACAAAACCCATTTATTTTGGTCTGCATCCCAGGCAAAAAGAGGAGAACCGCTGTCGCCGGGAGTACCGTAGGTTGAGAGCGGAGTATTAGTGGTATTCGTGACAAAACTCCAGTCAGATATAAACGGCGTATTTACTATTCCACCTGTTTTATACGAGTACGCCCCCATTAAATGGGAAATTTTTCCGTTGGTATCTTTTACATATTGAGTCCCTGCACCAACTCGATAGAACACAGGGAAACGGTTAGCATTTTGATAGGTTCCATTAGCTGTGCCCGCATTGGTTATATCTAGCGGTGTAACCTCAGTAACAATTTTGTTGAGACGGGGAGTGTGGAAATCTCTCCAGTGGTTATTTCTGTCAACAAGGGTATAGGAGGAATCATCCGCATAGCCAAATTTCACATATTAATAACCAACATTGTGCTTAACGCTGACGACATATTGTGGCGAAACCAATGTTGCAACCCCAGTCGAGTCATTAGAGCTGAAATCAATCATGGGTGCTTTACTTAAGCTTGTAACGACATTGCCCTGTTTATCATAAAAAGATATGTTCACGGTGCCAGGTTTAAAAAGACCTTTATTTTCAGCAAAATCGCGGTAGGTCTGGTAAGGAATATAGTTTGTCGTCACCGAAGCCCGTGATGAGGCAGAACATAATAACCCTAATCCAATCATTAACAGGATGTTCAACGATAGTCGTGAAGTAACGCGCTTTCTTATACCTTCACTAACTTCTGAAACGACAACCGCCTCGCCCTTTTTGTTCTTTTTTATTGCATATATTTTATTCACTTTATCTCCGGATAACTATTTCCTTTAATTGACATTTAAATAAACATCGGCAGCTGTCAATAAAAAAGGGGGTTCCTTTTATTTTTATATCTTGAAGATACATATTGATAATGAACTTATCACCACCACACTTTTTATTTCAACCGTTCAATAAAAATAGAAGGATTAGCGAAAATAAGTTTAATTTTTATAAACAGCCATGAAAAAAAAATAAAAAAATACGATAGAAAAATAACGAATGATTATTTGATGTTTGATTGTGAACTTCCAGCACAATATATTCTACACCGCTCATTACGATGGTTATGAGCTGACTTAAGAATTAAGCCTATTATTATGGAGTATAAAATGAAAAAGCTGATTTTAGGTTCGGCAATTCTGGCGGTTCTGGGTGTAGCATCTAGTGCTATGGCTGCACCAAACACGGGGACCGTAAACTTTACGGGTAGTGTTTCTACCGCAACCTGTGAATTTTCTTTACAAAATAGCAGCGGCGGTAATATTACGGAAGTTAATTTAGGTAGCTTATCATCGACTAGTAAGGATAATGGTACTCCTTTTACATTTAAGCTTGTGCCTTCAGACAACGCTTGTATTAGTAAAACTAGTGCTAATGTATCTTGGTCATCTCCAACGCTGGGTATTGGAGGCATTAATAACACTATTACAACAGGCGGAACCAATGCCTATGTGCGGCTAGCTGCTACAAACGCTACCCAGAAAAACAACGATTCCTTCGTTAAACAGGGTCAAACCTCCTTCGACTACACAGCCACGGATGGAAAAATTTCATCATTTGACTACGCTGCTGTGCTTATGAAACCGGCTAGCGGTAATGTAACTGCTGGCCTATTTCAGGGGTCAGCAAGCTATGTTGTAACCTATAAATAATTATTTTTAGCTTAAAAGGGAGTATTTACTCCCTTCTTAAATAAGATACCCGTCGGCAAGGAATAAAAATGAAAATAAAAATACTATGTTTCGCTATCATTTTTCATTTATGGTCGAATGAAATCCTTGCCGACGAGTTTAACTATAGTTTTATCCGTGGTGGCAGTAAAGAAGTCCCCGAAGTATTGAAAAATACTGGGAAAAATATACCCGGAAAGTATATTGTTGATCTGCTCTTTAATGGTTCTAAAACAGCGAGTTCTGTAGAATTAGTAATCAGTAATGACGATGCTGATCATATTTGCCTTTCCGATGAATGGCTACAGGGAAAAGGCATTACTATTAACAAAGAATTTTATAAAACGTATCTTAATCCTGCACGCAACTGCTATCTTATTGATAAAGAGAAAAACAGCCGAGTATTTTTTGATCCTTCCCTGCAAGAGCTGTCAATCGATATACCGCAGGCGGGTTTTATCGATACCAAAAAAGAAGGCGGCTCCTGGGATTATGGTAGTACCGGTTTTAAAATCGCCTATGATCTTAATACTTCAAAATCAAGCAATCAGGACCGGACAACATACGGTAATATCGAAGGCCAGGTCAACATTGGCGAATGGGTTCTGCTTGGCAGGGGATACGCATATCAAGGGGAAAAATTTCAGAGCAATAACCTGTTGTTAACACATGCAATTAAATCGATTAAGTCAGATATTCTGATTGGTAAAACCCAGTCCTACAATACTTTGAATAACGGATTTACCTTTTATGGCGCACAATTAAAGTCCAATCAGGATATGTATCCCTGGAACTCACAATCCTATGCCCCGATAATCAACGGCATTGCCAGAACACATGCCCGCGTCACTGTCGAACAAGGCGGGTACACATTGAAATCATTCGTGGTTCCGCCTGGTCCTTTTGTGATTAATGATCTGACCGGTGTGTATTCAGGCGATATTATTTTAAAGATCTATGAAGAGGACGGCACGGTCAAAGAACAGCGTTTCCCGGTTGCCGTTCTGCCGAATTTATTGAAACCTGGCAATTATAATTACAATATTGCCGTAGGTAGCAAAGTTGACCAGTACAGTGACAAGCGTGATGAGGACAGCTTATTCGCGCAAATGACCTATGATTACGGTTTTGTGCCCTTTACGCTTAATACGTCTGCGCTGGTGGACAAAAACTACACTAACGTTGGTCTGGGGCTTATCCGTTCTTTTGGCTGGTTTGGCGCAGTCGCGATGAGCGGCAATCTGTCGCAGGCCAAATATCATAACGGCAAAGCCATGAACGGCTTTAGCGCATCGGTGAAGTATGCTCGTGCCTTAGGAGAAAACGCGAATTTACAGTTAATCGGTTATCGTTTTAACTCAGAAAATTATATTGATTATTCAGATTTCAACTATCGCTATTACAGCCTGTTAAACAACAGACCTAAACAGAGATATGAATCGATTATTACCTATCAATTACCAGAAATGAATGTGTTCTTAAATATGTCTGCCTGGAAGGAGGACTACTGGGACCGCTCCAGTGAGGTTGGTGCAAACTTAAATCTTAGCAAGAGCTTTAATAATATCTCGGTCTCCCTGAATGCCGGGTATTCCCGACTGCAGGGCATGGAAAACGATTATAACGCTGGGGTTTCCTTTAGCGTGCCCTTTAGCGTGTTTGATAAATCGCACTATAGCTTCTCGAGTATAAACTATGATCGCCGCAACGGTACTAACTTCAATACTGGCGTTTCTGGAAATATCAATTCTCGCTTGAGCTATAATGCGTCTATCAACCAGTCACGTAACACCACAGGAAACTCAGTTTCTGCTTCTTATCTGTTTGATGGCGTACAAACCTCGGCAAGCTATTCGCGAATGGGGAGCACGTTGAGTTCGTCATTCCAGGTCGGTGGCAGTATTATCGGAGTGCCTGATGCAGGTATCCTTTTTACACCTGTGAAAAATGATGAAATTGCAGTTGTACAAATGGAAGATGTTCCTGGCGTCATATTCAATGGTTCCATGCCTGGCGATAAAAAAGGACGCGCTGTAATACCGTTAACGGCGTATAACAATAACACTATCACTGTCAATGCGGACAACTTACCGCAGAGCGTTGAACTAACCGAAAACGCAATCAATATAACGCCGACAGAAAACGCAATTATCTATAAAAAGGTGAAATACAGAAAAATCAACACCTATGTTGTTAAAATCATCAGCAATAATGGCTTTGTCATTCCAATGGGAAGCATTGCTAAAAACGCGGAAAATCAGGAAATCGGCTACGTCAACAACGGCGGTATTCTGTTAATGAATCTGGAAGAAAAAGATGAAGGGATAATTTCCGTCGGTGATTGCAAATTCGACTCTCGATCGCTGAAGAAAGATATGGGTAAAGTACAGGAGATTAAGTGTGGCTAAGAAAAATACACTACAGAAATTATTCACGTTTGCGTCACTGTGTTTATTTACGGCATCAAGTCATGCGGCTTTCGTACTTAACAGCACACGTTATATTTTTGATGAAAAAAGAGAGAACATCTCTGTACAGGTTGATAATCAGTCCACTCAGGAATATGGTGGGCAAATATGGATTGAAAACCAGGATCAGAACGATAAAAACGTCTATTTTGTGCCCAGCCCCACTTTTTTTAAAGTGGCTGAACAGCATAAACAAATCCTGCGTATCCTGAAAATTAATGATGCGCTTCCAAAGGACAAAGAATCGCTATTTTGGATCAACGTTCAGGAGATCCCAAAAGCGCCGAAGGACGGCGAAAATTCCTTATCGATTGCACTGCATACTCAGGTTAAAATGTTTTATCGTCCTGACACATTGAAAGAGAAAAGAGAAAACGCTGAACAGAATATTAAAGCAATAAGCAGTGAAGGTAACACCGTTCTCTGGAACGACACCCCCTACTACTTTGCAATAATCAGTGTTAAACAAAATGGAGCATCTATAAAAGTTAGCGAGGATATTAAAGATAAACTCTCTGTATTTGCTCCTGGTGAAAAAGTATCGCTGGGTAAATCAATCACTAGTAACAGCCTGAGTATTGTGGCATTCAATGATTATGGCGTTGATAAAGAGTATAAATTAACTAAATCCTGAAACGCATAAGGTTTTTGCTATGTATAAATTCATGATTGCTCTTTTCTTGGTTTTTTCATCACTCAGTTCTATACCTGCTATAGCAGCAAACTGTAATGGGGGGGCGATACGTTTTAATACTGATCCCAGCGATCGTGGTTATTGGAAGCTTACCAATGTTTATACATCAGCAAAAGATGATCCATTATTAATCATGCAAGTAACCGTACAAAATGGTATGAGTTGTGATCCTGATTATATCGAGAATCTAACTAAGAAAAGTAAGATGGTTATGAAAATAACCAGTGGCGGGACATGTAAAAACTCCACAACCATAACGACACCCTATCCAGGTATTGAATGGCAGCTGGAAGGTATGTATTGTGACAGTACTGGAATTACCTCCAATAACATTAAATCAGGACAATGGGATGGTAAAATTAACTGGCCCGCAGGTACTGTTTTGGGTAAAGCCAAGCTTGTGGTGAATGAACAATACTGGATGCAAAATACGAAAATCGGTCAATATACTGTTAGCATTCCGTCGCTTTCTGAAGGAAATACGCTATCAAATAGCCCAGCGATAAATGTTGGATCTGTTTTAGGGGGAACAGTACCATTTGTTTTTAACGACAACTCTACCTGTTCAATGGAGCTCTCGACAGAAAACTTAGATTTTGGAAAGCTGACACCTAATGATGTCAATAATGATTCTTTATATAAAGAGCTATCGGTCCGTTATTCGTGCAAAAATAGAGCGATGATTAATGGCTTATATGTTCGCTTCGAACCGGAGAACGTGGTTAACGCAGCAAATGGTTTGTTTAGTGCCAGTGATAGTAATGGACGGAGATTAAACTTCCAAATAACCAGACTGTATGGAAATTTACATACCGTCCCCCTTAATGCGAATTATCAAATATTGGAACCAAGAAAACCTGATCTTGATGCTACTGCGACATTCAGAATTAACGTCAAGCCTTCAACACCATTTCCTGTCGGAAAGGTTTCAACGTACCTGAATGTTTCGCTAATATACAGATAGGCTGGATGACGTTATGCATAGATGGCTACTATTTTTATTGATAATTTTTTCTTTTCACAACGCCTCTGCGTCGCAATCAGTACAGAAAAGAGTGGCGATAAGTGCCGAGTTAGCCGTAAACACGTGTGCATTGTCACTCTCTCCCGCAAACCTTAACTTTCAACAGGTCAGCTTTAGTCAGTTTGAAAATAGCGCAACAACGGCTCAGACCGTCGATTTGAATATTTCATGCAGTTGGCCTGCAACGGGGGTCTCTATAAAATTTTCGCCAGCCGCAGGCGTTGCTGCGAGTAGTACCAGTCTGATGAAAACGAGTTTACCTGGCGTTGGGCTTGCATTGTCATGGAAAAATGCAACCGGTACGGATTTTGCGCCGCTTGAATTGAATAAGTCTTTTGCACCCGCATCGACGACATTAAGTAAAAATAGTGAAACGCTTGGCCAGTTTCAGCTTTTACCCAAACAAATTCCCGGTGAAACGCTCCAGGCAGGGAATGTTAATACCAGTTTGACGGTCGAGGTGACCTATGATTGACAAGCGTTGTCTCTTTTTTCCCTTGCTTATGGGACTATTAAGCGCATCCACGCCGTTGGCGGGTTATGCTGCGCAAACAGCAAACGTTAGCTTACCCATCACCATGACCGTGACCAATCCACAATGTCAGATCAATAATGGAACTGGCCTGCCTGAAAATGTTCAGCTTCCCCTTATAACGACATCAGGCGCTTTATTAGGTGATAATAATGTTGAAGTCCCAATTTTAATAAATTGCTTAAGTAATATTACCAAATTTGAAGTGACCTTTACTGGAGGCAATAATTCTAAAATCACGACTTCCAACAATATGGTAGATCTTACGCTGTCATGGAAAAAAGGCGGGGGAGCCGTTACATTTGGCTCACCGGTTGAGTTGAGTAAGGCCCCTTTTCTTGTGAGTCCAAAACAGTTTGACGGAAGCTTACTGGTCAGGGTTTCACCGCGTACAGGGACGATTCCTGCCGGGAGTTATACTGCCAGTTTGCCGGTTACATTTACCTATTATTAAGATGGTATAAACATAAGCCGGGGAACGCTGGACTGCACCCCAAAAGTTGGGCACCCAACTGATTAAGGTGCAGTTTTTTATGGCAAAGCCAAAATATTCTCTCGAAACCAGATTAGCTGTCGTTAATCCTTATCTTGCCGGACACGATGGCGCACGTCGTACCGCTGAACGTTTTGGTGTTGAAGAAACATCAGTGCGACGCTGGGTAAGAGCCTGGCAACTCCACGGTATTGATGGTATTCCATGGAAAAATGACCGCCACTTTCCTGAGTTTCGTCTGACGGTTGTCCTGAAGGCTCTGAGTGAAGAACTTATCATGGCAAGGCCGCCGCACGGTTTAATATCTCAAATGAATCCGTTGTCCAGCACTGGGTGAAGGTCTACAAAGACACTGGTGAAGAAGGACTTCTGAACATAAAACCAAGCCGGAGCAAGGACATGACAAAACCTCAAAAAAACCTCCACTTATTGATGCAGAACTGGAAAAGTTATCTCCCGAAGAACTGCGGACAGATCTCCGTTACCTTCGCGCAGAGAATGCCTGTCTAAAAAAGCTGAAGGCCTTAGTTCAAAGCGAGAAAAACGGCAGAAAGCACGGATAATCAGTAATCTAAGGCTGAAGCATGCGCTTGGTGATCTTCTGCTTGCAGCGGGTATGTCCCGCAGTGCGTGGTATCACAATTTGAATGCCCTGAAGCGAGTGGACAGGCATGCCAGACTGAAAGACAAAATCAGAGAGATTTATCACTATCACAACGGGCGTTATGGCTACCGCAGAATCACGCTCTCACTGAGAAAACAGGGCGTGTTGGTAAACCATAAAACAGTGCAGCGGTTGATGGCAGAGCTGTCGCTCCGCTCTGTGATAAGGGTGAAGAAATATCATTCCTGGAAAGGGGAAGTCGGCAAGGCTGCGCCCAATATCCTGAGCGGGAACTTTGGTGCAACGAAGGCCAACGAAAAATGGGTTACGGATGTTACAGAGTTCTCGGTGCAGGGTAAAAAGTTGTACCTGTCGCCAGTTCTCGATCTGTTTAACCGGGGGATTATCTCCTACAGCCTGTCAAAAAGGCCGGTGATGGAGATTGTTAGTACGATGCTGCACGATGCATTCTCAGTGCTCGGCCCGGAGGATGCACCATTGCTGCACACGGATCAGGGCTGGCAATATCGAATGGCAGGCTATCAGGCAAAGTTAAAGGCCCATGGAGTGACACAAAGTATGTCGCGCAAGGAAAACTGCCTGGATAACGTAGTGATGGAGAACTTCTTCGGCACACTGAAATCGGAGTGTTTTTACCTGAACAGGTTTAGCGATCTGAATGAACTGAGGAAGGCAATAGAGGAGTATATCCATTATTATAACAACGAGCGGATCATCCTGAAATTAAAAGGCCTGAGTCCGGTAGAATACCGAACCCAGGCCCTGAAAGCCGCTTAACATGAGCTGTCCAACTTCATGGGGCCAGTCCATTGCTCTTGATAGATTGGGTAATGGCTCATGTTAATGTCGCATGTGATAATACCCAGCAAGAAAGGCTGGGTATTTCCATATATTATTATGAACAATGTTTGTTGTGAATATTACTCTCGCAATATGATGTTGCTCTATCTAGATACAAGATTTTATCTGCAATTCGTAGTGCTTCACCTTTATGGCTTATAATAATTTTTGCACAGGGAATAGTGGCGATATAATCAATAACTTGTGTTTCAGATTCATGGTCAAGATTACTTGTTGCTTCATCAAGGATAAGCAAAGCTGGTTTTCTGTATATAGCCCTGGCAAGTAAAATACGCTGTATCTGACCAACCGACAAAAAGGCATTAATATCTGTCACCTGGGAGTAATATCCCATCGGTAGGCTATTGATTACCTCATGTATTCCCAGCCCTTTTGTAATATGAATAACATCATCAAGAGAAACTGTATTATCAAAAGAAATATTATAAAGCAGAGAGCCACTAAGAAGAGAATCTCCTTGTAAAACAGTACCAGTAATTTTCCTGAAGGACTGAATATTATGCTCCAAAATATTCACACCATTGCATATAATATGTCCTCCAGTAGGAGGTAATAAGCCAAGAATTATTTTTACTAACGTACTTTTACCGCAACCCGATTTACCAGAGATGAGTAATACTTCACCGGGATCAAGTTTAAATGAGAGACTGGATAACATTACATATTTTGTGGAATAGGAAAATGAGATGTTATTTAATTCCAGCGAAATTCCATTTGTATATTTGGATGAAAAAAATTGTGCAGGGGATTCAGTTTCTGGGGTGGCTGTTATAACTTCGTTGATACGTTCAATATGCACTCCAGACATATAGCTCTGCATCATGAAATCAATTATTTTCATCGAGCGGCGGCAAAATTGTTCAGAGTATGAAATAAAAGCAACTAACATGCCAATACTAAAATCCCCTGACATGACCTGAATGCCTCCGAAATACAAAATAAAAACATTTTTCAAAGATGATAGAAATAAATTTGCCCCAGTAAAAACGATCTGAATATAACCTACTTTTGCCTGATTGTTTACAACATCAACAAGGCTCTGAGAAAAATTCCCTCTAACCCCTCGACATTCAGAATATAATTTTAAAAGTTGATGATTCTTAACACTTTCAATAACAGCGCCATTCTGCCTCGCTTTTGATTTAAGCGTACTCACATTACAATACTTATAAATTTTATATGAAAAAAGTTTAGTGAGTGCATACAGAAATAGCATGAGCATCACTATTAATGCTAAAGACTTATCATAAATCATCAACATAATAAATGATGCTGACATCATGATAGAGTCCAGTACTGTAGTCAGCAATTGCATCGTTGTAGTATTTTTTATAAAATCAACCGAGTCAAATCTTGATATAAGGTCCCCAAGCGTTCTTGAGTTAAAAAAAGAAACAGGTAACGCCATTAATTTATTGTAAAAGCTAAGAGGAAGTTGATATCCGAGATGGGCGCTTATCCATATAAAGATAACATCTTTAGCAGAAGTGACGGCTATTTGTATTAAGCTAAGAAAAAAATACCCTAATGTCGCAACAATCAGGAGATGCATATCACTATTCACAATAACGTCATCTATGATTAGTTGTGTCACCTGCGGCAAACAAATATTAATAAACTCGATAATAAATAACAATATCAATATAAAGAAAACTGGTGACTGGCACTGTCTCAGCAATGAAATGAAAAAACTCAAATTATTAGAGACAGAATATTTTTTCTCCTTGCCAGAAAGCAGATTTGTTGATGACAGATCCGGGATGACAAGTCTGGGAATAGATTCAACAATAATACCAGAAAAATGTTCGAAAAATTTTACATAACCAAGTGTAAGCATACCTCGTTCTGGATCATGAACAATAAATTTATCCCTTTTTATTTTTCTCAAAACAACAAAGTGGTCACAATCCCAATGAAGTATACATGGCAAATTCACTTTCCCTAGCTCATCATTATCAACAGTCAACACTCTAACATTCAATCCTGTAGAAGAAAGAATGTCATAGACATCATTCAGGTTCATCCCTCCTTTATATTGAGGATAATTACTCTTCAGCTGAGACAAGCTTAATGAAATACCATGAAAATTAGCAATCATAGCGATACATGAAAGAGCACAATCTGTTCTTTCCGTCTGAAATATGAGTGGAAGATGTTTTTTTCTCAAAAAAACATTTTGATTTAGTATATTATGCATCTATATCTTTATCTCTAAAGAAAGGGAATATCCATTTAATGATGGATGTTTTTCTTGTCGGTATATCAACCTTAAGACTCATACCTAGGATAATATTAATCCGTTTCTTTTTTTCAGTAATTTTAATCACAATCCTGTAACAAGCATTTTCAAATTTAAGACCAAAGTTTGTATAGATATCTTCAGGTTGAAGTGGAACCCTGGATATATCAATGATAATACCATGTTCAAACCCAAATCGTTGATAGGGATAAGAATCATATTTCAACGCAACTCTCGTACCTTTTTTTATTTCACCAATGAACTCTGGTGATATAAAGGCCACAATCTGGTTTACACTTCCTTGCGGAATTACTGTAAGTATGGTATCACCCGCGTTAACAAAACTTCCTGTCTTCTCAACAATTTCTGCAATTTTCCCTGCAGAAGGCGCACGAAGGATAGACTCTGAATCAGAAGCAACACCATACATTTTTATTAACGAATCGATACTGTCTTTTTCATTTTCATTCTGAATATTTTTTATTCTGTCTATGGTATCCTCTAATTCCTTTTTAAGACTTATAATTTGTCCCTCTTTGGAGGAAATTTCATTATTAAGTGATTGTAACTGCATTTTCTTATCAATTAACTGCATCTCAGCATTGTTTTTCTCAACATCTGAAACATACCGCTTTTTATAGGCATCCTGTATTTTACTAAATGATATTTGCTGAGATTGTATCGCTGCATTAAGCAATCTGATTTGACGTTCCATAATCGCAATGCTGTTTTTAGTTTGAATAATCTGTTCCTCTGTTAATTTCTTTTTGGCTTCCAAGTCGGTTATATTATCCTGTGTTTCCCGGCTACTAATCGATCTTATTTTTGAAAACATCTCCCGATAACTTTCTTCATTATTTTTGAAGTAATGGGTTGATGATGATGCGTCGATTGCGAGCAATTTTTCGCCTGAGTTAATAAAATCTCCACTTTTTATATAAAGTGCTGACAAAGTACCTGATTGTTTGCTTTTAATACTAATAATCCCTTTATCTGGGTAAACAATCCCATTGACATTCCTTTTTTGTGTATATTCTGCGAAAGACATAAACAGAATAATACAAATAAAAATAATAACAGAGCATACAGTAATAGCACGCTGAGAAAATGTGGTGGCTATAATCACGTCACCAAAATTAGAATGATGATTTTTTTCAATAAAATCTTGCATGGATTTTAAGAGGGGGTATCCCCCCCTCTCTCTATCATATTACCCGACAACAAATTTATTTTGTTCAACAGAAAAATGATATGCCCCTTCTCTTGTGCTGTTCTGTATAGACTCAAGGGCATTGTGTGCTACTGACGCATCAGAAGAATGCACATCCTGAACGTCTTTATTCATTCCCTGTTCAATAAATTGTTTTACATCAGGATCTTTAATTTCATCTGCAGAAAATGATCCTTCGCCTGGTGTACCTCCCAGAGACTCAAAATGATTTGATATAGGATTAAAATAAACCCGCCCATCATTTTGTAAATTATGAATAGCATCTTCACGCATAGTATCTGTAATTTGATCGCTGCCGGTATGCGTCTGTATTTCATGCATATAAGTATTCGCAATATTGACATCCATATTCAATAATTGCGGATCTGATGTGTATTTTGGTGTGGATTTTTCCGGAGGTTCAAACAATCCAAGGGCATCGGCCAGCTGAATCCCCCCTTCTGCCCCATGGGCAAAATCCTCACCGAATTCTCCCAGTCCCCGTAATGCTGGAGCAATATTTATACCACAGCCATATATTCTCTCACAATCTTCTCTATTTAACTCTTTCATTCAGTCACCATTTACTTAAGTTATATCACATCGATTATGAAATTACGTATCCTGAAAAATTATTCAAGGGGTATTTTCTTTCTGATTATAAATGTAGGTTTCTTATTGTAAAAATACAAGAAAACGATAAAACAATAATAGCAAGACAACATTTATGAACATCTATCTCTTTATCTTATAAAGTATAAATGATGTTTTAAAAAAGTATAAATCCATATAAATACAACTATAATATAATAATTAAGTTTAAGTTTAATGATAAACTCCGATATGAGGTAGCATAAGTATCCCGCATAATCGTGCTATTCTCATTTAGAGATTCTCCGGCATCATCAATCTGCCAATGACGGTGATCGCTACATGTAGTGGATCGGTAATTCAGGACACCTCGAAATCCTGTTAATGTTAAAACAGTGAATGTGAGGTGATGCATGCTCAAACTCGTCGGACTAAATGCACCTTTTCCCCGGAGTTCAGGCTCGAAGCTATCGAGCAAGTGGTTAAATACCAGCGCGATGTCAGAGAAGTCGCGCTGGCACTTGAGCTCAACCCTGACCATTTTCGCAAATGGATACGTCTGTATAAGCAAGAACTTCAGAGTATTGAGCCCCCTGGTAATGCCATTACCCCTGAACAGCGAGAAATTCAGCAGATTAAAGCGCAGATAAAGCGTCTTGAGATGGAAGAAGAAATCCTGAAGCAAGCTGCCGTGCTGATGAGCGAAATCCCCGGCAAGCTGTCGCACTAATCACACGGCTGAAAGCAAAGTGGTCAGTGCGGATTCTTTGTCATTTATTCGGTGTTCACCGTAGCGTTTATTACGCGCAGGTGAAGCGTCCTGTTAATGTGCAAAGAATTGAATTACGAAGCCGGATGAGGGCTTTTCATGCTCTCAGTCTTGGCGCTGCCGGTAGCCGGACAATCAGCCAGATGTTGCGCCAGAGTGGTGTTAATGCAGGCCGGTGGCTGGCACGAAAACTGATGCGGGAATGTGGGCTGACAAGTCGACAGCCGGTTAAACATCGCTACCGGGTAAACGAAGACAACAGTCCGCCATTGCCAAACTTACTGAACCGGCAGTTTAACCCCACCGCACCAAACCGCGTCTGGTGCGGCGACATCAGCTTTATTCGCCTGCGGGACAGATGGTGTCATCTCGCGCTTGTTGTTGATCTATATTCACGTCGGATTATCGGTTCAGCCCTTTCATTAACCGCTGATGCTGATCTGGCGTGCAGGGCTTTGCGTAATGCTCTGGAAACACGACCGCGTGATAGCCGTCTGCTGTTTCATTCAGATCAAGGAGTTCAATATAAAAGAAATAAATACAGAAAGTTACTCTGGCGTTATGGGGTAATGCAAAGTATGAGTCGCAGAGGGAATTGCCTGGATAATTCGCCGATGGAAAGAGTCTTTCGCAGCTTTAAAAGTGAATGGCTTCCGAAAGGTGGTTATGATGATTTTAACCATGCAGTACGCGATATAAACCAGTGGATAAATGGTTATTACAACATTTATCGACCTCATACAAACATTGGTAGTTCTTGCATGAAGAAAAGTGGAAACACGTTATTCCGGTGTCCTGATTTTGTAATCCATTACACTTTAACCACAGTGGCAACGTCGACTTCATCCGGCATGATCCACGGCTTACGTTTGAGATTAAATAACTTGCCGTTGCCACGTACGCAATTGCCAGAATGCTGACATATTGCAGTGTTGAACCAGACATCGATCTTTTCGCCGGTATAGCAGCGATAACCACCGTCCAGTAGCTCCCGATCCATGACCTTCCCTCTCTCATCAGTATGGTTTTCGCAATAAGCATAGCCCGGAATCTTCATACAGCACCGGCAGTTTCAGTTTCCAGAGCCTCTTCCCCTATATAGCCAATTATTCTTACTCCCTTTGAATTACCCGCCTCATCAGAGATAATGCTTAAGAAATTTGTCACACAAGGAAGCTGATGAGACATTCATTGCCCTACCGCAAGTTACGCAAACGTCCGATGAAATTGAGTACCACAGTGATCTTAATGGTCAGCGCGGTGCTGTTCTCGGTGCTGTTGGTGGTGCATCTGATTTACTTCTCGCAAATCAGTGATATGACGCGTGACGGACTGGCCAACAAGGCGCTGGCGGTGGCGCGTACCCTTGCCGATTCGCCGGAAATCCGTCAGGGCTTGCAGAAACAACCGCAGGAGAGCGGGAGCCAGGCCATCGCGGAAGCCGTGCGCAAACGTAACGATCTGCTGTTTATTGTCATTACCGATATGCAAAGTCTTCGCTACTCGCATCCTGAAGCCCAGCGTATTGGTCAGCCATTTAAAGGTGATGACATCCTTAAAGCTTTGAACGGCGAGGAAAATGTTGCTATTAATCACGGTTTTCTGGCGCAAGCCTTACGCGTATTTACCCCTGTCTACGACGAAAATCATAAACAGATCGGCGTGGTGGCGATTGGTCTGGAGTTAAGCCGTGTAACACAGCAGATCAATGACAGCCGCTGGAGCATTATCTGGTCAATTTTATTCGGTGTGCTGGTTGGCGGTCTGGGCACCTGGATACTGGTCAAAGTACTTAAGCGCATCCTGTTCGGCCTGGAACCCTACGAAATCTCTACTCTGTTTGAGCAACGCCAGGCAATGCTGCAATCGATCAAGGAAGGCGTCGTTGCCGTGGACGCTCGTGGCGAAGTCACACTAATTAATGATGCCGCGCAAGAACTGCTCAACTACCACAAATCGCAGGATGACGAAAAGTTATCGACACTTAGTCAGGCATGGTCGCAGGTAGTTGATGTCTCGGAAGTGTTACGCGACGGCACGCCGCGACGAGATGAAGAGGTGACCGTTAAAGACAGACTCTTACTGATCAACACCGTTCCGGTGCGCAGTAATGGCATTATCATCGGAGCCATCTCTACCTTCAGAGACAAAACAGAAGTTCGTAAGCTGATGCAACGGTTGGACGGTCTGGTCAACTATGCCGATGCCCTTCGTGAACGATCCCACGAATTTATGAACAAATTGCACGTGATTCTCGGATTATTGCATCTGAAGAGTTATAAGCAGTTGGAAGATTACATTCTCAAAACAGCCAACAACTATCAGGAAGAGATTGGCTCTCTGCTGGGTAAGATCAAATCTCCGGTTATCGCTGGTTTTTTAATCAGCAAGATTAACCGTGCGACCGATTTAGGCCATACGCTGATTTTAAACAGTGAAAGCCAGTTGCCAGACAGTGGTAGTGAAGATCAGGTCGCGACGCTAATTACCACGCTGGGAAACCTGATAGAAAACGCGCTGGAGGCATTAGGGCCGCAACCTGGTGGCGAAATCAGCGTCACGTTACACTACCGTCACGGCTTGCTGCACTGTGAAATTAACGATGATGGGCCGGGGATTCCCCCCGATAAAATCGATCACATTTTTGACAAAGGTGTCTCGACAAAAGGAAGCGAACGAGGCATCGGTCTGGCACTTGTCAAACAACAGGTTGAAAATCTCGGCGGCAGCATTGCCGTGGAATCAGAACCCGGAATTTTCACACAATTTTTTGTCCAATTACCCTGGGATGGGGAGAGGTCGAGCAAATGATTAATGTATTAATTATCGATGACGACGCAATGGTAGCGGAACTAAATCGCCGCTATGTCGCACAGATACCGGGCTTTCAGTGCTGCGGCACCGCCTCTACGCTTGAGAAAGCCAAAGAGATTATCTTCAACAGCGACACCTCCATCGACCTGATATTACTCGATATCTATATGCAAAAAGAGAATGGACTCGATTTACTGCCCGCCCTGCACAACGCTCACTGCAAAAGCGATGTGATTGTCATCTCTTCCGCTGCCGATGCCGCAACTATTAAAGATTCACTACATTACGGCGTCGTTGATTACCTGATTAAACCCTTCCAGGCATCACGTTTTGAAGAGGCACTCACCGGCTGGCGACAAAAAAAAATGGCGCTGGAGAAGCAGCAGTATTACGACCAGGCGGAACTGGACCAGCTAATTCATGGCAGTTCATCCAACGAACAGGATACGCGTCGTCTGCCGAAAGGCTTAACGCCACAGACTTTACGCACGCTGTGCCAGTGGATTGACGCTCATCAGGACTATGAGTTTTCAACCGACGAGTTGGCCAACGAGGTTAACATCTCACGCGTTTCGTGCCGTAAATATTTGATCTGGCTGGTGAATTGCCACATCTTAGTTACCAGCATCCATTATGGTGTCACTGGTCGTCCGGTTTATCGTTACCGTATTCAGGCAGAGCATTACTCATTACTGAAGCAATATTGTCAATAAAGCGTTATTCGTTATCTGGAAGTAACAATTATTGTAGTAACGCAAACCAGCACTGGCACAAGTTACATCCCCTATCAGTAAAACTTGTGCCAGATCAAATATAATTTCCCTTCTTCAGTCCAGCAAATTAATATCCTTTCGGATAAATAGAGTTTTTAATTTCAAAACGCTAACAAAAGTTAATTAACTATTATGTTACCTGCATTATGTGTATTTTTACCCACAAATAGGTAGATCAGAATAATCTATAAACTTAATGGCATCTTCCTGTAGAACAAAAACAGACTGATAAATATCAACAAGATAGCAAACAAACAAGTCATTAACATCTGCAAAACATAAACGATAAACCCATCGCCAGAGAGTATTTCTCTCTGAAAAAGTCACTTATCACAGTGCATAAATTTTCTGCTGTTTTAATCAGCCAATATTTACTGTGAAGTATTTACTCAAGCCAGTAACGACCAAACGGATATTTAGTCAGGCTCTGAAAACAGTTCATCCAAAACAGAACGTGACTGTGATCTATTCGACAAGAATTTAAATGGGATTATCGCGAGGGTTCACACATGTTATTTACTATCCAACTTATCATAATACTGATATGTCTGTTTTATGGTGCCAGAAAGGGCGGTATCGCGCTGGGGTTATTAGGCGGTATCGGCCTGGTCATTCTGGTCTTCGTCTTCCACCTTCAGCCGGGTAAACCCCCCGTTGATGTAATGCTGGTCATCATCGCGGTGGTGGCGGCATCTGCGACCTTGCAAGCCTCTGGCGGCCTTGACGTCATGCTGCAAATTGCCGAAAAACTGCTGCGCCGCAACCCGAAATATGTCTCCATTGTCGCGCCGTTTGTCACCTGTATACTGACCATTCTTTGCGGTACTGGCCACGTGGTCTACACCATTCTACCGATCATCTATGACGTCGCCATTAAGAACAACATTCGCCCGGAACGCCCGATGGCGGCGAGTTCTATCGGCGCGCAAATGGGAATTATCGCCAGTCCGGTGTCCGTTGCGGTAGTATCACTCGTCGCAATGCTGGGTAACGTCACCTTTGGCGGTCGTCATCTTGAATTCCTTGACCTGCTCGCTATCACCATCCCATCTACCTTGTTAGGAATCCTGGCGATCGGTATCTTCAGTTGGTTCCGCGGTAAAGATCTGGATAAAGACGAAGAATTCCAGAAATTCATCTCTGTACCGGAAAACCGTGAGTATGTTTACGGTGATACCGCTACGCTGCTGGATAAAAAACTGCCGAAAAGCAACTGGCTGGCAATGTGGATCTTCCTCGGGGCAATCGCCGTGGTCGCGCTTCTCGGTGCTGATTCAGACCTGCGTCCATCTTTTGGTGGCAAACCGCTATCAATGGTACTGGTTATTCAGATGTTTATGCTGCTGACCGGGGCGCTGATTATTATCCTGACCAAAACCAATCCCGCGTCTATCTCAAAAAACGAAGTCTTCCGTTCCGGTATGATCGCCATCGTGGCGGTGTACGGTATCGCGTGGATGGCGGAAACCATGTTCGGTGCGCATATGTCTGAAATTCAGGGCGTACTGGGCGAAATGGTGAAAGAGTATCCGTGGGCTTATGCCATTGTTCTGTTGCTGGTCTCCAAGTTTGTGAACTCCCAGGCCGCAGCGCTGGCAGCCATTGTTCCGGTTGCACTGGCGATCGGCGTTGACCCGGCATACATCGTGGCTTCAGCACCGGCTTGCTACGGTTATTACATCCTGCCGACCTATCCTAGCGACCTGGCAGCGATTCAGTTTGACCGTTCCGGAACCACCCACATCGGTCGCTTCGTCATCAACCACAGCTTCATTCTGCCAGGGTTGATTGGCGTGAGCGTATCCTGCGTCTTTGGCTGGATCTTCGCCGCGATGTACGGGTTCTTGTAATTGCACTATGCGTGCTGCCCATCGCTGTGCGGCACGCCATTTTCGTATAACAAATACAGAGTTACAGGCTGGAAGCTATGTCAAACAAACCATTTATCTACCAGGCACCTTTCCCGATGGGGAAAGACAATACCGAATATTATCTGCTCACCTCCGATTACGTCAGCGTTGCCGAATTTGACGGTGAAACCATTCTGAAAGTGGAACCAGAAGCCCTGACCCTGCTGGCGCAGCAAGCCTTCCACGACGCATCTTTCATGCTCCGTCCGGCCCACCAGAAACAGGTTGCGTCTATTCTTCACGACCCAGAAGCCAGCGAAAACGATAAGTATGTGGCGCTGCAATTCTTGAGAAACTCTGAAATCGCTGCCAAAGGCGTGCTGCCGACCTGCCAGGATACCGGCACCGCGATCATTGTCGGTAAAAAAGGTCAGCGCGTATGGACCGGCGGCGGTGATGAAGAAGCCCTGTCAAAAGGTGTCTATAACACCTATATCGAAGATAACCTGCGCTATTCACAGAACGCGCCGCTGGATATGTACAAAGAGGTTAACACCGGCACTAACCTGCCTGCGCAAATCGACCTGTACGCGGTAGATGGCGACGAGTACAAATTCCTCTGCGTTGCCAAAGGTGGCGGCTCTGCCAACAAAACGTATCTCTACCAGGAAACGAAAGCCCTGCTAACCCCCGGCAAACTGAAAAACTTCCTCGTTGAGAAAATGCGCACCCTCGGCACCGCAGCCTGCCCGCCGTACCATATCGCATTTGTGATTGGTGGAACTTCCGCTGAAACCAACCTGAAAACCGTTAAGTTAGCAAGTGCTCACCATTACGATGAACTGCCGACGGAAGGGAACGAACACGGTCAGGCATTCCGCGATGTCCAGCTTGAACAGGAACTACTGGAAGAGGCCCAGAAGCTCGGCCTCGGCGCGCAGTTTGGCGGTAAATACTTCGCCCACGACATCCGCGTGATCCGTCTGCCGCGTCACGGCGCATCCTGCCCGGTAGGCATGGGCGTCTCCTGCTCCGCTGACCGTAACATCAAAGCAAAAATCAACCGCGAAGGTATCTGGATAGAAAAACTGGAGCACAACCCAGGCCAGTACATTCCGGAAGAGCTACGTCAGGCAGGTGAAGGCGAAGCGGTGAAAGTCGACCTTAACCGTCCGATGAAAGAGATCCTCGCCCAGCTTTCGCAGTATCCGGTTTCCACCCGTTTGTCGCTCACCGGCACGATTATCGTTGGTCGCGATATTGCGCACGCTAAGCTGAAAGAACTGATCGACGCCGGTAAAGAACTGCCGCAGTACATCAAAGATCACCCGATCTACTACGCAGGTCCGGCCAAAACGCCTGCTGGTTATCCTTCCGGTTCACTTGGCCCAACTACCGCAGGACGTATGGACTCCTATGTGGATCTGCTGCAATCCCACGGCGGCAGCATGATCATGCTGGCGAAAGGTAACCGCAGTCAGCAGGTCACCGACGCTTGTCATAAACACGGCGGCTTCTACCTCGGCAGCATTGGCGGCCCGGCAGCAGTGCTGGCACAGCAGAGCATTAAGCATCTGGAATGTGTTGCCTATCCGGAGCTGGGTATGGAAGCTATCTGGAAAATCGAAGTGGAAGATTTCCCGGCGTTTATCCTGGTCGATGACAAGGGCAACGACTTCTTCCAGCAGATCGTCAATCAACAGTGCGCGAACTGCACTAAGTAACCTCTTCGGCCCGGCGCCTGGCGGTATACTGCCAGGTGATCCCCCCGGGCCACCTCTTTTGCGATTGTAATTTCACGCTTACTGGTGAATAGTCAGTATTTTCCCTGACTTGCGAACTCACCATGATCCGCACACTCAAGCCGTTAATTCTTAACACTGGCGCGTTGGCGCTAACATTCATCCTGATTTACACCGGCATTTCGGCTCATGACAAACTGACCTGGTTGATGGAAGTGACGCCAGTGATAATTGTCGTACCGTTGCTGCTTGCCACCGCCAGACGTTATCCATTAACGCCCTTGCTCTATACGCTGATTTTCTTTCACGCCATCATCCTGATGGTTGGCGGTCAGTATACCTACGCAAAAGTTCCCATCGGTTTTGAAGTGCAGGAATGGCTGGGGCTGAGTCGTAATCCGTATGACAAGCTGGGGCACTTTTTTCAGGGGCTGGTGCCTGCACTGGTGGCGCGAGAGATCCTTGTGCGTGGGATGTACGTGCGCGGACGTAAAATGGTAGCGTTTCTGGTCTGCTGCGTGGCGCTGGCGATAAGCGCAATGTATGAATTGGTTGAGTGGTGGGCAGCGTTGGCGATGGGCCAGGGCGCGGATGATTTTCTCGGCACCCAGGGCGACCAGTGGGATACGCAATCCGATATGTTCTGTGCGCTGCTGGGCGCATTAACCGCGGTGATATTCCTCGCTCGCTTTCACTGCCACCAGTTACGGCGCTATGGCTTGATAACCGGATGACAACCTGCGTTTTGTTTATGCCGGATGCGGCGTAAACGCCTTATTTTGCCCACAAAATGTGCAAATTCAATCAATTACATTTCTTATTGTAGGCCTGATAAGACGCGCCAGCGTCGCATCAGGCAATGTTTTCATTCGCTATTGCCAACGTCCGTCAGGCTTTCACATCGCTCACTGCACCGACCGGAATATCAGCATGAACAGGTACGGGGGGCACTTTACGATATTTATCCAGCAGATGGATCTGGATCCTGCGCAGCGTGTCGCCATTGAGGCGATAGAAACGGAAGTAGAGAATCAGCGTGACCATGAAGAACAGAGCAGGTAGAGCAATCATAATAAACTGCATACCTAATATGGCTTGCGTAGACTGTTCAACATTTGGGACATAGCCAATCATCCCCAACACAACTGCAATGAAAAAAGCCGCGAATGCCGAACCGCCCTTCACCACCATCGTCTGCACGGAATAAGCAATGCTCTCACAGCGGATGTGCAATTTATATTCACCGTAGTCAACGGTATCTGCCACCATGATGACCTGTAATACCCAGAACAGCGCCGTCCCCACATTCAGCAAAATACCGGCTATCACAATAAGAGCGACGTTGTGATAGCCCACTAATGCCATCAACAGAAGAACACCACAGCTTAATACCGGAAGAATAGAGGCTCCGGCCCATAAAATACGTCGGGATAATGATTTAACTAAACGCGGGAAGAACACTAACGTCACCAGGTTAGCTGCTCCCGCATACGACAGGTAATAGGGAAACAGATCCGCATCACCGATAACATACGAGAAATAATAGATAGCAAAGCCGGTGATAATGTTGCTGGCAATATTATAAGCAAGAGCCATTCCCAACAGGCAGGAAAGCTGATCGTTTTTATAAATAAGCGCAATGATGGCTTTTAGTGTCAGGTGTTTTTCTCCGACAGACGATTGATTATCTGACGAAAAGACTTCATGCACATTACGCAGAGTGATGATGGTCGACACAATAAAAAACGCAATCAGCACCAGTGTGAACATCTGAAAGCCAAATCCCCGATCGCCGCCGCCGACATAATTAACAAATGGCAGCGTCACGCCTGCCGTAACAAAACCCGCCAGACTGGCAAAAAAGCGCGGATAAGGAACCAGTTGTTCTCGCTCACGTTTATCGAGGGTTATGGTTGGAACCAGTGACCAGAAGGGAATATCCATGATGGTGTAAGTCATGCCCCAAAGAATGTAGGTCACGCAAACAAAGACAATCTGAGTAGTACCTTCAAACAGATGCGCGCTAAAGAGAAGAAATAAGATTACAGAGTTAGCCAACGTACCGATCAGGATCCAGGGCTTAAACTTACCCCATCGCGATCGCGTAGCATTTACGATCCACCCCATAATCGGATCGTTAATAGCATCCCAGATCCTCGCCACCAGAAACAAAGTACCAATCAAACCAACCGACAGCCCGACAACATCGGTGTAGTAATACATCAGGTACATATACACAATGCCGATCGCAAAATCCTTCCCGAACGCTCCAAATCCATAACTGAGTTTTGTCGTCATTGAAATGCTCATAGGGTATCGGGTCGCTGTTACCAACGCCCGCCTTCTGTTATTGGTATCGTCAGAGGTGTGCGCCGGAAGACATACCCCGGCGCAGTAGCGTATTAGCGGTGCAACCAGCCGGGTAGCCAGTTGCCGTGGGCGGTAATCAGGTCGTCAACAAGAGCATAAATTTCGTCAATGCTCAGCACAGCGGCGGTGTGCGGATCCATCATCGCGGCGTGGTAAACACGGTCACGATTTTCCGTGAGAATCGCTTCCGTCAGCAGCGTTTGTACGTTGATATTGGTTTGCATCAGTGCTGCCAGATGCGAAGGTAGCGTACCGACTTTAGTCGGCTGAATGCCATTAGCATCAACCAGACAGGCGACTTCCACGCAACATCCTTGCGGCAGGTTATCAATCAGGCCATCGTTACGAACGTTGCCATAAATCACACTCGGTTCACCGGTCCAGATAGCGTTCATGATTGTGCTGGCATATTCCCGCGACGGTTTAATATCAATCCGGGACGCATTCTTATACTCCTCCAGCTCTTTATGCCAGTTCGCCAGTTGCTCAACGCAGCGTTTCGGGTACTCATCCAGCGGCACTTTATAACGTTCAATCAAATCCTCACGGCCTGGCTTAATAAACCACGGCGTATATTCAGCAAAGTGTTCTGATGATTCCGTGACGAAGTAGCCCAGCTTTTTGAACATTTCATAGCGCACAATATTCTGGCAGCGGGGATTACCATGAATATTCGGCTTCGGTGCCTGGCCCGCATCATAGGCTGCCAGCAGTTCCGGATAGAGATTCACGTAACTGCCGTCTGCGGTTTTGCGCTCCAGCTCCAGGTAGAACGCCATATGGTTGATACCTGCACAACGATAACGCAGTGTAGCGGGATCGATATTGAGATCGCGCGCCAGTTCTTCCGCCGTTCCCTGCACCGAATGGCACAACCCTACCTGTTTGATATGCGGATAGCGGGCATACATTGCCCAGGTATTCATCGCCATCGGGTTAACGTAGTTCAGCATGGTGGCGTCGGGGCACACTTCCGTCATGTCCTCACAAATCTGCCACAGATGCGGAATGGTACGCAGCGCGCGCATAATGCCGCCCGGCCCCAACGTGTCGGCAATAGTTTGTTCCAGACCGTGACGCTTACAAACCTCAAAATCGGTGACCGTACAGGGTTCATAACCGCCAATCTGAAATGCCACCACCACGAAATCAGCATCCTGTAAGGCTTCTTTCTGTTGGGTATGACAGGTAATTTTGCCGCTGGCTCCTGCTGAATCCATCAGCTTACGCACCACAATGTGCGACTCTTCCAGGCGGGTGGGATCGATATCCATCAGGGCAATATGCGCCGTTTTCAGCGCCTCGCGATGAAACACATCACCAAGAATATTTTTAACGAAAATCGTCGAACCAGCGCCGATAAAAGTAATTTTGGGTGCAGACATCATTCAGGTCTCCTGGCTTGCTTGAATGATTTCATCATGGCAGGCGATTTCGCAGAAAACCTCCGGCTTCCCCGTTGAGCATTCCCAAAAACTCAGATCCTGGGTTGCTTAGCAGTAAATCTGAGTTTTCGGGAATAAATTGCCTAAAAAACAGAGTAATTAGCCCTTATAAAGCCCTGTCCATTCCTCTCTCTTTACGTTTTGTGTCGTCATTCGCAGTCACCCCTGCCAACTTCTGCCATGATTCTGATAATCCAGGAAAGAGGGCTATCGATGAATACAGACACATTTATGTGCAGCAGTGATGAAAAGCAGACCCGCAGCCCGCTGTCGCTATACTCGGAATATCAGCGGATGGAAATTGAATTTCGCGCGCCGCATGTCATGACCTCCAGCCACTGGCATGGTCAGGTTGAGGTAAATGTGCCTTTCGATGGCGATGTGGAATACCTGATCAACAATGAACACGTAAGTATCAATCAAGGCCATATCACGCTGTTCTGGGCCTGTACGCCGCACCAGCTAACCGATACCGGAACCTGCAAGAGCATGGCAATTTTTAATCTGCCAATGCATTTGTTTCTCTCCTGGCCACTGGATAAAGACCTTATAAACCATGTGACTCACGGCATGGTGATTAAATCACTGGTGGCACAGCAACTTAGTCCGTTTGAAGTACGCCGCTGGCAGCAGGAGTTGAACAACCCAAACGAGCAAATCCGCCAGCTCGCCATTGATGAAATTGGCCTGATGCTCAAGCGATTTAGCCTCTCCGGCTGGGAGCCTATTCTGGTCAATAAAACTTCGCGCACGCACAAAAATAGCGTCTCGCGCCATGCGCAGTTTTATGTCAGCCAGATGCTGGGCTTTATTGCGGATAACTATGATCAGGCGCTGACCATCAACGATGTGGCCGAGCACGTCAAACTTAATGCCAATTATGCAATGGGGATATTTCAGCGGGTCATGCAGTTGACGATGAAACAGTACATTACTGCGATGCGCATCAACCACGTTCGCGCATTACTGAGCGATACCGATAAAAGTATTCTCGATATTGCACTGACGGCAGGCTTTCGTTCGAGTAGTCGTTTTTACAGCACGTTCGGCAAATATGTCGGCATGTCGCCGCAACAATACCGAAAACTTAGCCAACAACGCCGCCAGATGCTTCCCGGCTAAAAACGATATCAGTATCAGCCAAAAAAATAATTTAGCTGTCGATAATAAACATTGAAAATCAATTAAAAAATTAATTTAAACTTTTGTTTATAATATAAAATTTTTAAAAACGCTTGTTTTTCAATCACTTTACAGCCTGAAATGCCCGGAAGATACTTGCCCGCAGCGAAGATTCCTTCACAACCGGGTAAGCAATGATGAAAGTATTAATTGTTGAAAGCGAGTTTCTACATCAGGACACCTGGGTCGGTAGCGCCGTTGAGCGTCTGGCAAATGCCTTGAGCCAACAAAATGTTACCGTGATTAAATCCACCTCCTTTGATGATGGCTTTGCCATTCTCTCTTCAAATGAAGCCATTGATTGTCTGATGTTCAGTTATCAAATGGAGCATCCGGACGAACACCAAAATGTCAGAGAATTGATCGGTAAGCTTCATGAGCGTCAGCAAAATGTGCCGGTATTCCTGTTAGGCGACCGGGAAAAATCAATCGCCGCGCTGGATCGCGATCTGCTGGAGCTTGTCGATGAATTCGCCTGGATTCTGGAAGATACCGCTGACTTTATCGCCGGACGCGCCATCGCAGCGATGTCCCGCTACCGCCAACAGCTATTGCCGCCACTGTTCAGCGCGCTGATGAAATATAGCGACATCCATGAGTACTCCTGGGCCGCGCCAGGTCACCAGGGCGGTGTTGGCTTCACTAAAACCCCCGCCGGACGTTTCTACCATGACTACTATGGTGAAAACCTGTTCCGCACCGACATGGGCATCGAACGAACTTCCCTCGGTTCTTTACTTGACCATACTGGCGCATTTGGCGAAAGCGAAAAATATGCCGCGCGCGTATTTGGTGCCGACCACTCCTGGTCAGTCGTCGTCGGCACTTCAGGGTCTAACCGCACCATCATGCAAGCCTGCATGACAGATAACGACGTGGTTGTTGTTGACCGTAACTGCCACAAATCCATCGAACAAGGTTTAATGCTGACTGGCGCGAAACCGGTATACATGGTGCCAAGCCGCAACCGCTACGGCATTATCGGGCCAATCTATCCGCAGGAAATGCAGCCTGAAACCTTGCAGAAGAAAATCAGCGAAAGCCCGCTGACCAAAGACAAAGTCGGGCAAAAACCCTCTTACTGCGTGGTAACCAACTGCACCTATGACGGCGTATGCTATAACGCCAAAGACGCGCAGGATCTGCTGGAAAAAACCGCCGATCGTCTGCACTTCGACGAAGCCTGGTACGGTTACGCACGTTTTAATCCGATCTATGCCGATCACTACGCGATGCGCGGTGAGCCGGGTGATCACAGCGGTCCTACCGTTTTCGCCACTCACTCCACTCATAAACTGCTGAATGCACTGTCGCAGGCGTCTTATATTCATGTACGTGAAGGCCGCGGCGCGATTAACTTCTCCCGCTTTAATCAGGCATACATGATGCATGCCACCACTTCCCCGCTATATGCCATCTGCGCGTCAAACGATGTGGCTGTATCAATGATGGACGGCAACAGCGGCCTGTCGCTGACTCAGGAAGTGATCGACGAAGCGGTCGATTTCCGCCAGGCAATGGCACGGTTGTATAAAGAGTTTGCTGACGAAGGTAGTTGGTTCTTTAAGCCGTGGAATAAAGAAGTGGTTACCGATCCGGAAACCGGCAAAACCTATGACTTTGCCGACGCACCGCACAAACTGCTGACCACCGTTCAGGACTGCTGGGTAATGCATCTGGGCGAAAGCTGGCACGGCTTCAAAGATATTCCGGATAACTGGAGTATGCTTGACCCGATTAAAGTCAGCATCCTCGCTCCGGGGATGGGTGAAGACGGTGAACTGGAAGAAACCGGTGTTCCGGCAGCACTGGTTACCGCATGGCTGGGTCGCCACGGCATTGTGCCCACCCGTACCACCGACTTCCAGATTATGTTCCTGTTCTCAATGGGCGTAACCCGTGGGAAATGGGGAACGCTGGCTAACACCCTCTGTTCCTTCAAACGCCACTACGACGCTAACACCCCGCTGGCTCAGGTAATGCCGGAACTTGTTGAACAATATCCTGACACTTATGCGAACATGGGTATTCACGATCTGGGCGACAAAATGTTTGCCTGGCTGAAAGAAAACAATCCTGGCGCACGATTGAACGAAGCCTATTCCGGCCTGCCGGTGGCAGAAATCACTCCGCGCGAAGCATACAACGCAATTGTCGATAACAACGTTGAACTGGTATCCATTGAAAACCTGCCGGGACGTATTGCGGCGAACTCAGTCATTCCATATCCGCCCGGGATCCCAATGCTGCTTTCCGGTGAAAACTTTGGCGATAAAAACAGCCCACAAGTAAGCTATTTACGCTCACTGCAATCCTGGGATCATCATTTCCCTGGTTTTGAACACGAAACGGAAGGCACCGAAATTATTGACGGTATTTACCACGTAATGTGTGTGAAAGCGTAACCACTATTCCGCTGAAGGCGTAATTGTTTAAATAACATTACGCCGCCTGGCCTGAGGCCTTTTGAGTATGGCAACGTTTTCATAAAAATTGCTGCAAACAAAAATGTCATACTTTTTGCGCGGTCCCACCCCGCGCTTTTTTTGTTTGTTATTTACACTTCTTCACTCTGTAAAAATTTTTGTACATGAGAAATTACTATAAAAATTTGTAATATTAGCAAAACACGTTATTTTTATGCATGTTTTGATTCGTCATACAATTATATAACCAGTCCCCGGTATCTCTCTATGTTGGCGAGATCCACTATTTTCTTTGCATTTCAGGAGTACATGTATGAGGATTTGCAGCAACCAACCTTGTATAGTTTTATTAACTGAAAAAGATGTCTGGCTAAGAGTGAATGGGAAAGAACCTATAAGTTTGAAAGCTAACCATATAACGTTATTAAGTTGTGAAAACAATATTATCGACGTCTCCTCTCTGAATAACACTTTGGTTGCGTATATTAGCCTCGACATCATCAAAGATTATCTCCGTTTTCTGAATAAAGATCTCTCGAAAATACCGGTCTGGCAGCGTAGCGCCACGCCTTTTATTTCCCTGTCATGCCTGACACCAGAGGTGTTTCGCGTCGCAGCGCAACACAGCATAATGCCCGCTGAAACAGAGTCGGAAAAGGAACGAACACGTGCATTATTATTCACTGTACTATCTCGTTTTCTCGACAGTAAAAAATTCCTTTCACTGCTAATGCATATGTTACGTAATTGTGTTAGCGACAGCGTTTATCAAATCATTGAAAGCGATATCCATAAAGACTGGAATCTTAGTATGGTAGCCAGTTGTTTATGCCTTAGCCCAAGTTTGTTAAAGAAAAAGCTGAAAAGCGAAAACACCAGTTATAGCCAAATAATAACCACCTGCCGGATGCGTTATGCCGTAAATGAATTAATGATGGATGGTAAAAATATCTCACAGGTGTCACAGTCCTGTGGCTACAACAGTACGTCTTACTTTATTTCTGTATTTAAAGATTTCTATGGCATGACCCCACTCCATTATGTTAGCCAGCATAGAGAACGTTCTATCGCCTGATTTATAACCTTAACGAAGAGATATATTAATAACAGCATCAGCGATAAGCCAGCCGACGATAATTCAACGCGCGAATGCAGGCGTATGATATGACGTAATTTATTGTCACGAAGCTCGCCTTCGCAGGAGTTTTATTATGTCTTCGGATGCTGATGCTCACAAAGTGGGCTTAATCCCCGTCACCCTAATGGTGTCGGGGAATATTATGGGGTCAGGTGTTTTTCTGTTACCTGCAAATCTGGCCTCGACGGGGGGGATTGCTATATATGGTTGGCTGGTGACGATTATCGGTGCTTTGGCTTTATCGATGGTTTACGCCAAAATGTCGTTCCTCGATCCCAGCCCTGGCGGTTCATATGCCTACGCGCGCCGCTGTTTTGGTCCTTTCCTCGGGTATCAAACTAACGTTCTCTACTGGCTGGCCTGCTGGATCGGCAATATTGCTATGGTGGTCATTGGCGTCGGCTACCTGAGCTATTTCTTCCCGGTACTGAAAGATCCGTTGGTATTAACTATCACCTGTGTTGTGGTGCTGTGGATCTTCGTTCTGCTTAATATCGTCGGGCCGAAAATGATTACCCGCGTGCAGGCCATCGCCACTGTGCTGGCGCTGATCCCCATCGTCGGGATTGCCGTATTCGGCTGGTTCTGGTTCCACGGAGAAACCTATATGGCGGCCTGGAACGTTAGCGGTCTGGGCACTTTCGGCGCAATTCAAAGCACCTTAAACGTAACGCTGTGGTCATTTATCGGGGTAGAAAGTGCTTCTGTTGCAGCGGGTGTAGTGAAAAACCCGAAACGCAACGTCCCTATTGCCACCATTGGTGGGGTACTGATTGCTGCCGTCTGCTATGTGCTCTCGACCACGGCAATTATGGGGATGATCCCGAATGCCGCACTGCGCGTTTCCGCCTCGCCATTCGGTGATGCTGCACGGATGGCGCTGGGTGATACCGCAGGAGCCATTGTCTCCTTCTGTGCGGCGGCTGGTTGCCTGGGTTCGCTCGGCGGCTGGACGTTACTGGCTGGACAAACGGCGAAAGCCGCTGCCGATGACGGTTTGTTCCCACCGATTTTTGCCCGCGTCAACAAAGCAGGCACACCGGTAGCCGGGTTGATTATCGTTGGTATCCTGATGACTATCTTCCAGTTCAGCAGCATCTCACCAAACGCAACCAAAGAGTTCGGTCTGGTCTCTTCCGTATCGGTTATCTTTACCCTGGTGCCTTATCTTTATACCTGTGCAGCTTTACTGCTTTTAGGCCACGGTCACTTTGGCAAAGCGCGTCCGGCGTATCTGGTCATCACAACTATCGCCTTCCTTTACTGCATCTGGGCGGTGGTTGGTTCTGGTGCACAAGAAGTCATGTGGTCATTTGTCACTCTGATGGTGATCACCGCTATGTACACGCTGAACTACAACCGGCTGCATAAAAACCCGTATCCTTTAGATCCACCCATTAGCAAAGATTAAGCCTCCTTAATCCAGCAAACATAAAAGCCAACCTTAAGAACTTAAGGTTGGCTTAACTTTGCTTTGCGAGCATATGCGCACTTTGTTCGATGGAAACACCGTGATGTTAAAGCGCCTTTTAAAAAGACCCTCTTTGAATTTACTCGCCTGGCTATTGCTGGCCTCTTTTTATATTGCTATCTGCCTGAACATTGCCTTTTTTAAACAGGTGTTACAGGCGTTACCGCTGGATTCGCTGCATAACGTGCTGGTTTTCTTGTCGATGCCAGTCGTCGCGTTCAGCGTGATTAATATTGTTCTGACACTAGGCTCTTTCTTATGGCTTAATCGACCACTAGCCTGTCTGTTTATTCTCGTTGGCGCATCTGCGCAATATTTCATCATGACTTATGGCATCGTCATCGACCGTTCGATGATTGCCAATATCATTGATACCACACCGGCGGAAAGTTATGCGTTGATGACGCCACGCATGTTACTAACGCTAGGGTTAAGCGGCGTACTTGCTGCGCTGATTGCCTGCTGGATAAAAATCAAACCTGCTGCCTCGCGCCTGCGCAGTGTTCTTTTCCGTGGAGCCAGTATCCTGATATCTGTACTGCTGATTGTGCTGGTTGCCGTGCTTTTTTATAAAGACTACGCCTCGCTGTTTCGCAACAACAAAGAGCTGGTGAAATCTTTAAGCCCCTCCAACAGCATTGTTGCCAGTTGGTCATGGTATTCCCACCAGCGACTGGCAAATCTGCCACTGGTACGCATTGGTGAGGACGCACACCGCAACCCGTTAATGCAAAAAGGAAACCGGAAAAACCTAACCATTTTGATCGTCGGGGAAACCTCGCGGGCGGAGAATTTCTCACTCAATGGCTACCCGCGTGAAACCAACCCGCGGCTGGCGAAAGATAACGTGATCTATTTTCCTAATACTGCGTCTTGCGGCACAGCAACGGCAGTCTCCGTACCGTGCATGTTCTCAGATATGCCGCGCGAGCATTACAAAGAAGAGCTGGCACAACACCAGGAAGGCGTGCTGGATATCATTCAGCGGGCAGGCATCAACGTACTATGGAATGACAACGATGGCGGCTGCAAAGGCGCATGTGACCGCGTGCCTCATCAGAACGTCACTGCCCTGAACTTACCCGGTCAGTGCATCAACGGCGAATGCTATGACGAAGTGCTGTTCCACGGGCTGGAGGAGTACATCAATAATCTGCAAGGCGATGGGGTGATTGTCTTACACACCATCGGCAGCCACGGCCCGACCTATTACAACCGCTATCCACCGCAGTTCAGGAAATTTACTCCCACCTGCGACACCAACGAGATCCAGACCTGTTCCAAAGAGCAACTGGTCAATACTTACGACAATACGTTGCTCTACGTCGACTATATTGTTGATAAAGCGATTAATCTGCTGAAAGAACATCAGGATAAATTTACCACCAGCCTGATTTATCTTTCTGACCACGGTGAATCGTTAGGTGAAAATGGCATCTATCTACACGGCTTGCCTTATAGCATCGCCCCGGATAGCCAAAAGCAGGTTCCGATGCTGCTGTGGTTGTCGGAGGATTATCAAAAACGGTATCAGGTTGATCAAAGCTGCCTGCAAAAACAAGCACAAACGCAGCACTATTCACAGGACAATTTATTCTCAACCCTGTTGGGATTAACCGGCGTCGAGACGAAGTATTATCAAGCCGCGGATGATATTCTGCAGGCATGCAGGAGAACGACTGAATGAAAATTCTAATTGTTGAAGACGATACACTGTTATTGCAGGGATTGATTCTGGCGGCACAAACTGAAGGCTACGCGTGTGATGGCGTCACGACCGCGCGGATGGCGGAACAAAGCCTGGAAGCCGGTCATTACAGCCTGGTGGTGCTGGATTTAGGTTTACCCGACGAAGATGGACTGCATTTTCTCGCTCGTATCCGGCAGAAAAAATACACCCTGCCGGTACTGATCCTCACCGCCCGCGACACGCTTACCGACAAAATCGCCGGGCTGGATGTCGGTGCCGACGACTATCTGGTGAAGCCTTTCGCGCTGGAAGAGTTGCACGCCCGCATCCGCGCCCTGCTGCGACGCCATAATAATCAGGGCGAAAGCGAGCTGAAGGTTGGCAACCTGATGCTGAATATGGGTCGCCGTCAGGTATGGATGGGCGGGGAAGAGCTGATCCTGACACCAAAAGAATATGCCCTGCTGTCGCGCCTGATGCTCAAGGCGGGTAGTCCGGTGCATCGGGAAATTCTCTACAACGACATTTACAACTGGGACAACGAACCCTCAACGAATACCCTGGAAGTGCATATCCATAACTTGCGCGACAAAGTGGGCAAAGCCCGTATCCGCACCGTGCGCGGCTTTGGCTATATGCTGGTCGCTAATGAGGAAAACTAATTGAACCTGATGCGTTTTCTGCGTCGACCAATATCGCTGCGTCAACGGCTGATATTAACCATTGGGGCAATTCTGCTGGTGTTTGAGCTGATCAGCGTTTTCTGGCTATGGCATGAAAGCACCGAGCAGATTCAGCTATTTGAGCAGGCGCTGCGCGACAATCGCAACAACGATCGCCACATCATGCGTGAAATCCGTGAGGCGGTCGCCAGTCTGATTGTTCCTGGCGTGTTTATGGTCAGTCTGACGCTGTTTATCTGCTATCAGGCGGTACTTCGCATCACCCGCCCACTGGCGGAACTGCAAAAAGAGCTGGAAGCGCGTACCGCCGACAACCTGACACCTATTGCTATTCACAGTGCCACCCTCGAAATCGAAGCGGTAGTTTCTGCATTGAACGATCTGGTCAGTCGCCTGACCAGCACGCTGGATAACGAACGGCTGTTTACCGCTGACGTCGCTCACGAACTACGAACGCCGCTGGCAGGGGTACGTTTGCATCTGGAGTTAATGGCGAAAACGCACAACATTGACGTAGCGCCGTTAGTCGCGCGGCTCGATCAGATGATGGCCAGCGTCTCCCAGTTGTTACAACTGGCGCGCGCCGGACAGTCATTCTCTTCGGGTAATTACCAGCATGTAAAGTTGCTGGATGATGTGATCCTGCCCTCCTATGACGAACTCAGCACCATGCTCGACCAGCGTCAGCAAACCTTGCTGTTGCCAGAAAGCGCCGCCGACATCACTGTCCAGGGCGACGCCACTCTACTACGCATGTTGTTGCGTAACCTGGTAGAAAACGCCCATCGCTATAGTCCCGAAGGCAGCAACATTATGATTAAACTGCAAGAAGATGGCGGTGCGGTAATGGCAGTTGAAGATGAAGGGCCTGGTATTGATGAGAGTAAATGCGGAGAGTTGAGCAAAGCGTTTGTACGGATGGACAGCCGTTATGGCGGAATTGGTCTGGGATTAAGTATTGTCAGCCGCATCACGCAGTTGCATCACGGGCAGTTTTTCCTGCAAAACCGGGAAGAGACTTCCGGCACGCGCGCCTGGATACGGCTGAAGAAAGATCAATACGTGGCAAACCAAATATAAAGAAAGCTGCTTACTACCAGCACGCTAAACACGGTAGTTAAACTTTCATAAATACGGTTTTTCATTGCACTCTCCTCCATTGAACTGGAGGAGAGTATGCACGCCAGAGATTAAGTGAACCTTAAGAGTCGGGCCAAACCGATTGGGGGCCTGATAAGACGCGACAGCGTCGCATCAGGTAATCTATTTCAGGTTACTCATCAATTCGCGGATGTTGCTGTACCAGGCGAGTGCGTTTCGCCTGCAAATCGGCAATCTCGTGGTCAATATCTTCGATTTTTTGCTCGATATTATCGTAATGCTCAACGAGAATTTCCTTCGCTTCCTGCAAATCTGACGCCGCCGGTGTCGCGCCTTTCAACGGACGATTCGCCGTCTCTTTCATGGTCACGCCGGTAATCAAACCAATCACCGCCACTACCATCAGGTAATACGCTGGCATCATCAGATCCTGCGAACTTTCTACCAACCATGCCGCCAGCGTTGGCGTCAGACCGGCAATCAGCACCGAAATATTAAATGCCGCCGCCAGCGCGCTGTAACGGATATGCGTCGGGAACATCGCTGGCAGCGTTGAGGCCATAACGCCCGTAAAACAGTTGAGGATCACTGCCAGCATCAACAGTCCGGCAAAAATCAGACCGATGATATTACTGTTAATCAGAATAAACGCCGGGATCGCCAGTGCAAACAGCGCAACACTACCGAGGATCACAAACGGGCGACGGCCAAAACGGTCACTCAGCAGGCCCATTACCGGCTGCACAAACAACATCCCGATCATAATGGCGATAATAATCAGCACCCCGTGATCTTCGGAGTAATGCAGGTTATGCGACAAATAACTTGGCATATAGGTCAGCAGCATGTAGTAAGTCACGTTAGTGGCTATCACCAGACCAATACACGTCAACAGGCTGCGCCAGTGCTTCGTGGCAATCTCTTTAAACGAGATTTTCGGGCCATCCTGCAAACCTTCGCGGTCGCCCTGTTCCAGTTTCTCAACATGTTGCTGGAACGCTGGTGTCTCTTCTAAAGCATGACGTAGATAAAGTCCGATAATCCCTAACGGCAGAGCGATAAAGAACGGAATACGCCAGCCCCAGTCGAGGAAGTTCTCTTCACCGACGATGGTAGAAATTAACACCACCACACCCGCGCCCAGAACAAACCCGGCAATAGAACCGAAATCCAGCCAGCTACCCATAAAGCCACGTTTGCGGTCAGGAGAGTATTCCGCAACAAATATCGATGCTCCGGTATATTCGCCGCCGACCGAGAAACCTTGCGCCATCTTACAAATCAACAGCAGAACCGGTGCCCAAATACCAATCGAGGCATAGGACGGTATCAATCCAATACAGAATGTACTGATCGACATAATCACAATGGTGATAGCGAGGATCTTCTGGCGACCATATTTATCGCCCAACATACCAAAGAAGAGCCCGCCAAGCGGTCGAATCAGAAAGGGAACGGAGAAGGTGGCAAGTGCAGCAACCATCTGCACGCTGGGATCAGCCCCAGGGAAAAAGACTTTACCTAATGCGTAAGCAACAAAACCATAAACACCAAAATCAAACCATTCCATTGCATTACCCAGCGATGCTGCAGTAATGGCTTTTCGCAGTTTACCGTCATCAATAATAGTGACATCACGAAGGGTTATCGGTTTTACTTTTTTCCTTTTCAGCATAGCTTTCCTCGCAGAGTAAGCCCATTTCCGCACACGTCAGGCAAATCGACGTGGCGCCCGCAAAAGGGGAGCGGGAATTGCAGGGTGCAATCTCTGTAACAAGCGTAGCGGGTTTATTTACACGTTCTGATTAAGAACTGTACAACCAAACCTGTTGACGCCTGAATTGGGCAGTTAATGACCTTTTTACCCTACCAGCGTTTAAATTTGTGATCAACTTCACACATGGATTTCGTTTAACACTCATTGGCGTAACCGATTATTTACACTTAATTTACAGTGAAGATTTCCTCTACCATCGCCCCCGCCAGACGCTGTGCTGAGCAGAGCCGTGGCATCCCCAGCGCGACAGTTTGCCAGCGTTGGGTTACTGACCAGCAAACGGGCTGTTTATCGGCATCGGACCACTTGCCCAGCCAGCTTAAAAAGTCAGCATAATCTCCGCCAGTCGGGGTAGTGGGAGAGGTAAACCACTGAGGGTAATAATGACGAGTAGTCGGTGCTGCGTTGATACTTTCGGCCAGATATTGCGTCGATTTCACGCGCAAATCGTCAAGCAACAACACCGCCGCTTGCGGACTTCCCAGACGGCAGGCATCACCAAACGCCCCCCAGCGCAACTCTTCCAGAACAATGAAACAACGCCCAGGCAACGACCAGGCGTTATACGCACCAGCACGCCAGCGGGTAAAAACTTGCGCGCTCTGCTCGCCCGCCTGCACCAGTAATCCTCGTTGCATTAACGCTTTTTCCTTCCAGCAACAACGGCTGGAAAACCACCCATACAACGCGGCAATTTGCTGCGGAAGTTTCGGGAAAGCAGATTGTGGGCGGTGATCCATTTTTTGCAAAAGTGCCAGATGTTGCGCGACCTGCGTCAGCGCCAGATGAGCGGGATCAAGCATCGCCGCCAGTTTTTCCACCAATGTCAGGCGCAGGCTAAGCGGCGCATTTAACATTCCTGCGTTCGCCCACGTCTGAAGCTGTGTGCGAGCAAGGATCTCCAGCATCAGCCGTTCGCGAAACTGCTGCTGATGGGCTTGTGGATAGCGGGCGTCATTGCCCTGCGCCAGATCCACTAAAAAGCGGGGATAAACCGACTCCAGCACGCGACCGGGGCCGTCCAGTAACGTCTTAGTCAATATCGTTCTGCCGTGAAAAGTGTTTGAATATCATCGCGTAACAACTGAGAGTCCGTATAAATCCAGCCGTGAGTCATCACAGTCTGCTGCAATTGCTGCTGCATCATCTTAACTACAGATTCATTTTGTTGACGCAGAGCCAGGCTTTCGCGTAAACGCGTCTGTAATTCCGTCAAGCATAAAGCGAAATCAGCAAAAAAAGTGCTCATGTCTGCCGTGACAGAATCATCGACCTGAACCGCCAAAGCTTTAGCCATTTGTTGGCAATAAAGGTCGACTTCCGCGGTTAACATTCGTTGTAGCGCGCTGTAATCAATAGCCTCCGGCGGAGATTTCTCACTACTCCGCCCCCAGTCGGGCTGATTCAGCCAGCGCGAGAAAGTCTCACGCACAATGCCAAAACGGGTGATCTGCTCATCCGTTTTTTCCTGGCGAGATATTGCATTGCTGAACAACTGACGAGTATTGAAGTGGGGAGCTGCGCTGTGAAAAGCAGGAAAATGAAATCCAGGACGAAACCCGGACTCACTCAATTCCGTTTTAACCCGTTGCTCAATGGGACGAATAACATCGGTTAACACCCGGCAAAGGGTTGATTCCAGTTCAGTAAAACGCAGCGTGAAGTCACGGCTGATTTTGGTTTGTGCCGTCTGTAACAACGTCTCGCAGCGGGTGCGGATCTCACTTAACGGCCACGAATCATGTTGAAACAGCGCAGCTAACTGGGCATTCACCTCATTTTGCTGCTGACACAGAAAGTCGGTGGCTGACGTCAGGGCCACCTTGATTTCATGTTTAATCTCGCCACTCACCTGTACCTGATTGAGCTGCAATAGCTGCATATTTTCTTCAACCTGGCGGATATTTTGCCGCAATTGTTCGCAGGCGACGTTCAGCCCGTGTGCGCGAAAATCCAGATATTCCCGCGCCTGCAGGGCGTAATTCAACAACTTATGCGATGCAGATCGCAGAGCATATAACGACGCGTTAGCGTAGGCGGCATGGAGTAACGCCTGAACCGGTTGGGCGAATAGCGAATCGTCCCACAGTTGATCGGCAGCATGACGAATATGGTCGATATCCGCCAGATCGGCGTTACACCAGCGCCTGCCCAGCGCCGCATGGGCAAAATCCTCCACCCAGCGTTGTTGCTCCGGTGCTGGTAATTTACCGTTGTTGACTAACTCATGGCGTGCCCGATTCGCCAGATAGCCCCACATCGACGACACCGGAAATATCTGCCCAGGCGTAACGCAACCTTTCATCAGCGTCCCGGAAATCAGCGCCCTCACCTGTTCGGCATCGTCACTGTTCCGATCCTGCTGATCGAACTTATTGACCAGTACATACAGCGGTACTGATTTCCCCACCGCTAAAACCGCCTCACGAACCTCCTCATCGGAGATTGACTTCAGTTGCGTATAATCCAGTACCGCCAGCACTGCGGAGGCGCGCGCCAGTTGCTCGTTAAGCATTTCTTGCAGATGCGGTTGCCCGGCTTCATTTGGCCCGGGAGTATCCAGTAACGTTAACTGCCCGGGATAACTCTCCAGCCCCGCCAGATGGACAAACTCCACTTCAATCACTGGAATATGCTCAATGGCGGCATAAGCAGAAAAGGGAAAATCGACGTCCAGCGCCTTCGCCAGACGCACCAAATCATTCAAACTTTTCAGGCAATGAAAAATAGGCTGGGCACCAAGATAATATTTTTCGAAAGCGATGCCATTTTCGATCCGCTGCATAAGTGCGCGCATATCTTTATCTATTTCCAGCAGATCGGTCAGATGTTTAATATCGAAATCACGCAAGCGCTGTTGTAATTGTTGGATTAAACGGTCGATTGGCGCGACATGCGAAAAATGCAACACCGGTTCTTTTTGCCCCGGAGCATGGCGAATAAGCGTCGGTAGCGCAGTCATAGGACGGTTGCGATTAGGAAGAACTTCAGTGCCAACAATAGCGTTAATGGTGGTTGATTTCCCTGCTTTCATGGTGCCAACAATCGCCAGCACCATTTCCAGACGGGAGATTTTACGCAGCTCATTACTCAACATGGCATGACGCTCGTCGATATTATGCTGCCCCCAGGGCAAAGTCAGTGGTGGTGTATCTTCTCCGGGTACAGAGAGAGGCATTTTTTCCAGTAACTGCAACTGTTGTCGGGAAAGCTGTAACAGGCGTTCAGCCTCCTGACTTAACTCATATATTGTCTGTGTGTACATGGAAAATTCTTCCTTAAAGCAAATTTTATTACTTTTATTTAGCCAGATTGTTTTTTAGTTCTGCTTTCGGATTTTATAATTACAGCAGTAAATAACTCTTATAATTAATATAGTCTTTTTATCCGAATGAATAAGCCTCTTCCGATACATTTAAAATGTCAGAAAGATAGAAATAATAATTGAATTAAAAAAAGAACAAGAAGAGAGTTAACCTTAACTTAAATAATAAATGGAGGCAAAAAGATTATTTTCTTTTTGCGTTGTCTTTCAAATGAAAACGTTTGTCGTCTAAAATCAGCAGTACCCCCGACAAACTCAGGGATTTTGTGTATAATTGCGGCCTTTTTCGGCAATCTGCCGTTTTTTGGCGCTTTTGCCCTGCTGACTTTGAGGAAATCCACATGTCATTACCAAACTGCCCGAAATGCAACTCCGAATACACTTACGAAGATAACGGCATGTACATCTGCCCGGAATGCGCCTACGAATGGAACGACGCTGAACCTGCACAGGAAAGCGACGAGCTGATCGTTAAAGATGCTAACGGCAACCTGCTGGCTGACGGCGACAGCGTTACCATCATTAAAGACCTGAAGGTAAAAGGTAGCTCTTCGATGCTGAAGATCGGCACCAAAGTGAAAAACATCCGCCTGGTTGAAGGTGACCATAACATCGATTGCAAAATCGATGGTTTTGGCCCGATGAAACTGAAATCTGAGTTTGTGAAAAAGAACTGATTTCGATTGCCGGGTGCGAAGCATCCGGCAACGGTGCCAATGCCTGATGCGACGCTTGCACATCGTATCAGGCCGGGGAATTCCCGCGCTATCCGTAGGCCGGATAAGGCGTTTACACCGCATCCGGCAATGGTGCCAAATGCCTGATGCGACGCTCGCCGCGTCTTATCAGGCCTACAAATTCCCACACCATCCGGCAACTGTGCCAATGCCTGATGCGACGCTTACCGCGTCTTATCAGGCCTACTCTTCATCTGTACAAAATTCAAACTACACTTAACTGACTTCTCTTCACTGAGGTCACCATCATGCCGTTAAGTCCCTACATCTCTTTTGCCGGTAACTGTGCCGACGCAATAGCCTATTATCAACGCACGTTGGACGCGGAACTGCTGTATAAAATCAGCTTCGGAGAAATGCCGAAACCCGCACAGGAAAGCGCCGAAGGCTGCCCATCAGGAATGCAATTCCCCGATACTGCCATCGCCCATGCTAACGTGCGCATTGCCGGTAGCGATATCATGATGAGCGATGCCATACCGTCAGGAAAAGCCAGCTACTCCGGCTTTACGCTGGTGCTCGATTCGCAACAGGTCGAAGAAGGGAAACGCTGGTTTGACAGCCTTGCCGCCAATGGAAAAATCGAAATGGACTGGCAGGAAACCTTCTGGGCGCATGGCTTCGGCAAAGTCACCGATAAATATGGAGTGCCGTGGATGATTAATGTTGTTAAACAACAGCCCACAAAATAAGCCCCACCGGGAGGCTCGTCCTCCCGCGATGTGAACAGACGTTCTTGTCACAAGTGACTTTGTTATACACAGAGTCGAGGAGTGAGTTACGCTTCTGAAGGCGATCGTTGCGGATAAACTGGAACCGGGGTTAACCAGCAATCAGGCAAAAACGATCCGACTAACGCCCATACTCATCTTCCATTCTCCGTTCTTCATCTTCCAGTTGCCGACGCTCCTGATCAAGCTGGCGCTGGCGGTCATCCAGTTGCCTGCGGCGATCTTCAAACTGGCGGTGGCGATCATCATATTGTCTGCGACGATCGTCGCTCACTTCACGCTGCCAACCGTCATCACGCGAATCTTCATAATCGCGTCCACGGTCAGGATTATAAGCGTCGTTAATCGCCTGCTGAATATTGCCAATGGTGTCATCGATAATATCGGCATGAGCCGGAACAGCGGTCAGCGTGAGCAGGGTAAATAAAAATAACAGCGGATAGCGTTTCATTAACTAACCTCAGAAAGAGACTCTATCCACATTAGTCATTACTCATCCATGCAAACAGTGGATGAATCTCAATTCCTCCGCTGCTCTATTGCCATAATCGCCTCCACACGCTGTTGATGACGACCGCCTTCGTACTGCGCCCCCAGCCATGCATCCACAATCATTTTCGCCAGTTCGAGGCCAACCACTCGTGAACCAAAAGCCAGCACGTTGGTGTCGTTATGTTGCCGCGAGAGTTGCGCGGAATAAGGTTCGCTACAGACGACCGCACGAACTCCGGCAAACTTGTTCGCCGCTATCGAAATGCCGACACCTGTACCACAAATCAATATTCCGCTATGCTAACGATATTACCGTTAATATATATAATTAAAGAATAAACCGTTTCGTATTATTTATAGAAAAAATAAAACTATCGCTGTCTTCCTTCTTCAGCACTAATGCCTAATAAAATAGCGTGTTCTGCTCACACTTACTCTTATTAAAGTCGAAGCTTCCCAATTATGATAACGCCAGTTTCAAATGACGTATTTTGTATGGGTCATATATTTACGACACAAATGATAAATGGAGATTTATATGAATAACTCACGGTTATTCCGTTTGAGCAGGATTGTTATTGCATTAACCGCCGCCAGCGGCATGATGGTAAATACCGCTTACGCGAAGGAAGAAGCTCAGGCTGCCAGCCAATATACTCAGCAAATTAACCAGAACTACGCCAAATCATTGCCGTTTAGCGATCGTCAGGATTTTGACGATGCCCAACGTGGATTTATCGCCCCGCTACTGGATGAAGGTATTCTGCGTGATGCTAACGGAAAAGTTTATTATCGGGCAGATGATTACAAATTTGATATTAATGCCGCCGCACCGGAAACCGTAAATCCCAGTCTGTGGCGTCAGTCGCAGATCAACGGCATTTCTGGCCTGTTTAAAGTCACCGATAAAATGTATCAAGTGCGCGGTCAGGACATCTCTAACATTACGTTCGTTGAAGGCGAGAAAGGGATTATTGTTATCGACCCACTGGTGACGCCGCCAGCCGCGAAAGCCGCACTTGACCTTTACTTCCAGCATCGTCCGCAAAAACCAATTGTTGCCGTTATCTACACCCACAGCCACGCCGACCATTATGGCGGAGTGAAAGGCATTATCACTGAAGCTGATGTTAAATCAGGGAAAGTTCAGGTAATCGCTCCGGCAGGCTTTATGGACGAAGCTATCAGCGAAAACGTGCTGGCGGGTAACATCATGAGCCGCCGAGCCCTTTACTCTTACGGCCTGTTACTGCCGCACAACGCACAGGGCAACGTGGGTAATGGCCTCGGTGTCACGCTGGCGACCGGCGACCCGAGCATTATTGCGCCAACCAAAACAATTGTCAGAACTGGCGAGAAGATGATTATCGATGGTCTGGAGTTTGACTTCCTGATGACCCCAGGCAGCGAAGCACCCGCGGAAATGCATTTCTATATTCCGGCCCTGAAAGCGCTGTGCACCGCCGAGAACGCCACTCACACCCTGCACAACTTCTACACCCTGCGCGGCGCGAAAACCCGCGACACCAGCAAGTGGACCGAGTACCTGAACGAAACGCTGGATATGTGGGGTAACGAAGCGGAAGTACTGTTTATGCCACACACCTGGCCAGTCTGGGGCAATAAGCATATCAATGATTATATTGGTAAATATCGCGATACCATCAAGTACATTCACGATCAGACCCTGCACCTGGCAAACCAGGGCTACACCATGAATGAAATCGGAGACATGATTAAGTTGCCGCCAGCACTTGCCAACAACTGGGCCAGCCGCGGCTACTATGGCTCTGTTAGCCATAACGCCCGCGCGGTGTATAACTTCTATCTTGGCTACTACGATGGCAATCCGGCTAACCTGCATCCATATGGTCAGGTGGAGATGGGCAAGCGTTATGTACAGGCGCTGGGCGGTTCCGCGCGCGTGATCAACCTGGCACAGGAAGCGAATAAGCAAGGGGATTACCGCTGGTCGGCAGAATTACTGAAACAGGTGATTGCCGCCAATCCGGGTGACCAGGTAGCGAAAAATCTGCAAGCCAAAAACTTTGAACAGCTTGGTTATCAGGCCGAGTCCGCCACCTGGCGCGGTTTCTACCTGACTGGTGCGAAAGAGCTGCGCGAAGGAGTACATAAGTTCAGCCACGGCACCACCGGTTCCCCGGACACCATTCGCGGGATGTCAGTCGAAATGCTGTTCGACTTTATGTCCGTGCGCCTCGATAGCGAAAAAGCCGCTGGCAAAAATATCAGCCTGAACTTCAATATGAGTAACGGCGATAACCTCAACCTGACGCTGAACGATAGCGTGCTTAACTACCGTAAAACGCTGCAGCCTGAAGCCAACGCCGCTTTCTACATCAGCCGTGAAGATCTGCACGCGGTGCTGACCGGACAGGCGAAAATGGCAGAGCTGGTAAAAGCGAAGAAAGCCAAAATTATTGGCAATGGTGCGAAACTGGAAGAAATTATTGCCTGTCTGGATAGTTTTGATTTGTGGGTGAATATCGTTACCCCAAATTAATTCCACTCACTTTCGGGGGCAACTAAGCTCCCGAAAGCATTTATATTAAAAATATAAATCATTAACTAATACATAAAATAAATAAGTTATGAATGCGGTGGCTGAATAAAGCTATTTTTATTCCACAAGAAAATAGCCATACTGACGCCTTCAATGGATATTGACATTCACTACAGATATTGTTCGCAGCAGACAGGATGTATTTATTATGCCAACAGTTCTCTCTCGCATGGTGATGCAACTCAAAAAAGCAACCTGGATAATTCCCGTCTTCATGGTTTCGGGATGCTCATTATCTCCGGCGATCCCGGTAATCGGCGCTTATTATCCCGGCTGGTTTTTCTGCGTTATTGCCAGCCTTATTGTGACTCTCATCACAAGGCGAATTATTCAGCGGGCAAATATCAATCTGGCATTTGTCGGAATTATTTATACCGCCCTTTTTGCTCTCTACGCCATGCTGTTCTGGCTGGCATTTTTCTAATCTATTTTGAGATGCGCTCATGGAAAGTACGCCGAAAAAAGCTCCTCGCAGTAAATTCCCTGCCCTGCTGGTGGTTGCGCTGGCACTGGTTGCCGCTGTTTTTGTTATCTGGCGCGTCGACAGTGCGCCATCAACTAACGACGCTTACGCATCAGCCGATACCATTGATGTAGTACCGGAAGTCAGCGGTCGCATTGTAGAACTGGCAGTCACCGACAACCATGCAGTTAAACAAGGTGATTTACTGTTTCGCATCGACCCGCGCCCGTACGAAGCTAATCTGGCGAAAGCCGAAGCTTCCCTCGCCGCGCTGGATAAGCAAATTATGCTCACTCAGCGTAGCGTTAATGCCCAACAGTTCGGTGCTGACTCGGTTAACGCCACGGTAGAAAAAGCTCGCGCCGCTGCCAAACAGGCCAACGATACATTACGCCGTACCGAGCCGCTACTGAAGGAAGGTTTTGTCTCTGCGGAAGATGTAGACCGCGCGAGAACCGCACAGCGTGCGGCAGAAGCCGATCTTAATGCTGTATTGTTGCAGGCACAGTCAGCCGCCAGCGCCGTTAGCGGCGTCGATGCACTGGTCGCGCAACGCGCGGCGGTCGAAGCGGATATTGCCCTGACCAAACTGCATCTGGAAATGGCCACTGTTCGCGCACCGTTCGATGGTCGGGTGATTTCCCTCAAAACCTCGGTTGGGCAATTTGCCTCCGCGATGCATCCTATTTTCACGCTAATCGACACCCGTCACTGGTACGTGATCGCCAACTTCCGCGAAACCGATCTGAAAAACATTCATGCCGGTACGCCTGCGACAATTCGCCTGATGAGCGACAGCGGCAAAATCTTCGAAGGTAAAGTGGATTCCATTGGCTACGGTGTGTTGCCGGATGACGGTGGTCTGGTGCTTGGCGGTCTGCCGAAAGTGTCTCGTTCTATTAACTGGGTCCGCGTTGCCCAGCGTTTTCCGGTCAAAATCATGGTCGATAAACCTGACCCGGAAATGTTCCGTATCGGCGCATCGGCAGTCGCTAATCTTGAGCCGCAATAATGAGCGCCCTCAACTCCCTGCCATTACCGGTGGTCAGGCTGCTGGCGTTCTTTCATGAAGAGCTAAGCGAGCAACGGCCAGGTCGCGTGCCGCAGACCGTGCAGCTCTGGGTAGGCTGCCTGCTGGTAGTGCTAATCTCGATGACCTTCGAGATCCCCTTCGTGGCGTTATCACTGGCAGTGCTGTTTTACGGTATTCAGTCGAACGCGTTTTACACCAAATTTGTGGCGTTCCTGTTTGTGGTCGCCACAGTGCTGGAGATCGGCAGCCTGTTTTTGATCTACAAATGGTCTTACAGCGAACCGTTGATCAGACTGATCATCGCCGGGCCGATCCTGATGGGCTGTATGTTTTTGATGCGCACCCATCGGCTGGGGCTGGTCTTTTTTGCCGTCGCTATCGTCGCCATTTACGGGCAAACCTTCCCCGCCATGCTCGATTATCCGGAAGTCGTCGTGCGCTTAACGCTGTGGTGTATTGTTGTCGGCCTCTACCCGACGTTATTGATGACGTTAATCGGCGTGTTGTGGTTTCCCAGCCGCGCCATCACGCAAATGCATCAGGCGCTTAATGACCGACTTGATGAAGCGGTAAGCCACATGACAGAAAGCCTCACGCCACTACCTGAAACGCGGATTGAAAGAGAGGCGCTGGCGCTGCAAAAACTCAGTGTCTTTTGCCTCGCGGATGACGCCGACTGGCGAACCCATAGCGCATGGTGGCAAAGCTGCGTGGCAACGGTAACCTACATTTACTCGACGCTGAATCGCTACGATCCCACCGCGTTTGCTGACTCGCTGGCAATCATTGAGTTCCGGCAAAAACTAGCCCTGGAAATCAACAAACTGCAACATGCTATTGCACAAGGTCAATGCTGGAAAAGCAACTGGCGGTTAAGTGAAGAGGAAGCAATGGCGGCACGGGAATGTAACCTGGAGAATATCTGCCAGACGCTGTTACAGCTTGGTCAGATGGACCCGCATACGCCGCCGACACCCGCCGCCAAACCACCTTCATTTGTACCCGATGCCTTTACCAATCCGGACTATATGCGCTATGCAGTGAAAACGCTGCTGGCCTGTTTAATCTGTTACACCTTCTATAGCGGCGTGGACTGGGAAGGCATTCACACCTGTATGTTGACCTGCGTGATCGTCGCTAACCCAAATGTTGGTTCATCGTACCAGAAGATGGCGTTGCGTTTTGGCGGGGCTTTTTGTGGGGCAATTCTGGCGCTGCTAATGACCATTTTAGTCATCCCCTGGCTGGACAATATTGTCGAATTGCTGTTTGTGCTGGCACCGATTTTTCTGTTGGGGGCGTGGGTTGCCACCAGCTCTGAACGTTCTTCTTATATCGGAACGCAGATGGTGGTGACCTTCGCGCTCGCCACACTCGAAAACGTTTTTGGTCCGGTGTATGACCTGGTGGAAATACGCGATCGCGCCATCGGTATTCTTATCGGCACTGCGGTATCGGCAGTGATTTACACCTTTGTCTGGCCTGAAAGCGAAGCGCGCACACTACCGCAAAAACTGGCTGGCGCGCTGGGTATGTTAAGCAAACTGATGCGTATTCCTCGCCAGCAGGAAGCTACAACGCTGCGTACCTATATACAAATTCGTATTGGTCTGCATGCAGCGATTAATGCCTGTGAAGAGATGTGTCAACGTGTGGCGCTGGAGCGTCAACTAGATAGCTCAGAGCGTGCTTTGTTGGTTGAACGTTCGCAAACAGTGATTCGCCAGAGCCGTGACCTTCTTCACGCCTGGGACGCTACCTGGAACTCGGCGCAGGCACTGGATCACGCGCTCCAGCCGGACAGGGCAAGCCAGTTTGCTGAGGCGCTGGAGAAATACTCCACGGGTCTGGCAACCACAATCAGCCATTCGCCAGTGATAGCGCTTGAAGAGACACCTGCCTCGCAGGCCATCCTGCCCACCTTATTAAAACAGGAGCAACACGTCTGTCAGCTCATCGCCCACTTGCCAGACTGGACTGCCCCGGCATTAACGCCCGCCACGGAACAGGCACAAGAAGCCACTCAATGATCAATCGTCAACTTTCACGCTTGTTGTTGTGCAGCATTCTCGGCAGCGCGACGCTGATTTCCGGTTGTGCGTTGGTGCGTAAGGATTCAGCCCCTCATCAACAACTTGAACCAGAGCAAATCAAACTTGCCGATGATATCCATCTGGCCAGTTCCGGTTGGCCACAAGCACAGTGGTGGAAACAGTTTCATGATCCACAACTGGATGCGCTGATCCAACGGACGTTAAGCGGTTCGCACACCCTCGCTGAAGCGAAATTGCGGGAGGAAAAAACGCAGTCGCAAGCTGATTTGTTAGATGCCGGTTCACAATTACAGGTTGCGGCGTTAGGGATGCTTAACCGCCAGCGCGTTTCGGCAAACGGCTTTTTAAGCCCTTATGCGATGGATGCGCCCGCACTGGGAATGGACGGGCCGTACTATACCGAAGCTACAGTAGGTTTGTTTGCTGGACTGGATCTCGATTTGTGGGGTGTGCATCGCTCAGCGCTTGCTGCCGCCATTGGCGCGCATAACGCGGCTCTGGCAGAAACCGCAGCGGTGGAGTTATCGCTGACCACTGGCGTGGCGCAGCTTTATTACAGTATGCAGGCCAGCTACCAGATGCTCGATCTGTTAGAACAAACCCGCAGTGTGATTGATTACGCGGTGAGAGCGCACCAGAGTAAAGTGACGCATGGTCTGGAAGCGCAAGTGCCTTTCCACGGCGCGCGGGCACAGATTCTGGCGGTCGATAAACAAATTGCTGCCGTCAAAGGGCAAATCACCGAAACGCGAGAATCCCTGCGCGCATTGATTGGCGCGGGAGCCAACGATATGCCAGAGATCAAACCGGTGGCGTTACCGCAAGTACAGACTGGCATTCCGGCGACGCTCTCTTATGAGTTGCTCGCCAGACGTCCGGATCTGCAAGCCATGCGCTGGTATGTTCAGGCGTCATTAAATCAGGTGGATTCCGCACGGGCGCTGTTCTACCCGAGCTTTGATATCAAAGCGTTTTTCGGACTGGATTCCATTCACCTGGACACCTTGTTCAAAAAAACCAGCCGCCAGTTCAACTTTATACCAGGTCTGAAATTGCCGCTGTTTGACGGTGGACGCCTGAATGCCAATCTCGAAGGCACGCGCGCCGCCAGCAACATAATGATTGAACGTTACAACCAGTCAGTACTGAACGCGGTGCGCGACGTTGCAGTCAATGGCACGCGTTTGCAAACGCTGAATGAAGAACGGGAGATGCAGGCAGAACGCGTAGAAGCGACTCGCTTCACCCAGCGCGCCGCCGACGCCGCCTACAGACGTGGATTAACCAGCCGCTTACAGGCAACCGAAGCCCAGTTGCCGGTACTTGCCGAAGAAATGTCCTTACTCATGCTGGATAGTCGCCGCGTGATTCAAAGTATTCAGTTGATGAAATCGCTGGGCGGCGGGTATCAGACTGCCCCGATCGTTGAGAAGAAATAAAACAGACGTCGCGTGATGGCTGTCACGCGGCATATCGTTTCGTCACGTCAAAACTGACGACAGCCTGTTTTTCGTCAGAGTTTTGAACAAAAAGCGCCCGTAATATCAGGGAATGTCCCCAAATAAAAGGTGGCATAAAAGATGCATACTGTAGTCGAGAGCGCGTATGCGTGATTTGATTAACTGGAGCGAGACCGATGAAAAAAGTCGTCACGGTTTGCCCATATTGCGCATCAGGTTGCAAAATCAACCTGGTCGTCGATAACGGCAAAATCGTCCGGGCGGAGGCAGCGCAGGGGAAAACCAACCAGGGTACTCTGTGTCTGAAGGGTTATTATGGCTGGGATTTCATTAACGATACCCAGATCCTGACCCCGCGCCTGAAAACCCCCATGATCCGTCGCCAGCGTGGCGGCAAACTCGAACCTGTTTCCTGGGATGAGGCACTGAATTACGTTGCCGAGCGCCTGAGCGCCATCAAAGAGAAGTACGGTCCGGATGCCATCCAGACGACCGGCTCCTCGCGCGGTACGGGTAACGAAACCAACTATGTAATGCAAAAATTTGCGCGCGCCGTTATTGGTACTAATAACGTTGACTGCTGCGCTCGCGTCTGACACGGCCCATCGGTTGCAGGTCTGCACCAATCGGTCGGTAACGGCGCAATGAGCAATGCCATTAACGAAATTGATAATACCGATTTAGTGTTCGTCTTTGGGTATAACCCAGCGGATTCCCACCCGATCGTAGCGAATCACGTGATTAACGCTAAACGTAACGGGGCGAAAATTATCGTCTGCGATCCGCGCAAAATTGAAACTGCGCGCATTGCTGACATGCACATCGCACTGAAAAACGGCTCGAACATCGCGCTGTTAAATGCGATGGGCCATGTCATTATTGAAGAAAATTTGTACGACAAAGCATTCGTCGCTTCCCGTACAGAAGGCTTTGAAGAGTATCGTAAAATCGTTGAAGGCTACACGCCGGAGTCGGTTGAAGATATCACCGGCGTCAGTGCCAGTGAGATTCGTCAGGCGGCGCGGATGTATGCCCAGGCGGAAAGCGCATCCATTCTGTGGGGCATGGGTGTTACCCAGTTCTATCAGGGCGTGGAAACCGTGCGTTCTCTGACCAGCCTCGCAATGCTGACTGGTAACCTCGGTAAGCCGCATGCGGGCGTTAACCCGGTTCGTGGTCAGAACAACGTGCAGGGTGCCTGCGATATGGGCGCACTGCCAGATACGTATCCTGGCTATCAGTACGTGAAAGATCCGGCTAACCGCGAGAAATTCGCCAAAGCCTGGGGTGTAGAAAGTCTGCCAGCCCATACCGGTTACCGCATCAGCGAGTTACCGCACCGCGCAGCGCATGGCGAAGTCCGTGCGGCGTACATTATGGGCGAAGATCCGCTGCAAACTGACGCGGAACTGTCGGCAGTACGTAAAGCCTTTGAAGATCTGGAACTGGTCATCGTCCAGGACATCTTTATGACCAAAACTGCGTCAGCGGCGGATGTCATTTTACCGTCAACCTCGTGGGGCGAACATGAAGGTGTCTATACTGCGGCTGACCGTGGTTTCCAGCGTTTCTTCAAGGCGGTTGAACCGAAGTGGGATCTGAAAACGGACTGGCAAATCATCAGTGAAATTGCCACCCGTATGGGTTATCCGATGCACTACAACAATACCCAGGAGATCTGGGATGAGTTGCGTCATCTGTGCCCGGATTTCTACGGTGCGACTTACGAGAAAATGGGCGAACTGGGCTTCATTCAGTGGCCTTGCCGCGATACTTCAGATGCCGATCAGGGGACTTCTTATCTGTTTAAAGAGAAGTTTGATACCCCGAACGGCCTGGCGCAGTTCTTCACCTGCGACTGGGTAGCGCCAATCGACAAACTCACCGACGAGTATCCAATGGTACTGTCAACGGTGCGTGAAGTTGGGCACTACTCCTGTCGTTCGATGACCGGTAACTGTGCGGCACTGGCAGCTCTGGCTGATGAACCTGGCTACGCACAAATCAATACCGAAGACGCAAAACGTCTGGGTATTGAAGATGAGGCACTAGTTTGGGTGCACTCGCGTAAAGGCAAAATTATCACCCGCGCGCAGGTCAGCGATCGTCCGAACAAAGGGGCGATTTACATGACCTACCAGTGGTGGATTGGTGCCTGTAACGAGCTGGTTACCGAAAACTTAAGCCCGATTACCAAAACGCCGGAGTACAAATACTGCGCCGTGCGCGTCGAGCCGATTTCCGATCAGCGCGCCGCCGAGCAGTACGTGATTGACGAGTACAACAAGTTGAAAACTCGCCTGCGCGAAGCGGCGCTGGCGTAATACCGCTTTAACTCACGTTAAAGGCGACGGTATTACCCAACGCCTTTGTATCAATCCGGGAACGCTCATCCGTTTCCGGATTTTTTATACATACCCGCGCAGTCAGACCAGTCCATCCTGGTTATCAGCGACATCCTCTCCGTTGTTATTCTCATCCAATCACAAGTGCAAATGAGAATTATCTTTACTCAATTCCCATCGCGGCCTAACGTAATAATACTTTACATTTGATGATTAAAATTTCGGCAAGGTGAGAAATCATCGACCGTCTAACATGCTCTATTAAAGGGATATTTTGGCGCAATTTATGCAGTAATGCCCCGTCAGATAGCGTATTGATAACCTCAAAGTAACTTCAGGGATTGGGAAGCATATGATTAAAAAACTATTATCTTTACTGGTATTAAGCGCAATTTCCGCCACCGCCTTTGCCGCGACACCGCCGAATACGTTGGTTGTTGCCCAGGGACTGGATGATATTGTGAGTCTGGATCCGGCAGAAGCTAATGAACTCTCCAGTATTCAGACTGTACCAAGCCTGTATCAACGCGTTGTGCAGCCGGATCGTAACGATCCCGCGAAAATCACTCCGATTCTGGCCGAAAGCTGGCAGGCTGATCCTGTAGCAAAAACGCTGACCATAAAACTCAAAAGCGATGCGAAATTTGCCTCCGGTAATCCGGTGCGCCCGGAAGATGTGATTTACTCTTATGTCCGTGCCGTCACGCTGAATAAGTCCGGTGCGTTTATTCTCAATGTACTGGGCTGGCAACCGGAAAATATCGCCAGCCAGTTGAAGAAAATCGACGACCATACTGTCCAGGTACAGTGGAGTGCTGACGTCAGTCCGGCGCTGGCGCTGAATATTCTCTCTACGCCAATTGCCTCAATTGTTGACGAGAAGTTGGTTGCGCCAAACGCCAAAAATAACGACTTTGGTAATGAATGGCTGAAGATGCATTCCGCTGGCAGCGGCGCGTTTAAAATGCGTACCTACCAACCGCATCAGGCCATCGTGATGGAAGCCAACGCCAGTTCACCGACCGGCGCACCGAAGCTGAAAAGCGTCATCATCAAAAATGTTCCCGATCCTGCAACGCGTCGCCTGCTGATCCAACAAGGCGATGCTGATATGGCTCGCGATCTGGGGGCAGACCAAATTGATGCATTACAGGGTAAACCTGGCGTCAAAGTGATGAGTATTGCCTCCGCTGAGCAGAACTATCTGGCCTTTAATACCGGCAACAAGGATAACCCGCTGATGAGTAATCCTGCGTTCTGGGAAGCTGCTCGCTGGTTGGTCGATTACGACGGCATCACCCAAAATCTGCTGAAAGGACAATACTTTACCCATCAAAGTTTCCTGCCAGTAGGTTTCCCCGGAGCACTGGAAGAGACACCGTTCACCTTTAATCCTGCCAAAGCAAAAGAGATCCTCACTAAAGCTGGAATCAAAGACCCGCACTTCACGCTTGATGTCGAAAATAAACCGCCATTTATTACCATCGCGCAGTCAATTCAGGCCAGCTTTGCTCAGGGTGGTGTAAAAGTGGATTTGCTGCCAGCCGCTGGGAGCCAGGTTTACTCACGGGTTCGCGCCCATCAGCATCAGGGGGCCATTCGTATGTGGTTGCCTGATTATTTTGACGCACATTCCAACGCCAGCTCTTTCGCCTATAACGATGGCAAATCCAGCACCGTTGCCGGGTTAAATAGCTGGAAAATCCCGGAACTGAACAAAGAAACGCTGGCGGCAGTCGCTGAACCCGATAATGCTAAACGTCTTGATTTATATAAAAAAATGCAACAAGAACTGCAACGTAGTTCCCCGTATGTCTTTATTGATCAAGGCAAAACGCAAATTGTCATGCGTGATAATGTGCAGGGTTATCAACAAGGATTGAATGCCGATATGGTCTGGTTTGATCAGGTAACCAAATAATCCTGTACGCCACTCGCGCCCGACAACGTTATCGGGCGCGGTTACCAGGGCTGGTCCGCACTGCAGACCAGTCGCTGATTTTTCACTGTATGGAAAGATCATGTCTGCCGCTTTTTCCACTCACGCGAGATGGCGAGGCAAACGCCCTCTGCTCGCGCTCTTGCAGGGACTGTTTACCGTCTCTCTGACGTTGCTCGGCCTGCTGCTGATTACCTTTGCGCTTTCGGCCCTCTCACCGGTCGATCGGGTACTGCAAATCGTTGGCGATCACGCCAGCCAGTCCACCTATGATCAGGTGCGCCACCAGTTAGGGTTAGATCAACCGTTAGCCGTCCAGTTCTGGCATTACCTGGTGAATCTGGCTCACGGCGATCTCGGCATTGCCAGCGCTACCGGGCAACCGGTTCTCCAGGACTTGCTATCGGCGTTTCCGGCGACCCTGGAACTGGCGACGTTGGCGCTTATTGTCGGCTCCGTTGTCGGCGTTATTGCGGGTGTACTTTGCGCCCGTTATGTCGGTTCACCGCTGGATTTCGCCGTGCGGACACTGACTCTGCTGGGAAATTCCGTCCCCATTTTTTGGCTTGGTCTGCTGATGCTGGCACTGTTTTACGCCAGACTGCAATGGAGTGCCGGACCGGGTCGGCTGGATGATATTTATCAATTCACCATTGAACCCCGCAGCGGATTTGCGCTGATTGATACGTGGCTTTCTGGCGATCGCGAGGCGTTTACCAATGCCATCAACCATTTGATACTGCCGGTTTTATTACTGGCGTACTTCTCACTCGCCAGTATTACGCGCCTGACACGTTCCGCTTGTCTTGGCGAAATGAATAAAGAATATATTCTGCTGGCGCGCGCCAAAGGGGCCAGCGAGATGACAATTTTGCTACGTCATGTTTTGCCCAACATTCGCGGCACCTTGCTCACCGTTATCGCTCTCGCCTATACATCGATGCTGGAAGGCGCGGTACTGACAGAAACTGTCTTTTCATGGCCGGGCATTGGGCGCTATCTCACCACGGCGCTGTTCGCGGGCGACACTACAGCAATCATGGGGGGAACATTGCTGATTGGCGTCTGCTTTGTGTTGATAAATAACCTCACCGACCTGCTGATCCGGATGACCGATCCGAGGTTGCGCTGATGCCGATGTTTCTCTTTTTACGCCGTTTGCGTCATTCACCCGCCGCGTTCTGCGGTTTGATAATTATCCTGTTATTGATGCTAATTGCGCTCTTCGCGCCGTGGCTGGCTCCTCACGATCCTAACTGGCAGGATGCGGCTGCACGGTTACAAGCGCCGGGTAGCCAGCACTGGCTCGGAGCAGATAGTTACGGGCGAGATCTGCTTTCACGTTTAATCTACGGCAGCCGACCAGCGCTGGGTCTGGTGGCACTGGTGACCATCATTACACTCCCGGTCGGTCTGCTGATTGGCATTTTATCCGGATACTATGGCGGCTGGCTGGAACGCGTGCTGATGCATTTTACTGACGTGGTGATGTCAATGCCGCGTTTGATTCTGGCCTTTGCTTTCGTTGCCATGCTGGGGCCGGGGCTGGTTAACGGCGCGCTGGCGCTGGCGTTAACCACCTGGCCCGCTTATGCGCGTCAGGCGCGCAGTGAGATCCAACGTCTACGACACAGTGATTATCTTGCTGCTGCAGAGATGATGGGCATCCGCGGCTGGCGTCTGCTTATTGGTCATATTTTGCCATTGTGCCTGCCATCGGCCATTGTCCGCCTGGCGCTGGATTTAGCAGGCATCATTCTGGCGGCTGCTGGCCTGGGTTTTCTTGGTCTTGGTGCTCGTCCGCCAATGGCGGAATGGGGAGCCATGATCGCTGATGGTATGCAGGTCATTTTCGATCAATGGTGGATTGCCGCCGCGCCCGGCGCAATTATCTTAATTGCCAGCCTGGCCTTTAATCTACTGGGCGATGGCTTGCGCGATGTTCTGGAGCCACAACATGACTGATCCGCGCCTTAGTATCAACAATCTCTGTGTCGACTATCCGGGTTCCCGGGTCGTTAACAATATCAGTTTTACATTAGGCAATGAGCGTCTGGCGCTGGTCGGTGAGTCAGGTTCGGGTAAGTCCATGACCGCCCGAGCCCTGATGGGGCTGGTACGCAAACCCGGAGTGGTAACCGCAGACACACTTAACATCCTGGGTCGTGATGCGCTCACCCTTAACGCGCGTGGATGGCAACAACTGCGCGGTAACGATATCGCAATGGTATTGCAAGATCCGCGTTATGCACTTAATCCTGTGAAAACTGTGAAAGCGCAACTGGAAGAGGCACTTACGCTTCACCAACGCCTGAGTCGCCGCGAAAAAGAAGAGAAAATAAATACCGCAATTCAGGCTGTCGGCCTTAATACGCGAGTGTTGCAAAGCTATCCACGAGAACTTTCTGGCGGGATGGGGCAGCGAGTGATGATTGCAATTGCGCTCATCAACAATCCCCGGGTATTGATTGCCGATGAGCCAACATCAGCACTGGATGTTCGCCTGCGCAATCAGATTCTGGAACTGCTGGTGACCCTGTGTGAACAACGACAGATGGCGATGCTGCTGATCAGTCACGACCTGCCATTAGTTGCCCAATTTTGCCATCGGGTGCTGGTGATGTATCAGGGAAGTAAGGTGGATGAAATGCGCGCCGATGCGCTACCCACAGCAACACACCCTTACACGCGCACACTGTGGACTTGCCGCCCGAGTGCGCAAACTTACGGACAGATGCTGCCGACGCTGGACAGGACGGCGATGACGCCGGAGAAATACCATGACGATTGTTGAAATTAATCACTTGCAGGTTACTTTTGCTGAGAAAACCGCAGTTTCAGCCGCCAGTTTTTCGGTTAATGCCGGAGAAACATTTAGCTTAATTGGCGAATCAGGCTGTGGAAAATCCACAATTTTGCGCGTAATTGCCGGATTACAGCGCGACTGGCGCGGCCAGGTATCGCTGTTTGGGCACACCATCAAACCAGGCATGCGTTTTCAGGGCGATCTCCGCCGCAATGTGCAAATGGTGTTTCAGGATCCCTATGCCTCATTGCATCCCAATCATACGTTGTGGCGAACGCTGGCTGAACCGCTCAAAATCCGTGGTGAACGTGAAATAGAAAAACACGTCCATACCGCACTGGAACAAGTTGGTTTACCTGCCGACGCCGCTCGCCGCTACCCGCATCAACTTTCCGGTGGTCAGCGACAACGTGTGGTTATTGCTCGCGCCCTATTATTACGGCCACAACTTCTTCTGCTGGATGAACCCACCTCAGCACTGGATATGTCGGTACAAGCGGAAATTCTTAATTTGTTGAATCAACTGAAGCGGAAGCACCAAATGACCTATCTGCTGGTCAGCCACGATGCAGATGTCATCGCGCACATGTCTGACCGGGCGGCAATGATGGATGGGGGGAAAATTCAGCGATTTTTCGATCGCAACGCTCTGGAAAAAGGTGAGCATCGGATGGATTAAAAATCCTTACATCGCATTAAATCATTCTGCCTGCAGGTCTTTTTACAGTTGTTTTTTTGTCCATCCGAACACTTTATACTGTCTATACCCTACCAAACCTCATTATCAAAATGAAAAAAATTATCACTTTGATGTTATTTTTGACATTCTTTGCCCACGCGGACGACTCCGAGCCAGGCAGCCAGTATGTAAAGGCAGCAGAGGCCGGAGATAAACGCGCACAATATTTTCTTGCCGATAGCTGGTTTAGCTCCGGCGACTTGAGCAAAGCCGAATATTGGGCACAGAAAGCCGCTGACAGCGGTGATGCCGATGCCTGCGCGCTGTTAGCGCAGATCAAAATCACTAATCCGGTCAGTCTGGACTATCCACAAGCAAAAGTGCTTGCCGAAAAAGCGGCGCAAGCTGGCAGTAAAGAAGGTGAAGTGACGCTGGCACATATTCTGGTTAATACCCAGGCAGGTAAACCGGATTATCCGAAAGCGATTTCACTGTTAGAAAACGCCTCGGAAGATTTGGAGAACGACTCCGCCGCTGATGCCCAAATGCTGCTTGGCTTAATTTACGCCAACGGCGTGGGCATCAAGGCCGACGATGACAAAGCAACCTGGTATTTCAAGCGTAGCTCTACCATTTCCCGTACCGGGTATTCCGAGTACTGGGCGGGAATGATGTTCTTAAACGGTGAAGAAGGTTTTATCGAGAAGAACAAACAAAAGGCGCTGCACTGGTTGAACCTGAGCTGTATGGAAGGGTTTGATACCGGATGTGAAGAATTTGAAAAGTTAACTAATGGCTAAAATTGGGGTGTCGGATGCGGCGTAAACGCCTTATCCGACCTACAAAAATTACGCTAAATCAGGCTATTGTGCAGTCTGGCGTAGGCCTGATAAGACGCGGTAAGCGTCGCATCAGGCATCCACACATTGCCGGGTGGATATAACTTCCCGGCAATCTTCAATTACTGATCCGCCGTCTTATCAAATTTGCCCAGCACTTCACGCTCGTAGGCCATCGCCTTTTTGCGGTCAAATTTGTGTTCCCACTTGGCAATTACCAGCACCGCCAGCGCATTACCCACCACGTTCAGCGCAGTACGCGCCATATCGAGGATACGGTCAACACCGGCAATAAACGCCAGGCCTTCCAGCGGGATCCCCACGCTACCCAGCGTTGCCAGCAGCACCACAAACGACACGCCCGGCACGCCAGCAATCCCTTTCGAGGTCACCATCAGCGTCAGTACCAGAATGATTTCCTGCCAGATGGACAAGTCAATGCCATACAACTGGGCGATGAAGATAGCGGCAATACTTTGATACAGCGTCGAACCATCAAGGTTAAAGGAGTAACCAGTTGGCACCACGAAACTGGTGATTGACGCTGGTGCGCCGTAGGCTTCCATCTTCTCGATAATCCGCGGTAGCACACTTTCAGAGCTGGCAGTGGAGTACGCCAGAATCAGCTCGTCTTTCAGAATACGAATCAGGATCCAGACGCTTAACCCGCACAGGCGCGCCACAATTCCCAACACCACCAGCGCAAAGAACAGAATGGCAAAATGCACCAGCAGCACCAGTTTCGCCAGCGGCCACAGAGAAGAAAAACCAAAGTTAGCTACTGTCACCGCAATCAACGCAAACACACCAATCGGCGCGTAACGCATCACCATGTGAGTCACTTTAAACATGGTTTCGGAGATGGAGCGGAACACGGTCACCAACGGTTCACGATGCGTCGCGGGCAGGGAGGAAAGTCCCAGACCAAACAACACCGAGAAGAAGATGATCGGCAGCATTTCGCCTTTCGCCATCGACGCCACAATGTTCGTCGGCACCAGCGACAAAATAGTGCCCATTATGCCGTGGGAACTGCTTTGTACCGCTTCCGTGGTGCTCTGATATTTCGAAATATCGACAGTCGCCAACTGCGACATATCCACCCCGGAACCGGGCTGGAAGACGTTCGCCAGAGTGATCCCCAGAATGATAGCGACGGTGGTGATCACCTCGAAGTAGATAATGGTTTTCGCGCCAATTCGTCCGAGTTGTTTAGCATCACCAACACCTGCAATCCCAACAACCAGCGTGGAGATAACAATCGGCACAACAATCATTTTGATCAGGTGGATAAAAATATCACCCGCCGGAGAGAGCAAATTGACGACCAGCCATTCGCGGCTGTCGCTATGGTAGTGCAGGTAACTTCCCAGGAGAATGCCCAGCACCATAGCAAACAGAATCTGCCAGGCCAGGCTGAATTTTATATTTTTCATCAGAATAACTTCCTCAATGGAGCGCCGCTCTCCCGTTCAAAAACGTGAGAACGTGACATACTGCCAGGGCATGAATTGTGTTGCGTTGGTTTGTAGATTTTTTTAACGCTTATGATCAGTATCATTTGCGCGGTATGTTGCGCAACCCTTTAACAACAGAGCTTTTCGCTGCATTAATGCATAATAACGCGAGTTTATGGTAAGATTAATGCATAACCATTTGTTATGGAAAGATTTTTATTTGTTTAATTTGCAATAATACTGATTGGTGATTATTTTCTGAATGCGTTCATTCGGTTAATTTTTATGCAGCTCAATAACATAATCTTCAGCTCCGGATGATTAATCCGATCGCCGCTGCAGCAGTTTTGCCATATTAATCGACTCAACCAACTGTGTCCGGTTTACCCTGGGTGAGTTGAGATCCATCACTTTTTGCCATAGTTCGATGGATTGCGCGTAGTTCGCCTGCATAAACGCATCAGAAGCCAGCAGCATCAGGGCGGTGATTTCGTTTTCGTCCAGCGCCAGGGCTTTGTCGATCATCGCACGAGCCTGGGCGGTCATATGCTGGCTGGCCTGGTAATAAAGCACCGTCGCCAGCGCCGCGTACAGTTCAGCGTTCTCACCGCGCAGTCGCAGCGCCTGACGGTACGCCAGCAGCGAATTACTGTAATCGTTTTGCCACAGGTAATACTCGCCCAGCAGCGCCCACTGTTCGCTATTTTGCGGGTTGGCGCGAATTTTATCCTGCAATGCCTGAAGCTGTGTCTCCGGTGTTTGCTGGCTGGTAAACTGATGTAACGGATCGCGCTGGCGCAGATACTCCGCACGTGCCGCCTGCCATTTCGGACTTAACAGATAACCGCCGATACAGAGCAGCGCCATCACAACCGCCAGCGCCACCAGCGTTTTTACCGGCACTTGAGGCTGTTTCATCGTTTCCCCCTCACCCGCCAGAGGATCAGCGCCATCAGCAGTAACAACACCACTGGCAGCGCCCACAGGAGCAGCGTCTGGCTGGTCAGCGGTGGGTTATAGCGGACAAAATCACCGTAGCGTTCGGTCATCCAGCCGACAATCTCAGCTTTGCTTTTCCCCTCCGCCACCATCTTGTAAACCTGATGACGCATACTGACTGCCACCGGCGCGTTGGATTCCAGTAAGTTCTGATTCTGACACTGCGGGCAACGTAACTGACTGGCAATATTTAACGCCTGTTCCTGTTGTTGCAGATTGGCGAATTGCCAGGTGTCTACGACCTGGGCGTGTGCAAAACAGGCAAATATCAACAGTAACGTGAGAAGCAATTTATTCATCGCGATTTCTCCCCCGCCATCCGCTTAGCAATGCACCCGCAATCATCAACAACCCTCCCCCCCAGATCCAGCGCACGCCGCTTTGTACATACAAACGAAAAGCGTATCGATCTGGCCCGGTTTTCTCCCCCATCACTGCATACCAGTCATGGATGCCGTTCCAGCAAATAGACGGCTCCATCATTTGCTGACGGCGCGCTTCATAAAAACGCCGCTCCGGCGTCAGTTCACCAATACGTTGCTGATGGTCAAACAGCGCCACTACCGCTTTTTCGCTGGTGTAATTGCCTTTGGCTTGCAGATCGAGGCGTTCAAAACGGAAGGTGTAACCCGCCAGCGTCACCTGCTGACCCGGCTGTAAATTCAGGCTGATCTCCTGACGGCTAATGCTGGAAACCACGATCCCGGCGGCAAATAACAGCACACCAGAATGTGCCAGCAGCGCCGGAAGCGGTGCACGTTTGCCAGAGACATACGTCGCCAGCACAATCACCACCAGCATCAACAAACCAAACGGTAATGTCGCGCGATTAAAATACGGCGCACCAACGGAGAGACGCCCCCAGCCCAGCAGGCCGTAAATCATCGGATACAGCGTTCCCACCAGTACGATCAGCAGCACCGCGCAAAACAGTAACAGCGTTGCGAGAATTAACATTTCCCGCGATACCCCCGAAAAACGCACCGCAGAGCCACCGTCCCGCGCCCGCCAGCTATACAGCGCCAAAGACGCAAGGCTAATCAGTGCAAACAGGCTGAACAGCGGCACGGCGCGAACGTTATCCAGCGCGAACGCATGAACCGAAACCAGAATGCCGGAACGAACAATCAACGTACCCAGCAGCGACAACATCAGCGTAACTATCGCCAGCAACAGCGACCAGTGGCGGAAAATTCCCTGCCGACGAGTCAGAGACAAACTGTGCAGCAGCGCAGTGGCAGAAAGCCAGGGTAATAAGGAGGCGTTTTCCACCGGGTCCCAGAACCACCAGCCGCCCCAACCCAGTTCGCAATAGGCCCACCAGGAACCGAGGATGATCCCCGCCGTTAATGCACACCACCCCGGCAGCGCCCATCGCCAGCAGACACGGGCGCTGGCTGCATCAAACTCGCCGCGCAGTAAACTCGCCAGCGCCACACTCGTCGCCACCATCAAACCGCCATAGCCGAGATAAAGCAGCGGCGGATGGAAGATAAGACCTGGATGCTGCAGCATCGGATTGAGATCGCGGCCTTCGATTGCTGGTGGGAATATGCGCACAAAGGGATCAGACCACAGCAACACAAACAGCAGCAGCGCGGCGAGTATGAGAGATAAAACGGCTAACGTGAGCGGAAATAGCGACCCGGTTTGCTGCCGATAATGCCAGGCAAACAGCGCGCTCCAGGCGGAAAGCAACAGCACCCAAAGCATCAACGAACCTTCATGACCGCCCCACACCGCCGCCAGTTTGAGTTCCCACGACAGCAAACTGTAGCTATGTTGAGCGACATAAATAACCGAGAAATCGCTGGTGAGAAAACAATACGTCAGTACGCCAAAGGCAAGCAGCAGGAGCGCGAACTGTGCCAGAGTGCCGATGCTGGTGAGCCGCATCATAGCAGGCCAGCGCAGTCGCACACCCACGAAGGTCGTCAACGGGGTCAACACGTTGACCCCGAGACTTAACAACAACGCCAGAAAACCGACTTCAGGAAGGAATACGTCCAGAAACCACCTCTTTTCTGGCCTACGCCACCGTCAACTGCCCAGCGTAGAGAATGAAAAAGCGCAGCATCAACACACCGATCAGGCTGGCTCCACACGCCGCCAGCACGGCGGGAATGCCGGAACTGCGATTCACCCACGGTTTGAGCAGCATTGGCACAATCAGCCCCAGCCCGACAACGCCAAGCCAGAACCACCCTGTCCAGAAACCGCCGCCCAATGCTGCCACCAGCGCCCGCACTTTACCGTCATCGCCCAACGCCAGACCGACGAAAAACGCCACCAGCAGGAAGATTTCACCCCATACAACGGGTATTTCCATACGGTGAACAAAGTGCGCTTCCGTGGAATGCGGGTTATTGCGCTGGCGTATCGCCATGGCGATCAGCGCCACTGCCGCACCGGACGAGATGCCGGAGAACAGGAACAGCACCGGCAGAATCGGGTTATTGAGGAACGGATACGATTTCAGCGCCGACAGCAGAAAACCGGTATAAGCCCCCAGCAACACCGCCAGCACCAGCATCAGCGTTTCCAGCCCGCGATGAACAGGCGTCAGCAGGGTCAGAACCTTTTGCACGATCCCCAGCTTCGGCAACCAGCGTTGTTGCAGGGCAAGCAAATCTTGTTCAAAGATTTTCGCCAGCCACAGCACCAGCACCACCATGTAGAGCTGAAACAGCATCACCCCCATCGACATCACCGAGGTAAAACTGTAGTGGAACATCAGTTTCCAGAAGATCCACGGCTTCGTCAGGTGGAAGACGAGGATCAACAAACCGAGGATCACCGCGCCAGGCCCGACAAACAGCGTGGTACGCAGCAACGTACTGTCTGCACCGCCCACCTGTGGATAGAAACGACGCAGCAACACAGCCAGCGTCACCAACCCCGCAGAAATTCCCACTAAAAACAGATAGATGGCAATCGGCCAGTCCCACACCAGCGATTCAAAATGAAATGCGGAAGCCTGAGTCATTGGCTTACCTCCCCGTATTTAAACGGCACGCGGTACAGCTTCGGCTTGGTTCCCAGCGCCAGCTTGTAGCGGTAAGTGGTTTTCTGGCGCAGCAGTTTTGAAATTTCACTGTTGGGATCATCCAGATTGCCAAATGTCAGCGCCTTCGTCGGGCAAGCCTCAACGCACGCGGGCAGCTTACCGGCCTGCAAATTGGTCTTACGGCAGAAGTCGCATTTGTCCGCGGTCTTCGTGACCGGATGGATAAAGCGCACGCGGTACGGACAGGCGGCGATGCAGTACTGACAACCGACGCAGAGATCCGGATTAACATCGACAATCCCGCTGGCGGCATCGCGAAAAGATGCACCGGTCGGGCAGACGTCAACGCACGGCGCATGGTCACAGTGCTGGCAAGACTTACGGAAGAAGCGATATTTCACATCAGGAAATTCGCCCTGCGGCTCGCTGCGAATAATCGTCAGGCGCGAAACACCTTCCGGCACCTTGTTCACTTCCCGACAAGCATCCATACAGGCGGTACAGCCGATGCATAACGACTCGTCATGCACCATGCCGTAACGCACGCCATTGATATTCAACGTTTTCGCCACCACGCGCCCTGCGGTGCCGCTGACGGCTGCCAGCACGCCGACGCCGGTGAGAAACTGGCGACGAGACCAGGTCATGGCTGCTCCTTAAGCAACGGAACAGACGCCGGGTTAAAGTTCGGATTGGTGCGCTGATCGCTGTGGCAATCGACGCAAATCTTAATCCGTCCTTTGTCACTTAACGTCTGCATCGTATCTTGCTGTGGATGCAGGGAATGACAACTGGCGCACGCCACTTTAGTGACATGAACATCGTGCGGCCAGAATGCTTTTTGCAACTGTTCCGGTAGATGACAGGACATACAGACACTGTTCTGCTCTCCAACGTTGTACATCGGCTCGTTAAAGCGCATCACATCTTTCGCCCCTTCGCGATGTTGCGGCGACGGCTGGCCGTGACAGTTGGTGCAGGTAACCGGCAGTTTGTTATTCGGGTTGATAACGGAAGCATGTTTGCCATGCATACCTTCGGTGTCTGGCTTATGACAGTCCAGACAGGCGGCGTCCGGGTTACGCTGCTGGGTAACTTCGTAGCGATCATCAGATACCTGCGCTGCAGGGGTAGCGGTAATTCCGTTCAGGCTCCACAACAGGCCCGACGCCAGCACCCCGGCAGTTAATAACGAACGTAATACGCTCATATTCACTCCATTGTGTTTTCCGCCCCTTGCGAGGCGGAACGGGGTTATTGGCTTAACAGACCGTTTTTACGTGCCTGCTCTTCCCACTGCGGGATCACCGTTTTGATAAAGTCCTGCTTCTCGGCCTTGATTTGTTCCATGTTCAGGCCAATTGCCTGCTGGGCTTTCTCTTTGGTCGAGATGTCCGGGATCTGGATTTCATGGGTGATACCTTTGGTCGCCAGCAGGCGCGCCAGTTTGGTACGCGCATCAGCGGCTTTATCCATCGCCGTGCCGAGCATCCGCAGACCTTCTTCCGGTGCATGCATATGAATGCCGTGGGAAGCGATCGCCAGATCCCAACGCCACTGGGCATGACGGATGTCGTCCTGAATCGGCTTCATCTCGGCTTCCGTAGCGCCTGCATCCAGTGCCGCTTTCGCTTCGAAGTGAGCGTGAACCAGTTGATCCTCAACCTTGATTTTCAGGTCATTAATCGACTGTTTACGCTCCGCGACCACTTTTTGCAGCGTGGCTTTGTCCTGGGTATGACAGTTCGCACAAGTCTGGGCGAAGTTATCAAACGGATTGCCAATTTTATGGTCGGTGTAGAGTTTGCCTTCCGCGTTCTGCACTTTCGGCATGTGACAGTCGATGCAGGTCACGTTGTTTTTGCCATGAATGCCCGCAGTCCAGGTTTCATATTCCGGGTGTTGCGCTTTCAGCATCGGCGTTTTCGACAGGGAGTTGGTCCAGTCGGAGAAGGCAATTTTGTCGTAATACTGCTCCATATTTTCGACTTTCATGCCGTTATCCCACGGGAATTTAACGGCTTTATCTTTACCGTCAAAGTAATACTCCACGTGGCACTGACCGCAGACCATCGACTGCTGGTCAAAACGACCACCTTTCTCAAAAGGCTTACCAATGGCTTCCATCGCACGTGCCGCATACGGACGGGAAAGAGTTAACTCTGGTTTGCCTTTGGCGAACTCTGGCGAAGCGGTGTTATGGCAGTCAGCGCAGCCCAGGTTGTTGACGATTTCCGGGCCCCCGCGCGCCCATTTACCGTGGAAGTAACCATCTTCTCCGTCTTTCTGGATCAAACGCGCCACGTCCGGGCTTTTACAACTCCAGCAGGCCATTGGCATCGTGCCATCTTCGGCATTTTTCGGCGCACCGGTACGCAGGGTTTCGCGCACATCGGTAACGGCGTAGGCATGACCGCGCGGTTTGTTGTAATCGCGCGAGAAAGGATACCCCGCCCACAGGATCACCAGTCGTGGATCTTCCGCCAGTGCGTCAACACGCTCTGACTGTTCCGAGGTGGCTTTCTAGGAGAGATATTGATCGGGATGCTGCGGGGCAAAGGTTTCATTCTTCGCTTCCACAGTTACAGGTTTCGCGGGAGCGACCGTTTGTTCAGCGTGAACAGAAGTGAGAAAGAAAAAAGGAACCAACAAGCTGAAGAAACGGCGTGCGTTTATTTTTATCCTTGTCATAGGGGCTTCATCCAAATTTTGCCATTGAGGCAATGGCAGTTTTTATTGTTTTTTCATGACAGTAACCGCACATACACTGTCATGACATTGCTCGCCCCTATGTGTAACAAATAACCACACTCTGAATGTTGTCTTTAATCAATTGTAAGTGCATGTAAAATACCACTTTAGAGTTAGTTGGTATTTTTCCCGTTTCCAACGGTATGCATAACTGCATGTTCCTCAAAGAATTAATCAACTTTTGTTAGTGACCTTCAAAAATACCCTGCCGTTTATTTGCACTATTCTGCTTTTGCGTGATCTGCCGCCCAAATACTAAACAAAACTACCAATACCCCTACATTTAACGCTTATGCCACATATTATTAACATCCTACAAGGAGAACAAAAGCATGAGTCAAATTCACAAACACACTATTCCTGCCAACATCGCAGACCATTGCCTGATAAACCCTCAGCAGTATGAGGCGATGTACCAACAATCCATTAACGCACCAGATACTTTTTGGGGCGAACAGGGAAAAATTCTCGACTGGATCAAACCGTACCAGAAGGTGAAAAACACCTCCTTTGCCCCGGGTAACGTCTCGATTAAATGGTACGAAGACGGCACGCTGAATCTGGCGGCAAACTGCCTTGATCGCCATTTACAAGAAAATGGCAATCGTACCGCCATCATCTGGGAAGGCGACGACGCCAGCCAGAGCAAACATATCAGCTATAAAGAGCTGCATCGCGACGTTTGCCGCTTCGCCAATACCCTGCTCGGGCTGGGCATTAAAAAAGGCGATGTTGTGGCGATTTATATGCCAATGGTGCCGGAAGCTGCGGTCGCAATGCTGGCCTGCGCCCGTATTGGCGCGGTGCATTCGGTGATTTTCGGCGGCTTCTCGCCGGAAGCGGTGGCCGGGCGCATTATCGACTCTAACTCACGACTGGTGATCACCTCTGATGAAGGCGTGCGTGCCGGGCGCAGCATTCCGCTGAAGAAAAACGTTGATGACGCACTGAAAAACCCGAATGTCACCAGCGTTGAACATGTCATTGTACTGAAGCGTACTGGCGGAAAAATCGGCTGGCAGGAAGGCCGCGACCTGTGGTGGCACGACCTGGTTGAGCAAGCCAGCGATCAGCACCAGCCGGAAGAGGTCAACGCCGAAGATCCTCTGTTTATTCTTTATACCTCCGGTTCTACCGGAAAACCGAAAGGCGTGCTGCACACTACCGGCGGTTATCTGGTTTACGCGGCGCTCACCTTTAAATACGTCTTTGATTATCATCCGGGTGATATCTACTGGTGTACCGCCGATGTGGGCTGGGTTACCGGGCACAGTTATTTGCTGTACGGCCCGCTGGCCTGCGGCGCGACCACGCTGATGTTTGAAGGTGTGCCAAACTGGCCGACGCCTGCCCGTATGGCGCAAGTGGTGGATAAGCATCAGGTCAATATTCTCTATACCGCACCAACAGCCATTCGCGCACTGATGGCGGAAGGCGATAAAGCGATTGAAGGCACCGACCGTTCGTCGCTGCGCATTCTCGGTTCAGTAGGCGAGCCAATAAACCCGGAAGCGTGGGAGTGGTACTGGAAGAAGATCGGCAACGAGAAATGCCCGGTGGTCGACACATGGTGGCAGACCGAAACCGGCGGTTTCATGATTACCCCACTTCCTGGCGCTACCGAACTGAAAGCCGGTTCGGCAACGCGTCCGTTCTTCGGTGTGCAACCGGCACTGGTAGATAATGAAGGCAATCCGCTGGAGGGCGCGACCGAAGGCAGCCTGGTGATGACTGACTCCTGGCCGGGCCAGGCGCGTACGCTGTTTGGCGATCATGAACGTTTTGAACAGACCTATTTCTCCACCTTCAAAAATATGTATTTCAGCGGCGACGGCGCGCGTCGTGATGAAGATGGTTATTACTGGATCACCGGGCGTGTGGACGATGTACTGAACGTTTCTGGTCACCGTCTGGGGACTGCGGAGATTGAATCGGCGCTGGTTTCGCATCCGAAGATAGCCGAAGCCGCGGTGGTCGGTATTCCGCACAATATTAAAGGCCAGGCGATTTACGCCTACGTCACGCTTAATCACGGGGAGGAACCGTCACCAGAACTGTACGCAGAAGTCCGCAACTGGGTGCGTAAAGAGATTGGCCCGCTGGCGACGCCAGACGTGCTGCACTGGACCGACTCCCTGCCTAAAACCCGCTCCGGCAAAATTATGCGCCGTATTTTGCGCAAAATTGCGGCGGGCGATACCAGCAACCTGGGCGATACCTCGACGCTTGCCGATCCTGGCGTGGTCGAGAAGCTGCTTGAAGAGAAGCAGGCTATCGCGATGCCATCGTAACCCACAATTGCCTGATGCGATCCGGCCTACATTCGGCAACGGCTGTAGGCCTGAAAAGGCGCATCAGGCTATGGGTTACCTGGGCGTTAACCCTCTCCCACAAGGGAGCGGGAATTAAAACAATCCCTACATTACCTCTGGAGAATCTGTGATGAATGGCACTATTTATCAGCGGATAGAAGACAATGCGCATTTCAGGGAGTTGGTCGAAAAACGGCAACGGTTTGCCACCATCCTGTCGATTATTATGCTGACAGTTTATATCAGCTTTATTTTACTGATTGCCTTTGCGCCTGGCTGGCTGGGCACTCCGCTGAATCCGAACACCAGCGTCACACGCGGTATTCCCGTTGGCGTCGGGGTGATTGTGATCTCCTTTGTTCTCACTGGTATCTACATCTGGCGGGCGAACGGCGAATTCGACCGCCTTAATAACGAAGTCCTGCATGAGGTACAAGCGTCATGAAAAGAGTTATGACGGCGCTTGCCGCCACACTCCCTTTCGCAGCGAACGCCGCGGATGCCATTAGCGGGGCCGTAGAACGCCAGCCAACAAACTGGCAGGCGATTATTATGTTCCTGATTTTCGTCGTGTTTACGCTTGGTATCACCTACTGGGCATCAAAACGCGTGCGTTCCCGTAACGACTACTACACCGCAGGCGGTAATATCACCGGCTTCCAGAACGGTCTGGCGATAGCCGGTGACTATATGTCTGCCGCCTCATTTTTGGGGATCTCCGCGCTGGTGTTTACCTCCGGTTATGACGGCCTGATCTACTCGTTGGGCTTCCTGGTAGGCTGGCCAATCATTCTGTTTCTGATTGCCGAACGTCTGCGTAACCTGGGTCGCTATACCTTTGCGGATGTCGCCTCATACCGTTTGAAACAAGGGCCAATCCGCATTCTTTCGGCCTGTGGGTCTCTGGTGGTGGTGGCGCTATATCTCATCGCCCAAATGGTTGGTGCGGGTAAACTGATCGAGCTGCTGTTCGGCCTTAACTATCACATCGCCGTGGTTCTGGTTGGCGTATTGATGATGATGTATGTCCTGTTTGGCGGCATGTTAGCAACCACCTGGGTACAGATTATCAAAGCCGTTTTGCTGCTGTTCGGTGCCAGCTTTATGGCCTTTATGGTGATGAAGCACGTCGGTTTTAGCTTCAACAATCTGTTCAGCGAAGCGATGGCAGTACACCCGAAAGGTGTCGACATCATGAAGCCGGGCGGGCTGGTAAAAGATCCAATCTCCGCACTCTCGCTGGGGCTGGGACTGATGTTTGGTACGGCAGGTCTGCCGCACATTCTGATGCGCTTCTTTACGGTTAGCGATGCTCGCGAAGCGCGTAAGAGCGTGTTCTACGCCACCGGCTTTATGGGTTACTTCTATATCCTGACCTTTATTATCGGCTTTGGTGCGATCATGCTGGTCGGTGCAAATCCGGAATATAAAGATGCGGCGGGCCATCTTATTGGCGGTAACAACATGGCGGCGGTTCACCTGGCCAATGCGGTGGGCGGCAACCTGTTCCTCGGCTTTATTTCAGCGGTTGCTTTCGCCACCATCCTCGCGGTGGTTGCAGGTCTGACGCTGGCAGGCGCATCGGCGGTTTCTCACGATCTGTACGCCAACGTCTTCAAAAAAGGCGCGACCGAACGTGAAGAGCTGCGGGTATCGAAAATCACCGTGCTGATTTTGGGTGTGATTGCGATTATCCTCGGCGTGTTGTTTGAGAATCAGAACATCGCCTTCATGGTGGGTCTGGCGTTTGCTATCGCCGCGAGCTGTAACTTCCCAATCATTCTGCTTTCCATGTACTGGTCGAAACTGACTACGCGTGGTGCGATGCTGGGCGGCTGGTTAGGCCTGATTACAGCGGTAGTGTTGATGATCCTCGGCCCAACGATTTGGGTGCAGATCCTCGGTCACGAAAAAGCCATCTTCCCGTATGAATACCCGGCGTTGTTCTCCATCTCCGTGGCATTCCTCGGTATCTGGTTCTTCTCGGCAACCGATAATTCAGCGGAAGGCGCGCGCGAGCGTGAACTGTTCCGTGCGCAATTTATCCGTTCCCAGACCGGCTTTGGCGTTGAGCAGGGCCGCGCGCATTAATCTCCGTTTGTCCCTGGTCGCCTGACCAACGGTAAAAAGGTGCGATGTACTGCACCTTTTTACCGATTGCGTCAGGCTATCTTACGCCGTCAGAGCGTTACTGATTTTCTTCAATTAACAACGCTTCCAGCAAATCAAGATCGTGCAATAATTTTTGCAGCGTTTCGTTGCTGATCTCCCGCGTGGCGCGCAGGTGGTACAGTTCAGCACGTTCAGAACGCAGTGCCGCCAGACGGAAGCGGCGTTCCAGGTCTTCTTCCAGGATTGAACTTTCAACATCATTACGCCCATCGGCGCGACGACGCAGGTTACCAATCACACGAGAACTCACCTCTGTGAGCAACTGGTTATCGATGTTCTCTTCGGTGTCCGCCGCCAGACGTTCTTCCATTTTCTGGATCGCCACAATCGCTACTTCAGCCGTTGCCGCGCGTGCAATGCGTTCCTCTTTCAACTGCTGGGAATGATCCGCGACTTCAATGTGTTGCAGCAAAATAGGCAACATCACTACACCAACAAACAGCGAGAAGAGAATCACGCCAGCCGCCAGGAACACCAGCTCATAACGCGCCGGGAAGACGTTACCATCCGGCAACAGCAGAGGAATGGAGAGCACACCGGCCAGAGTGATTGCCCCGCGCACCCCAGCGAAAGACGCGATCAGGATTTCTCGTGTGGTCCACGAACCAAACTCCATCGGCTTCTTCTTCAGGAAGCGGTTACTGAGCTTTTTCATCGTCCACAACCAGCCAAAACGAACCAGCATTAAGGCGACATAAATCAGCACGATATCGACAAAGAGCATCCAGACTTCGACGTTGGGGTCGATTTCCGCCGCCATCAGCGACGTCTCCAGAATGCCCGGCAATTGCAGGCCCAGCAGCAGGAACACCATACCGTTAAAGACAAATTCCAGCATCGCCCAGGTGCTGTTGGCACGCAGTCGCATCGCCAGCGGCGCACGGCGCATCACACCGGAGCGGGTGATGGTCATACCGGCGGCAACCGCTGCGAGGATGCCGGAAACGCCAATATGTTCGGCAATAAGATAAGAGGCGAACGGCAGCAGGAACAGCAGTACGATCTGCGTTGCCGGTTCATCACCGCCCCAGCGACTCAGGAAACGCAACGAGCGACCATACAGCCAGCTCACCGCAAAACCGGCGAGAATACCGCCAATTGCCACTTTCATAAATTCGACCGTCGCGCCGCCAACGGTGAAGATCATCGTCCCCATCGCGACTGCCACGGCAAACTTCAGCGACACCAGGCCGGAGGCGTCATTCATCAACGCTTCGCCCTGCAAGATGCCCATAATTTTTTTCGGTATGCGCCCTTCTCCAACAATCCCGGAGAGCGCTACAGCATCGGTCGGAGAGAGCACCGCCGCCAGCGCAAAAGCGGGGATCAGCGGAATACCTGGCACCACCCAGTAAATAAGGAAGCCAATGCCGACCACGGTGACGACGACCAGCGCCAGCGCGAGACCGAAGATCTCCCGGCCATGCTCAAGAAATTCGCGGGTCGGCGTTTTCCAGCCATCAGCGAACAGCAACGGCGGGATAAATAAGACTAAAAAGAGTTCTGGGTCAAATTCCACATGCAAACCAAACGTCGGCCACGCCAGTAGCGCACCAATGGCGATTTGCATAAGCGGAAGCGGGATCTGAAAGGGCATGACACGAGTGACCACCCCGGACAGCGAGACCACGAGGGTCATTATCAGTATGGTGAAGAAGATTTCCATGCGTTCCCTGTTTGCGATGTTTTTTATGATTTGAGAAAGGTTTTATACCCGGATTCTCAGTTTTTCAGAATATCGCAAAAGCTCACACAATGTACGGAGAAAATAAAAACGGGCAGCAATTGCTACCCGTTTTCAGAATCTTATTAAAGATTAGATAGCCCAGCCACCCGCGTAGAAGGTGACCAGCGCCACGGCGATAACGACCGTACCAATGTTCAGCTTACGCCATTCGCCAGAGACCAGACGACCAATCACCAGAGTCGCGAAGCCGATCATGATGCCTGTTACGATGTTACAGGTCAGCACGATGAATACTGCCGTTACCAGACCCGCCATTGCATCGACAAAATCAGCAAAGTCGATTTTCGCCACGTTGCTCAGCATCAGCAGGCCAACGTACATCAGCGCCGGAGCCGTTGCGTAACCCGGAACAAGATAAGAGAGCGGAGAGAGGAACAGAATCAGCAGGAACAGCACGCCAACGGTGATAGCCGTCAGGCCGGTTTTACCGCCCGCCGCTGTACCCGCCGCAGACTCGATGTATACCGCAGCCGGTGCCGCGCCAACCAGGCCGGAGAAAACGCTACTCAGGGAGTCTGTAGTTAGTGCTTTACCACCGTCAATAATCTGCCCGTCTTTATCCAGCAGATTCGCCTGACCAGCAACTGCACGGATGGTTCCGGTAGCGTCAAAGACCGCCGTCATCACCAGCGCCAACACGCTCGGCAAGACCAGTGGGTTCAGTGCCCCCATAATGTCCAGGCTGCCAATTAGCGAATTGCCGTTCTCATCACTCAATGAAGGCATGGCAAAAACGCCGGAGAAATGGACATTAGGATCGAAGATCAGGCCCACAATCGAGATACCGATAATGGTCAGCAGAATGCCACCCGGTACTTTCAGTTTTTCCAGGCCGATGATCACAGCCAAACCTACCAGCGACATAATCACCGGGAATGTCGCGAAATCACCCAGCGCAACCGGCAAACCATCAAGCGGGTTTTTAATCACCAGACCGACGCCGTTGGCAGCAATCAGCAGCAAAAACAGGCCGATACCAATCCCCGTGCCATGCGCCACGCCGTGCGGTAAGTTGCGCAAAATCCAGCTACGGATACCTGTTGCGGAAATAACCGTAAACAGCACCCCCATCAGGAACACAGCACCCAGCGCCACCGGAACACTGATATGTTGCCCCAGCACCAGGCTGAATGCGGTAAATGCAGTCAGGGAGATGGCGCAGCCGATAGCCAATGGTAGATTGGCCCACAACCCCATCGCGATAGAACCCATCCCGGCAACCAGACAAGTCGCAACAAAAACGGCCGCTGGCGGGAAGCCCGCTTTGCCCAACATGCCCGGAACGACGATAACCGAATAGACCATCGCCAGAAACGTTGTTAACCCGGCAACTACTTCCTGACGAACAGTGCTTCCACGTTGTGAAATTTTAAACCAGGCGTCGAGTGAACCGCCGGTACGCGCTGATGGCGTAGACATAAGAAAACATCCCCTGAGAGTTTATTTTTCGTCAAGATGCGTGGCGGACAATCCCCTGCCAGCGAAACGTTATCTTCCTGCTTCTGGTTTGCGACAATCGGGGTCGTCGCAAAAAGCAAACGTTTAGCTCCACGCATACAAAACGGGTGGTAAAAAAAAGCAAACGATTATCCGGCGATCATAGCGGCTTTTTCAACCGAAGTTTGCTGCTTTTTTCCCTTTTCTTGTATTGACGATGAAAAACCAGGCAACTGATGCGCAAACGTTATCGTCGATGCGCAAAATTACGGCATTTGTAGGCAACTTGTAGCAAAAGTTTGCGGTAAAAAATCACGCAAGATGAAAAAAATATTGCGGCTAAAAAGGATCACTTTGCACTGGCGAAGAAACGGCGGTGGCATACAATTAAAGTATCAACACCAACCGGAACCTCCACCACGTGCTCGAATGAGGTGTGTTGACGTCGGGGGAAACCCTCCTGTGTACCAGCGGGATAGAGTGAAAGACAAAGGCCGGAAACAAACTAAAGCGCCCTTGTGGCGCTTTAGTTTTGTTCATCTTCCAGCAAACGCGCACCAGTACCTTCTTCGCCTAAGCGATCGCCTGGGTTACGCAACGGGCAGTCGCTACGCGAAAGGCAGCCGCAACCAATACAGCCGTCCAGTTCGTCACGCAACGCAACTAAGGTATGAATTCGCCGGTCCAGTTCTTCACGCCATTGTGATGAGAGTTGCTTCCACTCTTTCGCACTTAATGTATGCCCTTCGGGCAACACACCAAACGCTTCACCAATGGTCGCCAGCGGAATACCAATACGTTGAGCAATCTTGATGATGGCGACATATCGCAACACATCACGCTTATACCGCCGCTGATTGCCGCTGTTACGGATACTGGTAATCAAACCTTTGCTTTCATAGAAATGCAGCGCCGATACCGCCACTCCACTACGTTTCGCCACTTCGCCTGGAGTAAGCAAGGCTTTAATGCGGGGTAATTTCTTTTCCATAAATCGCTTTACCTCAAGTTAACTTGAGGAATTATACTCCCCAACAGATGAATTAACGAACTGAACACTGAAAAGAGGCAGATTTATGTCCCATCAGAAAATTATTCAGGATCTTATCGCATGGATTGACGAGCATATCGACCAGCCGCTGAACATTGATGTGGTGGCGAAAAAATCAGGTTATTCAAAGTGGTATTTACAGCGGATGTTCCGTACGGTGACACATCAGACGCTTGGCGATTACATTCGTCAACGCCGCCTGCTACTGGCTGCCGTTGAGTTGCGCACCACCGAACGCCCTATTTTTGATATCGCGATGGATCTGGGCTATGTCTCACAGCAGACTTTTTCCCGCGTTTTCCGTCGGCAGTTTGATCGCACTCCCAGCGATTATCGCCACCGGATCTAGGGTTTACTGCCCGCGCATGACGTCATGCGCGGGTACTGGCTCTGCCCATGCCATAAAAACCTGCGGCGGCATCGCCTTTGCAAAGTACCAACCCTGACAATAGCGCACGCCGCGTTTGCGCAGCCAGTTGACCTGATCCTCAGTTTCCACCCCTTCTGCAATCGTTTTTAGACCCAGACTGTGTGCCAGTTCGATAATGTGTTCTGCAATCAAATGGCTGGTTTTGTGCGTGGTTAGCGTCTCAACAAACGATTTATCGATTTTCAAGATATCGATATTCAATGAATTAAGATTATGCAAGTTGGAGTAGCCAATACCAAAATCATCGATCGCCACTTCGTAACCAGCCTGACGGAAAGCCAGAATAATCGGCGTCATTTTGGCGACATCAAGAAACGCATGTTCAGTGACTTCAAATTTAATTTGCTGCGGACGCACGGTAAATTGCTCGATTTTTTGATTGGTTAGGGCAATCACCCTTGAAGTATGAAAATCAGAGGCGGATAAGTTAACTGAAATAGAGAGTTCAGGATGTTTCGCCAGCCAGGCACCGAGATCGTCAAACACCCTATTAATGACATAATTGGTAACCTGCTCAATTAGCCCCTTTTGTTCCGCCAGTGGAATAAACTCCGCTGGCGTCATTACCTGTCCCTGAGTCCCCGGCCAACGTAGCAACGCCTCAGCGCCAATACATTTATTCGTTTTAATATCAACAATTGGCTGGTAATAGAGACAAAGTTGCCGTTTTTCGAGAGCACGTTGCAATTTACGCTCAGGAGACTGGTACTTCTGGTTTATACGCAACCAGAGTAAAAGCAGCACCAGGCTGCCCAAAATACCTGCCGGCAAGGCAAATACAAGGTGATTATAAAAATGCGAAAAAATACGCTGGTTTGAGGTTGCTACGATAGCGGCAATGGGACGTTTTGTTGAATGAACTATCGCATATAAATAACCATTCTGCTGTACGGTTATTTCCCTCTGATGAATCAATGGTGAAAAATTTTCTGCGGAGGCCTGTTTGCTTAAAGAGAAAAAGGTTTTCGTCACCGTATCATAAACCCCCCATTGCAGCGTCGGATCGTCAGACATTACCTCGCTCCAGAATAAAGGGTTAATTACCGCGACATAGTTTCCTCGCTGCATATAGGTCATTTTATAACCTGAGAAAAAAGGCGTATCACGGTAATAATAGATTGAGACATCAGGTTCACGCTTATAGTTTGCTGACGCCATCCTGTAGCCGTTAACGGGAACTATTAATGTTGAACATAAAAAAAGGTTATCGTGGGCATATATCAATTCGTTGATATAAAGATAACCGCGGATAATATTCAGCATTTGTTGTTGATGAGTGGGAGTGCAAATTTGTCCCTGATAGCGTTCTGCATCGTCGCTCGCTAAATCTGCCTGCTGAATGACCAACTCGGATTTCTCCAGGGCTAACCGGGCAAAAGCACGAAGTTGATTATTCACTTCCGCTTTAGCCCAAAGGAGGGCAATCCATAGTGAAAGGATAACAGGAAGGAGTACCACAAAGATGATGCCCGGCAACGCCAGCATCCTGCGTCGTGCACTTTGACTCATTTCTATCAATTCCCTGCCTGGTTATACCTGGTCATTGCAAGGTGAAAACCTTGACTACCGACGACGTTAGATAAATCTTACGGTATAAATAGCACTTTTGCCTGATTTGAAATTGATACCTTTATAATCGTTATTTGCATAAAAATAACTCGCTGATATCAAAAGAGCTTTGTTGGAAAAATGCAGGTCAGGCAGGAAATTACAATATTTCTTTATTGTACATTGCCTCGACATCACTGAATAAACCACATCATTAGTGCAGTAATAAAGTCGCGGCATAATCTGGCTAACAAACAACCAATTGTGATATAGTTCACGAAATTTATGAAACAGCAAAAGTGTTTCATTTTTGTGTTCTGAAAGCCCCGCGATAGCCAGAGTGTACCACGCCTCCCGTGAGAAATGCCGCGCTGTCCAGGGTCTGGCAATTTTCTGAGGAAATGTTTGATGGCTACCCTCACCACGGGCGTGGTTCTTCTTCGCTGGCAGCTTCTTAGCGCCATACTGATGTTTCTGGCTAGTACGCTCAACATCCGTTTTCGGCGGTCTGATTATATCGGGCTGGCAGTGATCAGTAGTGGTCTGGGCGTTGTTTCCGCCTGCTGGTTCGCGATGGGACTGCTCGGAATCACAATGATGGATATTGCCGCAATCTGGCACAATATTGAGTCGGTAATAGTGGAAACCACAAATCAGGCACCGCCACAATGGCCAATGATTTTGGTGTGATATGCAGAAGCCTCCATATGGAGGCTTCTTTTTTATCCCTGGCAGATGCGTTAATCACCTACCTTAAAACAATATAATCTATTGTTTTAAAACAAAATCAGAATGGGATATCGTCATCGAAATCCATCGGCGGCTCGTTAGACGGCGCTGCCGGAGCGGACTGCTGCGGGCGAGACTGCGCGCCGCCACTGAACTGATTGCCACCCTGCGGCTGCTGAGGTTGACCCCAACCGCCCTGCGGCTGACCGCCCCCGATGTTACCGCCTGCCGGAGCGCCACCACCCTGACGACCACCCAGCATCTGCATGGTGCCGCCAACGTTCACCACGACTTCTGTGGTGTAGCGATCCTGACCGGATTGGTCGGTCCATTTGCGGGTACGCAACTGACCTTCGATATAAACCTGGGAACCTTTACGCAGATATTCACTGGCCACTTCCGCCAGTTTGCCGAACAGCACAACGCGGTGCCATTCAGTCTGCTCTTTCATCTCGCCGGTCGCTTTATCACGCCAGGATTCGGAAGTAGCCAGCGTAATGTTGGCAACTGCGCCACCATTTGGCATGTAGCGTACTTCCGGGTCCTGGCCCAGATTACCAACGAGAATAACCTTATTTACGCCTCTGCTGGCCATGTTCGTGTCTCCTGAAAAAAACGGTCTAATAAGTGTAAACGCGCGATTGTAGCATTACCAATAGCGGTTTTACCACGATGTGACCTCGGTTCCGGGAAACAAACATGGTCCGACATTGTTACACAGCACTCCGGATTCTGCATTCCAATACTGTATATTCATTCAGGTCGATTTGTGTCATAATTAACCGTTTGTGATCGCCGGTAGCGCCATGCCGCCGGGCAAAAAGTGTTTAATCCGGGAAAGGTGAATGGATAAGATCGAAGTTCGGGGCGCCCGCACCCATAATCTCAAAAATATCAACCTCGTTATCCCCCGCGACAAACTGATTGTCGTTACCGGGCTTTCGGGTTCTGGCAAATCCTCGCTCGCTTTCGACACCTTATATGCCGAAGGGCAGCGTCGTTACGTTGAATCCCTTTCCGCCTACGCGCGGCAGTTTCTGTCACTGATGGAAAAGCCGGATGTCGACCATATCGAGGGGCTTTCACCCGCCATCTCGATTGAACAGAAATCGACGTCCCACAACCCGCGCTCCACGGTGGGGACAATCACCGAAATCCACGACTATTTGCGTCTGCTGTACGCTCGCGTCGGTGAGCCGCGCTGCCCGGATCACGATGTCCCGCTGGCGGCGCAAACCGTCAGCCAGATGGTAGACAACGTCCTGTCGCAGCCGGAAGGCAAACGTCTGATGCTACTCGCGCCAATCATTAAAGAGCGCAAAGGCGAACACACTAAAACGCTGGAAAATCTGGCGAGTCAGGGTTACATCCGCGCACGTATTGATGGCGAAGTCTGCGATCTTTCCGATCCGCCGAAACTGGAACTGCAAAAGAAACACACGATTGAAGTGGTAGTTGATCGTTTCAAAGTGCGTGACGATCTTACCCAACGCCTGGCGGAGTCATTTGAAACGACGCTGGAGCTTTCCGGCGGTACGGCGGTGGTTGCCGATATGGACAATCCGAAAGCGGAAGAGCTGCTCTTTTCCGCCAACTTCGCCTGTCCGATTTGCGGCTACAGTATGCGCGAACTGGAACCGCGTCTGTTTTCGTTCAACAACCCGGCGGGCGCCTGCCCGACCTGTGACGGCCTCGGCGTTCAACAATATTTCGATCCTGACCGAGTGATCCAAAATCCGGAACTATCGCTGGCGGGCGGCGCGATCCGCGGCTGGGATCGCCGTAATTTTTATTACTTCCAGATGCTGAAATCACTGGCAGACCACTATAAGTTCGACGTCGAAGCGCCGTGGGGCAGCCTGAGTGCGAACGTGCATAAAGTGGTGCTTTACGGTTCTGGCAAGGAAAATATCGAATTCAAATACATGAACGATCGTGGCGATACGTCTATCCGCCGCCATCCGTTCGAAGGCGTGCTGCACAATATGGAGCGCCGTTATAAAGAAACGGAATCCAGCGCGGTACGCGAAGAGTTAGCCAAGTTTATTAGCAATCGTCCGTGCGCCAGTTGTGAAGGGACGCGTCTGCGCCGTGAAGCACGCCACGTTTATGTTGAGAATACACCGCTGCCTGCCATCTCTGACATGAGCATCGGCCATGCGATGGAGTTCTTCAACAATCTCAAACTCGCCGGGCAACGCGCGAAGATTGCGGAAAAAATCCTTAAAGAGATTGGCGACCGCCTGAAATTCCTCGTTAACGTCGGGCTGAACTACCTGACACTTTCCCGCTCGGCAGAAACCCTTTCCGGCGGTGAAGCCCAGCGTATCCGTCTGGCAAGCCAGATTGGCGCAGGGCTGGTTGGCGTGATGTACGTGCTGGATGAACCGTCTATCGGCCTGCATCAGCGCGATAACGAACGCCTGCTGGGTACGCTTATCCACCTGCGCGATCTCGGTAATACCGTGATTGTGGTGGAGCACGACGAAGACGCTATTCGCGCGGCTGACCATGTCATCGACATTGGCCCGGGCGCAGGTGTACACGGTGGTGAAGTGGTCGCGGAAGGTCCGCTGGAAGCGATTATGGCAGTTCCGGAGTCGTTAACCGGCCAGTACATGAGCGGTAAACGCAAAATTGAAGTGCCGAAGAAACGCGTACCCGCAGATCCGGAAAAAGTGCTGAAACTGACAGGCGCGCGCGGCAACAACCTGAAAGATGTGACACTGACGCTGCCGGTAGGTCTGTTTACCTGCATCACCGGGGTTTCAGGTTCTGGTAAATCGACGCTGATTAACGACACGCTGTTCCCGATTGCCCAACGCCAGTTGAATGGCGCAACAATTGCTGAACCTGCACCCTATCGCGATATTCAGGGGTTGGAGCATTTCGACAAAGTCATCGATATCGACCAAAGCCCAATTGGTCGTACTCCGCGTTCCAACCCGGCGACCTATACCGGCGTGTTTACGCCTGTACGCGAATTGTTTGCGGGCGTACCGGAATCCCGTGCGCGCGGTTATACGCCTGGACGGTTCAGCTTTAACGTCCGTGGTGGGCGCTGCGAAGCCTGTCAGGGCGATGGTGTAATCAAAGTGGAAATGCACTTCCTGCCGGATATTTACGTGCCGTGCGACCAGTGCAAAGGTAAACGTTATAACCGCGAAACGCTGGAGATTAAGTACAAAGGTAAAACCATCCACGAAGTGCTGGATATGACCATCGAAGAAGCGCGTGAGTTCTTTGATGCTGTGCCCGCACTGGCGCGTAAACTGCAAACGCTGATGGATGTTGGTCTGACGTACATCCGTCTCGGGCAGTCAGCAACCACGCTTTCCGGTGGTGAGGCCCAGCGTGTGAAGCTGGCGCGTGAATTGTCAAAACGCGGCACCGGGCAGACGCTGTATATTCTCGATGAACCGACCACCGGTCTGCACTTTGCCGATATTCAGCAACTGCTCGACGTTCTGCATAAACTGCGCGATCAGGGCAATACCATTGTGGTGATTGAGCACAATCTCGACGTGATCAAAACCGCTGACTGGATTGTTGATCTGGGGCCAGAAGGTGGCAGCGGCGGCGGTGAGATCCTCGTCTCCGGCACGCCAGAAACCGTCGCAGAGTGTGAAGCATCGCATACAGCGCGCTTCCTCAAGCCAATGCTGTAATCGTTAAGGCCGCTTTCTGAGCGGCCTCAGATTATTGACAAAGTGCGCTTTGTTCTTGCCGGATGCGGCGTGAACGCCTTATCCGGCCTACAAAAACATGCAATTTCAATATATTGCAGGGATTACGTAGGCCTGATAAGCGTAGCGCATCAGGCAATTTTGTGTTTGTCATCATTCTCAGGCCGCTTGCTGAACGGTCTTTTCCTTTCAGAGTTGCACCAGCAATTTACGTTTTTCTTCCGGCAGCAAATTCACCGCCTGCTGATACGACGCATCGACCAGATAATAGATTTGCGAATCCGGCAGCGAGCCATCGAGATAAACAGTGCTCCAGTGCGCTTTGTTCAGATGTCGGCTGGGGCGAACATCACTGTGCTGCTGACGCAGAAGATCCGCCAATTCCGGGCTGGTTTTCAGCGAAACCGCTGGGCGATTTTCCACCTCTTTCACCATCGCAAACAGCACATCTTCAACTTTGATTTGCGTTGCTTTCCAGTCACTATGCACACTCTGTTCTGCGCCTGGTTTTGCCATGCAATATTGTAGCAACTCCGAAATAGTCATTTTTTACTCCCCTTGTAGTGTCGCGATGATGCGACGCGATCCGCCGTGGATACGATGTTCCCCCAGCCAGATCCCCTGCCAGGTGCCGGTCTGAATACGCCCTTTATGCACTGGCAATACGAGCGATACCCCCAGCATTGAGGATTTGATATGAGAAGGCATATCGTCTGCTCCTTCATAGTCATGCTCATAGCTATCGTTATCGGGAACCGCACGGAGGAAAAAACGCTCCATGTCATGGCGTACAGTGGGGTCGCAATTCTCATTAAGTGTCAGAGAGGCGGAGGTGTGTTGCAGCAACAGGTGTAGTAAACCAACATTAACACGCGGCATATCAGCCAGTTGATTCAGAATTTCATCCGTTACCAGATGGAATCCACGAGATTTGGCGCTAAGCGTGAGCGTTTTTTGATACCACATGTGCTGCTCCTTGATAAAACTCTCTTAATCAGTTTGCAGCAAGACAGCGAAAGGATAAAGGTTTGATTAAAAAAACAGCATTCGGGAGAGTGTCATACTCTCCCGCTCTGTCAGTATTCTGAATTGACGATCACCTCTTCGCCAAAAGCACCCGCTTGTGGCAAGGGTTTGTAGGTAGAGTTGGAGGCTCGCAGAATACGGATACCACGAATGCCAACATCACGCGCGGCAGTGATATCGTTATCAGAATCACCATAAAACATTCGGATATTTTTATCCTGCAACCACTGCGTTTTTGTGTTTTGTCCTGGTTTATCGCCCGCAAAAATGACCGGGTTCATACTGGTTGCCGGGATATGAAAGTCATCAGCTAATGTTTTTGAAACCGTTTCTGTTTTCGTTGGGCTACGGCCAGTCACAAAGAAGATAGCGTCGCCGCGGCGGACATGTATATCAATTAGCTGACGTGCAACCTCTTTTGGAATGCTGAATTCATCCCAACCGTTGTTCATCTTTTCCCAGAAGGCCGGGTTTTTCAGATAATCTTCGCTTTCTGGCGAGAATATTTTCTTGCCGCGCCAGAATCCGGGGCTGGAAAACAGAACCGTGTCATCAATATCGAACCCAACCGCCATTGGTGGACGCCCTGCGAGGCTATTTTCAATTTGTGCGACCGATACCCAATGGACAGGTGCCTGTTCAGCAAGTCTGGCAACGTTAGTGCCGGGATTAAGCGGTGAAGGTGAAGAGGCCAGTGCAACAGCGGAACTGTTTAGAGCGAACAATAAGCAAACGGCACTCAATGCCTGTGTGATCTTGCGCATATTTTTCCCTAAATAGTCAGTAAGTTGAAACTTTTTATTGTGATATTTGTTGAAAAAACCATCTGACCATAACGCCAGCAGTGTGAGAAAGGAAGGATTATCTGCGGCTTTTGTGAAGAAAGGGAGCAGGATCACATGAGACCAGCCCATGTTTGTTAATATTTAATAACTTAATGTATTTCCATAGAATAATAGAGCAGGCGGCTATTCAACCGCCTGCTGGCGAACCTTACATCACCGCAGCAAATGCCTTTGCCACACGCTGCACGTTTGCAGAGTTAAGCCCCGCCACGCACATACGCCCGCTGGCGATCAGGTAAACACCAAACTCTTCACGCAGTCGGTCAACCTGGGCGGCGCTTAAACCGGTATAGCTGAACATACCGCGTTGCTTAAGCAGATAATCGAAATTACGCCCCGGCATCTCAGTACTCAGCACCTGCACCAGTTGCTGACGCATTGCCAGAATACGGGTACGCATTTCTTCTACTTCTGCCAACCAGTTGGCTTTCAACGCCTCATCATTCAGCACCGTTGCCACCACCTGCGCACCAAAATTCGGCGGACTGGAGTAAATACGGCGCACAGTGGCTTTCAATTGCCCCAGCACGCGGCCTGCGGCTTCGGCATCTTCACACACTACCGAAAGACCGCCGACACGTTCGCCGTACAGCGAGAAAATTTTCGAGAATGAATTGCTCACCAGAGCGGGCAATCCGGCACTGGCAATGGCGCGAATGGCATAGGCATCCTCGTCCATACCAGCACCAAATCCTTGATAGGCGATATCAAGGAATGGGATAAGCTCACGTGTCTTGAGGATTTCAATCACCGCATCCCACTGGTCATTGGTGAGATCGGCGCCTGTTGGGTTATGGCAACACGGATGCAACAGCACAATACTGCGGGCGGGCAGTGTTTTCAGCGTCGCCAGCAAGTCGCTAAAACGCACACCGTTGGTCGCTTCGTCATACCAGGGGTAAGTGCTCACTTCGAATCCAGCACCGGCGAATATTGCTACGTGGTTTTCCCAGGTAGGATCGCTGACCCAGACGCCTGATTCAGGGAAATAGCGTTTCAGGAAGTCAGCGCCCACTTTTAATGCCCCCGAGCCGCCGAGGGTTTGAATGGTCGCCACACGCTGTTGTTGCAACACCGGATGGTCCGCACCGAACAACAGCGGCGCAAGAGCATGGCGATAGCTGTTAAGCCCTTCCATCGGCAAATAAAGCGAAGCGCCGTGAGGCTGCGCATTCAGGCGCGCTTCCGCTTCTGCGACGGCTTTTAGTTGCGGGATAATCCCGTCTTCGTTGTAGTACAGGCCGATACTTAAATTCACTTTGTCGCCGCGAGGATCTTCTTTAAAACGCTCCATAAGCGAAAGAATCGGGTCGCCAGCGTAGGCGTCAACTTTTTGAAACACGCGATGGTTCTCCAGGTTTACAGGCAGGTGGTTAAAACACAATAAACCGGAAGATGGGGAAGATCGAGAGGATGTTTAGCAATGAGCGGCAATTAATAACGTAGCGCGGCTGATGAAAAACGCAAAACCTCCAGTGACACAAACGACAAGAGTGTATCAATTTATTGAATTTACATCGCGTTGCTGGCCGGATAAGGCTTTCACACCACACCCGGCACAGACAATCAAATATTGCTGAACGATTAATCGACGTATTTCATCGCCACCCTTGACGTCAGGCGCGTGATAAGTTCGTAAGCACTTACTTTTGTCATTGCAGCGATTCGCTCAACCGGCAGACCTTCACCCCACAGAATCACCGGATCACCCGCTTTATCCTGCGCCTCTGGGCCTAAGTCTACGCAGATCATATCCATCGCAACTCGCCCGACGATTGGCACTTCGCGGCCATTGACCAGCACTGGCGTACCGGACGGAGCTGCGCGAGGGTAGCCATCGCCATAACCCATCGCCACAACGCCAAGACGGGTATCACGTTCGCTGATCCATGTTCCGCCATAACCTACAGGCTCCCCGGCTTTATGCCCACGCACAGCAATCAGACTGGAGGTCAGAGACATCACTGGCTGGCAACCGAAATCAGCACCGGTGGAGCCATCTTCCAGCGGCGATACACCGTAAAGAATGATGCCGGGGCGCACCCAGTCAAAATGCGACTGTGGCCATAACAAGATTCCACCCGATGCGGCGATTGAACGCTTGCCGGGCCTGCCTTCGCAAAAGGTATTGAAGATATCGAGTTGTTTCTCAGTCGCGCCGCATTTTGGCTCATCAGCGCGAGCAAAGTGGCTGACAATATTCACCGGCTGACGGACGTTTTTGCATTGCGTAAGTCGTTGATAAAACGCCTCAGCTTGTTCCGGTAACACGCCCAGTCGGTGCATACCGGTGTCGAGTTTCATCCAGACGGTAACTGGCTCCTCCAGATTAGCCTCTTCCAGAGCAGCAAGCTGTTCTTCGTTATGCACGGCGGTATGCAGATGTTCAGCGGAGATCGTCGACAAATCGTCTGCTTCAAAAAAACCTTCCAGTAACAAAATAGGTTGCGTGATGCCCCCCGCTCTAAGCCGCAGAGCTTCTTCGAGACGGGCGACGCCAAAAGCGTCAGCATCGGGGAGCGTTCGCGCGGTCTCAATCAGACCGTGACCGTAGGCGTTCGCTTTCACCACCGCAACCAGTTTACTGGCAGGTGCCAGTTCACGCAGACGTTGCAGGTTGTGTCGCAGAGCGCGGCGGTTAATCACAACAGTTGCCGCTTGCATTTGTGTTCCTTGATAAGTGTTTGCTTTAATTACCTGATTTATAAAATAATTATTACTCGTCGTCGTATTGCGGCCCTGCGTAATTATCAAAGCGCGACCATTGACCGTTAAAGGTCAGCCGTACCGTCCCGATTGGGCCGTTACGTTGTTTACCGATAATAATTTCCGCGATGCCTTTTAAATCACTGTTTTCGTGATAAACCTCATCACGATAGATAAACATGATCAAGTCCGCATCCTGCTCGATGGAGCCGGATTCACGCAGGTCAGAGTTGACCGGGCGTTTGTCGGCACGTTGTTCCAGAGAGCGGTTCAACTGCGAGAGTGCCACCACCGGCACGTTCAGCTCTTTTGCCAGCGCTTTTAGCGAGCGGGAGATTTCTGCAATTTCCAGCGTACGGTTATCGGAAAGCGCCGGTACGCGCATCAATTGCAGGTAGTCGATCATGATAAGCCCGATGCCGCCGTGCTCACGGGCAATACGGCGCGCGCGGGAACGCACTTCCGTTGGCGTCAGGCCGGAGGAATCATCGATATAGATATTACGTTTTTCGAGCAAAATGCCCATCGTGCCGGAAATGCGCGCCCAGTCTTCATCATCAAGCTGCCCGGTACGGATTTTGGTCTGGTCAACACGTGACAGTGACGCCAGAGAACGCATCATAATCTGTTCTGATGGCATCTCCAGCGAGAAGATCAATACCGGTTTATCCTGCAACATCGCCGCATTTTCAACGAGGTTCATCGCAAATGTCGTTTTACCCATCGACGGACGTGCCGCGACGATGATCAAATCCGACGGCTGCAAACCCGCGGTTTTTTTGTTGAGATCGTCGTAGCCGGTATTAACACCGGTTACACCATCGTGCGGCTGCTGGAAAAGTTGCTCAATACGCGCCACCGTGGCGTCGAGCACATCAGCGATGTTCTTCGGTCCTTCGTCTTTATTGGCACGACTTTCGGCAATTTTAAAGACGCGAGACTCAGCAAGGTCGAGCAGGTCTTCACTGGTGCGTCCTTGCGGATCAAAACCGGCTTCGGCAATCTCATTAGCAACCGAGATCATCTCACGGACAACGGCACGTTCGCGCACGATGTCGGCATATGCACTGATGTTTGCCGCACTTGGCGTATTTTTTGACAGTTCCGCCAGATAGGCAAAACCACCAACGCTGTCGAGTTGCCCCTGGCGCTCCAGCGATTCTGCCAGGGTGATCAGGTCGATGGGGCTACCGCTTTCCTGCAAACGCGCCATTTCAGTAAAGATATGACGGTGCGGACGGGTGTAGAAATCGTCTGCCACCACACGCTCGGCCACATCATCCCAGCGTTCGTTATCCAGCATTAAACCGCCCAACACCGACTGCTCCGCTTCGATCGAGTGCGGAGGCACTTTCAGCCCGGCAACTTGTGGATCGCGTTCGCGGGGTTCAGTTTGTTGTTTGTTGAAGGGTTTATTGCCTGCCATAACGAATGGTGTTACCTGATGTTGAACGGGGGACAAGAGAGTATAGCGAGAAACGGTTTCTCGCTACAGCATTTAACGCCCCTGCTTTCCGGTGGAAGCGCGAATTTGCAGGGTTGGGCGATAAACGTAATGGCTGAGCGGCGCATCAGGTTGCGCGATACGCCGTAGAATTTGCTGCGCCGCTTGTTTCCCCAGCGCCAGTGGTTCTACCGCAATGGTGGTTAACGGCGGGTTACTGTAAGCGCAAGCCGCCACGCCGTCATTACCAATCAGCGAAATATCTTTTCCGGCAAGCACCCCTCTTTCGCCTAACGCCGATTCCGCGCCAAAAGCCATGAGATCGTTATAACAAATTACTGCTGTCGGTGGCGAAGGCATATCTAACAGTTGTTGCATCAACTGGTAGCCGTTGGCCTGAGTCGGTTCAGCACGCAGCGAAAAAGCATCAGTACTCCACGGTTGTAAACCATGATGGTTCATCGCCTCCAGATATCCCTGATAACGCATATGGTGCGTAAGCCCCCCAATAAACACGATGTCCCGGTGTCCTTGTTGAATGAGATATTCCGTAGCTTCCCGGACACCGGCGTGGCTGTCCACGCCAACGTAATCGACGGGCAATTGTTGCCAGTCCAGAGGGCGCATCGTGATTAATAAGGGTGTGGAACTGTTGGCATAACGCTGTAAATCGGCTTCTGAGGTGCTGTTTACTGGACAGAGGACAATGCCCGCGACGTGGTGTTCCAGCAAGGTATCAAGTACCTGTTTTTGCCGATCGCTACGCTGGGAGGTATTGGACATTACGGTGATAAAACCGTGCTCCGCCAGCGTCATCTCAAGGCCCATTGTAAATTCAGCGAAGAAAGGGTTGGTCAAATCATCAATCACCACGCCGATAGTCAGTGATTTTTGCGAACGTAGATTGGCGGCAAAACGGTTATAGACATAGCCTAATTGCTCAATGGCTTGTTGGACTTTTTGTTGAGTCTCTTTTTTGATCAACGGACTGTCGTTGAGTACCAGCGACACGGTCGATTTCGAAACGCCAGCCGCACGTGCAACATCGGTTAATGTTACCCGCTTTCTTCCTGTATCCGACTTCGCCATGACTACTCCAATCCCCCATAAGATCAAGGCATTTACTTTATCATAATCTCCTTTTGCTCATGCGATCCGTTACCCCCGGGATCGCAGGAGATCGTCGTTTCGATCACAGATTCACACTTCGCTTATTGTTTTTTTTGCACACCAATCGTACAAATTACGCATAAATTAGATCGTTCTAATTAATTTATAATCACTATTACATTGTTATACATGCATATTTTTAATTATTTTTATATCGAAATAAGGAAATTATTATGTGCTCTGTACGCACGATCACTGCATCGGAAGCTGCAGATTTGATTGCTGATGGCGCAGTTGTCACCGTCTCCTCCTCCAGTGGAATGGGTTGCCCGGATGTCGTGCTGGCGGCAATAGGTGAACGCTTTCAACGTGCCGGACATCCGCAAAACATCACTACCATCCACCCTATCGCTGCAGGTGATATGTATGGCGTAAAAGGTGTCGATCATCTGGCGCAACCGGGCTTACTGGCAAAAGTGATCGCAGGCTCCTACCCCTCCGGGCCATCATCAATGACGCCTCCGTTAATCTGGCAAATGATCAATGACAACGCGATCCCCGCCTGGAATCTGCCTTCCGGGATCTTATTTGATATGCACCGGGAAGCCGCGGCTCATCGCCCTGGCGTGCTGACACAAACAGGTATGGATACTTATGTAGATCCCCTGTTGCAGGGCGGTGCAATGAATGAAAAAGCGGCGCAACAATCTCTGGTTGAACGTGTTCGATTTGCTAACGACGACTGGCTGTTTTTCCCCAGTATCGTGCCCCAGGTGGCTATCATTCGCGCTACTACTGCCGATGAACGCGGCAATCTGACTTATGAACATGAAGGGGCTTATCTTGGGCCACTGGAACAAGCCACCGCCGTTCGCAATAACGGTGGAATCGTAATTGCGCAAGTAAAACGGCAGGTTGCTGCCGGAAGCCTGAAACCAAAAGAGGTGCGTATTCCTGGTGTATTGGTGGATTACATCGTAATTGCACCGGAACAAACACAAACCACGCAAACGCAATACGAACCTGCTATTTCCGGCGAAATCAGTCGTCCGCTGTCAGACTTTAGTTATATGGAACATAGCCCGGCGCGGGTTATTGCCCAGCGAGTCGCGCAAGAACTACAACGTGGTGATGCGGTAAATATTGGCTTTGGTATTTCTGCCAACGTGCCGCGTATTTTGCTGGAACAAGGTCGCCACGGTGACGTCACCTGGCTGCTGGAACAAGGGGCGATTGGCGGAGTTCCACTGCTGGAATTTCAGTTCGGCTGCGCTTCTAATGCGGAAGCATTTTTGCCCTCTCCCCAGCAATTCACCTATTTCCAGGGCGGTGGCTTTGATCTCACTCTGATGTCATTTTTACAAATCGGCGCAGATGGCTCAGTAAACGTCTCGCATCTGCCCGCTCGTCCACATGTGACTGCCGGATGCGGTGGTTTTATTGATATCACTTCACATGCGAAGCGGATTATTTTCTCTGGCTTTTTCAATGCAGGTGCACAGCTACAACTGGAAGATGGCCAACTACGTATCATTAAAGAAGGCAAAGCCAAAAAACTGGTGCAAGAAGTCGCCCACGTGACGTTCTCTGGCAAACGCGCGATGGCGCGAGGTCAACAAGTGCAATACATCACTGAACGCTGCGTGTTGGAATTAACACCAGACGGGTTACTGGTCACGGAAATTGCCCCGGGTATTGAGCCTGAACGCGACATTCTCTCCCAAAGCGATGCCCCACTCCGTCTGGCAGACGATCTCAAGTTAATGAATCCCCTCTATTTTCAACAAGGAAGTGACCATGAGTAACGGCACCATTGACCTCCTGCGCAACGATTTCGTTGCCACACTGGTGATTAACCGCCCGGCGAAACTCAACGCATTAACTCCGGAGATGCTTGAACAGCTACTGACACATTGCCATACGCTGGAAACTGATTCGGAGATCCGCGTGGTACTACTGACCAGTGCCAGTGAAAAAGCATTTTGTGTCGGCGCGGATATTCATCGCTGGTCCTCTCTTTCTGCGCTCGATATGTGGCGCAACTGGATCCGTCGCGGTCATCAGGCATTTGACGCACTGGCACAACTGCCACAGCCCGTAATTGCTCTGATGCACGGCCTCGCCTATGGCGGTGGCCTGGAACTGGCTGCTACCGCCGATATCCGTATTTGTAGCGACGAAGCACGGATGGCGCTACCAGAAACCGGGCTGGCGACAGTGCCTGGCTGGTCAGGTACTCAGCGGCTGACGGCACTGATTGGGCGCTCACTGGTGAAAGAATTGATATTTACGGGCGAACCACTGGATGCGCAACGTGCACTGTCCTGCGGACTGGTAAATCGTGTTGTCGCCAGAGAAGCGTTACACGATGCCGGGCAGCAACTGGCACAACGTATTGCCCAGCGCGCTCCCATTGCTGTGCAGCTAGCCAAACAGGTTATTGATGCCGGTGAAGGTATTGCCGTGGCCTCAACGCTTGAAGCACTGGCTGGCGCTTTTTCCTCCACTACTCAAGATGCTCGTGAAGGCAGTCAGGCATTTGCCGAGAAGCGTCAACCGAACTTTAGCGCCCGATAACTTAACGTTTCATTTTGGATTTTAACAACAACGCAGAATCCCATTGATTTTGGGCGGATCTCTTTTATCCGTCTGAAAGGAGATACATCATGCAACCTACACAACTAGCTGAAAAAACGAATGTTTCATCAGCAGATCTGCGTCGCGCGGCGTGGACCTGCTCTCTCGGCAGCGCACTGGAATACTACGATTTCGCACTTTACAGCCTGGCCTCCGCCATTATTTTTGGGCCACTCTTTTTTCCTAATCAGGAACCGGGAATGGCGCTTATCGCCAGTTTTGGTACTTACTTTCTCGGGTTTGCCGTCAGACCGGTAGGCGGCATTCTCTTCGGCTCATTAGGTGATCGTCTGGGACGTAAATTTGTCCTGCTCGCAACGGTGTTGTTAATGGGGATCGCCAGCACGTTGATTGGGGTTTTACCCACCTACGAAACAGCAGGGATCTGGGCACCGATCATGCTTATCGCATTACGCCTGTTACAAGGGCTTGGCGCGGGTGCGGAACAGGCTGGAGCGGCTGTACTGATGACCGAATATGCCCCCAACGGCAAACGGGGTTATTACGCTGCGCTGCCGTTCCTTGGTATTCAGATTGGTACGTTTATGGCATCTGCCGTTTACTTCATCCTGCTCCACAATGTGACAAATCTTGCCGAAACCTGGTGGTGGCGTCTGCCCTTCCTCTCCAGCGTGGTGATTATCGCGGTGGCCATTTATATTCGTCTGCATCTTAAAGAGTCACCGTCATTCGCCAAACTTGAAGCTCGCCAACAAGTTACAGAATCACCTTTACGCAATTTGCTGAAAACGTCACGCCGCAACGTCTTCGTGGGGATTGGTTTGCGCCTGGCAGAAAACGGCGGCTCTTCGATTTATCAGGCTTTAGCTATTAGCTATATCGTTGGTGTGGTTGGGCTGGATAAATCGGTCGGCACACTGTGTCTAATGTCCGCGGTGGTGGTAGGCGCAATTATGGTGCCCGTTGCTGGTTGGCTGACAGACCGCTTCGGCAGGGTTATTGTCTATCGCAGCCTGGCAATTTTTCAGCTATTGATCACCTTTCCGGTATGGTGGTCTTTCAGCCACGGCAATGTTCCGGTCACGATTGTCTCTCTTTCTCTGGCGTTGGGTGTTGGGGCATGGGGGATGTTCGGCGCTCAGGGCGCTTTCCTGCCGGAATTGTTTGGTGCCCGCCATCGTTATATTGGCGTAGCACTGGCAAGGGAAGTTTCTGCAGTTATCGCGGGGGGGATCGCCCCGCTGGTTGGCTCAGCCATCATCTCCTGGGTAATTCACACCAACGATCCAAGCGGTATTGCCGCCTGGATGCCAATTGCGATTTACCTCAGTCTGTTGACCGTTGGCACGATCATTGCGACCTTTTTTGCGCCAGAAACACGCGATCGTGATCTTGATGATCTGGTCGATGCAAGCGTGATCACCGTCTCCCGACGCAATCAAACTACGGGGTCATACCATGACGCATAATGTCTCTGAATCCATTATCGATTCCCTGATAGACGTGAAAATGCCCCATTACGCACCGCTGGCTCAGACCAGCGGGTATATCGACCTCAACGGTTCACTATTGCCAGAGTACCTTTGCAACACTCTGGTTTTGGGAAGCGGTGCCGCCGGGTGGCGTGCCGCAGTTGAGCTCAAGCGACAGAATGTCGATGTGATGGTAGCCTCCAGCAAAGCCTTCTGGGGCACTTCCGCCTGTTCTGGTTCTGATAAACAAACGCTTCACACCGCCAATACTCGTGCAAATGGTGACCATTTTCTGGCATTAAGTGACTCTCTGGCGGCGGGTGGTTCGATGGATTATGACACTGCATATGTTGAGGCCGTCGGATCAGTGAACACCTGTGAAGTACTGAAATATCTGGGTCTGGATCTGCCAGAAGATCTCTTTGGCGCAACGTTGCGTTATCAAACCGATCACGATGAGTTTGGCCGCGCAACCAGTTGCGGCCCACGCACATCGCGCCTGATGGTTAAGGTGCTGGCTCAGGAGGCAATGCGCCTTAATATCCCTCTTTGCGATCACACAACAGCGATTCGTATCCTGACCAGTGATGAAGGAGAAAATAGACGAGTCGCAGGGGTGATCGCAATCGATAAAGCCTGTCGGGATAATCCCTGGCGAATGGTAGTGATTCGCTGCCAACATCTGGTTTTAGCCACGGGCGGGCCTGGTGAACTTTATCGTGACAGTGTCTATCCGGTGAACTGCTTTAGTGCGTTGGGCATGGCACTGGAAGCAGGTATAACCCTGGTGAATCTTACGGAAAGTCAGTTTGGTATCGGTACACCGCGCAGCCAGTTTCCGTGGAATCTTTCCGGTACTTACATGCAAGCAATGCCGCGCATCTACTCGCAGGACCACTCCGGACGTCAGTATAATTTTCTGGCAGCTTATTACCCCACGACTCGTATGCTGGCCTCCGCTATATTTCGCAAAGGTTACCAATGGCCGTTTCACGCGGAACGAATGCTGGACTATGGCTCCAGCCTGCTAGATGTCGCGGTATATGAGGAGACACAAAAAGGGCGCGATGTTTTCCTCGATTTTCTGCAGGAACCGGCCCCCGCAGCGGACGGAACGCCATTCAACCTGCAGGAACTGGATGATGATGTCATCGGCTATCTGCAAGAAAATCACGCTCTGTTGGCGCAACCACTGGCGCGATTAACACAGATGAATCCACTGGCTCTTCGTTTGTATCAGATGCATGGTCATGACCTGACTGCCTCACCACTAAAATTTACGTTAAACAATCAACATCTTAATGGCGGAATTGATGTTGATATTTGGGGGCGTACCTCGCTAATTGGTTGTTATGCTGTCGGAGAAAATGCCGGAACACATGGTGTCACGCGCCCTGGTGGATCAGCGCTCAATGCCGGGCAAGTTTTTGCCCGCCGCTGTGCATTGCATATTGCTCATCAGAAAAGCCAAAACCTCCCTCTCGAGAGGCAACAAATTCTCAGTACGATTAACGAGGCGCAACAGTACCTGAATCAAGGACTGCTGCGCGACGACGTGCGAGAAGCGATACAAAATACCATGAGCCACCATGCCGCAATTTTGTGTCATACACAGGGGATCAACGCTGCCGCGCAAACCATAGCAATACTCTGTGAAGATATTCGCCGGGAAGGTATTCAAAGCGATGAAAACAGCCTCGCCCAATCTTTCCAGTGGCGGCAAAGTGCGCAACTGGCGCTGGCGGTACTGCGCTCTTTACAATGCTATATCGAAAACGGTGGAGGAAGTCGTGGTGCCAGAGCGATCTATGATGGTGAAGCCGGTATCGCACCGCAAACACCCGGTGGGCCACTCCTGACCTGGCGTTTTCGGCCTGAAAATCAGGATGCCCGGCAATTTATGATTTGTGTTTGTCTGGATGCTAATAGTTACCAAACCTGGACTCGCCCGTGCCGTGAGCGAGGCGTATTAACGCTAACCAACTTTGAGCACCAGTGGCAAAACTGGATTTTGGCGACGCTGTTTCATACTGACCAGAGATATTCCGGGTTGTGACCGCAGACCGGAAAAAATCCCCGCGTGGCCTGGCGACTACTGTTAGGCTTAAAACAGATATGTCGCTCAGTAAAGGAGTTTAAATGGCAACGCGCATCGAATTTCACAAGCATGGTGGCCCGGAAGTACTGCAAGCCGTGGAGTTTACTCCTGCCGATCCAGCAGAGAATGAAATCCAGGTCGAAAATAAAGCGATTGGCATCAATTTTATCGACACGTATATCCGCAGCGGCCTTTATCCGCCGCCATCACTACCCAGTGGATTAGGCACCGAAGCGGCTGGCATAGTAAGTAAAGTCGGCAGTAGTGTGAAACATATTAAAGCAGGCGATCGCGTGGTCTATGCGCAGGCGGCATTAGGGGCTTACAGTTCTGTGCATAACGTCAATGCTGATAAAGCAGCGATTCTGCCAGCAGCGATCTCTTTTGAGCAAGCTGCCGCCTCGTTCCTGAAAGGCTTAACGGTTTATTATCTGCTGCGTAAAACCTATGAAATCAAACCTGACGAGCAATTCCTGTTTCATGCCGCGGCGGGTGGTGTGGGCCTGATAGCCTGTCAGTGGGCGAAAGCCTTAGGGGCGAAACTTATTGGCACCGTGAGCACCGCGCAAAAAGCACAAAGTGCCATAAAAGCCGGGGCATGGCAGGTGATTAACTATCGCGACGAAAATCTGGTCGAGCGATTAAAAGAGATCACCGACGGCAAGAAAGTGCGCGTGGTATACGATTCCGTAGGCAAAGATACCTGGGAACGGTCGCTGGATTGTCTGCAACGTCGCGGTTTAATGGTCAGTTTTGGCAACTCATCAGGCGCGGTTACCGGTGTGAACTTAGGCATTCTCAATCAGAAAGGCTCGCTGTATGTGACGCGCCCTTCCTTGCAAGGCTATATCACCACGCGGGATGAGTTAACCGAAGCCAGTAATGAACTGTTTTCATTAATTGCCAGCGGCGTGATTAAGGTCGATGTCGCGGAGCAACAAAAATATCCGCTGAAGGATGCGCGGCGCGCGCATGAGATTCTGGAAAGCCGGGCAACGCAGGGTTCCAGTCTACTGATCCCATAAAGAAATTGGGCTTCCACCTGGGAAGCCCTTTCTTTTATAGTTCGGCTGTATGTAGGGTACAGCTCGATGAATTTGTTTGACGCGCAATAGTGACAGATTTGATTATCAATTCCTATTTTGTTCTAAGGATAAAACCTTAGGTTGTGATCATCCGCACAATCCCTTAGTAACGCCAGCGGTCATAGCGCTGATATTTCGGCACTTTTGGTGCTTTAATCGTCTTGATTACCCACACTACTGCAATCGCCAACAGCAGCCACGGCAACAACTTGATCATCAATGCCAGCATACCGCCGAGGAACATAATGGCCGTCGCCACAACCAGCGCGGCGATAATACCCAGCAACGAAACACCAGTGACCATCAACATGACAAAAAAGCCAATAACGAAAAGTAGTTCCAGCATGATGTTCTCCCAAAAATGAAATCTCTTGCTGCCATTACAAGAATCATGCCAAAAACTAATATATTGATTTATCAAAGAAAACGCCCCGCGACCGTGCGCAGGGCGTAGTGAATTTGACTACTTTATGGTGAAAAATTAACGCTTGTCCGCCACCAGTTTGAGCGCGTGTTCCAGCACGTTAATATCGGCACCTGCTTTATGGGCATTTTCACTTAAATAACGCCGCCACTGCCGCGCGCCAGGGATCCCCTGGAACAACCCCAACATATGGCGGGTGATATGACCGAGATACGTACCCTGGCTAAGCTCGCGTTCAATGTACGGATACATGGCTCGTACCACCGCCACCGGATCGGCATCGGTATCCGAGGAACCAAAAATCTCACGATCCACCGCCGCCAGAATGCCGGGGTTTTGATACGCCTCGCGCCCGACCATCACACCATCCATATGTTGCAAATGCGCTTTAGCCTCTTCCAGCGACTTAATACCACCGTTAATCGACATCGTCAGATGCGGGAAATCACGCTTCAGTTGATAGACGCGCGGGTAATCGAGCGGCGGGATTTCACGGTTTTCTTTCGGACTTAAACCAGAAAGCCAGGCTTTACGCGCGTGGATGATAAACATCTCGCATTCGCCTTTGCCGGAAACGGTGTTGATGAAATCACAGAGAAATTCATAACTGTCCTGATCATCAATGCCAATACGCGTTTTCACCGTCACCGGAATCGACACCACATCGCGCATCGCTTTCACGCAGTCGGCTACCAATTGCGCATTGCCCATCAGGCACGCGCCAAACATCCCGTTCTGCACCCGGTCAGATGGGCAGCCAACATTCAGGTTGATCTCATCGTATCCGCGCGCTTGTGCCAACTTCGCACATTGCGCCAGCGCCGCCGGATCGCTTCCACCCAACTGCAACGCCACCGGATGCTCTTCTTCACTGTACGCCAGGTAATCACCTTTACCGTGAATAATCGCCCCGGTGGTCACCATTTCGGTATAGAGCAACGTATTGCGGGAAAGCAGACGCAGGAAATAGCGGCAGTGTCTGTCCGTCCAGTCGAGCATAGGAGCAATCGAGAAACGGTGTGCGGGATAAGCGGTTTGTGATTCTGCTGACATGGCGATTTTTTAAGCATCCGGTGAATTTGGGGCGCTACTATAGCATAACGAATATGCGATCAGGCAATGTGACAGCTATGTCCCCTGTTCTCGGCGTTTAAGTGAGAACTATGGTAAAGTAAGGACATTCTTAACCCCACTTTGAGGTGCCCAATGGAAAAGACCACAACGCAGGAGTTATTAGCGCAGGCTGAGAAACTCTGTGCGCAGCGAAATGTGCGCCTGACCCCGCAGCGCCTGGAAGTGTTGCGTTTGATGAGTCTGCAGGAAGGGGCAATCAGCGCCTACGATCTGCTTGATTTGCTGCGTGAAGCCGAGCCGCAAGCCAAGCCGCCAACGGTTTATCGCGCACTAGATTTTCTGCTTGAGCAGGGTTTTGTACATAAGGTGGAATCCACCAACAGCTATGTGCTCTGCCATCTGTTCGATCAGCCAACTCATACCTCCGCAATGTTTATTTGCGATCGCTGCGGCGCAGTGAAAGAAGAGTGTGCGGAAGGTGTAGAAGACATCATGCATACACTGGCGGCAAAAATGGGTTTTGCCCTGCGGCATAATGTGATTGAAGCGCACGGATTATGTGCAGCATGCGTGGAAGTAGAAGCGTGTCGCCATCATGATCAGTGCCAGCATGACCACTCTGTACAGGTGAAAAAGAAACCACGTTAAGAGGGCGTACTTCCTTGTACACATCGGGCAGGAGGGATTAATTACCAGCGGTAATCATGGCGTTTTTCCCAGCTATCAACCTCTTTCTCTGCCTGATCTTTCTGGTAACCGTAACGTTCCTGGATTTTACCCACTAACTGGTCACGTTTACCTTCAATGACCGTCATATCATCATCGGTCAGTTTTCCCCATTGCTCTTTCACTTTACCTTTGAACTGTTTCCAGTTACCGCCGACTTCGTCTTTATTCATATTCAAGTCCTCATCGTTAGGTGGTGAATGAGAGTACGCTCGCTTTTCTTCTGAACGTGGGATTAAGTGTAGTCAGGAATTTGGCTCAGGATTATTTATTCAGAATTTTTAACCATCACGTTTCAGCAAACCAGGTTCCATTGCGCCAGTGACGCCGCCAGATAGCCGCCAGAGAAAGCCCGCGCAGAGCCAGAAAGACGGTTAATGCCAACCACAACCCATGATTACCCAACCACGGCAATGTGAGTAACGTAAGTGCAAAACCTGCCGCTGCCACTGCCATGCTGTTTCGCATTTCGGCGGCGCGCGTTGCGCCAATAAACATGCCATCCAGCAGATAACACCAGACTCCCACCAGCGGCAAAATGACCTGCCAGATAAGGTAACGATCGGCCAGATTCTGAATTTGGGTTAACGAGGTCAGCAACGCGATAATGTGTTCCCCTGCCAGCAGATAAACTACAGAAAACAACAGTGCCACGACACCTGACTGGCGGCACGCTGCGCGCCAGATATCCAGCAATTGACTACCGTCACGCGCGCCATACGCCTGACCAGAATGCGCTTCAACGGCGTAGGCAAAGCCATCCAACGCATAGGCGGTGAAGGTGAGTAACGTCATCAGAACCGCGTTAACAGCGATAATATCGCTCCCCAGCCGCGCGCCAATAACCGTTATTGCGCCAAAGCAGAGTTGCAACAGCAATGAGCGAAGCATGATGTCGCGGTTAAGCGCCAGTAAGCGACGGAAATTTCCTCGCCAGGCTGTTTTCAGCATTTCGCCGGAGATACCGCGCAGTTTGAGGATTTTACGTACCATGAGCAGACCAATCAGCAACGTCGCATATTCTGCAACAACCGTCGCCAGCGCTGCGCCCTGCACGTTCATATGCAGTCCCATCACCAGCCAGATATCCAGCACAATGTTGAGGATATTGCCAACCACTAACAAAATCACTGGCGCACGGGCATATTGCACACCGAGCAACCAGCCAAGCAGCACCAGATTCGCCAGCGACGCCGGGGCGCTTAGCCAACGGATTTCAAGAAAGCGCCGCGCCTGTTCCAGCACTGCTTCGCTACCGCCAACAATATGCAGCGCCAGATCGATAATCGGCGTACGCAGTAGAGCAATCAACGCCCCAGCCCCCAACGCCAACAGCAACGGCTGCACCAGCGCCCGCGCTAATGCCTGAGGATTTTGAGCACCAAAAGCCTGTGCAGTAAGCCCGGTAGTACTCATACGCAAAAACAGCAACAGCATAAAGAGAAAACTGGTCGCCGTTGCACCAACCGCCACGCCGCCCAGATAAACCGGACTATCAAGATGACCAATAACCGCCGTATCAACCAACCCCAGCAAGGGAACGGTAATATTGGAGAAGATCATGGGTAAGGCGAGATGCCAGAGCGCTTTATCAGATGAAGTGAGGAATGCCATGCCGACAAGCCTGATGAAGAGAGATGAAAAACAAACCGCGACGCCAGGCGGCATCGCGGTATCAGAGATATATTACAGCCAGTCGCCGTTGCGAATAACCCCAACTGCCAGCCCTTCAATAGTGAAGCTCTGCTGACGAAGGTCAACGACAATCGGTTTAAACTCACTGTTTTCTGGCAGCAGTTCGACTTTATTACCCTGCTTTTTCAGACGTTTAACGGTAACTTCGTCATCAATACGCGCGACAACGACCTGACCATTACGTACATCCTGGGTTTTATGCACTGCCAGCAGATCGCCATCCATAATGCCGATATCTTTCATCGACATCCCGCTGACGCGCAGCAGGAAATCGGCATTCGGTTTGAACAGGGAAGGATCGACCTGATAATGACCTTCAATATGCTGTTGCGCCAGAAGCGGTTCACCAGCAGCCACACGGCCTACCAGCGGCAGCCCTTCTTCCTCTTCATGCAACAGACGGATCCCGCGCGATGCGCCGGAAACAATTTCAATAACGCCTTTGCGTGCCAGCGCCTTCAGATGTTCTTCAGCCGCATTTGGGGAACGGAACCCCAAACGCTGCGCGATTTCCGCACGCGTCGGCGGCATACCTGTCTGGCTGATGTGATCACGAATGAGATCAAACACCTCTTGCTGCCTGGCCGTTAACGCTTTCATTCCGCCCCCTGGGTGTATATACAGTTATGCTGTGAGTATATACAGCAAAAGGTGATTTTGGAACCATAAACTGCACAATAAACCAGAGATTTATCGAATTCTGGAAGGGTTATCCAAAATGCGACCATAACAGGATGCACCAGGTAATCACTGCGACGATAATCGCGATCAACACCGCCGCGGACCCCATATCTTTCGCTCGCCCGGAAAGCTCATGGTATTCGGAGCCAATACGGTCAACTACGGCCTCGATGGCGCTATTGAGAATTTCTACGATCATGACCAACATGACGGAGCTAATAAGCAGTATGCGGGTTATCGCGTCCACATCCAGCCAGCAGGCGATGATCACCGCCAACAATACCGCAACGCCTTCCTGACGGAATGCCGCTTCGTTGATCCATGCTGCGCGTAACCCTTTCCAGGAATAGCCAGCAGCTTTGATAATTCGAGTGAATCCAGTGGTATTATTGGCCATTGAAAGAACCTTTTTACATTATGAGCGTCAATATCAGTGTACCGTTAAATCCGATGACTCGGGTTTGCATAACGCCGCGCGAAACATGAGCGGATACCACAGAATTTCCCATGACTTTCTGCTATCCTTGCCGCGCATTTGCATTATTAACCAGAGGCTTTACATCGTTTATGTCCGGCTGGCCACGAATTTACTACAAATTACTGAATTTACCATTAAGCATCCTGGTAAAAAGCAAGTCTATTCCGGCAGATCCTGCCCCGGAACTGGGACTCGATACCTCTCGTCCAATTATGTACGTTTTACCGTACAACTCAAAAGCGGATTTGCTGACGTTGCGCGCCCAGTGTCTGGCACATGATCTGCCCGACCCATTAGAGCCGCTGGAGATCGACGGCACGCTGCTGCCACGCTATGTGTTTATTCACGGCGGGCCGCGTGTTTTCACCTATTACACGCCAAAAGAAGAATCCATTAAGCTGTTCCACGATTATCTCGACCTGCACCGCAGCAACCCGAATCTGGATGTGCAGATGGTGCCGGTATCGGTGATGTTTGGTCGTGCACCGGGGCGCGAAAAAGGCGAAGTAAACCCACCGTTGCGTATACTCAACGGCGTGCAGAAATTTTTCGCCGTACTGTGGCTTGGTCGCGACAGTTTTGTGCGTTTCTCGCCGTCAGTTTCGCTGCGTCGCATGGCTGATGAACACGGCACGGATAAAATTATCGCCCAGAAACTGGCGCGCGTGGCACGTATGCACTTTGCCCGCCAGCGCCTTGCTGCCGTGGGTCCACGCCTGCCTGCCCGTCAGGACTTGTTCAATAAGCTACTTGCCTCCCGCGCCATTGCCAAAGCGGTAGAAGATGAAGCCCGCAGCAAAAAAATCTCCCATGAAAAAGCGCAGCAAAACGCTATTGCGCTGATGGAAGAGATTGCGGCGAACTTCTCTTACGAGATGATCCGCCTGACTGACCGTATTCTGGGCTTCACCTGGAACCGGCTTTATCAGGGCATCAACGTCCATAACGCCGAGCGCGTTCGCCAGTTGGCCCACGACGGTCATGAGCTGGTATATGTGCCTTGCCATCGCAGTCACATGGACTACCTGCTGCTCTCTTACGTGCTTTATCACCAGGGGCTGGTGCCGCCGCATATCGCCGCTGGGATCAACCTGAACTTCTGGCCTGCCGGGCCGATTTTCCGCCGTCTGGGTGCGTTCTTTATTCGCCGTACGTTTAAAGGCAATAAACTCTACTCCACAGTTTTCCGCGAATATCTCGGTGAACTGTTCAGCCGTGGTTATTCCGTTGAGTACTTTGTGGAGGGTGGGCGTTCGCGAACGGGGCGTCTGCTTGATCCAAAAACCGGCACCCTGTCGATGACCATTCAGGCGATGCTGCGTGGCGGTACACGCCCGATTACGCTGATTCCGATCTACATCGGTTATGAGCACGTCATGGAAGTGGGGACTTACGCCAAAGAACTGCGCGGCGCGACGAAAGAGAAAGAGAGCCTGCCACAGATGCTGCGCGGCTTAAGCAAACTGCGTAATCTTGGACAGGGCTATGTCAACTTCGGTGAACCAATGCCGTTGATGACCTATCTCAACCAGCATGTGCCGGACTGGCGCGAATCAATCGACCCCATCGAAGCGGTGCGTCCAGCCTGGTTAACGCCGACGGTGAATAACATTGCCGCCGATCTGATGGTACGCATTAACAACGCAGGGGCGGCAAACGCCATGAACCTGTGCTGTACTGCGCTTCTGGCGTCACGTCAGCGCTCACTCACCCGCGAGCAGTTAACCGAGCAACTCAACTGTTATCTCGATTTGATGCGCAACGTGCCTTACTCCGCGGATTCAACGGTGCCTTCAGCCAGCGCCAGCGAGCTTATCGATCACGCGCTGCAGATGAACAAGTTTGAAGTCGAGAAAGACACCATCGGTGACATCATCATTCTGCCGCGTGAGCAAGCGGTGCTGATGACCTACTATCGCAACAATATTGCGCATATGTTGGTTCTGCCTTCACTGATGGCGGCAATTGTAACGCAGCATCGCCACATCTCCCGCGACGTATTGATGGAGCACGTTAACGTGCTGTATCCAATGCTGAAAGCAGAGCTGTTCTTGCGCTGGGATCGCGACGAATTACCGGGTGTGATTGATGCGCTGGCGAATGAGATGCAACGTCAGGGGCTGATTACGCTGCAAGATGATGAATTGCATATTAACCCGGCGCATTCCCGCACGCTTCAGTTGCTTGCCGCAGGTGCGCGCGAAACGCTGCAACGTTATGCCATCACTTTCTGGCTGCTGAGCGCCAACCCGTCAATCAACCGCGGTACGCTGGAAAAAGAGAGCCGCACCGTGGCACAACGTCTCTCTGTGCTACACGGCATCAACGCACCGGAGTTCTTCGACAAAGCGGTGTTCAGTTCTCTGGTGCTGACGCTGCGTGATGAAGGGTATATCAGCGACAGCGGCGACGCCGAACCGGCAGAGACGATGAAGGTGTACCAGTTGCTGGCGGAGTTGATTACATCCGATGTGCGTTTGACGATTGAGAGTGCGACGCAGGGCGAAGGGTAATTGGTGAGCGTTGCCGAATGCGGCGAAACCGCCTTATCTGGCCTACCATGACCTGCAAATTCAATAAATTGCGATGTGTTATGTAGAGCTGATAAGCGCAGCGCATCAGGCAGCTTTTCACAGAAAAAAGCCGGATAATGGACTGCACCCCAAAAGTTGGACACCCAACTGATTAAGGTGCAGTCCATAATCATCCGACTTTTTTTACATCATCAGAAATGCCAGTAACTCATTGCCAGCCCTAAAAATAGTACCAGGCCAACATAGTTATTATTCATAAACGCTTTAAAGCAGGCTTCACGCTCGCGATTGGCAATCAGTTTTTGTTGATAAACAAACAGCGCGCCCGCTACCAGAATTGACCAGTAATATCCCCAGCCTAAGCCATTTAACTCGCCAATAATCGCCATCAGTACCAGTACGCCGACCTGCAAAATGCCGATAATCAACTTATCGTATTGACCAAACAAGATTGCCGTGGACTTAATGCCAATCTTTACGTCGTCGTCACGGTCAACCATCGCGTACTGAGTATCGTAAGCCACCGCCCAGAGAATATTGGCGAGGAACATCAACCAGCAGCTTAACGGTACTGACTCACTCACTGCGGCAAAAGCCATTGGAATCGACCAGCCAAACGCCGCGCCCAGCACCACTTGCGGTAGATGGGTATAACGTTTCATAAATGGGTAAACCCATGCCAGCACCAGCGCAGCAATCGACAACAGAATGGTCATCGTATTCAGCGTCAGCACCAGTAAGAACGAAATTAGCACCAGCACCACAAACAGTGTGCGCGCCTCTTTCTCAGTCACCGCGCCACTGGGAAGCGGTCGGTTTGCCGTGCGCTTAACATGACCGTCAAACTTACGGTCAGCATAGTCATTCACTACACAACCGGCGGCGCGCATTAGCCAGACGCCAGCAACAAACACCGCCAGGATCCAGAGCTGGGGAACACCTGGTGTCGCCACCCACAGCGCCCACAAAGTTGGCCAGAGCAGCAGTAACGCGCCAATTGGCTTATCCGTACGCATTAAGCGGTGAAACGCCAGCAGCTTATTTTGCGTCAGACTCCACTCCATATTTTTTTCCTCTTAGTACAACGGTGATGCCGGTAAAAACAGTTCTGTCAGCAGCAGCGGCTTACCGCTTAATCGCAGGCGGGAACGTCGTCCCCACAGTCCGGCATCACGGCCTATCTCAATAAAGTCCCGGGTTAATGTCGATGATGTGAACAGATAGCGTCCTAACGGCGTTTTACCCAATTTTTGTAACGCCAGCTCAGGGCCACTTAACGTTGACACAGGAACGACGGTACGCCCGGCAAGCCAGGGGTCACCATCAGCACATAACAAAATTTCACGTAACCAGTAACGAGACTCTTTCGGCAGCAGCGGCAATTCTTCGGGGATTTCATTCTGCTCGACAAACCCTTCGCGGATCATCGTCACACTCACCGTTTTTCCCTGCTGTTCAAAACGTTTGGTCATGGAATCTTCCAGCAACAACCAGTCGAGCAGTTGCGGTTCCAGCGCAGGGATCTCTGCAAAATAGCGCAGCGCACGCAGTTGCGTTAACGCGGGGTGTGACATGCCGAACTCTCCGTTACATAACGTAAAGGCATTGTATCGCAGAAAAGCGTTAACGGGAGATGTAAAGCATATTAAGTGATCTAATACGCAACAATAACGCAACAATCACCAAGGGAGAGAAAAAAAGGTGCATCAGAAGACGCACCAGTTGTTGCAAAATCAGCACTGTGGGGCGTAATTACCCCTTGCCTTTTACACTGCTGATAAAGGTGGAACGGGCAGATGTCGATCCCAGACGTTCAGCTTCATCAAGCAGTTTTAACGCCTTATCAACATCACCTTTCGCGACAGCGTTTTTGATCGCGGTATTAAAATAACTTTCCGTGTCGTTGAGCATAGGTTCGCTTTTCTTCGCTGACACTGGAGCAGGCGCAGCTACGGCTGGCGCTGCCGTGTTGCCTACCGTAACCGGAGCAGGAGCGGAAGAACCAAACAGCGGCCCTACCAACACGCTGGAGCTGGAGTTGGTCTTCACTTTCAGCTTCAGCAAGCCATCAGTGGTATGACGGGCAACCGGATCTGGAATATCCGGCACCGAGTTACCAACGCCTTTGGCATAGGCTTTTGCCGGGTCGAGCAGTTGGGTCGTCTGCTGGAGATCTTTTTCAGTGGTAAAGACCAGAACATAAAGCTTTTGCTGCCCCAGTGCTGGCGTCAGGCGCATAACCCCTTCCAGGCGATCGGCACTCATGACGCCGGGTTCCTGATAGGTGAAATAACTGCTGGGGAAGAAGGCCGATGGCGTCATGTTTTGATCAAGAATCAGCACATTCGGCGCAAATACGCTGGTTTGTTTGTTCACTTCACTGGTCAGCGTCAGAGTAAGCTCGCCAATATTGGCCGGAACGCTGTATGCGGCAACCGGGCCACTGATACCAGGGATGTTCAGTTGTTGGCCGCCGGTCGCCAGTTGGGTCGTCTGAGTCTTAGATTGGTCGACCGGTGTCCAGGTTAATTGTTGCAGCGCGGCAGATGGAATGGCTGGCGCGTCGCTGGTGTTTTGCGGTACGTAGTTGACGTTGGCCAGGCTGATTCCTGGCGCACTCGCCAGCACCCCTGCTGATAAACAGAGGGCGATGAGACTTTTATTCATTTTCATTGTTTTCACCTCAAAATCTGGAGTTCAGCGGTGGCCAGGCAATAGCGCGCTAAACCCGATAAACAGAGGGGCTTACGCCCTTTATAGATAATGACAACCTGTTTTTATGCCGGATGCGGTGCAAGCACTTTATCCGGCCTACATTCGACAGCGGTTGTAGGCCTGATAAGACGCGACAGCGTCGCATCAGGCGTTGGTTGCCGGATGCGGTGCAAGCACCTTATCCGGCCTACATTCGGCAGCGGTTGTAGGCCTGATAAGACGCGACAGCGTCGCATCAGGCATTGGTTGCCGGATGCGGTGCAAGCACCTTATCCGGCCTACATTCGGCAGCGGTTGTAGGCCTGATAAGACGCGACAGCGTCGCATCAGGCGTTGGTTGCCGGATGCGGTGCAAGCACTTTATCCGGCCTACATTCGACAGCGGTTGTAGGC